>Ga0316192_10003792_pt1 | contig 10994 bp, 11 predicted proteins | sample MerIslwburrow_MG_FD_204931 | JGI IMG/M metagenome (GOLD analysis project Ga0316192, IMG submission 204931) | Coastal sediment microbial communities from Maine, United States - Merrow Island worm burrow | ecosystem: Environmental > Aquatic > Marine > Coastal > Sediment | place: USA: Maine...
TCGCAGTGACCCGGCACACGTCCAAAGCGCACGCCCACGCCGCGGCAAAGAAGATCCCTGGGGACCTGCCTGCGATCACGAAGATCCACTTCTGGTATCGTGGAGCGACTCTCGACCAGCTCACAGGAGAAGGCTGGCTGCCGCCGAGCTGAGGCTGTAGACTTTCGGGACGGTGAGTCAATAGGTGAGCGCACCCGATCCCGAAGAGAGGTAGCCGATGAGCGACAAGCCATACCGCCTGAAGACCCCGACCCCTAAGGCTCGCGTGGCGATGGGGGACGTGATCGCCGCCGGCACCAGCATCCTCGCGGCATCGCCTGCCGTCATGTGGGTCCCTATCGCGTCCTTCGGCGCGGTCAGGGTCCGTGGCCTCATCACCGCGCAGGCCGGAACGGTCGGGCTCGAGTTCGGTCGCCCGAACCGGCAGCTCGACGCAGCCGACGTGGTCGCGCCGAAGCAGGAGCTCGTCTACGGGGCAGCCCAGCCGGCAGTCGATGGGACCGCCTGGGTAGCCGGCACGGAGTTCTCCCTCGACATCACGGCAGCCGAGCACGTCGGCGAGAACTGGCTCAAGGTGACCCTCGATGCCGCCGTGGACGGTGCGCTCGTGACCTTCCTGGACGTTTCAGGGGTCATGCTGGGCACTGCGTAAGCCATGTCGTTCAGCGGCGGTGAGGTCACGGAGAAGGGGTTCGCGCAAGGCTGGGATCCCGCCGCAGACGATCAGGCGTCTCAGCGAGCCCTGCGCGTCACCCAGCTCCTGGAGGCGTTCGTCTTCAGACCCTGGGCGTGGAACCCTCACGAGTCGAAGCGACTGACCTACGCCTACAACGGCGGCATGGTCGATGACGGGAGCGCCTGGACGTTCATCCCCGCCGGCACCATCGACCTGCCCAACAACGAGCTGCTCTTCATCGAGCGCAACGACGTGGGGACGGTCCAGGCCGTCACGGGTGGGTTCACCTACCCAGGCTGGGTTCCGATGGCCTCGATCAAGACCGAGGACGGCGCGATCCGAACGGCCACGTACATCGACTATCGGCCTGAGATCGGAGGAGCTCCGACCGGGACCGGGGGGGCGATCACGTTCCCAATGATCCTCGGGCAAATCCTCGACTCGCAGGTGCCGCTGTCCGCGGTGGCTCAGTACCAGCTCCAGCTCTGCATCCGAGCAGCTCAGGTGACGCCAGGCCAGTTCGGGTCCTATACGGCGTGCAACCCGACCGGCACCGGGGACTACAGCTTCCCCAGGGACCTGGCGATCCTGCAGGACCTGTTCGTCACCCGCGACCTGGACGTGGACCGGGACGCCTTCGTCTTCGGCAACATCTCGATCAACGGCACAGGCTGGGGGATCTTCCCCAACCGGGTCGGCATCGGCGGCACCGGGGTTCCGAATAACACGACCGGCGACCCGCTCCAGGTCCAGGGCGCGATGTCGGTCGAGGGCGCGATCGACTTCTACGACGCCGTCTCCTCGCTGACCCACAACGCGATCTTCCAGAGCGGGACGAGCCCGGACATCTTCACGGTGCTCCGGAACTTCCAGTCGGTCGCGACCCTCTGGCAGATCATCAGCAGGGCGGGCAACCCGCTCGCCGACGACCGCGAGGCCACGCTGGCCCTCGTGCGGACGGACGACGCGGGCAACGAGGAGCTCATCGACTTCTTCAACAACGGCTACCACTCCTCCGGCGACAAGATCGGAGTCGCCTACGGGATCAGGGTCCAGAAGCGCGGAACGGGCCTCTACCGGCCGCTCTACATCGACTGGTACGATGGGGTGACCGTCACGGACGGGATCGACCTCCTGAGCCCTGACGACACCGACGGCCCACTCTGGCGCTCGCACATCCCTGTGCAGCAGCAGGACCAGCTTCGACGGGGGATCACGACCGTCACCGGCTCGATGACGCCCTACACCTGGGCCGAAACCGACTGGCACATCAACGCCGACTCGTCGGTCACGGACATCGAGATCATGGTCCCTGATGCTGCAGATCACTACCTGAGCGGCTTCACCGACCAGCTTCACATCAAGAACATCGGTAACGGCAACCGGAAGGTCAGGCTTCGCCCTGCAGTTGCTGGTCAGTTGATCGACGGCTGCACCGAAGCCATCATCAGGAAGACCATGAGGTGCTTCACGCTCGTGACTGACGGCTCAGACTGGTGGATCCAATGAGCTTCGATCCCGACGGAAAAAGCGATGAACAGCAACTCAGCACCGAGGATCTGCTGTACCAGATTCTGCTGGAATTGAAGAAGATCCGGATCCACCTAGAGCACGTAACTGACGAACAGGTCACGGAAGAGGAGATCGACGAATGACGCTCATCAAAGATCCGCTCACAGGCCAAGGTGCCAGGGTCGATAGCGCGGGCAACCTTCGGACCCACGCTGTTGCGGAAACCCAGGAGTCCGACGCCGCACACAACGGCGACTGCTTCATCGCTTCGACGGTACAGGGTGGGCTCCGGACGCTCACGCTCGCGGCGGGCAACGACTACGCCCTAATGTACCTGAAGAATCTGTCGCAGACCGACCTCCTGACGCTGATGAAGACTGGTATTGGGGCCAGCGCGGCGGGCCTCGTTATTTGGTTCCAGAAGAACCCAGTCGAAGGCGTCCTCGCCAACAACACCGAGGTCACGCCGATCAACCGAAACTTCTCGTCCGGGAAGGTTGCGTCTGCAGAGGCCCACATCTGGGACGAGGTTGGCACCGCAGGCATCACCGGGCTCACGGGTGGTGAGGAGTTCGCAGCCATCTATGCGCCGGTCGGCGGCGTCTTCATCCCTCTCGACGGCTCGATTCACCTGGGTGCCCAGAACAGCATCCTGATTGGCGTCGAGAACCCGACCGGCGGCGCTATCGAAGTGGTCCTCAACTCCCGGTTCATCTTCGAGTCCCTGGACGATCTAGCCTGATGCTGAAGTCCGCCGTCGTTGATGCTGCTACTGGGGTCGCCGCTCGGGTGGACCCAGAAGGGCATCTCGGTGTCAGGTCCGCTGGGTTCCCGCTTCCGGGCGAGGGCCTGAAGGCCATTCCGTATGCGGCGTACATGACGGACGCGAACGGTTCGAGCGACATGCTGGTGGACGGATCCGTCACCCCGGTCGAGTTCGCAATAAGGGCGGACCCTGAGAACGAGGTCTACGTGAAGCGGCTGTCGCTGCTGATCTCAGACGCCACCGCGAGCCTGAACCAGTTCGGGGCCATCGCGGCCCTCACGAACGGCCTGCTGTTCCAGTGGACGGCCACGGGCCGCCAAATCGACATCGCGACGATCCATAGCAACTTCGATGCGGTCAGGTTCTCGGGTGGCGTCCCAGCGTTCGGAGACGGCAACAACTCCTTCAGGGCCAACAACGTCGTGAGCACGTCGGAGGCGTTCCTGCCGGTCCTGGATATGCAGGCATCGTTCGGGTTCCCGTGGGGCCTCCCTCTCGCGGCTGGCTCGGTGGAGAAGCTGTCGCTGATCGTGCGGGACAACGTGTCCACCATCGACGCCCTGAACGTGATCGCTACTGGATTCCAACTTCTCCCCGTGGGTATCTAACATGGCCCTGAACGCATCACGATTCGGAGGCAAGCGGGGCGCGCCGAATTCGGCTATCGCTCCTGGCGGGCAGTCGTTCGACTTCAAGGAGATCCCTGAGATCCGAGCTCCGAGCGAGGACGGTCACGGTGAGCCCGACGAGCTCGACACCAACCGGATAGCCTACGTCACGTACCTCTGGGACTCCCAGGACGACAGTGTGCGCCGTCGGGACCGTCAGATCGAAGAGAACATCAGGATGCTCGCCGGCCAGCAGTGGTCGGTCTTCAACCAGCGCCTCGGCCGGTTCGTGGATGTCACGAGCTGGATGACGAACGACGAGAAGAAGTGGCGGCAGCGCCCGGTCTTCAACCGCCTGCTGCCGTGGTTCATCATCACGCACGCCCGCATGACCGAGAATCCGCCGATCGTCACGTTCCAGCCTGGTCCCGATCGGGCCGACTCCATGCTGGCTGAGACGAACGACATCATCTTCAAGTCGAAGTGGCGGGACGTGAAGATGTCCGAGGTCTGGGATCGCGCGAGCGCGTGGCTCATCCCCTCCGGGACGGTCTACCTGGAGACGGGCATCAACACGAGGAAGGGCGCGTTCATCAGGTTCGAAGGCCGCCCAGACGAAGAGGAGCTCGGCGGCCTCGAGCCTGACCAGCGCGCAGCTGTCGAGGGGTTCGATGGCAACGTCGGCTTCGACCAGCGGGGCCAGGTCCAGTTCGATGAGCAGGGCCAGCCCATGGGTCCGGAAGCAGCTCACTTCGAGCGGAAGGGCGACCTCGATGTCCGCGTCTGGAACGCTGTGCAGGTCCGCGGCGAGGCTGGGCCGGAAGAGTGGCACAACAAGGCCTGGCACTGCACCCGCTCATTCCAGTCGGTCAACGACATCCTGGAGGACTACGGGGTCGATCTCGTGGGCTCTCAGACGCCGAACCAGGGCGGCAGCGACACGGGCGTGCTGGAACGGCTGACCTACGGGAACGGCTACTTCGGAGCTGCTGACCCGAACGTCTCGTCTCCCGACTTCGGCACGAACGTGGTGGTCCCTCAGCCAGTCGTGGAAGTGTTCACGTTCTGGCACCAGCCCGCGAAGTTCGCCGGCATGGAGGAGAGCCCGGACGAGCCCGGTGGCCGCCTGCTCGTGATCACCCGAAACGAGGTGCTCCACGACTCGACGCGCCCGGTGGCGTACACGTACACCAGCCCACTGCGCCGCTTCGACTTCGTGAAGGTCCCGGGTCGCCCAGCCGGTGGATCGACCCCGCAGGAGGCGATGAACCAGCCGCAGCGGATGTACAACAAGACGGCTGCCGGCCTGCTGGAGCACACCGCGCTGTGTGTGAACCCGATCAAGATCATCGACACCCAGTCGGGCCTTGAGGAGCGCCAGGTCACGAACCGCCCCGGTCTCGCCCTGAAGGTCAATCGACGCGCGAACATCCCTCCGTTCGACTGGGTATCGCCGCCTCCTCTCTCACCCGACACGTACCGGACGCTCGAATTCCTGCGCCAGGAGATCGATGAGCTCGGCAACCTGGAGGGCACCGAGGGTGCTGCTCCGACCCAGGACGCCTCCGGCGAGCTCGTGAAGGAGCTGCGCTTCAACTCCGACCGCTTCCTCGGCCCCACGATGCGCCGAGCAGCTGAGGAATTCGGCCGCATGGTCGAGGACTGGATGCAGCTCTTCCCGGTCCTGTACGACGAAGAGGAGATCATCTCCTACGCGGGAGCGGACAACGTCGCCCGCACGATCTCCGTCAGCCCCGACATGTTCGCGAAGGGCACGGTCAACGTGGTGGCAGACGTGGAATCCATGCTGCCTGAGGGCCGCGGTGAGCGCCAGAAGAACATCACGGCGCTGTACGCCAACGGCCTCTTCGGAGCTCCTGGCACGCCTCAGGCGGTCGCGAGCTTCTTCGAACTGTCCCGATTCCCGCACCTGGGCCGCGCCGGCAAGTTCGGCGGTGTCCACCGGATCACGGCGGATCAGGAGAACGGGAAGCTCCTCCAGGGTGTCCCGGCCGCTCAGATCCCGGTCTACGAGTGGTACAACGACCTGGTGCACCTCCTCAGTCACGAGGAGTTCATGAGCTCACCAGAGTTCCTGAAGGTGGATCCTCAGATCCAGCAGCAGTTCCAGATGCACCGTCAGATGCACATCATGAACATCATGATCAAGACGCAGCAGGCCGCTGAGGCGGACCCTGAGGGTGGCAACCCCGGGGACAACCAGATGGAAGGCGGGGTTTCACCCGCCGGAGATCAGGCCACAGAATCCCAACCATCGTCGCCAGGCCCAGCCTCGCTCCCTGAGGGCCAGACTGAGTCTCCGACAGGACCAACCGCTTAGGAGGACAAGTGTCAGAGCCGAATGAGTCTGCCGCAGACAGCGCCCAGGCTTCAGAGGAAGCACCAGCAGAGCCCACCGGAATCCGTGCCGCCATCGAGCGAGCTCGTGAGACCCTAGCGTCTGGTGGCACGATCATGCCGGCTGTCGAAGAGGAGGCCCCTGCAGGAGAGGAGGCCGCCGAAGAAGAGGCAGCCGAAGAGGAAGTGGCCGAGGAAGAGGCCGAGGAGGAGACCGAAGATGAAGGCGACGGTGGGGACGACGACCCGGACGCTGAGGAGGCGGGAGAGGACGAAGCCGAAGAGGAAGGCGAGGACGAGGGCGAGGAAGAAGACGAGGGCGAGGAGCAAGAGCGCCATGTCGCGATGCTTCCGGGCCGGCATCCCGACGACCCTGATGTAGAGATCGAGGTAGACGACCCTGCAGTCGCGGAGCGCATCAACCAGCTCCGCAACGGCTTCATGCGTGGAGAGCAGATCCGCGCGGCGACCGCCGAGCTCCAGGGCGCTCAGGACGAGCTCTACAAGATCGAGGAGCACTTCACCTACGACCCGGCCGGGTTCGTCCTGGAGAATGTCGAGGAGAGCCAGAAGGCCCAGGTAGCTCTCGGCCTACTGGTAGATCCGACCGTCTGGAAGTCCCTGGAAAAGACCGTCGCGAAGCTGCTCGATGACCCAGGTGAGCTCCGGACCTTGCAAGCGGAGACCAAGGCCGCAAGACTTGAGACACGAGATGAGCTGAAGAAGTCAGCCGATACTCGAGCCCAGCAGAACGCGAATGCTGCCGAGCTACGAGACGCGATCGACCTCATCATCCCGGAAACGATGAGCGCTGCCCAAAGGGACCGGCTCATGAAGGACATCGTGAGGGACACGGTCGATCACATCGCCAGTCACAACCTCACGGTGCTGAAGCCGAAGGACCTGCCGACCGTTCTGGCAGAGAGGTTGGAGGCCAACGGGATCGACCCGTTGGAAGCGCGAAAAGCTTTGAAAGCTGGAAAGCGGAACCAGGGTGATGTCTCGACCAAGAAAAAGGTCCAGAAGAAGCCGAAATCCGGCAAGCAACTCGTCAAGGCCAGTGCGAAACGGAAGAAGGTCGCCGCTGCCCCGGGATCCGGGAAGAAGACAGCGCCAACCCAGACCAAGAAGCTGCCTGCGGGTCAGACCATCCAGGAGCGAGTCGCTGAAGTCCGTAAACGCGGGCTCGGCTCGATCATGGGGAATCGTTAACCCACTGACTCAGAGGTAACAGAATGTCGAGCACGATCACGACAACTGCGGCCATCGACGAAGCGCTGAAGGTCATCTTCAGTGATCCGCTGGTGGTCAACATCGTGGAAGACTCGGAGCTGATGTCGATCATGCAGACCGACATGAACGTCTCCGTGGACAACACGACGGGCGGCCGATACATCGAGATGGCGCACTACTTCCAGCTCCCAGCAGGTGTGGGTGCTCGGCGAGAGGGTGAGTACATCCCCGAAGCGGACGACCCGATCTTCAAGAACTCCAGGCTCTACCTGAAGAAGATTCAGGGGACCGTGGAGATGACTGGTGACACGATGCGTCGTGTCGTCGGGGATGAAGGGGCCTTCATCAACTACATGGAGAGGGCTCTTCCGGATCTCGTCACCCGCCTGGTGAATGAGATCGATCGCATGTACATCGGCTTCGGAGCTGGTGTGAAGGCCCGTGCTGCAACGGCCACGGTGGATCTCACCGGGACCTGCACGGTCGAAGTCGATCGCGCCCTCGGCGTGGATGGCTTCACGGATGCGTTCCTCCAGTTCATGGAAGGCGAGCGCATCGTCGGCCTGGACGAGGCTGGTCCGCTGGACGACTCAGCGATCCTGAACCCGGGCGTCAACCAGGCGCTCACGCTGATCGACATCGATGAGGACAACGGCGTCCTGACGTTCTCGGGCGCACAGGCCACCATCGATGCCTGGGAAGCGAACGGAGCGGGGATGTACCTGGTGCCTGGTGACGGCGCTGGTAACTCGACGGTCGATGCGACCTCGGGCGAAGATCGTGAGATCGCGGGTCTGATGGCTGGTGCGGATGACGGCGGGATCGTCAGCACGTACAACAACATCGACCGCTCGGCTTCGGGCAACCGCCTGTGGAAGAGCATCGTGATCGATGGCTCCCTGCCGGTCTGGGGCGGCCAGCTCACGGAAGAGCTGCTCACCTTCGCAGAGGACGAAGTGTCCGTGAAGGGTGCAGGTCGGATCGACACCATCGTCTCGAGCCGAGCAGCGGCCCGGGGCTACTGGCAGAGCCTGAAGGGCGACCGGGTCATGAACGACCCGCGCTCGTTCACGGGCGGGAAGAGCGGCCTCGACATCATCCTGGGAGACCGGACGGTGATGCTCAAGGTCGCGCGGAAGCTCCCGCCTGAGGTCTGCTTCGCGCTCCAGAACGACACCTGGAAGCGCCTCACTCTGAACGCCTGGGAGTGGGATGACCGCACGGGTTCGATCTGGAACCGTGTGACGGACGCGACGGGGCGCAAGGATGCGTTCTACGCAACTGGGGTGATGTACGAGAACCTCTTCTGCCATGCCCCGCGGAAGAATGTGAGAATCGACAACCTCAGCGCCAGCTTCTAGGGCACTGAGCGCAGGTGGACAAACCTGGGGGGCCTCTTCACGGAGGTCCCCCAGACCCACATCATCGCTCGCTTAACGAGGAGGCCATCATGGCCGTGCAGGACAGAAACATTCACCGGGACGCGAAGGCGCTCCGGAAGTCAGTAACCGTGCCGGCGCTCGTGCCTGGAGCGGTGGACGTGGACACTCCGTTCTTCCAGATCCAGCCTCGCTACAACTACCGCGTCAGCGACCTCAGTGTCTACGCGGGTGTGGTGGCAACGGCAGCTGCGACGATCAAGGCCTCGGTAGTCGGCCTGCTCGACGCGGTCGGCACACCAGCTGCAGCGGCAGCGACGGCCGTCACCTTCACGCTGGAAGCCTTCTGGCAGAACGTCGCTGGGGTCATGACCTCAGTGGCCGCCACGGCAGCTCAGGCGTTCACCGGGACCGAGACAGTTACCGGCGGGGGCTGGGGGGTCTGGCTCATCCAGGCTACCGCAGCGGGGACGATCACCACGAAGGCCCCTGGGGCAACGATGGGGTACGCCACGGAGGCTGATGCCTTGCGAGCGTGTCCAGCTCCTGACGCCCTGAACGGTGTGGTCGCGATCCTCACGCTCTTCACCACGGTGGGGAACGACTTCATCGCCGGCACCACGAACACAGACGCCGCGGCCGTCACGAGCTTCAACACGTCGAGCCGCGACGGACATGCTGCAGCGCTGGCGATCAACGCCGGAGCTCAGTACGCGAACGCCACCCAGGGCCAGAAGCTTCAGGACGAAGCTGGCTCGAGGATCCTCCAGGGCGTCGGCGCAGATGCCGTCGGTGGTGGAGACCTCCTGGTCCTGACCTCGCGGAGTGCGGGCACGCCCGTCTTCACGAACGCCCAGGCGACGGTCGAGTTCCGGCCGTTCCCGGCGCAGGGTGAGGGCTCACAGTCGATGAGCAACAGCATGACCGGACCACAGGTTCCGTAGATGATCAAGCGCCTGGTTGACCTCCCGGAGGAGCAGAGAGTCGCACCCGATTGGGTCTTCGAGCGACTCCGGGAGGTCGATCCAGGTGCCGAGGTCCTCTACATGGGTGAGGGCGTCTGGTGGCTCGGCGTCGTGAAACCCCTGGCTCCGCGGGTCGAGGCCGGCAGGAACGCGCTGAAGACCTACGAGAAGCTGAAGATGGAGAAGGGCAAGGAGACCCAGTGGCCGATCATCAGGAACGCGATCCTGAAGTCCCAGGGCTTCGGACTCGTCGGCAAGTACCGCTGGCCTGCCGAGCCGCTCTGGGGGGCCATGATCGAGGAGTTCCGGTACGCGGACTACATGTATCGGCAGCACGAGGACGGCACCCCTGAGATCAGGGCGCAGATCGACGGAGTGGCAGACGAAGACGCGAAGCACAAGATTGCAGCCCGGATGATCGAGACGAACCACTACGACTTCCGGTATCTCTACAAGCGGCTCGTTCGGCAGAACCCAGCCCCACAGACGGTAGGAGCGAATCTCACATGAGCAAATTCGGGAAGCGGGTCCTTGGCAAGGCGGCCACGGAGCGGCAGGAGGCGATGAAGAGGAACCCGGGCAACAAGTTCGGGACTCGCGTCATCAGCCGGCGCGCGCAGCGCCTGGAGCAGGAGAAGGAGCAGCAGGCCGAGGTGAAGGCGAGCTCGACCAAGATCATCGACGTTGGCGAGGCCGTGAAAGCGCCGGAGCCGGTCACCGTCGTGAAGGCCGAAGCGCCGATCACTGCGAACCTGGACGAGCTGGAGGGGGCGCTGAAGCAGAACCCGGCGTTCTACGAGACCCTGTTCGAATCGGAACTCGATCGGGCCGATGGTCCGCGGAAGGGTGCGCTTCGGCTATTCTTGGCGCATGAGATGGCAGGGGAGAGCCGCGAGGACCGCCTCGGGGCAATCCAGGAACTACTGAAGAGCAGCTAACGGGAGAAGCACGATGCTGGTAAGGCCGGTAGCGGACATTGCGTCGTTCCCGGCCCCAGGCTGGACGACAGCACCCCTGTTTTCGAAGGTCAACTCGGTCACCGCAGACGACACGACCTTCATAACGGCCCTCGCTCCTGGAGCCCAGGACCCACAGGTAGCACTCCAGATCGGGGATCTTGAGATCCCCTACGGGGCCTCGGGAAGAATCAAAGTGCGGATGCGTCTCGCCTGGAACGAGGCGCTGACGGAGGCTGCTGTCGTGCGTATCGGCCTGGCTCGAGCCGCAGACCTCGGAGTCACCGACCCGACGCTGCTCTTCGCCCGCTCCGTCGTGGGCTTCTCCAGCATCGAGTTCAAGGAGATCGAGCTCGCCTTCGACTACGAGGACTGGTCAGGCGACTCGTCGGCCTTCGGTGTCTACCTGGAGATGACGCCCGACGCAGCTGACGCCACTGCGGTCGGCCTCTGCTCGTGGATCGAAGTCGAATCCTGCGTGCCGGCGCTCTACTGCGACCGCTGCTTCCTGGGCAACCAGACCCCGCGTGACATCATCCGC
>Ga0316192_10003793_pt1 | contig 10993 bp, 9 predicted proteins | sample MerIslwburrow_MG_FD_204931 | JGI IMG/M metagenome (GOLD analysis project Ga0316192, IMG submission 204931) | Coastal sediment microbial communities from Maine, United States - Merrow Island worm burrow | ecosystem: Environmental > Aquatic > Marine > Coastal > Sediment | place: USA: Maine...
TTCCAGGTCCGGTCCGGCGTCCGGGCGATTCAGATCTTCGGCATCGAGATCGATCAGCTTTCTCCGGGAGCCGCCGTGCGATTCGACGACTCGGTCTTCGGCTATCCCGTGGCGAGCCTCGGCGACGTACCGCCCGGCGAGTATCACATCCAGGCGGTGCTTCATCGCTACGAGACCTTTCACCGCAGCGACGGCCACACCGTCAAACTGCCGATGGACCGCGGCGAGGGTCAGCACTGGAATCGGGCTCCGGGCAATCTCTACAGCGAACCGCGAACAATCGCCATCGATCCCGCGACCGACACCACGATTTCAATTGTCCTCGATCAGGTCATCCCACCCATCGTCCCGCCCGCCGACACCGAATACGTCAAGCACGTTCGGATCAAGAGCGAGCTCCTCTCCGAATTCTGGGGTCGACCCATGTATCTCGGCGCCCACGTGCTCTTGCCGCACGGTTTTGACGAGCACCCCGACGCCCGCTATCCGTTGATGATCTTCCACGGTCATTTTCCGGCGGATTTCGGCGACTTTCGAACCGAACCACCCGATGCCGATCTCGAGTGCGAGTACTCGGAACGGTTTCGGGTCGATTGCTACAACCGGATCCAGCAGCAGGAAGCCTACGACTCCTACCAGCGGTGGATCAGCCCCGATCTTCCCCGCTTCCTGGTCATCGAGATCCAGCACGCCAATCCGTACTACGACGACTCGTACGCGGTGAACTCCGCAAACCTCGGGCCCTACGGCGACGCCATCACTCACGAGCTCATCCCCTTCATCGAGGAGAAGTTCCGCGGGTTGGGAGCGGGATGGGCGCGCTTCCTCTACGGCGGCTCCACCGGTGGCTGGGAGGCCCTGGCGGCGCAGGTCTTCTACCCCGACGAGTACAACGGCGCATTTGCCGCCTGTCCCGATCCCATCGATTTCCGGGCCTATGTCTCCATCGACATCTACGACGACGACAACGCCTACTCCTACACGGGCCCGTTCCGGTCCATCGAGAAACCCAGTTTCCGCGACTGGCTCGGCACCATCCACTCCACCATCCGAGATGATTCGCTCATGGAGTACGTCATCGGACCGAACAACCGGTCGGGTCAACAATTCGACATCTGGGAAGCGGTCTACTCTCCGGCGGGACCGGACGGTTACCCAAAACCGTTGTGGGATCGGCTGACCGGTGTCATCGACTCAGAGGTCGCCGAGCACTGGCGCGACAACTACGACCTCCGTTTCATCCTTGAGCGCGACTGGTCGATCCTTGGGCCCGAGCTCGAGGGCAAGATTCACATCTTCACCGGTGACATGGACAACTTCTATCTCAACAACGCGGTTTATCTCATGGAGGCCTTCCTCGAGTCCACCACAGATCCGTACTACGCGGGTGAGGTCGACTATGGCGACCGGGCGGAACACTGTTGGAACGGCGATCACGAGAATGGCAACCACATTTCACGGCTGCGCTACAACACCATGTACCTCGAGCGCATCCTGAACCGTATCGAGACCACCGCCCCGGAGGGGGCCGATCTGACGAGCTGGCGGTATTGATTTCGACCCGCCGCCTCGACACATCAAATGGGTGCCACCCATTGATTTGTGCGCACCGTGAAGCTCTCGCAGCCCAACATTGTGAAGAATGCGAAGGGCACCTATCAGGCACCCGTCCCGCGGTTTCTGAGCGTGCACGGCGCAGGACCCCGAGGTTCGACGGGGCTTGAAAACTGTGCGATCAGGCTACATATTAGTAGGTGTACAATAACTACAAAGGTCCGTTCGATTATTGAACCGATATCAGAAAGAACGATCTTTCTGACACGGCCGCAACGAAAGGAGAGCCTCAATGAGAGGTCGAGTTCTCTTGGGTGGCGTTCTTGTACTACTGATGGCCGCGGTCTCACCATTCGCCTGGGCGGACGACCCACCAACATACGCAGAAACCCAGTCACGGCAGGTAACTCCATCGAACCTTATCTGGTATGAAGGCGTCGATCTCGATGGAGAGATCTCCCATCCACCCCCAATGTCCATGTTGGATATTAAGGAATTGATGCCTTATCCACCATTGGAGTGGCCGGACAAGTTTCCGGGAGCCGGCGCCGGAGCCGGGGTGTGGTACGACGCGGTCACGGGGGAAACCGAGGAAGTTCCCCATCGGCCGCCATCGATCCCAACACCCATGAGTGGGGGAGGATATGAAGGAGCGTTGCCGGGCTTCGATGAGGAGGTTCAACAGGAGACCTTCAACATGATGTCCCAGATCACCAACACCCAAGATGTCCCCTGGCGGAGAAACGTCAGGTTGTTGATACGCTTCCCTGACAACGGGGGCGGTGCCGACCACTGGGGCGTGTGTTCGGGCACGATGCAGGACGCCGAGGTCGTCCAGACCGCCGGCCACTGTGTGTACTCCCACGACCCCGACATCACGGCTTGGGCGGCCGAAATCTGGGTTTATCCGGGGTGGGACGGAGTCGGCTCCTACACGAGCCGGCCGGTTGAACCGTACGGTTTCGGCCGATCCACTGACTTCGCGAGCTGGTCGGGTTGGGTCAGCGGCGGCGACACCGACTACGACTGGGGACTTATCAGCCTCAGTCGTGGTGTCGGGATGCTGACCGGCTGGTTCGGTTGGGCCTGGGGCGGCGATTGTGCCTACCACCAGAGCCAGACCTACCACAACGCCAGCTATCCTTCTCAAGACTGCCCCATCACCGGGCTGCACAACGGGCATGACATGTACTACTGGTATGGCACCATCGATGCCTGTCCCGGGAACCAACTCCAGCTCTACACCGGGGGCGGAAACTGCTTCGACACCGTCTGGGGGGGAATGAGCGGCAGCGGCATGTACCGTATCGACGGTGGGAGTCGCTATGTCCACGCCATCTGCAGCACCAGCAACCGCTTCGATCGTGGGCAATACTGCCGGATTTCCGAATCCTGGGTCAACTATATGAACAACACCTTCATTCCCGGCTCACGCGGAGCAGCATTCGATCTCCAGGCTCTCGACACCAACTTCGAGCCAGCCACGATCACGGCGGGCCAGCAGACCTCCCTGGCCAACTTCTTTACCACCAACCCGACCAACGGGTCGGACAGCGGCACATGGTATTTTGACATCTACCTTTCGACGAACGACAACATATCGAGCCTTGACACCCATCTGAGCAGGCACAGTTACACCTGGACCTACAACACCATGAGTTCGGTTCGGGTCAACCTGCCCCAACCGACCATCCCCCTGAATACACCATCGGGGACCTACTGGCTCGGCGTCGAGATGGATCCGGCCACCGATGGCGTGCCCGGCAACAACGACAGCGACAACTGGGACGCCACGCGGATCACAGTCAACGGAGTCGCCGACCTCCGCGCCGACTACATCAACGCCCCGAGCGGGACCTATGCCCCAGGTGAGCCCTTTCCCGTCAGCTACGTCGCCACCAACATCGGCGGCGATCCCTCGACCACGGTCACCGTAGAGGTACGAGCCTCCACCAATACCGATATCACGGTCTTTGACACCCTGCTCGGGACATTCAGCCATCCCGGGGCCGTTGCGGGAGGCACGGTCAGCGGTACCCAGTCCGTCAGCTTCCCACCGTCACTGGTCAACCGGCGCTACTACATCGGGATGATCGTCGGCTCGTCCGACGACGTCAATCCAGCCAACAACACCGATTTCGACTCCATCCCGCTCATGAAGTTCGACGGGGTGTTCTACGACGGATTCGAATCCGGGGATCTTTCGGCCTGGAACTGAACGGGTTGTCCGGCGCGGAAAAACCAATCACTTCGTTTTGCGGGCGGGCTCAGCCTCCGGCTGAGCCATCCCCTGGACCATGATCGAGGAACCACCGATAGGTTGACGCAATCCCGTCTTCGAGACCGATCCGGTGTCGCCAACCGAGTTCGTGCAACCGGCCCACGTCCAGGAGTTTCTGCGGCATCCCATCGGGTTTGGAGCTGTCGAAGTTCAGGATCGCATCCGGATGGACGATGGAGGCCACCAACCCGGCGAGCTCACGGATCGTCTGATCGCATCCCGTTCCCACGTTGATGTGCTCGGCTTCGTCGTAGTTCTGCATGAGAAAAACGCAGGCGTCGGCGAGATCGTCGGCGTGGAGAAACTCGCGCCGCGGAGCCCCGGTCCCCCAGAGCACCACTTCGTTACGGCCTGCCGACCTGGCCTCGTGGAATCGACGGATCAACGCGGGCAGCACGTGCGAACTCTCGAGATTGAAGTTGTCGTTGGGGCCGTAGAGGTTGGTGGGCATGGCCGAGATGAAACTGCAGCCGTACTGTCGGCGGTAGGCCTGGCAGAGCTTGATGCCGGCGATCTTGGCCACGGCGTAGGACTCGTTGGTGGGCTCCAGCGGACCCGACAACAAGAACTCCTCGCGCATGGGCTGCAGGCACTCGCGCGGGTAAATGCACGACGAGCCCAGATAGAGGAGTCGTTTGGCGCCGTAGAGGTGGGCGGCGTGGACCACGGTGGCATGGATCATCATGTTGTCGTAGATGAACTCGGCGGGGCGGGTGGAGTTGGCGAGGATGCCCCCCACCGTGCCGGCAACCAGAAAAACGAACTCCGGCCTGTTCGCCTTGAACCAGTAGTTCACCGCAGCCTGGTCGCGGAGATCCAGCTGTTCGCGGGTCGCCGTCAGCACCGACGAAAAGCCCTCGCGTTCCATGGCGCGAAGGACCGCCGACCCCACCAGACCGGTGTGGCCCGCGACGAAGATCCGAGAGTCGTGCGTCATTCGCTCCATGCTGTGGAGTATTGTGACATGCCGCGCGAAAGGAATTTCCTATCCCTACACCTTCCTTCGATCATCCGCCCGGGGAGCGGTCGCTGCCTCCTCGGATGAACGGCAACGCCAGGAGCCGGAGAAGACCCTGGTGAGGTCGGTCCTGAAACTGATCCAGCCCGATGGTCATGGATCCGTGCCCGGCCTCCGGCTGGTCTCGGTAGGTGCCGAGCAGCCGGTCCCACCAAGGGAGGTTGAATCCGAAGTTGCTGTTGGTCTCGTCGGGTTTGACGGAGTGGTGAACGCGGTGCATGTCCGGTGTCACCACGATCCATCGCAATACACGATCCACCGCGGCGGGCAGGAGAACGTTCCCGTGATTGAAGATCGCGGTGGCGTTGAGCACCACCTCGAAGATCAGGACAGCCACCGCGGGTGGGCCCAGGACGACCACGGCAGCGAGCTTGACGACCATCGAAAGCACGATCTCCACGGGGTGGAAGCGAACACCGGTGGTGACGTCGAAATCAACATCCGCGTGGTGTACGAGGTGCAGTCGCCACAGGGCGGGAACCGCGTGAAACATGACGTGCTGGAGATAGATCACGAGGTCCAGGACCAGGATGGATGCGGCTATCGCGACCGCGGGTGGAAGATCGAGGTTGTTCAACAGCCCCCAACCCCGCTCGGCGGCCAGGAACGCCATGCCGACCGCCGCTGCGGGAAACAGGGCCCGGTTCACGAGCGCGTCCACAATCATGATCCCGAGATTGGCGAACCAACGCGCACCCTTCGCGGTTCTCAGCCGGCGACGAGGCGAGGCGATCTCCCAGACAGCCATCACCAGGAAGACAGCGAAGAAAATCCCGGAGCGCACGAGGGGTTCGTGGCCCATGACCCAACCCATTGCAAACCACCTTATCAGAAAGACAACCGGCTAGCGGCGCCGCCAGGCGAAGTAGCGCCTCGGGATCTGGCCGCGGCGTTCGGTGAGTCGCGGGCTGGAGGTCGGTGTCCGATGAATCCCACGGTCGGTGTTTGGTGGTGATCAGTCGGCGGTTGACTCGTCGGCGAGGGCGCCGCCGCACGAGCTTCCGGCGCCGGCGGTGCAACCGAAGCAGTGCCGGGCGGTGACGACGCGCCTCCGTTCCCAGCCCGAAAGGTCGAAGTCGCGGATGTGGAGCGGGCCGGAACCGTTGACGGCCGAGCCGAGGTCGAGCATCTGGTTGAAGTCGCAGTCGAAGACGCGTCCGTCCCAGGACACCGAGATGGTGTTGCGGCACATGAGCCCGTCGATCGATGCCGGGTTGAAGGAGTTGACGAGCATCTGCATGTAGTCCTGGAGATTGCCGCTGGCCTCGAGCCACTCCAGAAATCGAGCGATGGGCATGTTGTTGAGCGCGATGAGGCGGTCGAAGCTCACCCCGTGCCGCCGGTTCAGATCCGCCGTCCACTCGCGTTCCATGGCGGTCTGGTCTCCCGAGAGATAGGCGCCGGTCGGATTCGTCACCAGGGTCAGGCGACGATCCGGGTCCCCGGTGCCGTAGCCGTGGTCGTTGAGCAGTCTGAGCGCCTTGATGGATTTCTCGTAGGTCCCGTCCCCGCGCTGGGCGTCGGTGCCGCGGCGTCGGACGTGCGGCAACGAGCAGACCACCTCGACGCCGCGCTCTGAGAGAAACTTTGGCAGGTCGCGGAGCGAGGGGGCGAGCAGCACCGTGAGATTGCACCGGTCGATGATGTGCCTGCCGCGAGCCGCCACCTCATCGACGAGATGGCGGAAGCTCGGGTTGAGCTCGGGTGCGCCACCGGTGAGATCGACGGTGTGCGCCCGGCTTCGATCCAGCGCCGCGAGACACTCGTCCACCGTCTCGCGGGTCATCACCGCGTCGGTCCGATCGGGGCCGGCGTCGACATGGCAGTGGCGGCAGGTCATGTTGCAGAGCTTGCCGAGATTGATCTGGAAGATCTCGAGCTTCGAGGCCCGGAGCTCGGGCCAACCGGCCGCCTCGAGAGTGAGCTCGAAGTCCCCGTCATGGGCGCCGGCGCCGATCCGAAGGGCATCGAGGCGCCGGAGCTGCTCGCGGGGATCGGCGAGGGGCAGACGGCGGGCGCGGAGGCTCTTCGCCCCCGCCGTGTCGCCGTAGTCCCGTTGGGGGTGGGGCCGGCCCCCGGGACCATCCACCGTTCGACCGAGATCGGTGAAGCTTTGGCTCACATGGATGTCCTGTGGGTGTGGTCGAGCATCTGCACACCGTGGATCAGGGACGCCCCGCCGCGGATGGCGACGGCGACGTGCAGCGCCTCGGTCATCTGCTCGAGGTCGGAGCCGTTTTTCAGGCATTCCTGGGTGTAGGCGTCGATGCAGTAGGGACATTGCACCGTGTGCGCCACGGCGAGGGCGACGATTGCCTTCTCCCGGACCGACAGCGCGCCATCGGCGAAGACCGATTGGTAGTAGTCGAAGAACTTCTCGGCGAGCTCGGGCTGGCCTTCCGCCACCGAGCCGAATGCGGCCAGATGTTCAGCTTTGTAATAGTCGCTCACGTTGGGTGCCTCCGTTGTCTTCTATGTTTTGGGGTCGGATGAGGTAACACCGGTGTGCCGCCGGGGCTTCCCGAACACGGTCCGCGAGGCGTCGGAAGCGACCGCCGAATGGCCCCACCCGTCAGTGATCGGCTGTCGCGGCCCGGATCCGTTGTCGAAGGCCGGAGGACACCCGATGGTCTTCGAGGGTGCGCCGGAGATCGCGGTGGTTGTCGAGATCGCGGAGCTCGGAAAGCTCTTCGTGCGCCGCTCCGGTCCGGGAAATCTTCTCCCGGGTGGCTGCGAGAGTGCGATGGCTCGACCAGGGAACGTCCGAGAAGAGGTCGCGCCCGGGAGCGCGTTGGCCGATGAGCCAGTAGCCGCCGTCGGATGCGGGGCCGAGGACGATGGGAACCCGCCCGAGCGCGGCGGCGGCGGATGCGAGCAGATCCGCCGACACGAGCGGGAGATCGGATCCGATGAGGATGACCCCTTCGGCTCCGGATTCGAACCGGGCGTCGAAGGCGTTGCGCATCCGCTCGCCGAGATCGGCCCCAGTTTGTGGAATGACCCGTGCGGCTGTCGGCGGTGTCCAGTCGGAGGCCTCTCCGCCGGCGACGGCAAGCACCACGGGCAAGCCGGACCCGGCGGCTGCCTCGAGCGTATGGTCGAGCAGCGCTGCATATACGCGGCTCGCGGCGACGGGGCCGATGGATCGGGCCAGCCGGGTCTTGACCGAGCCCGGGACCGGTTGCTTGGCGAAGACGACGATCTCGCTGCTCATCGGGTCGTCCGATACCAGCGGGCGAGTCGCTCGGGACCGACCCCGAGCCGGAAGAGGGTGGGGAAGGTCAGGAGGCAGAAGAGGGTCCGGGTGGGGTGCGTGGCGAATCGGCGGCCGGTGGTGCGAACCTCCAGGGGGACGCGGACCAGGCGACCCAGCCGGAGACAGCGATCCACCAACACGACATCCTCCATCAGCGGGATCGGCGGCACCCCACCGATCCTCTCGAGGGTGTCCCGTCGGAGAAAGAGGGCCTGATCGCCGTACGGCCGGCCGAGGCCGAGGCTCCGCAGATCGAAGAGACGCCACCAGAGTCGCGCCATGGAGCCTGCGGCGCCCCCCGGGGCCGGTTCGGTCCGCAGGCGAAAACAGCCGAGCTCGGTGCGGTCGTCCGACATCGCCCGGCGCACCGCCGGGCACCAACCATCGGGGAGCCGGCAGTCGGCGTGGACAAAGAGGACCAGGTCCACGTCCGCGCCGACGGCCCGCGCCCCGCGATCGAGCTGGACGCCGCGGCCGGGCGGGCTGTCGATCAACACCACCTCGGGAAAGTCCCTGGCAACGACTTCGCAGGTCGCGTCGGCACTGCCGCCGTCCACGACGACGACGGAGACGCCGGGCTGGTCACCCACCGCGGTCAGGCAGGACGAGATCGTCCGCTCCTCGTCGAGGGTCGGGATCACGACGGCGACGTGCGGTTGAAGAGAATCGGAGATCATGAGGTCTTCATCTCGAAGGGTACCGCACCGGGACCACCGACCGGTGACAGACGGGATCCCGATCAGTCTTGATTTCTGGAGGAACGGCGGCGGGGGATGCCCAGGCGAGCGTCGAAGCTCTGGCGGGAGATGACTACTTTCCAAAGAGCGGCACATGCCCGACCGAGAATGGGGGATGGCTCTGGGATGATCATCGGTCGTGTGGCATAGATGACTCTATTTTGTTGAAGTTAAGTAATTTAACTTCATCGCGAGTGCAAGTCGGTCGACCGCCAGCCGAACCTTGAGGCTGAGATGGCGTCTGTGTGGATAAACAACCCAGATGCCGAGAGGTTCAGCCTCGTACTGCTCCAGCAACCTCACCAGGCGCCCTTCAGCAATACCCTCCCGGACGTAGAAGTCCGGCAACCATGCGATCCCCAGCCCTGCCTGCGCAGCGCCAAGAAGAGCGTCGCCAGAGTCTGCCCTGATGCGGCCTCGGGCGTTGATGGTGGTTCCATCGGCAAACCGCCAGGCCGAGCCGGCCGCCTGCTGCGAATACAGGAGGCAGCTGTGATTCAGAAGGTCAGTCGGTTTTTCTGGCGGGCTGCGACCTTCGAGGTACGCGGGCGCCGCGCAGACCATTCGCCGGGTTTCGCCCAACCGCTTCGCGATCAAGGCCGAGTCGGCGAGTTCGCCGATGCGAACGACGAAATCGAAGCCCTCGTTCACGAGGTCTACATAGCGATCGGTAAAGCTCAGGTCGAGCTCGAGGCCCGGGTGCTCCTCGACCAACTGGAAGAGCAATCCCGCCACGACCCGATGGCCGAAGGAAACCGGAATACTGGCCTTCAACCGGCCCTGCGGTGTGACCTGTTGGAGCGCTGCCGCTGCCTCGGCGTCGCGAAGTTCGGCGAGTGCCGCGGAGCTTCGCTCATAGAGCGCTGCTCCCGAATCTGTGAGCGAGAGGCTGCGGGTCGTGCGGTTCAATAGCCGGGCACCCAGACGCTCCTCAAGGCCCTTGACCTGACGGCTGACGCCGGCCTTGGAGCGGCCCATTCGGGCGGCAGCTTGGGTAAAGGACCCGGCTTCGACCACTGCAACGAAGGTCTCGAGATCGGCACGGCTATTGTTGCGCATTAAGCAACAATATTTTTTATTTTCACCATCTTGTCAATAAGAAGTTTACGATGCATCGTATTCACAGGCGGAAAAGCCGCCAAAAAACAATCAGGAGGAATCAGATGAGCGAGCCGACATTGCGAAACAGAGTGGACGCCCTCAACACCATGATCCAACAGGGCCGCATCATGGATGCGATGAACGAGTTCTACGCCGACGAGGTGGTGATGTCAGAGAACGATGCCGACGCCACGATCGGCCTCGAGGCGAACCTGACCCGCGAGCAGGACTTCGTCGACAACACCGAGTGGCACGGTCTCGAGCTCAAGGATGTGGTGGTCGACGGTGAGACAGCCATGGTGCGATGGTGGATGGACTTTACAAACGCCCACTACGGCCAGCGGCTCGCTTTTACCCAGGTCGCGTTTCAGAGGTGGCAGGACGGCAAGATCATCGAGGAGCGTTTTTACTACTCGCCGGCACCGGTCCAAGAGTGACCTCATTCTTCGAAGGGCTCAGAACAGGGTTCGAATCGTGAGGAGGTTCTCATGGGCTTGTTGGTAGACGGCCAGTGGCATGACCGCTGGTACAACACATCGTCAACGGAAGGACGTTACGTCCGGCAGAAGTCCGTCTTCCGCGACCGAGTGGCAGCCGACGGTTCGACGGACTTTCGTCCAGCGTCGGGCCGCTACCACCTTTATGTTAGCTACGCCTGCCCGTGGGCTCATCGGACCCTGATCTACCGAGCTCTCAAGGGTCTCGAGGATCACATTTCGGTGTCGGTGGTCAATCCTCTCATGATGGAGCATGGCTGGGCGTTCGACGACTGGTCGGGAGTAATTCCTGATCCGATTTCCGGCGCGGCCTACCTTCACCAGATCTACACGCGGGCCGTGCCCGACTACACCGGTCGGGTGACGGTGCCGGTGTTGTGGGACAAGAAGAGCGAGACCATCGTCAACAACGAATCGGCGGAGATCATCCGTTTCTTCGATCGGGAGTTCGATCCCCTGGTCGCGACTGGGCCGCTCTTCTGCCCACCGGAACTCGAAGCGGAGATCGACGCGGTCAACGAATTCGTCTACACCCGGATCAACAACGGT
>Ga0316192_10003796_pt1 | contig 10990 bp, 12 predicted proteins | sample MerIslwburrow_MG_FD_204931 | JGI IMG/M metagenome (GOLD analysis project Ga0316192, IMG submission 204931) | Coastal sediment microbial communities from Maine, United States - Merrow Island worm burrow | ecosystem: Environmental > Aquatic > Marine > Coastal > Sediment | place: USA: Maine...
TAGGCCAGCGCTGTGTACACCGCCTCGCCGGCGGCGGCCAACTCGACTCGGGCGCGCTCCAGCACCTCGCGGCCGCCGTTGAGTTCCGCCAACAGGGCGAGCATGCGACGCGGCTCGGCGTCCAGCTCCAGCTCGGCGAGGAACAGTTCGATCTCCGGGCGCGATTTGCGCTGCAACATCTCGAACAGCGTCGCCTCCTCCACCGCGGAGAGGCCGGCCAGCGCCGCCAGGGCGCGAAAGATGCCGACGTGGCCGAGATCCACGAAGGGCGTTTCGATGCCGCCCAGAGCCAGCGTCTCGACCATCAGCGCGGCGACCTCGGCGTCGCTCTCCGCGCCGGCGTGGCCGTACAGCTCGGCGCCCAGTTGCAGCGGGCTGCGGCCGGCGGCGAAGCCATCCGGCAGGGTGCGCAGCACGGTGCCCATGTAGCACAGCCGCGACGGCGTATCGCGGCGCAGGCGATGGGCGTCGATGCGCGCCACTTGCGGCGTCATGTCCGCGCGCACGCCCATCGTCCGGCCGGTGAGCTGGTCGGTGAGCTTGAAAGTTTGCAGATCGAACTCGTGGCCGGTGCCGACGAGCAGCGATTCGAGATATTCGATGAACGGCGGCGCCACCAGCTCGTAGCCCCAGCCGAGGTACAGATCGACCACCCGGCGGCGCAGCAATTCCAGCGCCAGCGCGGCATCGGGCAGCAGTTCGTCGATGCCTTCCGGCAGTCTCCAGCGATCCTGATTCATGTTGCAATGCTTGCCGGGTAGGGCCCGGAGGTTCAGCGAATCCAGTAGAGCAGCAGCACGCCGCCGAGCATGCTGGCCAGCCCCACCAGGCGCAGCTGCCTGTCCGGCAGGCTCGCCAGCCGGGCGACGGCCTGGCGGTAGCCGCGCGGACTGGCGAAGGGCAGCAAGCCCTCGAAGACCAGCAGCAGGGCGACGGCGGAGAGTATCTCGCTCATCCGGAATCCCAACAAAAAAATCGGGCGGTGCAGACCGCCCGATCAATGAATGAAGCCGTTTTCGGTGGCTCGCGCCGCCGCTAGCGGCGGCGCGGGCAATTCTACTGTTTTCCGCTCGAATGGTTAAAGTAGCGGAAGAACTCTGAGTCCGGCTGCAGCACCAGCACATCGCCGGCACCGCCAAAGGAATTGCGGTAGGCGTTGAGGCTGCGGTAGAGATTGTAGAATTCACGGTTGGCACCGTAGGCCCCGGCGTAGATCTCCGCGGCGGCGGCGTCGCCCTCACCGCGGATCTCCTCGGATTCGGCATAGGCCTCGGCGAGCACCTCTTCGCGCTGGCGCTCGGCATCGGCGCGGATGCCCTTGGCCTGCTCCTCGCCGCGCGAGCGGAAGGCCTTGGCCACGGTGGCGCGTTCCTTTTCCATGCGGCTGTAGACGGCGTCGGATACATCCGGCGGCAGCTCGACCTTTTTCACCCGCACATCGGTGATCTCCACGCCCAGTTCGCTGGCGGAAAGATTGACCTGGGTGCGCACCTCGCCCATCAGCTCGACGCGCTCCCCGGAGATGACCTCTTTCACGGTGCGCTTGCCGACCGCATCCAGCACGCTTTTGTTGGTGAACTGGGAGAGGCGGGTCAGCGCGTTGCGCTCGTCACCCGAGGTGGCGCGGTAGAAGAGCTCGACGTTGGCGATGCGCCATTTGACGAAGGCGTCGACGACGACGTTCTTCTTCTCGCTGGTGAGCACCCGTGCCGGGCGCGCGTCGAGCGTCAGGATGCGCCCGTCGAACACGTGAACCGTGTTGTAGAAGGGGATCTTGAAGTGCAGTCCCGGCTTGTAGTCGGCGCGCACGATCTCGCCGAGGGCGAGCTTGATGGCCTTTTCGCGCTCGTGCACGGTGAAGGTGGAGGCGGCGAAAATCAGCGCCGCCAGCGCCACCACAACGATGATCATGGAGGGACGGTTCATCAGCGCGGCTCCCTGGCTCTGCGGCTGCCATCGTCGTTGCGCAAGCGCGATGCCGACGGGGTGAACTGGGCTTCGGGGGTCGGCAGCGGAGTGCTCGAACCCCGGCGGAAGTTGCGCATATCGTCACCCGCCGTAACGCCATCGCGATTGATCAGCTTGTCCAGCGGCAGGTACATCAGGGTGTTGCCGCTCTCGACGTCGACCAGCACCTTGCTGGAGCGGCTGAGCACGCTCTCCACGGCGTCGATGTAGAGGCGATCACGGGTGACTCCGGGCGCCTTCTCGTACTCGCGCAGCAGCGCCGTAAAGCGGTTGGCCTCACCTTCGGCGGACTTGGTCACGCGGGTGCGATAGCCCTTGGACTGTTCGAGGATCTCGCGCGCGTCACCGCGTGCGCGGGGGATGATCTCGTTGGCGTAGGCCTCGGCCTCGTTGATGAAGCGCTGCTCGTCCTCGCGGGCCTTGATGGCGTCGGAGAACGCGGCCTGCACCGGCTCCGGCGGCTGCGCGGCCTCAAGGTTGACGGTGGTCAGAAAGAGCCCGGTGGAGTAGTCATCCAGGGTGATCTGCGCGCGCTCCTTGGTGCCGGCGGCGATAGCGTCACGCCCCTGGGTGATGATGAAGTCCATGTCGTTGCCACCGATCACCTCGCGGATCGCGCTCTCGGCGACCTGCTGGAGAGTGGCGTCGGGGTTGCGCACCCTGAAGAGGAAATCCTCGGCGCTCTTGATGTTGTACTGCACGGAGAGGTCGATCTCGACGATGTTCTCGTCGCGGGTGAGCATCGACTGCTTGCGCATCAATACCGAACGGATCTGGTCGACGTTGACCTTCTCCACGCTCTGGATCGGCCACGGCAGGTGCCAGTGTGGCCCCGGCGTGGTGGTGGCCACGTAGCGACCGAACTGGGTGACCACGCCGCGCTCGGCCGGCTGGATCAGGTAGATACCCGAGGCCATCCAGGCGATCAAGGCGACGACGATGATGAGCGTGCCGCCGATTGAGCTGATACGCCCACCGCCGGAGCCACCGCCAGAACCATTGCCGCCACCGCGACGGCCGAAGATACCGCCGAGCTTGCTCTGCAGGTTCTTGAAGACCTCGTCGAGATCCGGCGGCCCCTTGTCATTCCGGTTGCCCCCCCAGGGGTCCCGGTTACCGCCACCCGGCTCATTCCAGGCCATAAGTTGCTCCGTAGCTGGTGTTGTGTGTGGAGTGTCTGACGCGCTTGCTGCAAGCGCGAAATTCTAGGGGCGCACGGCGCCCGCGGCAAGCTGGGCGGTTGATGTGGCGCTGACCTCGTCCGATTCGACAGCGCTGCCTGCGGTGATCACCGTGGCCGAGACACACAGGGTATCCCCGGACAGCCCCTCGCGCTTGGCAATTTGCTGCCAGGCGATGCGGTCCATGCAAATTTCCAGCACGGTACCGCCGTCCTCGACCGGCTCTTCGCCGAGCACCGCATCCTCGGCGTATAGCGCCGCACGCAGGCGACCCTGTTGCGGGCCGAGTTGCAAGCAGCCCTGCACGCGGCTGCGACGAAAGGCGTCGCCGAGCGCCTCGCGCAGCAACTCCAGCCCCCCGCCACTGACAGCGGACAGCCAGATCGCGCGCGCCGCGCCGGATTCGTCGTGCTCAACGTGCGCCACTGCAGCGCAGCGATCGATCTTGTTGTAGATGCGCAGCGTCGGCACCTCGCCGGCGCCGATCTCGTCGAGCACGCCTTCGACGTCGGCGGAATGCTCGTCGCGCTGTTCGTCGGCAGCGTCGATCACGTGTAACAGCAGGTCGGCGTCGCGCGTCTCCTGCAACGTGGCGTGGAATGCCGCCACCAGTTCGTGGGGCAGATCGCTGACGAAACCGACGGTGTCTGCCAGCACCAGCGCCTGGCCGTCGTCCAGCACCAGCCGGCGCAGGGTCGGGTCGAGGGTGGCGAAGAGCTGATCGGCGGCGTAGACCCCGGCGCCGGCGAGACGGTTGAACAGGGTCGACTTGCCGGCATTGGTGTAGCCGACCAGCGCCACGGTGGGCACCTCGGCCTTGCGCCGGGCGGCGCGCCCCTGTTCGCGCTGGCGGCGCACATTGTCGAGGCGGCGGCGGATCTGCTTGATGCGCTGGGCGAGCAGGCGCCGGTCGGTCTCCAGCTGGGTCTCGCCCGGGCCGCGCAGACCGATGCCGCCCTTCTGGCGCTCCAGGTGGGTCCAGCCGCGCACCAGGCGTGTCGACAGGTGTTGCAGCTGTGCCAGTTCCACCTGCAGCTTGCCCTCGAAGGAGCGTGCGCGCTGGGCGAAAATATCGAGGATGAGTCCGGCGCGATCCAGTACCCGGCACTGCAGGCGCTTTTCGAGATTGCGCTCCTGACTCGGGCTCAATGCGTGGTCAAACATGACGATGTCGACGCCGAGAGCGGCGACGGCAGCGGCGATCTCGTCCACCTTGCCACCGCCGACGAAATAGCGCGGATCGGGTCGCGCGCGCACCGCGTCAAGCTCGTCGAGGATCTGCGCGCCAGCGGAAGCCGCCAGCTCGGCGAACTCGCGACGCGCCTCAGCGCAGGGGGGCTGGCCCAGCGAGACGTGGACCAAAAGGGTCTTTTCACCGCTGCCGGGGCGCTCAAACAAGGCGCTGCCCCGAGTGCGGGTGGCGACTGATCAACTGGCGGCTTCTCCCTCTTCCGCCGGCGGTGCCATCTTGACCGGGCGGGAGGGCACGACGGTGGAGATGGCATGCTTGTAGACCATCTGGCTGACGCTGTTCTTGAGCAGCACCACGAATTGGTCGAATGACTCGATCTGCCCCTGCAGCTTGATACCGTTGACCAGATAGATCGATACCGGAATCCGCTCCTTACGCAGAGTGTTCAAAAAGGGTTCTTGTAACGACTGCCCTTTCGCCATCATTGACTCCTGATAAAGCGTGCTTGGAATAGTTGTTCGCGCAGACCGGCCATCTGACGTGGCGCAGTGCAACAATACGGATCGTAGTTTAGCCGGGATAACCGTCAATTCATACGATTACGCTCAAGCCTGTGATCGGATCGCGGGCGTGAGGGAAGCGGAACATCAGGAGCCGGCGAGCATCGACTGCACCCACAGCCACACGACTAGCATGAAAAGCAGGGTTCCAACCAGGCCGCCGATAATGAAGTGCACCATCCGGCCCTGTTTGAAGTCGCGCTGGCGATTGGCCTCGCTCTGCACGCCGAGACCGGCCCAGAGAACGCTTTTGGCGACACCCCAGAAACCGGTGCCCGGACGCGATTGCGGCTCCTCGGCGGCGGACTGTCGCGCATCGTCGCGAGCGGTGTCATCGGACATCATCGTGGCCTTGCGGAACTTCAGGGGGGGGGCGACATTCTAGCGCCGCACGCTATTCCCGCGAATGTTCACGATGGGGTAGTCGCGTCGATCCCTGCCAGCAGTTCGTCACTCAACCACTGCCGCAGAAAGCCTACCGCACGCAGCGGCGCATTGGCTTCGTCGACCCATTCGCACAGCCCGGCGCAGATCGCAGCGAAATCGTTGCCCTCGGCGCAACGATCCAGCGCCCAGGCCTCATCGACATCCAGAGAACGCCAGTGCGGATCCAAGCCCTTGCGCCACACCAGCCAGGCCACCGGGTGGTCATCGCATTGCAACGCCGGCAACGCTTCACCGCTGCGCGCGGCCGCGCGCAGCGGCGCCACGTTGTGGTGCAGATCGAGGCGCCGCATCGCCGCCACCGGGTGCAAGCGCATGCCGCCCCAGTGCTCGGGGGGAACCGCCGCCAACTGCTCCAGAGTGGCACGCTCCTCGTCGACAGCGTCGAAAACCGCCGCCAGCGCCCACTCGAAGCGCGCCAGCTCGGCCAGCTCTGGGCGCTGGCTCCAGGGCTTGGCACCCGCCAGCCAGTCGGCGAAGCGGTCGCCGTACCAACGCACCGAGGCGTGGTGCGACGGAGTGGCGCGGATGTACTCGCGGGTGGCACGGTAAAAGTCGTCGCCGAGCAAGCTCAACAGCCCCGGAAAATCCACCTCCAGCGCCTCCTGCAGGCGCGCCACATAGGCGTGGGCGTAGATCTCCAGGCGCTCGCCGGCACTGCCGGCGGCGTCGGAGACGATACGCCCGGCGATGGCGGGCTCACCGCGCAACAGCGCCGCGGCAAAGCCCTTCTGCAATGCGCGCAGCCCGCTCACGCGCTGCGCTCGGCGAGAATCGGATCGGCGATGCACCGCGCCTGTTGCAGTTCTTCGAGCAGTTCTTCGAAGGGAGGGATATTGCCGTCGCGTTCGATCATCGCCGACACCGGCCCGAAGTGGCGCACGGCCTCGGCATACAAGGCCCAAACGTCGTCGCATACCGGGTGGTCGTGGGTGTCAACCAGAATCCGCCCACTGGCATTGCGGCTGTGGCCGGCGACGTGGAACTGCCAGACGCGCTCGGCGGGCACACCGCGCAGGTAGTCGAGCGGGTCGAAAGCGTGGTTCACGGCGGAGACGAAAATGTTGTTCACATCGAGCAAAATCAGGCAGTCGGCACGCTCGACGATGGCGCTGAGAAACTCCCACTCACTGATCGTCGACTCGGCGTAGGTGACGTAGCTGGAGAGGTTTTCCAGCAGGATGCGCCGGCCGAGAAAATCCTGCACGCGTCGGACGCGCTCGACGACGTGCGCGATGGCTTCCTCGGTGTAGGGCAGCGGCAACAGGTCGTGCAGATTGTGGGCGTCGACGCCGGTCCAGCACAGGTGGTCGGAGACCCAGACCGGCTGCACGCGGTCGATCAGCGCGCGCAAATCGCGCAGATAGTCCATGTTCAGCGGGTCGGTGCTGCCCAGCGACATGGACACGCCGTGCATCGCCATCGGGTAGTCTCGGCGGATCTGATCGAGGAAATACAGAGGCTTACCGCCCTCGACCATGTAATTCTCGGATAGAATCTCGAACCAATCCACCGCCGAACGTCGCTCGATAATCGCCGGATAGTGGTCCGGGCGCAGGCCGAGACCAAACCCGAGGAACGGACGCTCGGGGAGATCGGGCAGCGTCATGCGCTGTCGCCTCTCTGCGTCCAGCGCTCGCCGCGCACACAGCGCGGCGAGCGGAATCGATCAGCTTTCGAAGGTGCCGCCGGCATCGTCGCAGTCAGCCTTGGTCATGCTCAGGAAGCCGCGGCCTTTGCAGGAATTCTGGCCCTTGCAGGAACTGGTCGCGGTGGCGCAGTCGCTGAGTCCCTTGCAGCTGTTGCCGCCGACGCACTTGCCGGTCTCCGCGCTGGCGCTGCTGCCGTAGAGACCGCCACCGGTAGACGAACAGGCTGCCAGCATGGTGGCGGCGGCGGCGGCGATGGCCAATCCGCTGGTTTTTCTGATGGTACTCATGGATCTTTCTCTCCCCCGCGTCACGGCGCGGATTGCAGGTGCAAAAACGCCCGGATGCACAGCCGCTCGGCAACCGGCAATCCGGGTGTTACTCGAGGTCGGTCTCAGCCCTCGAAGGTGCCGCCGGCCTCTTCGCAATCGGCCTTTGTCATGCTCAGGAAGCCCTGGCCCTTGCAGGAGTTCTGGCCCTTGCAGGAACTGGTTGCGGTGGCACAGTCGCTGAGTCCCTTGCAGCTGTTGCCGCCGACGCACTTGCCCTTATCGGCACCGGCGTGTACGGCGCCCATCGGCGCGGTGGCCAGCATCGTGGCGGCGGCGGCGGCGAGGGCGAAACCGGAGGTTTTTCTGGCGGTATTCATGTTGGCATTCTCCAGATAGTCGGGTGGCCCGCAGTCGGGCATTTAGTAGTGACGTTTGCGTGCATCCAGAGCATCGGCGCAGAGCGATGATACCCGGATCCCCTGTGACTGGGCCCCCCGGGATTAGTTCAGGCGAGGCGGAAAAAACCCTCGTTGCCAAACTGTTAACGACTCTCGGCTTCCTGCCGATCAAGGGTTTGCGTTTAACCATCGCGTCACAACCCGCGCTCCGGCGCCTCGTTACTCTAGGCCCAACCCACGAACAAGGATGCCGCTATGCACAGTGACCTCCGGCAGCTGCAGAACATCGTCCAGCGCGCCGCCATCGACACCCTGCTACCACGCTTCAACCGCGTCGGCCACACCATCAAGGCCGACGGCAGTCTGCTCACCGAAGCCGACCTGGCCTGCAACGATTTTCTGCGCAAAGAACTCGACGCCCTGCTGCCCGGCGTCAACTTTCTCAGTGAAGAGATGACCACCGCCGAACAGCGCAACATCATCGGACGCAGCGACGAGCCCTTCTGGTGCGTCGATCCGCTAGACGGCACCAGCAACTTCGCCGCCGGAGTACCGATTTTCGGCATCTGCGCCGCACTGATCGCCGACGGTCAGCCACAGATCAGCGTCATCTGCGACCCGATTCGTGGCGAAATCTTCGCCGCCGAGCGCGGCAATGGCGCCTGGATCAACAGCCGCCCGCTGAGCATCCCCGAGATTGATTTCGATCTGCGCCACGCCATCGCGCTGGTCGACTTCAAGCGTCTCAGCCCCGGCATGCGCGGCCTGCTGGCCAGCAGACCGCCCTACGGCTCGCAGCGCAACGTCGGCTCCTGCGCCATGGAGTGGGCGTGGATGGCCTCCGGGCGCGGCCACATTTACCTGCACGGCGGGCAACGACTCTGGGATCTGGCCGCCGGCGTACTGATTCTCGAAGAGGCCGGCGGCTATTGCCAGACGCTGGACGGCAACAGCGTATTCCGCCCGATGCTGGAGCCGCGCTCGGTGCTGGCCTCGCCGAATCGCCGCCTTTTCAAGCAGTGGAGCGACTACCTGCTCGGCGATGCCGTCGGCCTGTGCACCGCGGTGCACTAACAGCCTCATCCGGCGCCGCTCAGCCGGCGCCGGCGCTGCGCGAATCGTCGATAAAGCTCACGCAGCGCCCAATCACCGCCGCATCGCGCAACACACGGAAGTGCCCCAAGCCTCGGCAGGCATGGAACTCGGCGCCGCCGGCCCAGGCATCCGCCACCGCCCTGCCCGCCTCCCAGCCAACCGCGCGGTCACCCTCATCGTGTACGATCAGCGCCGGCATGCGGCAGTGGCGAGCGCTTTGCGCCGCCGACAATTGCTCGATGAAATCCCCCCCCAGGCGTCGCACCATGCGTCGGCGCAGCGCATCCCGCACCGCCGACGACAGCGACAGCGTCGCCTCGAAAGCGCTCAGCATCCACTCGCCGAAGGCCGGCGGCGCGATGCCGACGAAGCGCGCCACGCGCAACCCCCGGCGGCAGGCCAGGGCCGCTGCGGCGACGCCGAAGGAGTGCCCGATCAGCGCGGCGAACGGCCCCTCGGCGATGTCCAGCGCGAGCAGCGCGTCGGCGCACTCGGCGACATCCGTGTGGCGACGCGCATCGTCGCCGTGGCCGGGCAGATCCACAGCGATCACCCGGTAGCCAGCGGCCACCAGCGGCGCGGCGAAAGCCCCCAGTTGCGCACCGCGACCAGCCCAACCGTGGATCAACAGCACTGCCGGCCCGCTCCGCCCCCACACCCAGCCGTTCAGCGCGCGACCGGCCACGGCGCCACCAGCCCAGCGCCGGCGCTGCGCCACGGCCACCCAGTGCACCTCGCGCGGCGGCGCGGCGAAGCGCTGCACGCGGCGCCAGCGGCGCTCGACCAGCCAGGCAGCGGCACCCGGCGAACCGCGGCCGAGCAGACCCAGCGCTCGCGGCAGCCAGGGCACGCGGCGCGATTCGGGTTTACGGGTTACGGGTGAGGGATTCTGTGGCGGGCGCGCGGTGCTGCGCGGCGGCTCTTCTGGCATGTGCTGGCGATTCCGGATGGTCGGCGCGCCCGGCACATCGTGCAGATGCCGCGGCGCTGGCGCCGGGCAAACTAGCACAGCTCGGCGCCGCCCGGCACCGGTGCGGGCCCGGCGTCACCGCAGGCGGCGCAGCTCAAGCAGCGCGTTAGCCGGCGTCGTCGACGACGAAGCGCCCGCTCATCTGCAGCAGCTGTTCCGACTTGTCGCCCAGCTCGCCGGTGGCCGCGGAGATGCGCGTCGCCACCCCCTCGCTGCTGGCGACTTCATCGGCGACGCGCTGCATGTCGCCGCCGATGCCCTGTACCACGTGCATCATCTTCTGCACCGCCACGCCGATGTGATCGACGTGCCCGTCCATGGTCTGCGCCTGTTCACTGATCTCGGCCATTGCCGCCGAAGCCTCACCGCCCAGCTCAGCGCCACGCTCGGTTGCCTGGCGGCCGCGCTCGATGGTCTCCGCCACCACGCTGCACTCGTTCTGGATCGCATTGACAATATCGGTGATCTCACGGGTCGCGGAGACGGTCTTCTCCGCCAGTTCGCGCACCTCTTCGGCGACCACCGCAAAGCCGCGCCCGGCCTCACCGGCGCGCGCCGCCTCGATGGCCGCGTTGAGGGCCAGCAGATTGGTTTGCCCGGCGATGGTGTCGATAACCTCCACCACCAGGCTGATGCGGTCTGAACTGCGACGCAGCGAATCGACCTTTTCCACCGCCTCGGTGACCACCCCGGAGATATCGCCGAGAGCCTGATCGGTGCGTCCGATGACCTGCGCGCCGCCCTGGGAGGCGTTCGCCGTGCGGTTTGCCGCGGCGCGCATCTCGTCGATCGCCTGGGCGACATTGTCGACGTTGGCACGCACGTCCTGCACGCCCCGCGCCATGCCACCGGCCTTGAGGCTGATAGTGCGGTTGTTCTCCGCCAGCGCCCGGGTCTCGTCGTTCAACCCGCCGACCATGCGCTGCATATCGGCGCTGGCGCGGGTCGATAGCGCCACCAGCTCGCCGAGGTCGCGAGCCATGCCATTGACCGCGCCGCCGAGGCGGCCCATCTCGTCGTCGCGGCCATCGACAGTGGCGACGCGTTGGGTCAGATCGCCGTCGGAAATGCGCGCCAGGGTGTCGATGATGCGCGCCAGGCCGTTGGTGATGCTGCGCGACACCGAGGCCAGCAGCAGCGCAATCAGCGCGCCGACGCCCAGCGCGGCGAACAGCACCAGCAAGCGCACGCGATCGCCGGTGGCCTCGGCGGCGGCGCGCAGCGCCGGCAGCTGGCCATCGCGCAGCCGCCGGCCCAGCTC
>Ga0316192_10003799_pt1 | contig 10982 bp, 13 predicted proteins | sample MerIslwburrow_MG_FD_204931 | JGI IMG/M metagenome (GOLD analysis project Ga0316192, IMG submission 204931) | Coastal sediment microbial communities from Maine, United States - Merrow Island worm burrow | ecosystem: Environmental > Aquatic > Marine > Coastal > Sediment | place: USA: Maine...
CGAGATGCTCAAGGATCTGGGACTGCATGAAAAAATTACCGGTGGTGCTGAATGCAAGAGCTGCTGGGCGGTTGAGGGCAAAACCTGGTTCACGTCGCGGCACCATCGTGAGACACCTGACCGTATCGAGAAAGGCGAGGCAGATGTCGGCATCGTCTGGACGACCGAGGTCGTGCATGCCAAAGCAGAGGGACGACCTATCGACGGCGTGGCGATCCCGGCACCACTGAACAAAATTGACAAGGTCAATTACGCGATTGGCACCATGAAGAACGGTCGAAATGCTGAGAATGCAGCTCGTTACCTGTCTTACCTTGCCAGTGATGAAGCACAGGCTATCTATGAAAGCTATGGTTTCATCCGGGCAACAAGCGAGGAACTTAGCCTCAAACCGTTGTAAGCAGGTATCGCTGGAGCAGACAAAATGACGATGAATCCACGCAAGTCGATGATTCTTGCAACGCTTCTGGGCATTCAATTTACGCCCCCCGTATTGGCAGAGGACGCGCTCGTCACGTTCAAATCCCTTAGCCCGGCCGTTGCCCTCGAGATGGCACAGGCTGCTTTGGAGAGCTGCCGGGCAGAGGGTTTTCAGGTAGCCGTCGCAGTAGTGGATCGCATGGGAGTCGCACAGGTTGTGCTTCGCGATCGCTTTGCCGGACCGCATACACCAGATACCTCGGTGCGCAAAGCCTGGACGGCTATTAGCTTTCGCGCAGATACGCTCTTGATGGCGGAGCGTACCGGGCCGGAGTCGCCACAATCGGGTGCCCGGTTCATCGAGAATGTACTCATGTTAGGGGGCGGAATCCCGGTGCTCGTGTCAGGTTCAATCGTTGCCGGGATCGGTATCTCTGGCGCGCCCAGCGGCAAGGCGGATCACGCTTGCGCCCAGGCAGGCATTGACGCGGTCGCAGATAAACTGGAGCTCGCTGGCTAGCCGACGCCGGCTCCTGAACGCAATATCAGGGCCTGATTACCACGTACCCTTGCTGCGCCCGCTCAACCAGTCGGGCCACACCGGTTTGTACCATTATGGCTGTCGGGATCAGTTGCGGCCTCTTGCCGGTCTCTCTTTCGATGCTCTCGATCGTATTCAAACAGCCCACAAAGCGGACCCCATTGACAAGCAGGCTCGCAATGCGCTCGTGGTTCGGATTATCCGGATACAACAGCGCAATCCCGGGGCCGTAGGTGACGATCTCTATGTCGACGAAATCGGGGCCACCATAATGTTTGATCAGGTTGTTGGCGACGCTGAGCACTCGTGTTTGTGATTCGGCATCTCCGTCGGCTAGCTGCAACACGACATGCGCCTCGGCGAACGGTTTGTCACCCTCCTCAGCGAATACAAAACCTCCAAGAAAGCCACCAACAATCAGGGGCAGCGAGATTAGTAATTTGAATCTCATTCGAGCATCTCCTCAGTTTTGTCCCGGATACTCTGTCAGACCCGGATTGGCGCCGACGCCTTTTAGTATCGGCGTGTCCAGCTTGGCAATGCGCGCGACTTTCTGGTCCTTCAAATAGGTCGCCACAACCGCCCATATCGGCGGGCCAGGCGCCTCGCTACCGACCGTTGCCCATCCGGCAACCCGATAATTCTTACTCGCGTCCACGAGTGTCCCATCCTCCAGGGTCATATTGGAAATACGATTCCCGGCGACAGCCTTGGGCTCACAGACATAATTCATTCCGCCAACGCGAACCATGTCTCCACCCTGCTGATAGAAGGGATCCGGATTGAACAGATTGTCGCAGACGTCCTCCAGGATCAGTTTGATCTGCTCACCGCTCATGTCCTGAACATAGGTTCCAGGATAGGTAATGCAGGTCTGATCAAGCACCCGTTCCATGGTCACAGTATCGCCGGGCAGAACACTCGTTCCCCATCTGAATCCCGGCGAGAATGCAATCTGGCTATCACCCACTGCCCTTTGTGCGTCGCAAATAATCTGGTCGAACGTACCGTTGAAGTTGCCTCGCCGATACAACAACTGATCGGCAATCGCGAGTGGTTCTTCGAGAGCGTCCAGCCATGGCTCGCGCACCCCTGCAATGTAAGCGCTCATCTCAGGATCAGCCGGTAACAGATTGGCAAACACCGGCAACAATCGATACCGAAAACCGCTCACACCATTTGTGCCGAAATCAAAATCCAGAACACCCAGAAATTTGCCGTTGGAACCGGCGTTCGTGACGATGGTCTTGCCCGAAGAGTTCTCCACAACGATTGGCACGGGCACACCATCATGAGTATGCCCACCGAGAATCGCATCCAGGCCTGTCACCACGCGGGCAAGCTTGAGGTCGACATCCATGCCGTTGTGCGACAGCAGGACGACCGCATCGGGCTTGTCACGGCTGCGTATACTGTCAATCAAAGCCTGAAGTTCGTCGGCACGAATGCCAAACGTCCAATCAGGTATGAACCGCGAAGGGTTGGCGATCGGCGTATACGGGAACGCCTGACCGACAATTGCGATCGTGCGACCGCCTAGCTGGCGCAGTGTGTAGGGCCGAAACACGTGGCCCGAATCCTCATCATAAGCAGACGCTCCTTCGAACATGGCATCGTCTGTGAGTCGGACGTTCTGGGCTATGAATTCACCGTCGAATTCGCCGATATTCTGCAAAACCTCAGAGTCCTGGTACGTGAACTCCCAATGCCCGGTCATGACGTCGACGCCCAATAAATTACATGCACCCACCATGTCGCGGCCGCGGGTCCAGTAGGCCGTTCCGGAACCCTGCCAGGTATCACCGCCGTCGAGTAACAAAGAATTACCAGGCCCACTTTCCTGTCGCAGGCGATTCACCAACGTCCGAAGATGCGCGAAGCCGCCCACTTTGCCGTACACCTTTGCAGCCGCAGTGAAATCCAGGTGACTGATGGCGTGTGCAAACTCGGTACCAGGCCGAATACCGGCATAGTCAAGCAAGTCCTGCCCGACGAGATGCGGCGGCCTGTTGAACGCATCGCCAAATCCCAGGTTGACGTTGGGTTCCCTGAAGTGGATGGGCAGCAACTGTGCATGACAATCCGTAAAGTGCAGCAGTCGCGCCTGGCCAAACGGCGCAGCAGCATAAATGTCAGATTGACCGGAACTGCGACTTGCTGCGCAGCCTGTCGCTTCTGCGGCCACGCCAGCTATTGCCAGCAGTCTTATGAATTCTCGTCTATCCAAACCGCACCTCGACTTCGTTAATTCAGATGTGCCTCAAGACGCCTTATTGAACGACGCGACCCGACCATGCATCAGCCTCGTGCTGTGCCTGTTTTATCGCCGTCTCAGCCTGGAACTGAGCGAGTTCGAGCAATGAATTGGCGCGCTCCATGTCACCACGAGCTGCTTCTGTCTTCGCCTGCGTGATGAGCTCTTCGGTTCGGAGCCACTCTGCTCCTGCATCAGCCGCCATCACGCGCATGCGCTCCGCTTCTTCGAGTCGCTTTTCGAATTCCGTCGCACAACCAGACAATGAAACAAGGATTATCGCCATTACGAAAAATATCATGGACACTCTCATTTCCGTGCACCCGGTCCATTCACATCCAGCCCATTTCCCATGTAACTTAGAAAATACTCCAGGTTCCTGAACTCTGTGCTCTGCAGCGCGAAAGGTTTCGCCCGAACGTCACGCACACAACCCGCGAAGCGTTTATGCAGCGATAGCATTCCTCCCAACTTCGATCGGTACACCGGAAAATGTGTCGTGTGGCCAAGGCTTGCACTGAGCCTGTCGGCCCGCACAAGTTGACCCACCGACGTCACATGACAGTCGGCACATGCGAGGTTCAGTTGCCCGCGCTTGGTGTAATAGAAGCGTTTGCCAGATTCATAGGCGTCCAACGCACGCGGATCGTCTACGGGCACACGGACATCAAGTTTTTTGCCACGACCCTGGAAGGCGAGATAAGCCGTAATGTCGATTATCTCGTCGCCTCCATAGGTCAGTGGGGGCTGTTCGTTCGCCGTGCGGCATTGGTTGATTGCCATCTCAAGTGTCACGACTTCGCCGAGATCTTCGTCCAGCCGAGGATAGCTCACGCGAATTTCATCCAGCTGCTGTGGAAAACAATCAGCAAGCGTCCTGCCATTTGCGAAGACGGCTTCCCAGCGCTCCTGCCCCTGCTCTACAGAAAATTCGTAGGGCGGAAATTGTTCAATGTCCAGCCATTGTCCACGCGCATCGCTATCTATTGCGTAAATTCCATTTGCATACTCTGCGAACGGAATATCCGGAAAGCGCGTCTTGTAATACTCGACAAATGCGAGGCGATCTTCTTCTGGCCCGGCCAGTACGGCTTGCTGCATGAGCAAAGCTGTAGCAAGCAGCAGCACGGCAACAGTTGCTTTTCTCATGTGTAGCTCAAGACACTATGTCGAGGTCTACTTCAGCACGGTTTCTATTTCGTCCATGCCGCCCAGGTTATCCACCCAACTGACTTTGAGTGTGTCGCCCGCTTTCGCGCCACGGAACTTGAAACCAAAGAACGGGTTCTTCGACACCGCTGTGCTGAAATTAGCCACCATTACGGTCTTGTCGTTATTCGTGAATGTAAGTTGAGTGATGTGATGTATCGGAATCAACTCCTCGGTTTCCGGATCCTTGCGCGCACCGGTTTCCATAGGGTGCAACATCAGGCTCTTAACATCGGCGATGTCACCGGAAATCTTGGCCTTGATCTTGATATTGCTCGCCATTATTTATCTCCCTTATCCACCGCAACCGCCAATGGTCACTTTGACCTGCTTTGCGGTGCTGTAAATTCCATGGTCGGTTTTGACAACGGCCATGACATCAGATGTTTGACCCATCTTTATTCTGCTTGAAATATCCGGCAGGGTACCGGGCAGAATTTCGAAGGTCGCTGCCATTGGCCTTGGATTCTTGTCAACGACGATGCTAATGGACTCGACATTTTCAAGGCTGGTACTAATCGTTACCGGCACGACCGCGCCGTTTTCAGCGATTTCCGGCACCTTCAATGTAATCTGATCGGTAGGAGTTGTCTGATCCGTACCCAGCAGATTGATCATTGCCTGGCCAGCCGCAGATGCCGCAAAAGCCTTGTCTGGCCATGCCGCCGCCCATAGCGCTCTGGGAAAGGCGACCAGTGCAGCAAACGCTACGCTACCGCTTAAGAAAAACCTTCTTCCGACATGCATCTAGTTCTCTCCATAAATCTGATTCGTCATCACAATGTGTAAAGGTAGTCGATAATCAACTCAACCTCTTCTACCGACAGTATCCGGTGGCGACAGAACGGCGGCATTCGGCTATTCGAATTGCGCAATGTCGCGTCGCACACCTGGTTCTTCAGCGTATCCCGATCCGGAAATCGCAACTTCATCGCCAATAGCGGTGGCCCTAAATTCCCTGGCTGCACTCCGTCTTCAATCATGTGGCAAGCCAGGCAGTTTCCTTTGGATCTATCTGTTGCGAGCGCCTTTCCCTGCGCAACACGATCGTCAGAAATCGCAGGCGCTGAACACACCAGCAGAAGCAGAAACGCGAGAATAAATCGAAACTGACTTTTCGCTGCCATGCCATCGCTCAAGAGAATGTGACGTGAGTTTGCCATCAAGACATAACAAAGACGAATTACGCAGCTGAATTATTCCGCCGTGCCGGCCATGTGATTCGGGGCGCAGAGACCGTTGTGACAGGCGATTAGGCTGCTGTTGAAGCTATTCGTTTGGAAAACGGGTGAAATATGAACATTTTCAGGAACATAGCGAATCTAGCGGTGCTACTTGTGCTTTCGCCTCGCAATTTTGATCATGGCGTCGAGACTAATCTCGACATCATTTTCCGTCGTAGCCCAGCTGCTAATACTTATTCGCATCGCCGTCTTGCCCTGCCAAACGGTCGCACCGCACCAACAGGTTCCTTCGCGTTGAATTTCGTCGATGACTCGGCGTGTGGTCACATCATCACCAAACGACACCAACACCTGATTCAGAACCACATCGTTCAGAACCTCAAAGCCCGCTGCAGAAAAACCTGCGGCGAATTGTGTCGCGTGCCGGCAGCATCGACTGATCAACTCCGCGACACCACTTCGCCCCATCGAACGTAATGCGGCCCATACATCGATACCGCGCCCTCGACGCGATAGCTCGGGCGTGTAGTCGGAAGGGTTGCGGTGCTCAGAGTCGGTGATCAGGTAATCTGCCGTTATCGCCATTGCAGATGCCAGGTCGGACGGATTCCGTACAAATGCAATGCCACAATCGTAAGGCACATTCAGCCATTTGTGCGCGTCGGTCGCCCACGAATCGGCTTTCTGCATTCCGTCAATAAGGTGAGCTTGTGGTGGGGACGCCGCTGCCCACAAACCAAATGCACCATCCACGTGAACCCAGGCACCCGACGGTTTGACCGCATCGCAAATATCACCGATCGGATCGAATGCCCCTGTATTGATATTGCCGGCTTGTGTGCAGACGATAGTCGGCCCATCGATTTCCGGCATCTGGGCGGTGATCATGCGTCCCTGCCCGTCCACTGGTATTCGCACAACGCGCTCACGACCAAGACCGAGCATACCGAGCGATTTGAACAATGTGGGATGTGCCTCTGCGCTAACGATCACCTTGAGAGCCGGAGCGCCGATGAGGCCATCCGCTTCAACGTCCCACCCCGCATCTTCAAATACACGATGCCTGGCGGCGGCCAGTGCCGTGAAGTTTGCGACTGTCGCGCCGGTTACGAACCCGCCCCCAGTGCCACTCGGCAAACCAAGAACGTCGACCAGCCAATCAAGCGCAACCTGTTCCAGCATTGCTGTCGCCGGCGTGACTTCGTGCATTACAACGTTTTGATCCCAGGCTGTCGCAAGCCAATTTGACGCAACAGTAACAGGCGTCGATCCACCAATGACGAAGCCAAAGAAGCGCGGGCCGGCCATTGCCACGCTTGCTGGCGAACCGACCTCGTCGAGCAATGCGAGGACTTCTTCGGCAGGGGTTCCGTTTTCCGGTAACGGCTCTACGAATCGACTGATGGCATCAAGCGCTTCAACAGATGGGGCTACGGGCCGCGCATCGCAAGACTGCCGGTATGCAATTCCTCTTCGCGCCGCATCTTCAAGCAGCGCCCTGCTTCTCTCATTCTTCATATTCACAACCACCTATTCTGCTGCGACCACCCTGCCGTGTCGCAGTAATTCATCTTTTCGGACCGCGATTAGCGCGATGCAAACCAAAATCAGGATCGGAATCGGGATCAGCATCAAGCGACCCCACCCGAAGTAATGCATGACGGTACCGGCGAGCAGTGACGCCGTCGCAGACGTACCAAATACGAGGAATTCGTTTGCGGCCTGAGCTTGAAAACGCTCGGCCATCGAATATGTGTAAGTGAGCATGGTCGTACCGCCGATGTAAAGAAAATTCCACCCTACCCCGAGCAGGAGCAGCGCCCACCAGTAGTGCATGACCGTCTGTCCCTGCAACGCAACTATAGAAGTCGCGAGCAAACCGACAGCCCCAACGAACATCATGCGGATAACACCGAGGCGCTCGATTAAGAATCCGGAGACGAGCGAAGGCAGGTACATGCCCAGCACATGAGTACGAATAACATGGGCTGTCTCTTCAACAGAAAAACCGTCATTGATATGCATGCTAAGCGGTGTCGCCGTCATTACCAGCGTCATCAAACCGTATCCGGCCGTACCGCCCAACACGGCAACGACAAAAACTGGTTGCCTGACTAATACCTTTAGCGTTCGGTTGGCCTTACCCAGATCGACCGCGTCGTGCACGGCCGCCGGTTTCAGCAGCGTAAAGAGTCCTGCTTGCACGACGTACAGACCCGCAAGAAATATCAATGCGCCGGCGTATGGAACTCCACCTATCCAATGCTGACTGCGTATGGCGATCTCAGGACCCAGAAATGCTCCACCAATCGCGCCAAGCAGAATAAAAGATATCGCCCGCGGTACGTACTTTGCGGGAACACTCTCTGCAGCCGCATAGCGGTACTGCTGAGTGAAAGCCATATTAGTTCCGAATACGACCGCAGCTACCAGGAACAACCCAAAGCTCGATTGATACAAGGCCCAGGCTCCAACCGAAACACCAATTGCGGCAGAAATCGAGCCCATCGCAAAACCAGCAGACCTGCCAATCTTGCGCATCAACAATGTGGCCGGCACGGTCGTCGCAGCCGTGGCAATGACCATGACTGAAATGGGCAGAGTTGACCACGCCAGATTTTCTGTGAGCGTTGCGCCAATTATGCCGCCGAGTGTCACAAATACGATCGAACCGGTCGCTGAGATCAGCTGGCAGAATACAAGCAGGATTAAGTTGCGGCGTTGCATGGCCGTATAATGCGCAGAATGTCAGACGACGTCATCATTTCAGACGAAATTACGATCTCGATTACCGAGATCGAGTTCTCTGCCGTTCGCGCGCAGGGCGCCGGAGGGCAAAACGTGAACAAGGTAGCTTCTGCCATTCACCTTCGATTTGATGTGCGCAATAGTCACTCCCTACCCGACCCTGTGAAATCAAAACTGCTGGCTCTGGGTGATAAACGCATTACTGCGGACGGCGTTCTGATCATCAAGGCACAAGAACATCGAACCCAGGAACGTAATCGCCGAGCCGCCATTCAAAGGTTAACCGAACTTATCCAGTCGGCATTGGTGGAGAAAAAGCCACGCAAGAAAACGCTCCCGACTAAACGGGCAAAGAAGAAACGCATCGATAGCAAGCGCCGGCAAGGGCAACTGAAGCAATCCAGAAGCAGGGTTAGGGACGACTAGTCCGGGCAACTAATCGTGTCTTCAAGCCAGACACAGCCTTTATCCTGCCAAGGGGCAAGAGTACCCGATTTGCCATTCCGCGTGTTATTTTGTTACCATGTTACCTTTCTACACAAGGGGAAGAGCATGCCGACCAAAGTTGTTACACGTACCCAAACCGGTGTTCGCATCGAAACCTCACTACTAAAAGTCCTGAAGGCGCTGGCGGAATACACCGACCTGTCACTCGGAGACCTGCTGGAGGGCATCGTGCTGCACAGTTTTGAGGGCAAGGCACCCTTTTCAGCCGACACCCAAAAGGTCATTGAGCAGCTCAAGTCCGTTTACGGCTGCGCGTTGACTGCGGCGGACAGCCACAAGTTAACGGAGGATTCCCCATGAGCGCCGTTAGCGCACCACACTGGACGATCGAGTCATTGGAAAACGCGACGATAGATGCCGAAGCGTTTGACCATGAGGGCCACATCTACCTGGGCTGGCTGTATCTCGAGCGCTACCCGCTCGCCGATGGCATCAAGCGATTCACCAACGATCTGCGACGGCTGACGCGAAAACTCGGTGTCCCCGGCAAATATCACGAAACCATTAGCTGGTTTTACCTGCTGCTCATCGAAGAACGACGCTCTGTCTCTCCAGCAAACAACTGGTTCGGATTTCGACGAGCGAATAACGACCTGTTTTGCCGCGACAACAGCATTCTTGAGCGCTACTACAGCAAAGAGCTGATCTACAGCGACCGCGCTCGGCAGTCGTTTGTCTTACCAGACCGGCTGGCGAACCCGGCCTAGAACAAGCCTTCGATACGTCCTTCGCTGTTGACCCGAATATCATTGGCTGCAGGCTTTCTCGGTAGACCAGGCATCGTCATGATCGCCCCACAAACAACGACGATAAATTCGGCGCCAGCGGCCAGTCGCACTTCCCGTATCGGTACAACGTGGCCCGTCGGTGCACCCAGGAGATTAGGGTCGGTCGAGAAGCTGTACTGGGTCTTGGCCATGCAAACCGGGTAATGTCCGTAGCCGTCTTTTTCGAATTGCGCGAACTGCTCGCGAACTTTCTTGTCGGCAATGATGTCGTCGGCGCTGTATATATTTGTCGCGACACGTTTTGTCTTTTCCCACAACGAGACTTCGTCCGTGTACAAAGTTCTGAATTGCGCCGCACCACTATCGGCCAACTCGGCAACCTTCTCCGCCAGCTCAATGGCGCCAGCACCACCATCTGCCCAATGAGTGCAGTTGACTGCCTGCACGCCGAAGGTCTCGCAATACGCTTTTACGGCGTTGACCTCTGCATCGGTGTCTGCGGTATACCGATTGACGGCAACGATAACCGGTACACCAAACAATGCCAGGTTGCGCATATGCCGGCCGAGGTTTTTAAGGCCGAGCTCAAGCGCCGCCACGTTTTCGGCGCCCAGTTCGGTCTTGGGAACGCCACCTTGCATTTTCAGCGCCTTGATCGTCGCGACAAGAACGGCCGCGTTGGGTTTGAGTCCGGCTTTGCGACACTTGATGTTGAAAAACTTCTCGGCGCCAAGATCCGCACCAAAACCGGCCTCGGTGATGACGTAGTCAGATAGCTTGAGTGCAGTTTGCGTTGCCATGACCGAGTTGCAGCCATGCGCAATATTGGCGAACGGACCACCGTGCATCAACGCCGGATTATTCTCCATGGTCTGTACCAGGTTCGGTTGCAAAGCATCTCGCAATAAAGCTGTCATCGCACCCTGGGCGTTCAGTTCTCTGACTGTTACGGGCTTCTCGTGCCGCGTGTAACCGAGAACAATATTGCCAAGACGGTTTTCCAGGTCCTCAAGATCAGTCGCAAGGCAGAAGATGGCCATGATTTCGGAGGCAACGGTAATATCGAAGCCGGCTTCCCGAACAATGCCATTGTTGAACCCGCCAAGACCGGATGTGATCGTCCGCAATGCTCGATCGTTCATGTCAACAACCCGGCGCCAGGTAACGCGGCGTGGGTCGATGTCCAGTTCGTTCTCCCAATGCATGTGGTTGTCGATCAATGCAGCCAGAAGATTGTTGGCAGCACCAATAGCGTGGAAATCACCCGTGAAATGCAGATTAATGTCCGTCATTGGCACGACTTGCGCGTAGCCGCCACCCGCAGCTCCGCCTTTCATACCAAAACAGGGTCCCAGACTGGGTTCGCGCAGACATATCAGCGCGCGCTTACC
>Ga0316192_10003803_pt1 | contig 10973 bp, 8 predicted proteins | sample MerIslwburrow_MG_FD_204931 | JGI IMG/M metagenome (GOLD analysis project Ga0316192, IMG submission 204931) | Coastal sediment microbial communities from Maine, United States - Merrow Island worm burrow | ecosystem: Environmental > Aquatic > Marine > Coastal > Sediment | place: USA: Maine...
TTCCATGATTCCAACATTCCATCATTCCATGTAGGCGGCACAAAACCAGTGTCGTTAAAAGCTGCATGATTTCAATATATTATAGAAATTCCGAGACGTGTATTTAGGAAGTTGATATTTTGCGACCGGCCAGTTGGACGGCCTCCTGGATCTGGACGTATCCGGTACAGCGGCATATATTGCCCGAAAGCGCCTGCCGGATTTCGTCTTGGGAGGGCGCGGGGCATTGGTCCAACAGTGCTTTGGCGGACAGAATCATGCCGGGCGTACAAAACCCGCACTGAACTGCACCCGCTTCCAGAAAGGCCTCCTGAATGGGGTGCAGATCTTGTCCCCGGGCCAGGCCCTCAATGGTCAATATCTGCCGGTTGGCAACCTTGGCCGCCGGCAGCAGGCAGGAGGCCACCGGTTTGCCATCCAGGAGGATGGTGCAGGAGCCGCATTCGCCTTCACCGCAGCCTTTTTTGACGCCGGTGATCTTCAGCTTGCTGCGCAGGACTTCCAGGAGCGTCTCCTCCGGGGCGACCTCCACATGGGTCAGTTCTCCGTTGAGAACGAATTTTATGTTGAGTAAGCTAGTTCTGGAAAGCATTGAATTTCCTCTCTTTTGACTTTAGACATTTCCACCCGCCCGTCCGGCCGCCCGGGCAATCACCCTGGCGGTCAAGACCTTGATCAGTTGCTTGCGGTAATCGGTGCATCCCCGCAAACAGCTATCCCGCGGGCTAGAAGCTCTGGCCGCAGCCAGGGCCGCTTCCTTAAACGCTTGGGTGTCATCGAGCCCGGCACCAACCAGGCGTTCTTCGGCCTCCGGGGCGCGAAAAGGCCGATCGGCAACCGGGCCTAACACCACCCGGGCAGCCGTGATCCTGCCGGCCTCGCTGTCCAACCAGACACCGGCGTTGACCAGCGGCAGACACAGTGCATTGCGGGGAGAAATACGGTCATAGGCATTGCCCTGGCCCGGTTGCGGGCTCTGAAGATAAAAGGCGAAAATTACCTCCTGGGTAGGATCAATTACGCTCTTACCCAAGCCGCAATAAAGGTCTTCGACCCGCAATTTTTTACTTCCGGCGGCTGAGACGATCTCAGCCTCGGCACCTAAAGCCACTAGCGCAATGGCGCTGTCAGCCGCCGGCTGGGCGCTAACCACGTTGCCGGCCAGGGTGGCCACATTGCGGATCTGGGGCGAGCCGACGCTCAGACAGGCCTGGGCGATGGCAGGCAGTCTTTCGATCAGGCGTTTGTCGGCGGCGACCTGTCCATGGGTCACGCCGGCCGCAATGACAACTTCGCGGTCATTGAATACCAATTGATCGAAGCCTTCGATGCCCTGGGTGTCAATCAGGGCTTCGGCCTGCTCTTTGCCGGACTGCAGTTTGAAAACCAGGTCCGTGCCGCCGGCCATGAGCAGTCCTTTGCCGTCAAACTCGGTCAGATAACCGAGGCATTCTTCGACACTGGCCGGGGTCAGGTAAAATTTAGCACTCATAGGTCACCCCCATCACATTCCGGGTAGAGAGCGAAAAAAATCTTCTCAGCAGTTATCGGAAGATCCGTTATGCGTACGCCCACGGCGTCATGCACCGCATTGGCAATCGCCGGTGCCATCGGAATCAGGGCGGGCTCACCGACCCCCTTGGCACCATACGGGCCAATCGGGTCCATGCTCTCCACCAGGATCGATTTTACCTCGGGCATGTCGCTAAGTGTCATCATGTTGTAGTGTCGCATATTGGTGGTTTTAAGGCGGCCGTTTTCGTAAATCACGTTTTCGTAAATCCCGTAGCCCCCACCCTGGGCGATGCCGCCGTAAATCTGTCCCCTGACGCCCATGGGGTTGATGGCATACCCCACGTCATGGGCGGCGGCGACCCGCAAAAGTCGCACCTGTCCGGTTTCCGTATCGACTTCGACCTCCACCGCCTGGGCGGCATAGGTGTAAGCGCTGGAGTAGTCGCCGTAAAAATTTTCGTCGGCGCCTTGGGTAGGGGGATCATAGGCGATATAGGCTGTCAAAGGCACTGTTTTGCGGGTACGGATGGCGATGCGGCAAGCTTCCGCTACGGTCATGCTTTTTTCCTCGTAACCCTTGGCGAAGATTTTGCCGGCTTTAATGTCCAAGTCTTCGGCGGCAATTTCTAAGTGATCCTCTGCCAGGGCTAAAAGCTGCTTGCGCACTTCCAGCGCCGCCAGCTTGGCCGCCTTGCCGGCCACGGTGGTCACCCGGCTGGAGTAAGAGCCGAAACAAAAGGGGCTGGAGTCGGTACTCAGGGGCATCACCTTGACATCCTCCACCGGGATGCCCACCGTTTCTGCCGCGATCTGGGATATCACCGTACTGGCTCCCTGGCCCATGTCACTCTCCCCATGGAAAACACAAAGCTTGCCGTCCTCATGAAACCGCATCATGGAGGAGGAGCCGTCGAAGCTTTCACCGCCGCGGTTGCCGGAGACGTGGTTCATACAGGCCAGGCCGATGCCCCGCCGGATGCGGCCGGCATCCTCCTCCCCGGGCAGGCGGTCCTCCAGGATCGCGTTGCGGGCCTTTTCGATGCACTCACTCAACCCGCAGCTTCTGAGGTTCCAGCCGTGCAAGGTCAGGTCCCCTTGACGGGAAGCGTTCTTCAACCTTACCGCTACGGGGTCCAGACCTATCTTACGGCAGCAGACATCGATCATGGATTCCATGGCAAAGTGGGCCTGGGTGTTGCCGTATCCCCGGAAACCGCTGGTGGGGGTGGTATTGGTGTAAACCACGCGGGACCGGACGCGGCTGGCCTTGAAGCGGTAAAGGCAGTCGGTACGGATGGACATATTAAGGGTTACCTTGGCTGCGGCCCAGGTGTTGGCGCCGTTGTCGGTGACGATATCCATCCCTTTGCAGAGCATGGTGCCATCATTTAAAAACCCCATGGTGACCTTGATGCGTGCCGGTACGCGTGGCCGGCTGGCCAAAAATTCCTCTTCACGGGTCATGATGTATTTGACCGGTCGGCCGGCCTTTTTGGCCAAAAGTGCGACGATCGGATGAAAATTGCGGATCCATATCTTGCCGCCGAAAGCACCACCGATGGTCGGCGCCTTGACCACAATGTCACTGGGATCCATGTCCAGCGCTTTGGCCAGTTCGGCGCGGCCCTGGAAAATGGCCTGCAGACCGGTGTAAACTTCCAGACGCGTGTCCGGCAACCATTGCGCCATTGCGCCGAAGGGTTCGAGATAGCTGGGCAGGACCCGGTGAGTGGCAAACTCTTCCCGGAAGACGTGGTCACAGGCAGCCAGAGTCTTTTCGAAATCACCCCTTTCGATTTCATAAGTTTTGGCAATATTACCGGGTTTCTCCGCGTGTATCAAGACCGCGCCGTCCCTGAGTGACTGCTCGGGATCGAAAAGTGCAGGCAGGGGTTCATATTGAATCCGAATGAGCTCCAAGGCCCGTTGGGCGATAGCGGAGGTCTCCGCCGCTATCGCGGCGACCTCCTCACCGGCATAGCGCACTTTTTCGCGGGGCAAAATGGTGGCGTCGGCCACATCGAGTCCAAACCGGGTATCCGGGCAGTCCGCAGCGGTTAAAACCGCCTTGACCCCCGGCAAGGCCTCAGCTTTGGATGTATCGATATCCAGGATGCGCGCATGGGCGTGGGGCGAACGTAAAATTTTGGCATGCAGCATGGCGGGCAGCTCCAGATCGTCCAGATACTTCGCCCGGCCGGTGACCTTGCCCGGGCCTCCTTTGAACTGCACCGACTTGCCGATGACATGATGCTTTTTTGTCATTTCAGAACTCCTTTAAACTTTTTTCTCCGACACGATCACCGCCCCCACCTCTGGCGGCGGTGTCTGGCGGCTGCGGTCGCGGATGACCAGTTGGCCGTCAATCAAGGCCATGGATACGCCCAGCAAATTTCCGGCCGCCAGGGCTTGCATGGCATCCGCCCCTACGGATCCCTGGATTTTTCCTAAAATCACCAGGTCGGCCGGCAGGCCCTCCCGGATGAACCCGGAATCCAGGCCGTGGGCCAGGGCGGCGGAGCCGGTAGCCATACAGACCGCCTGTTCCGGTTTGAGGCCTTGGGCGGTTGCGGCAATCGCCATGATGCGCAGCATGGCACGGGGGGTGACGCCGGTGCCGCTGGGGGTATCACTGCCCATGATCACCCGGTGCAGCTGGCCCATTTGCGCGGCCCACTCTAGCGTTTTGACGGCCAAGCCGGCGTTGCCGCAGTAAGCCAGTTCCAGATAGCAGCGGCCTTCCGCCACGATGCGCTCGACGTCCGCCAGGCTGGGCGGAATCGGACCGCCGTTGATGTGACCGGCGATGTCCGGGTTAAGCGACAGGATTAACTCGGCGTCGGCAAGCTTGGAAACCCCCGAGCGGGAAACGCCCCCGGAATGAATTTTAACTTTGAGCCCGTGACGGCGGGCCCAGGTCATGTAGTTGGCTTGCTCTACCGGATCATCGCCGTAGGGGTAGAATATGAACTTCACCAGTTTGCTGCCGGCCGCGGCCACGGTTTTGAAGTCGTCCTCGCACAGCCCCGGCACCAGGAGCAGTGTGCCGGCCTCCACCTTGACCCCGGCCGGCCGGTAGTTGTCGTAGCAGGTACGGGTGACCACTGCCAGGGAGCGAAATACCGCCGGATCCGGATGATCGATGGGCAGACCGGGCAGATGCAGTTCACCGGCTGAAACCATCCGGGTAATGCCGCACTGCATGTAGTTGCTGATCCAGTTGGTACAGTTCTGCACCGGTGTCCAATCACCGAAACTCAGGTGCACGTGGGAATCGATTAGTCCGGGTGCGACTGTGTTTTTGCGGGCATCTATCACCAGGTCGGCCTTGGATCGTGAGGTGCCGACCGCTTTGAACAAGCCGTCCTCTATGTATAGCGAATCCGCCTCGATCAAGGGGGCGTTCACATCGCCGCTGATGAGGCAGCCGATATTTTGTATCAATACCGATGGCATTATATTCTCCTCAAGTTGCAGTTTTGAGAGGCATTAGGCTCTTAAGGGCCTTTATCTGATAACATATTGTCAGAAACTGAAGGTGTCGGGTGTCAGTGTTCAGAATTTAGCGACTCGTTCTCCTGACACCCGAAACCTGACACCTATTAGCAATGTTAAATTATCAGTGTGCTCGCTGCCCTTTACGGGCCATTTTTTTCGCGCGTAGTCTCGGAAAAAGCTTAGTCTTTAGACGGCGGGGGATCGCCCCAGTTGCGAATTTCACGTTCGGCACGGATCTCATCCAAAAGCTTCAGTTTGCGCCGGTGACCGCCCAGTTCGTAGTAAGTATCGGTTTCCATGGTGTATTCGATGGGCGCCACCACCGCCGGCGCCGGGGTCCAGCAGAAGCTGCGCCACTGCATCTTGCCGACGTCGACCAGAAAATTGATGCCACCGCCGGGCATAACATAGGCCGTGACGCCACCGACAGTGAGTCGGGCCCGGCCGTCATGCACCGCGCGGTTGAGTTTGACTGGGTTGCCGGAAACTCCGGCACGGGCACTGCCGCCGCAGCCGCCCATATACATCCCGGAAGTCAGGGCCGGTTCTTTATTTTCGCCAATCGTGCGGCACATTTCGGCGGCCTCGGGCGGCAGCTCGATACTGTGAAAGCGCTTCTTTTCATCGGCCTCTAACAGGGCCGCCCGGGTGCCGGTGACCTCGAGCACCAAAAGCTTCATGCCGGGAAAAACTTTGTCCGGATCTTCGACGGTGAAAGCCTGAAGCGGGTCCTCGATGTCGGTGCCCCCCCAGCCCCGACCCGGATTACCGAAGTAACGGCCGGGCGTGGTGTAGCGGCCTTTGGGCCTCAAACCGCGCCACTCAAACCCCAGGATGTGACCCACGTGGCCTTCGCTGAACAGGCCGGTAATGTCGGCGTCCAAAACGATGATTTCGTCGGCCAGGTCCTTGAGGCGCTCGCCGAACATACCCATGATGGCGGCACCGCAGGCGATTTTCATGTCATCGGATCTTTGGCCGTCGATTATCGGCTCCTCACCCACTTTGAGCTCCAGTCTTGAGCCACCGTCGACCTTAAGTTTGAACGCCTCGCCGTTGCAGGCGCCCACGATGAGCTTGACGGCCTTGAGCCGGCTCTTGTTTTTCATGACGTTGATGCCGCCCAGGCTGATCATCTTGGAGCCGTACTGTTCGGTGGTCACATGACCTACGGGAGTGCCCTTGTATTTTACAGGGGCAGCCTCTTTGCCGATAAAGCGATCGGTATCGATTTTCAAAAGCAGGCTGGAATATGTCAGCGGCGACTCCGTCACGACGGTGACAACATCCAGCCCTTCGATGGTTTTAGCGGCGGCGATGGGGCTGGGGATGTAGTCCGGATAGGATCCGCCGGCGCCGACAGCGGTGATCAGCGGCTGGGCGGTCAAGGCCTCACGGTAGATCCGACGGATATCAATGTTCTCAGGCAGAAGCAACGGTCGGGCATGGACTACTTCCCCGTCCCGGTTACGGTAGCGCTGACAGGCCCCCAGGCATTGCAGTGGTATCCGGCAGGCCACCGGGCAGTGATCGCATACCGCCGGTCCTGGGACCTGGACTTCCTCAGGTGGCGGGGCGATGGCCTGTACCGGACAGACGCTGACGCACAGGCCGCAAACCACGCAGTTTTCACCGAATTGAGGAATCTCGTCGGCATTCATGGTGACGGCGCCCAAGGGACATTCCCGGGCGCACAGGCCGCAAGCATTGCATTTTTCAGTGTCCAGAATCATGTGCTTCCTCCAAAATTTCGCGATCGGGTCATCTATGATTCCTGGGCGACGGCCGGTCCGGTGGTTTTATGACGGTGGCCGTAGTACTGCCAGGACAGGCAAATCAGAAATGCGATCAGGCCCAGCCAGAACAACAGGGCCTGATGGCCGAAAAGGAACATGGCACTGATCAGGGCAGCCGCCAAAAATACCGCCCGCGAAAGGGTGCCCAGGGAGCTGAAGCAATAGCCGACCAGTGCCATCTGACAGGACACGATCATCATCGCAATGCTGGCTATTTTCATCGCACTGATCCCCCAGCCGCCATCCGGCTGCATGATGACCAACGGAACGAACACGATAAAATAGGGCAGCAAAAAGGCAACAAATGCCGCTTTAAGCGCCTCCCAGTTGGTTTGCCAGTAGTTGGCTTCCGCCATGCGGGCCGCCACCAGGGCACCGATGGCCACCGGGGGCGTAATGTGGGAAAAGGCGGCGAAAATGAAGCAGAACAGATGGGCCTGCAAAAGAGGGACTCCCATGCTCAACAGGGCCGGGACGGCACCGATGGCCACCAGCATATAGGCTGCCGCCGTGGGCACCCCCATGCCCAGCAAAATAGAGCTGATCATGGCGATGAAGAGCGCCACGATAATAATTCCACCGCTGATGTCCTCGATTAAGAGCGGCAGCTTAATGCCCAGGCCGCTGACTTTGATGCAGGTGGCGACAACGCCGATAAGGGCACAAATTACGGCAATCTGGCATCCGGTTACCGCCGCTTTATAAACCTCTTCGAAAACTTTTTTGGGCTTCAGACGGGTTTTTTTGCGCAAACTGGCCAGAAGCCCCAGCACGATGATAGAGATAATGCTCCAGAACCCGACGTAGGGTAAAGAGAACCCCTGATTGAGGAGATATACCAACAGGCCAATGGGGACAACGAAAATGGGCGCATCCCAAAGAAGCTGCTTGACATCAATTTCCTCCATCATACATTCGAAACCTTGTTTTTTGGCTGTTAGCTGGACGTAACAGAATACGCAGAAATAATAGATGAGGGCCGGTATCACTGCCGCCACCACGACCTTCATATATGGGATGCCGGCAAAGCCGGCCAGGATGAAAGCGGTGGCCCCCATTACAGGGGGGGTGATCTGCCCGCCGTTGGAAGAAACCGCCTCGATCGCCCCGGCCTGTTCGGGCGAATAACCGGCATTTTTCATCATGGGAATGGTAAATGCACCGGTGATGGTGACATTGGCTACGGTAGACCCGGTGATGGTACCCAATAACGAGCTTCCGACCAGAGCCACCATGGCCGGTCCCGCGCTAAGCTTACAACCGACCCAACGGCCCAGTCCGATGATGAAACGGGTGCCGCCAAAGGCGCTTAACAATCCGCCGAAAAAGATGAATAAAAATAAATAGATCGCAGAAAGCTGCAGGATATCACCGTAGACGCCCTGGCCGCCCTCGAATTCCACCGTCACCCATTGGATCAGCTTGACACCCCCCACATCGGCCACGGTAAAGGGGGGCGGCAGGTATCGTCCCAGGAACAGATAAAGCAAGGCGAAAATGGTCACCAGCGAAAAGGCCTTGCCGAAGACCACCCAGTTGACGATCATGAGTACCAGGACCACCAGCACGCCGGCCGAAAGGTCCCATATGGTCGGGATCGCCGATCGAAACATCATGATGGCATCCAGGGACACCATAAAATATAGGGTAGCCGCCACCGAGCAGATGAGCAGGACCAGATATCCGCGCCAGGCTGCCTTGGTTTGGGCCTTGGCCATCAAGGAGAGACAGACCACCGTCAGGGCCAGACCCAAATGGGTAATCATATGGCCCTCCGGATCCTGGATCATGATCTGGGTATAAAGGAGCTGATAGATCCCCATGGCAATGGCCACCCAGGGCAATACAAGACCACTGATCCTCCGTAACGTTTCCATAAAATTATCCTTGCATATTACCATCCGGGATTATAATTCGGACAGAGGTGACGTATCGAATTGCCCCGCAGGGGCGGCGGGGCGAGAATCCCATCCAGGCTTTACTTGAGCTGGTCGGCCAGGTCCGTCATCGCAATCCCCTTTTCCTGGTAATACGACTCGGTACCAGCATGCGCCGGCACTACCTCGGGGACCGGGGTAGCGGTTTTGAAGGTCGTGGTCATATGCTCTCCCTGGGGATGCCACTTGGCCCACTCCTCGGCCGGAGTTTCGAAAATTACGCGCGTGACCTCATTGACGATTTTGGGGTCCATGCTTTCATCGGCCATCAGATAGACCGGGTCGTTGAAAGCCCACAGAGCTTCCGGCTGGTTCTGTCCCAGGGCACCGGCGGGGACGCGCACCGGTACCGTACCGTGCTCTTCCCGGCGCAGCTTGAGCAGGATATCGTGATCGAAGCCCACATAGTGCACCGGCTTTTTGGTCTCCAACCGGTCCACCAGGGGACCCGGACTGAACTTATGGGGATAGGTGTGGTTTACAATCAGGAAAGTGGCGTCACAGAACCCGTCCATCATTCGTTTAGCGCCGCCGCCAAAGCCGGTGTATATCAGCTTAACGTCGTCCAGGACACCATACGCTTTGAGGATGGCGATGTGATCAGGGGTGTTGCCGGCGCCTTTGCGACCAACATCAACCGTTTTGCCTTTGAGGTCTTTGATCGATTTGATTGTGGGATCGAAGGTAACCAGCAGTTGGGTCATGGTGGTAATGTTGGCGATGAATCGAGCCCCGGTGTATGCCTTGCGGGCCTTGCTCCATTCGTGACCCGGCCTGGCATGTAGGGTTGTGGAAGTAGGTGCCAGACCGATATACTGCTGCGGCTTATCACTGATCATCTCGATGTTGGCGGTTAGTCCGGCCGTGGCCACTGCTTCCGCTCGGAGCCAATCGGATTTTTTGTTGATAAAGTTGGCCAGGGCTTGGGAGAAGGCATACCAGGGATCCTTTACCCGGGCGCCGGCAATGTTGATCTTCACCTCTTCAGCGGCAATGGATTCCACCACCGGTGCAATTGAAAACGATAAGGCAATCAGGATGGCCATTACTGGAATTAGCACCAAATGTTTCCGTCGTCTGCTTTGCATGTTTTCCTCCTTTTCCTATGTTTTATATGAGCGGTTGATTTTGGGATTTCGGAATCCATGGAGGGTTCCTCGATCCTGGTTAAAAAATCCGTAATTTTTCCCAATCGCGGCCCACCAGAGCCTTGATCTGTTCAGGAAGCCCGCGCTCAATCTCAGAAATATAAATTTCATGAATGACAAAATCCCTGAACAGTGTTACGAGTCCTCGATTTTCCGTCCACAGTCCGCTGGTCAGGCTTTTTTCATTGATATTGGCGATGGCGGCTTTGCAACTGTCGGCTGCAAGAATGAGACGCCGCTCACCGCTTTCCCGGAAAGGGTAGTCACTGGGACGGTGGGGGAAAATTTGACCATTTTCGAAATTAATCGGACCATAGGCCACAATGCGAAGCTCGACTCCCCGCTCTGCCGCTTGATTGAGGGCAGGTTTCAGCCGCTTCACTTCTTTGGCCCAGGAGGCCATGAAAATATTCTTCCCGGCGGCACTAATTATTTCTTTGGCCTTTTTAATGACATTTTGATAGTCCGCAATATTCCAAACAAGCGCCTCATTTGGATTCCTGCTTCCTTGAATCGACCTCAAGCCTATCGCCAGGCTATCAAAAGCCGAGGTGATATCCTTTTTTAGATTTCCCAAAAGCTCTTCGGGGGGACAGGGGAAGTATTTTACAGGCTGACTCTCGGTCGGTACGGCGAGTCCGTGTTCAACTAATTGGTTCAGAATTGCATAAATCTTGGAGGTAGGGATGCCGACATTTTTAGAGAGTTGGTAACCGGATACGCCATCATGTCTGAGGAGAGATAAATATACCCTGGCTTCACGCTTTGAAACACCTATCCGATCAAATTTTGCCAGAATCAGATTGATTGAATCAAGATCGTTCAATTTCCCTGCCCCCCACCAGCATTTAATTTCCTATAGGGTTAATAAAACAATATGTCAACAAAATAAATCGAATTTTTAACTCCCCTTGGGGGTGGTATTAAGATAGCGTATAGTCTCATGGAGAGCAGATTAGGCGTCGATGATATCTGTATATTAAAAATAGATCGGTAATGACAGGTGTCTTAATTAAATAACTATTTGACAGGCACCATGATTTGAACTAATTGGTCCAACCAATATTAATTGGTATGTT
>Ga0316192_10003806_pt1 | contig 10969 bp, 9 predicted proteins | sample MerIslwburrow_MG_FD_204931 | JGI IMG/M metagenome (GOLD analysis project Ga0316192, IMG submission 204931) | Coastal sediment microbial communities from Maine, United States - Merrow Island worm burrow | ecosystem: Environmental > Aquatic > Marine > Coastal > Sediment | place: USA: Maine...
CGACAAGGACCTCAACCTGTCGCAGCTTCGTGACAATCTCTTCCGGCTTGTGTCGCTTGCTTCCCATCTTCGATCCTCCGTTTCCTAAACATAACGGCGGACCACTTCACTGGGGGAGGATCACTCTGGCACGCCCAGACGCGGTTCTTGATCTTGCCCCTGCACAGGTGGACTTGGCGAGGCGGCTGATTAGCCTCAATCCCAAAGGTCGCAAGCAGACCAAGAAGTATCGCCCGGTGGTGCCGATTTCTAATACGCTGCTGCCTTGGCTAGAGGCCTGCGAGAACGAGCGCTATGTGCTCTACAACGGCAAGGCCGTTGCCTCAGTCAAGAAGTCCTTCGCCAAAGCCGCCCTTGAGGCTGGGCTAGCGGCAGTAAGCCCCTATTGCCTGCGCCACACGATGGCCACTGAACTTCGCGCCCGTGCCGTCACCGAGTGGGAAATCATGGGCATGATGGGGCACAAGAATGCGGCGGCCCGGACGACCGAGCGCTACGCGCGCTTCCGTCCCGAATACCTTGGCGAGGCTGTGAGTGCGATTGACGCCTACTTCGCGGACCTGAAAAGCGAGTTTGGTAACCAGCTACCCAGTTCTGTCTTCAACCCTGTGCGTGCTAGTAGCGTGCTAGTGCCGAAGCTCGATGACCCGCAACCCCTTGGAAAAAATGGTGGGCGGCACTGGGATCGAACCAGTGACCCCTACGATGTCAACGTAGTGCTCTACCGCTGAGCTAGCCGCCCACGAAAGATGGCTGGAGGCATTAAATCAAGAGCTTTCGATCGAGCCGCTTTCTATGAAGCCAGCTTCAATCAAGCCGCCGTCTGGCCGTCTTTCAAGCCGCCTTCTATATGAGGGGTGATGGGCGAACGCAAGGGGGCCCTTTACGCCCATTCCGCCTTTAGGCTGCGAGCATGCGCTCCACCTGATCGACAAGGTCGCGCAAGTGAAACGGCTTCGACAGGATCTTGGCGTCTTTGGGCGCGTTGTTGTCCGGGTTGAGGGCAACGGCGGCAAAACCGGTGATGAACATGATCTTGAGGTCCGGGTCGAGTTCCGTCGCCTTGCGCGCCAATTCAATGCCATCCATTTCCGGCATCACAATATCGGTCAAAAGCAGCATGAAGGGCTCTTCCTGGAGCCGCTCATAGGCCTCGAGGCCGTTCCCGAATGAGACCACATCATAGCCGGCCTTCTCCAGCGCCTTGACCAGGAAGCGGCGCATATCGTTATCGTCTTCAGCAAGAAGAATACGCTGAACACTGCGCACCCGCGGATCGTTCGCTTCCATAAAACTCGTCCCCCCTACACGCTCAACCCGATCAAACATCCCGTCATGGGTATACCTAATGGGCATAGCCAATGGACATATCCTATTGGGCCTACACGAACTTGGTAAACGACCGCTTGCCTTATTTGAAAAAGACCAGCAAAGCCGCGCCCCAAAAGACCACCAAATCATTGCCGCTATTTGGTCCGTGCACAAGCCGGAACACGCCTAGACAGACACAACTCTGATTGGCAGAGTTTATAAGACCGCTGTCATAGACTGGGCCTGCCTAATAGGGGTCCAAAAAATCAAGGTTTGGCTAATGAGCGGAAACGAGGCCGAGGCGATCGAACGGGAGCTTTCTCCGCCCTTCCGCGTAGCGCGGCCCGCGCAGCTTGAAGTCCCGCTCGTCTTCAACTCCCCCCATTCGGGCCGGGTCTATCCAAGCACGTTCCTATCGGCCTCAAAGCTCGACCCGCATACTTTGAGGCGCTCAGAAGACGCCTTCGTTGATGAGTTGTTTGGGTTCGTGACCGGTCTCGGTGCACCGCTCCTGCATGCGCATTTCCCGCGGGCCTATCTCGATGTGAACCGCGAGCCCTATGAGCTCGATCCGATCCTCTTCCGTGACGGGCTGCCTCACTACGCCAATACCCAATCGGTCCGCGTGGTTGGCGGGCTTGGCACCATCGCCCGGATCGTTTCAGAGTCCGAGGAAATCTACCGGGAGCCCCTGTCTGTGCAAACGGCGCTGGAGCGGATCAATCGCCTCTATGTGCCCTATCACGAGGCGCTGTCTGTCTTGCTGACGGAAGCAAAAAGGGAATTTGGCTTGTCCGTCCTCATCGACTGCCATTCCATGCCCTCAAGCCCAGGTGCCGATCGAAGCATTACCCGGCCAGACTTCGTGCTAGGCGACCGGTTCGGCACCTCCTGCAATAACGAACTCACGCGGATTGCAGTAAAGTCTCTTGAGACTATGGGGTATGGCGTTGCGCTGAACAAACCCTATGCGGGCGGTTACATTACCGAGCATTACGGGCGCCCCCACAAAGCGCAGCACGTCCTTCAAATCGAGATCAACCGTGCGCTCTATATGAATGAGACGACCGTTGAGAAATCGGGAAGGTTCGACCGGCTCCGCGACGCTCTCGAAGCCATGGTTCGCACGCTCGTTCCAAGCGTGCCGGGCCTCATCATTCCGCGCGCGGCGGCCGAATAGACGTCGAAAAGAATAGGCTTCGCAAAAAAAGTGGGCCGTTCGATTGAACGAACGGCCCAAGTCTAGGGAGGAAACGCCCAAGGAGGGCAGCGACACAGCCTGGAGAGCTACGCCGCATTGCAACAATATGTCATTGCAACGCACAAAAATCAAGGTGGTGCCTGAAATTCGCGACGGAACTGAAACAGCGTTGCTATGAAGCCACCTAGGGCTTGGACTCTGGCACACCAGCACGCCTTACCGTCCAACCCCGGCCAGCTAAGCTTTGACTTACAACAGTAAATGCCGCCAACCCATTATCCGTGAACCAGACCATGCCACCTGACTTCGACGCCTATCTCGCGCTGGCCCATGACTTGGCCGATCGATCAAGCGCGGTCATATTGCCGCATTTTCGGGCTGACCTGACGGTTGACCACAAAAGCGGCAGCGCGTTCGACCCTGTCACAGTCGCCGACCGGGACGCCGAGACGGTCATTCGGCAAGCCCTGAATGAGATCTATCCGGCCCATGGCATTGTCGGCGAAGAGTTCGGCAATGAGCGCACCGACGCGCCGCTATGCTGGATCATCGATCCGATTGACGGCACTCGAGCATTCATCATGGGTCAGCCTCTTTGGGGGACCTTGATTGGCCTGACTGCCGGCGGGACGCCAATCCTTGGCATGATGAACCAGCCCTACACTGGCGAGCGCTTTTGGAGCGGCTGGACAGAAAGTTTTTTTGCGCACGGCGGGAGGACCCAACGATTGCAGGTCCGCACGGGCGCCACGCTCAAGACGGCAACGCTTGCCAGCACCGCACCGGAGATCTTCGAGGACGAGGAGTTCATTCGCTTTGAGTCCTTGGCGCGGGCGGTCCGGCTGCGGCGCTTCGGTGGTGACTGCTACAATTACTGTCTGCTGGCGATGGGGCAGATCGATCTCGTTGTGGAGGCCGGTCTCAAACCCTTCGACATCCTACCGCTTGTGCCAATCGTCGAGCGCGCAGGCGGCATCGTCACGAACTGGGAAGGCGGGGACCCAAGCGGCGGCGGCCGCATCGTTGCCGCTGGCGATCCGGAACTGCACGCGGCAGCCCTGGAATGTTTGTCGGACGGGCGCCCGGCTCTCTAGCTGGCCTTGCTCAAGGCAACACCTGGCACGAAGGCATCGAAAGCCGCCCAGAACTGCTCTCGAATGGCGTCCCGTTCCTGCAGGATTTCGTGGCGGGACCCGCGCAAGACGATCTGGGATCCGGCCCGAAGCCGCAACGAAAGTCCCTCAATGGCCTCTTTCGAGACGATCTGATCGTCACCGGCAGCCAATAAGAGCGAGGGGATGCGGACTTTGGGCGCGTATTTCTCATTCTCCAAGCGCGCCATGGCGCTGAACGCCGCGTGAAGCCAGCCGATGGTCGGCGGCCCTGCCGCAAGCCCTGGTGCCGCCTCGAGCACGCCGACATTACGATAGAAGCGTTCGCGGTCAGAAGTGAGGAGATCACCCTCGAACTCGGCGCACCACGGCCCGCTTTCACCCGGGACGGATTGCTTGCCCATCCCGATCATAGTCAGCGTGGCCGCAAGACTTGCGCACACCCCTTGCGGGATTGGGAGCCCCGCAAGTTCCACCATTGGCGCCGTCATCACCATGCGGTTGAACCAGCAGCCCCGCTTCGTGGCGGCATTGTAGAGGATCGCCGCCGACATTGAGTGTGCCAGCGCGTAATAGGGCATCGGGCAGTCCGGAAGCACCACACCCTTCATGAACTGGTGCAGGTCTTCCTCATAGTCGAAGAAATTTCGCACATGCCCCCTAGAGGCGCCGCGGACAAGACGCGTTGACCCGCCCTGGCCGCGCCAATCCAGAACCGCGACGGCAAAGCCGCGGCGGCGCAGTTCGCCCACCACTTCGAAATACTTTTCGATGAATTCGTTGCGGCCCGGAAAGATGCATACGGTCCCGCGCCGTTCACGCAAGGCCGATTGCCAGCTCGCATAGCGAACCTTGATACCTTTGCGCACATCGAGATAGCCGACCGATGCACCGAGCGGGATCGGGTTTGTCGGTGTGGAGACGAGAGTCATCGGTTTTGGAGTGCCTCTAAATCCCGCCGAACGGGTCCTTTGGTCTGCGACACCTTTCTTACAGCCGCAAGCGTGCCGACGACAACATCGCCGCTGACAATGTGTGGCGGCACAGAGGACGTCCGAACGCGTCCAGGCGCCAATTGTGCGATATTATTCAGGCAACTACCTCTCTTGAAGCACCCCACAAGCAACCCTATATGCCGTGGCGCAAAGGCCATTTGGCTTTGCGTACCTGCCCGGCCTCGCGCGGGCGTTCCACCATATCGCTTCACTAGGAGGATGTGACATGAGGCATTTTGATTTGACCCCCCTTTACCGCTCCACCATCGGTTTCGACCGTATCGGATCGCTGCTCGACACGCTGAACAATTTCGAGGGCGAGGCTCCCGCCTACCCGCCTTATAATATTGAGCGGGTCAGCGAGAACGACTACCGCATCAGCATGGCCGTCGCCGGATTCGGCGAAGGCGACCTCGATATCGAGGTGAATGAGCAAATGCTCTCCATTCGCGGCGAAAAGCGCTCGGAGCAGGAGAACTCCACCTACCTGCATCGCGGCATTGCCGGGCGCAGCTTTGAGCGGCGCTTCCAGCTCGCCGACTATGTCGTGGTGAAAGGCGCGAGCCTCGAGAACGGCTTGCTTCATGTAGACCTCGTGCGCGAGCTGCCCGAGGCCATGAAGCCGCGCAGCATCGAGATCACCACCAAGGCTGACGCTGATGAGCCCAAGGTGATCGACAACCAGGCTGCGTAAGCCTCGTTAACGCGATTTCGCGGATAAGGGCGCCCTCTCGCGGGGCGCCTTTTTTCGTCAGTATACTGATGGTTTTTTTGTGGATGCGCCGATAATCGCACCGCTGGTCATGAGACCGGCAAGGGTTGCCGCAAGATCGAACGCAGGGGCTTCCTGCGAGGCTCGTGAGGCGGCATCCAGGAGCGTTGCGCCATCGGTCAGCGCTTGGATGAACGCCGGGCCTCCTTCCGGCAGACACCGCACCTCGACATCCAGAGCGGGCCGAACCACCAACGCGACTTCGCCGCCTGCCGGCAGCTGTACGGGCTCGTCTCGAGGATCGCGCACGGCAAGGCTCCAGATCGTAATGACTGGATAGGCCGACCGGACCAGTTGAAGCGAGGGATGCAGGACTAAAGTGACTTGATCGGCCTGCGAGACGAACGCCGCTAACGCATCTTGTCTCAGCGGCTCCGCATCTGCCGCATGATAGGCCTTGTGCCTTGCCCATTCGAGACGCGCCACGTCAGCCAGATAGGGCACCGCCGCGGCCGGTGGGAATGCGGCAACGAAGTCCGCGAAGTCCGCACCGTAATGCAGCAGAACCGCCGAAGTGGGAGGCGTCTTCTCCACGTGGAGGCGCCCCATGGCGCGGAAGAATTCCTCACCAACAAGCTTTTCGGACGCTGGAAAACGACTGGCCAGCACATCGATGAGACTTGCATAGACATTGTTGCGGTAGACCGCGAACCGCCTCGCCGGCGGATTGCCTGCACGCCCCTTGAGCGCCACCGGAACCGTCGCGTCTGCGCCCAGCAGAGCCCGCGCGAAGTCGCCCTCATGCGCCAGCGCGTTCATAGCGCCACGCCGCCAGAATGAGTGAGATCGGACACAAGGGCTTCCGTGGGGGCAACCCGGCACCCCGCGAGCACCGCGTCGGCCCGCTTGGCCTCGGCAAACAAATCCGCCCACGCAGGTACATCATTGTCCCACTCGATCAGAGTCGGTTTGGGGCCCGTTAGGTCGAGCGTGCGCGCATAGAGATCCCAGACCGGGTCGGCGACTTCGCGTCCATGATCGTCGATCAACAGCGGCGAGCCGTCCTCGTCTTCGTCCGAGGCATGACCGCCGAGATGGATCTCACCCACATGCTCTATCGGAAAATTCTCGAGATAGTCGCGCGCACCGAACCCGTGATTGACCGCCTGAACGAAGACATTATTTACATCGAGCAGCAGCCCGCAGCCCGTGCGCCCCGCGATCTCCCGCAGGAAATCCACCTCGCTCATCGAGGTCTCCGCATGGGCCACATAGGTCGAGGGGTTCTCAAGCAGCATTTGACGCTGAAGCGTCTCCTGCACCTCCTCGATATGCTCGCAAATGCGTCTCAGCGTCTCACTCGTATAGGGGAGCGGTAGAAGATCATTGAAATAGACGCCGCCGTGGCTTGACCACGCCAAGTGCTCGGAGAAGAGCGCAGGCTGATAGCGCTCTATGAGCGCGCGCAGCCGCGCCAGATGCGACCGATTAAGGGGGTCCGTTCCGCCGATGGATAGCCCCACCCCATGCAGAGACAGGGGGTATCGCTCGCGCACGGCCGTCAGGTAGGCATGGGGCGGGCCGCCCTCGCCCATATAGTTCTCGGCGTGTATCTCGAACCAGCCAATGTCCGGCGCACCATCGAGAATGTCTCGATAGTGCTCGGGCTTCAGCCCGACTCCACCCCTTGGCGGAATCGGGCTGGTCCCGATGGATGCTGAAACAGAATTCATCCCTTAGGCGGGGGGATTGTCGCGCTCGAGCGCCTCAAGGCTCCCCTCGCGGCCATCAGGCAACTTCATCGTCGTGCACTCACCTTTCGGAACGAGCTTCCAGGCATTGCCCTGGTAGTCGATTTTGGACGTTCCAGCACAAGTCGTACCTTCACCCGCCGCGCAATCGTTCTCGCCTGCAAGGGCGACGCCGAAGCACTTCACTTGCGCGTCTTCGGCTGCAGCTGGCGTGGCCGCCGCGGCCAGCCCAAGCGCTGCCGCGAAAGCCGACGCAACGGCCACGCCTGAAATCTTTTTGGATTGATCGGTCATGTTAGTTCCTCTTAAGTCGAACATCCTGTTGGAGACGCAATCGCCCGAGCGTAGTCCATAGTCCGAGCCGGGATGATTGCGGCTCAACTAGGCAGCGCGACCAGGCTCCGGTCAAATCACGCCTCCGCCAGATTTGCGTGAAGTCGCCTGAAAGGCGCACCCGCTGAGCGCTGTCATGGGGCTCCCGTTGCCACGAGTCTCACGGGCGAGCACATTGAATCTTGCGCTTGTGTGCGCCCTGGAAATCTGGCATTTTGAGGTTAAATAGGACAGGCTTGCTGACCTTTGTACTGGAGTCTGCGGCGCGGGGCCCAAAAGCGTCTGCCTGATAGGGCGGAAAAATGGCCTTAAGACGCCGCGTTCGCTAGCGCAGAGGCGCGCTAGCTGCCCAAGGCCTACTCTTCACTACTACCGAAACTGTCACACTTGGTGAAGTTGACGGCTGTCCGCCTAACTCCAAATGCTTGCCCCTGAAGGTGAGACTGAGATTTCATGCAGAAGATGCCACCCCGTGCGCCCATTCCTGGATTTTTCGACACAGCTCCCAATGGATTGCCGCGCGCGCAAGGCCTCTACGACCCGGCCAACGAACATGATGCTTGCGGCGTCGGCTTCGTCGCCGATCTGAAGGGCCGTAAGAGCCACACGATTATCGAGCAGGGTCTTGAGATCCTGGCAAACCTGACCCATCGCGGTGCCGCCGGTGCGGATCCGCGTGATGGCGATGGCGCCGGCATGCTCATTCAGATTCCGCACGCGTTCTTCAAAGAGGCCTGCGAACCGTTGGGCCTTACGCTCCCGGAGCCCGGCCATTATGCGGTTGGGCAATTTTTCATGCCCTCCAACGAGGCCCAGCGCATTTATTGCGAGTCCGCAATCGAGCGTGTGATCGAGGCGGAAGGGCTTGTGATGCTCGGCTGGCGCACTGTGCCGACCGACAATGCCACCCTGTCGCCCGAAGTCATCGACACCGAACCGGTGCACCGGCAGGCCTTCATAGCGCGCGGCCCAGGCATCACGGACGACACGGACTTCGAGCGCCGGCTCTATCTCTTGCGCAAAATGATTTCCAAGACGATCAACGGCGAGACCGGCGGTCGCGATATCGGCTTCTACATCGTGTCCATGTCCTGCCGCACGCTGGTCTATAAGGGCATGTTCCTGGCCTACCAGCTGGGGGCCTATTTCCAGGACTTGCACAACCCAAATTTCACGTCGGCCTTGGCGCTTGTCCATCAGCGCTTCTCCACCAACACGTTCCCATCGTGGAAGCTGTCGCACCCCTATCGCATGGTCGCGCATAATGGCGAGATCAACACGCTGCGCGGCAACGTGAACTGGATGGCCGCCCGTCAGGCGAGCGTATCCTCGCCCCTCTTTGGCGACGACATCGAGAAGCTGTGGCCGATTTCCCATGAAGGCCAGTCCGACACGGCCTGCTTTGACAATGCGCTCGAGTTCCTCGTGCAAGGCGGCTACAGCCTCGCGCACGCCGCCATGATGCTCATCCCGGAGGCGTGGGCCGGCAATCCCTTGATGGATGCCAGGCGCCGCGCCTTTTACGAATATCACGCTTGCCTTATGGAGCCGTGGGACGGTCCCGCCGCCATGGCGTTCACCGACGGACGTCAGATCGGCGCCACGCTCGACCGCAACGGTCTGCGCCCTGCCCGCTATTTCGTCACGGACGATGGCCTTGTTGTCATGGCCTCGGAAACCGGTGTTCTGCCCTTCCCGGAAGAGAAAATCGTCGAAAAGTGGCGCCTCCAGCCGGGCAAGATGCTGCTCATTGACCTCGAGAAAGGCGCCATCATCTCCGATAAGGAGATCAAGGCGGAGCTCGGTGCTTCGCATCCTTACCAGCAATGGCTGGACCGCACGCAGATCCATGTGCACGAATTGCCGGGCGCCCCTGCACCGGCCGCACACCCCAATGTCAGCCTGCTCGATCGCCAACAGGCCTTCGGCTTTTCTCAAGAGAGTATCAAATTCCTGATGCTTCCCATGGCCCAGACGGGCCAGGAAGCCATCGGCTCCATGGGCACGGACACGCCAATCTCGGCACTGTCCGACCGGCCAAAGCTGCTGCACACCTATTTCAAGCAGAACTTCGCGCAAGTGACGAACCCGCCGATCGATCCGATCCGCGAAGAACTCGTCATGTCACTCGTAACCTTCATCGGTCCGCGGCCGAACCTGCTCAACCTTGAAGGCACCTCGAAGCAGAAGCGGCTTGAAGCCGCCCATCCCATTCTCACCAACGAGAATCTGGAGAGGATCCGCGCCATCGGTGAGGTTGCGGACAACCAGTTTCTGACCGTGACGCTCGACATGACCTATCCGGCCAAGGACGGAGAGACCGGCATGGCCGGTGCACTGGACAAGCTCTGCCAGAAAGCAGAAGCCGCTGTTCTGGACGGTGACAACATCATCATCCTCTCAGACCGGGCGACGGGCTCCGATCGCATTCCAATTCCCTCGCTGCTCACCACCAGCGCCGTGCATCATCACCTGATCCGCTGCGGCCTGCGGACCTCTGTCGGACTCGTCGTCGAGACCGGCGAGGCGTGCGAAGTGAACCAGTTCTGTACGCTGGCTGGTTATGGCGCGGAGGCGATCAATCCTTATCTCGCCTTTGAGACCATCGAGGCTATATTGCCGGAGATCGACGAAGATCTGACCCGCGACGAGGCGATCACGCGTTACATGAAGGCCTTGGACAAGGGCATGCTGAAAGTGATGTCCAAGATGGGCATCTCCACCTACCAGTCCTATTGCGGCGCCCAGATCTTCGATGCTGTTGGGCTCAAATCCGATTTCTTGGCGAAGTATTTCACGGGCACCAATTCCCGCATTGAGGGCATCGGGCTTGCGGAAATCGCCACTGAGACGGTCAAGCGCCACAGTGCCGCCTTTGGCAATGCGCCGGTCTTGAAGAATGCGCTCGAGGTGGGCGGCGAATATGCCTTCCGCATTCGCGGCGAGGCCCATTCCTGGCGCCCGCAAGTCGTGGCCGATCTGCAGCACGCCGTGCGCGGCAACCTGCCAGAGAAATATCGCACCTACGCCGAGGCCGTGAACGAGCAAGACAAAGAGCTGCTCACCTTGCGCGGAATGTTCCGGATCAAGGACGCCGACGAGATCGGACAGACGCCGATCCCACTGGAAGAGGTCGAGCCCGCGGCTGACATCGTCAAGCGCTTCGCCACTGGTGCCATGTCCTTTGGGTCGATCAGCCGCGAGGCACATACCACGCTCGCGATCGCCATGAACCGCATTGGCGGCAAGTCCAACACCGGCGAGGGCGGCGAGGAAGTCGACCGGTTCACACCTCTGCCCAATGGCGATTCGATGCGCTCGGCGATCAAGCAGGTGGCCTCAGGCCGCTTCGGTGTCACGACGGAATATCTCTCCAACGCTGACATGATCCAGATCAAGATGGCGCAAGGCGCGAAGCCCGGCGAAGGCGGCCAATTGCCCGGCCATAAGGTCGACGCCACCATTGCCAAGGTGCGCCATTCCACCCCTGGCGTCGGGCTCATCTCACCGCCACCGCATCATGACATCTACTCGATCGAAGATCTGAAGCAGCT
>Ga0316192_10003807_pt1 | contig 10968 bp, 10 predicted proteins | sample MerIslwburrow_MG_FD_204931 | JGI IMG/M metagenome (GOLD analysis project Ga0316192, IMG submission 204931) | Coastal sediment microbial communities from Maine, United States - Merrow Island worm burrow | ecosystem: Environmental > Aquatic > Marine > Coastal > Sediment | place: USA: Maine...
GAAATTTTCGGACGAGCGCGCCGGCAGCAATGATTCCGACAAAGACGATTATGTCGAAAGCGACGGTTGGGACAACTTTTTCCGGCTGCGTTTTAAATATCTGCTGCCAATCGGCCACGGCAAAGATCAGATTATCAGCACCCAGGTAGTAGACCAGGGACTGCTTGTCGATGGCGCAATCGGGGGCGAGTCCTGGAACCCCTTTCACAGCGGACGAACCTATTTCGAAATGAAACCTTTCTACCGATTGCAGCAAGTCGACAGCGACGAAGTTCAGGAGGATGTGAAAACCAACGGTCTAGAGCTTTCCCTGTTTCGCGATAACCGGGATTTTAAAATGAACCAATCCAAGGGCAGCGCCCTGCGGTTGAAATACCAGCGGGATTCCGGGTGGTTGAACAGCTCGAATTCCTGGACGGTGGTTGACGGGGAATTAGACAAGTATTTTTCGCTGGGGGAGTCGAACTGGTTCCGCCAGCGGGTAGTAGCATTTGATTTATGGACAGCCTATTCACCGACCTGGAATGAAAAAAGCAATGGAGACATCGAAAACGGAGCGCCGTCTTTTGCCGGCGCCACCTTGGGGGGACTGTGGCGTTTGCGCGGATACCCGTCCCAGCGATTCAGCGATAAGGCGGCCATTTACTATGCCGCAGAAATGCGCTTCATTCCGCGCTGGAACCCGTTTGACGGCTGGCCCTGGCTGCAGAAACACCTGAGCGTCCAATGGCTGCAGTTTGTGCCGTTTGTCGAAATCGGCCGGGTGGCGCCGGAGTGGGACGTCAAAGATTTGCATGAGGACATGAAATGGAGCGCAGGATTGGGGCTGCGCTTGTGGGCCGCAGGGCTGGTGGCCCGGATCGATTCGGCTGTGTCCGACGAAGGCTTCGAGGTTCAGATGATGGTTGCCCAGCCGTTCCAGTTTTAAAAAGTTTGTGTAAGCGGCCAGCGAAAGGAGATCTCCTTTGATCAAACGAATCAGAAATACATCTGAAAAACCGGTGCGCCCAAAAGAACTGCTGCGCAAAGGCCGCTCACCGCTAAGCGCCAAATCCGTGTGGCTCGCCACAGGTCTCTTGATCGGCGGCGGCAGCACCATGGCGTCGGGGCCGTCTAACAGCACATTAGCGTCATGGCTTCAAAGTCAGGCACCGGCTGTCATGACAATCTCCGGAAGCTATCTCGCCGGGTTTTTCATCGGTTGGGGTGCACGGCGCACGATTAGAATGACATCGATTATCACCGGTATCGCCCTGGCGATAATCGGGCTATTAGTTTCGTGGGGCTGGGACGGCACGGCAGTTCAATCATGGGTAAATTCAGCCAACGCGTGGGTTGGCGAAAGTATCGAGGGCGCTGGACGCTATCTCGTTTCAATGCTACCGTCGGCAACCGCGGCCGGGGCCGGAGGGGTTCTTGGCTTTCGCAGGAAATAGCCGATCGGTAAACAACCTATTTTAAGATCGATCTCAATCGAATTCACCATTCCTTATCTGGGCAACGGCCCGTTAAATACCGATAGTATGCTGCTGCTTTTACTTAAGACGTCCATTGCAACCCTTATCCTTGCCATCGGCATGACCGCCGTGACCGACGATATCGTCTATCTCTGGCGTCGACCTGTTCTGCTGATGAAATCCATCATCGCGATGTACCTGGTCATGCCGGCCGTGGCGGTTTTGATGGCGCGTGTGCTTGACCTGCCCGAGCGAACCGAGTTGGCGCTCGTGATTTTGGCGATTTGTGCCGGGGCACCGCTGCTGCCCAAAAAACTCATCAAATTCGGTGGTGATCCATCCTACGTCTTCAGCCTGATCGTAAACACGTCGCTGCTTGCAATTGCCACCGTGCCCGCCTCTCTTCACTTTTGGCCGGCACTATCTCCTTGGACACCTCTACGGTGACGCCTACACATGTCGCTGGTGTCATCCTGAAGACATTCCTACTGCCCCTTGGAATAGGCATGCTGCTACGACGGGCAGCCCCGACCTTGGCTGAACGAATCGGTGAACCGCTGCTGAAGATTGCCGGCACTGCCATGGGTCTATGCGCCCTTGTGGCGCTGGCAGCCGGCTTTCATTTGGTCTTTGAGGTTGGTCTGCCGTCGCTCTTAGCGTTTGCCGCTTTCACGCTTGCCGCCATCCTGGCCGGCCATCTATTCGGTGGCCCCGAACCGTCCGACCGTACCTCGCTTGCGATCGCCTGTGCATCGAGACACATCGGCCTGGCCCTGCTGATCGCAGCCAACGCTCGCGACCAGCATGCGCTTGAACTGGTTGTCGCCTACCTTCTGGCTTCGGCGGTGGTCTCGATACCATACGTGCTGTGGATTAGGAAACGCCGCGAGCGGGAGTAAATTTCGGTCTCGTATTCCTTATATTGGAATTTAAAAATGAGCTTGACAAATGTTTCTTAAGGCGTTTATATCATAGCGAAATAGTGACGATGGTACGCCACTTTGTCCAATGTACTGACCGTTGACAAACAATTTCATATCATTTTAATCGGTTATTCTTCATACATTATGAGGATACTGATGATCACTCGCCCAAGATCAAGAAGAAGTTCGTTTGCTGTCCGCCCTTAATGTCGCCAAGCCGACGAAGCCTTGTACCCGGCGTCATATTATTAAGTGCTGGTGTGATCACGTTAGCGGGCTGCGCCCCGAACCCGACAAAAACAAATTGCCAAGGGAGGTTTTGTTAAAGGCTATCGTCAGGCACATCGAAGAGGATTTGAATCGCAGATAGTGTGCACAATCGTTGCCCAAACAGGACTTTAAAATCTTGGAGTTTAGGATGAATCGATCAAAATCAAAAACACTTTGTAATATCTGGATTTTTTCTCTGGCAGTGCTCGTTTTTGTTATGCAGGGATGCGCAACGACGAAGCCGCCACCAGCAGATCCTTTGGCCTACAAAACCCGGACAAAAATCAGCTTCAACGAGGATGTGACCGTCACGGTGGCCGTACCGACCATCGTGGAAGCCCAGGCGATCTATGGAGTCAGGCTGGCATCGAAATACATTCAGCCGGTTTGGCTGGAAGTCAAGAACGACAGCACCGACATCTACTGGTTTTTGCCTTCGGGGCTGGACCCGGACTATTTTGCCCCGTCAGAGGTGGCCTTCGCTTTCCATACGGATTCGGATGAAACCAACCGGCAACTGGATGAAAAATTTCAGAAACTGCAATTCCAAAACCCCATTCGACCGGAATCAACCCAAGCCGGTTTCGTGCTGGTCAACCTGGACGAGGGATTTAAGGCCGTCGATATCGATCTCATTTCCCGTGAAGCCGTCAAGAGCTTTTCGTTTATCATCGCCGATCCTGATTTCAAAGCCGACCATAAGGAGGTCGATTTTGACGCCATTTATGCTGCCGAAGATATCAGCAACATCGAAGACGAAAAAGCGCTGCGTCGGATCCTTGAAGAGCTGCCCTGCTGCACCACCAATGCCGATGGAGTCGAATATGGCGATCCCCTCAATCTGGTCCTCATCGGGGAACCAAACGATCTGGTGCCGGCCCTGGTTCGACGCAACTGGCACACCACGGAGATCCTCTGGTCCCGGGCTATTTTACGTACGATCAAGTCGTTTTTACAGGGCGAACGTTACCGTTACTCGCCCATCAGTCCGCTGTACGTGTACGGGAGACACCAAGATATTGGCTGGCAAAAAGCGCGCGGCACCATCCATGAGCGCAACCACATGCGGTTTTGGTTGAGTCCGATCCGCTATCGCGGTATGAAGGTTTCATGCTGGACCTGATCAAGCGGTATGCTGCGCTGTATTTAGTTGAAATTTTAGGATTTTGTCTGATGGGGAACCATTTCCACCTTCTGGTGAAGATGTTTCCCGAATACAAATTCACTGATGAAGACATAAAAAAACGCTATCTGGGCTTTTATGGAGATGACCGGGCGTTTGTATATGGCCAGGTTCCATCTTTGCGTGAAAAATTATCAAACCTTTCTGAATTTGTGCGGGAAATTAAAGTTGGCTTTGCCCGGTTTTACAATCGGCGGCATAACCGGCGCGGTTATTTCTGGGGCGACCGGTTTAAAAGTGTCATCGTTGAAAAAGGAGAAACCCTGATCAACTGCCTGGCATATATCGATTTAAATCCATTACGTGCCGGCCTGGCGGACCGTCCGGAGGAATACCGCTGGAACTCCCTTGGCTACCATGTACAGACCGGCAATAAAGAAAATTTTTTATCCCTGGATTTTGGGCTCAAGGAATTCAGCGTACTGGATGCCGAAGAAAGGCTGAAGGGTTATCGTCGATATGTTTATGAAGCCGGCGCGGTGGACCGCTCTAAGATTGGTAAGCGCAAAATCATTGAAGAGACGGTGGTAGAAAAAGAGCGAAAAAAAGAGTTTAAAATAAGCAGAGTCGATCGCTTTCGGTACAGAACACGCTATTTTTCGGATTCGGGAATCATCGGTACCAAAGAGTTTGTTTCTATCAATTATAAACGGTTTAAAGATATTTTTATGTCGAAACGAGAAAAAGTACCCAAACCTGTGTCCGGTTTAGATGGGGTTTATTCCTTGAAGAGGTTGGCGGATTAATGCTTTCTTTATAATTCGAGATCTACTGTACTAATCTTTTCTAATGCTATTAGAGTCAAAGTGCATAAATGCTGATCAAGCCGCGAAAAGAACTTCGCCATTTCGGGCAAAGTCGACTGCAAAGGAATCTTCATTATCCCACTCATCCTGGGTTAGCGCTATCGCTTCGATAGGAGCAAAGATTTCATAAATGACGTCGGATAGGATATCGATTCGTTCCCAATAGCTCTTGTATTTGAAGTCATCTGATATGACCACAATATCAATATCGCTGCCCTCCCGATTCGAATCAGACGCATAAGAACCATACAAAATAAGCTTTCGCGGCCTGATTCCACGAGCCTCGATTTCCTTGTGAAATCGAGTTAAAATTTTTATAACTGCTGTTTTATCCATGTTACAAGTTCCCTGCCTTTGGATAGAATATCTTTAACGACCTCCCTACTGTAGATCCTCTGAAGGTTGGTGAGGCTTTCCGGATAGCGTGTAGGAATACTGGCCTCATTGAGTTTCACGATAAACTTGCCAGGTTCCCTGGGCGGTTTGATTCCGATTTCGTTAAGCAGATAGATCAGGTTATGCGATTTGGGCGGTATTTCCCGTCGTTTTTCATAATAAAGGCCTTTTAGTGTTTTTTCGACTGCGAGGTGGCACATAAAAACGGCATAGATAAAGCGGCCGCCTTCATACATATAGAGCGCCGTGTCCATGTCATAATCGGATTGTTTTAGCCACTCTTCGGTTCGCTTTTCCATATCGTTTGTATCATACCAGAGAATTTGGAAGAAATCCAATGACATAAAAAAAATAAGGAATTGATAAGATTTAATTAGCGTCTTGACGACTTAAAAGGAACGGCGTGAGACCAAAAAAATCGGATGGTATCAACTGGGAAAGGGATCTGCTCCATATCTACCGGGCAATCACCCCACTATGAAAATTGAAAAATCATGATCGGCAAGGCGAAAAACAGATACAGACGTCGGACAACCCGGTTGATCCCGGTCAAGCGAGGCGGCTTGGAAGAGCAGAAAAAGGGTCGCAGAATTATATCTGCAAACCCTTAAAATTACTGGTGCGCCCGTTCTGCTCCGCAATTTATTAAAGCAAGATGCAAGATCCCGATTATGGGGCAGGATTTGAATCGCGCCTGAAAAGCAGCGGGACTTCGCTGACGCTCAACCTGCCGACTTGGTTCGAATCCTGGCGGTATCGCTAAAATAAAAAAGTCGAGGTTTGGTGATCTCCCCGACTTATTTAATTTCATGGTGCGCCAGGCAGGATTTGAACCTGCGGCCTACGGATTCGTAGTCCGGCGCTCTATCCGGGCTGAGCTACTGGCGCATGGAAAAATGATTTGAAATTTGAGTGGAACATAAGCTAAAGTGGTTTGGTTGTCAATGGATTTGTTGATCGTTTCTGGATACTGGTTCCTGGATACTCGATGCTGGATTCTGAACGATAGATGCTTGATGCTCGCTACTGGATACTCAAGATAGCAAAAGGAACAAGGCACAGGGCGTAGGGCGCAAGGTTAATGAAAATCATGGTGGATACCCACGAAGATTTCATGGAAATTGCCCTTCAGGAGGCGAAAAAAGCCGGACAAATTGGTGAAGTTCCGGTGGGTACAATCGTCGTTTCTGGAAACGGGGAAATTATAGCGGCCGCTCACAATCAGACCATTAAACGGGTTGACCCGACCGCCCATGCTGAAATACTGGCGCTGCGAAAAGCCGCGTTGGAGATCAACAACTACAGATTGCTTAATACAACGCTTTATGTTACCGTCGAGCCGTGCATTATGTGCATGGGGGCCATCGTGCACGCCAGGATATCACGGCTCGTTTTTGGTGCAACTGATCCCAAGTGGGGAGCGGCAGGATCACTGTATAATTATGCGGAAGATGATCGACTCAATCACCGTGTTGAAATTGTCGCCGATGTATGCGCGGATGACTGTCGTCGACTGATGCAGGATTTTTTTCGAAAAAGACGCGATTAAATATTTAACCGGAGTAGCCAATTACAAAGGAGATAGCGTTGTGGCAAATGTAATCATCGTCGGAACCCAATGGGGGGATGAAGGCAAAGGCAAAATTGTTGATCTGCTGGCCGAAAACGCTGATATGGTGGTTCGCTTTCAAGGTGGAAACAATGCCGGGCATACCATGGTAGTCGGAGGTGAACAATTTATCTGTCATCTGATTCCATCTGGCATTTTACAGGATAAAACCTGCATTATCGGCAACGGGGTTGTGGTCGACCCTGCCGTTTTACTCAAAGAAATAGACGGCTTGAGCGCAAGAGGCGTCGATATAGGCCCCCAAATTCTTAAGATCTGCGAAAAAGCCCACCTGATCATGCCTTACCACCGGCAGGTCGATAATGCTCGGGAAAAATTTAAGGGGGATAAAAAAATTGGGACCACCGGACGTGGCATCGGTCCGGCTTACGAGGACAAGGCCACCCGCCGAGGGATACGCTTTGTGGACTTGCTGGACCCGGAGGTTTTCGGTGAAAAGGTTAAAACCATCCTGGATGAAAAAAATTTCTACCTAAAAAATTACCTTTCCGCCGAAACCCTGGATGCGACGGAAATTATCGAGGAGTATTACGCCTATGCCCAGCGGCTGGCACCCCATGTCACCAATACTTCAGTGGTCATAAACGACGCTATTAATACCGGACGGCAAGTCCTGTTTGAAGGTGCCCAAGGAACCCATCTGGACATAGATCATGGCACCTACCCTTTTGTGACCTCTTCGAATACACTGGCCGGAAACGCCTGCTGCGGCGCGGGGGTCGGCCCCAAAAAAATCGATTCGGTGATTGGTATTGCCAAAGCCTACACCACCCGGGTGGGCCAAGGCCCCTTCACTGCTGAATTATTTGATGATATCGGTGACGCCATCCAAAAAAAGGGTGCCGAATTCGGTGCCACCACCGGAAGAAGACGTCGCTGCGGCTGGCTGGACACCGTCATACTGCGAAACTCCGCCCGTCTCAACGGTCTCACCGGCCTGGCCATCACCAAACTGGACGTACTCGATGGTCTGAAAGAGTTGAAAATCTGCACCGGATATGAGTACCAGGAGCAAGTGTTAGAACATTTTCCGGCGAGTCTCAATGTCTTGGCGGAATGCAAACCGGTCTATGAAACCCTACCGGGCTGGTCGGAAGACATTTCCGACATAAAGAAACTGGAGGATTTTCCCGTAAACGTTAGAAATTATCTTGATCGCATCAACGAACTCACGCAAACGCCCATAGACATCATATCTGTCGGGCCGGACAGAGTACAGACGATTATTTTGAAAAATCCGTTTTTATAAGCGTCCGGTTTTCGTCAAATAGCACAACCATTTCTAAGAACGTCGAGAAATCTAATTAATCGATATGATCAGGAACTGACGCTTATGTATGTTGTGAGTTGTTCGTTGTCCGTTGAAATTTGTCACAAAAATCATGCGATTGATACAAAGCGCCCAACAGACTACTAACCACGGGCCATTAACCTTTCGAATTCTAACTCAACTTCGAATACTTTTTTAATTGACAATTTAGCAGAAAAAGAATAAACAAGGCAACCTAAGTCGGGACGTGGCTCAGTCTGGTAGAGCACAGCGTTCGGGACGCTGGGGTCGCTGGTTCAAATCCAGCCGTCCCGACCACCTACCTTCCCGGAATTACCACTTATTCTAATAGACATCCTGATCCGCCTATCCGCTTTGTACCAATTTTTCAGGATGTTTTGTTTCTCCCGCCGCAAAAAAAGCCAATTTTTTATCGCTCGGATCATCCTTTTCATATACTTGTAATAATTTTCTCAAATCTTCGCTGTTAATTTGTCCGAACCATCTTTTTGTAGGGTAAAATAGGTTATCTCCGGCGGGGCCGCGATCCGAAGGGGAAACACAAGGGTTCCGATTCCGCGGTTGACATAGGTGTATCCATAAGGTTCTTTGATCAGTCCGGCCTGATAGCGAACGGGATCTTTGATGGGAATAAAGTGATGGGAAATGAGCGGAATCGCCACTTGCCCGCCATGGGTGTGACCACAAAGGGTTAGGTCTATTTTTGTTTCGTTGTTTATGTCCTCCCTCACATCGGGGTTGTGGCAAAGTAGTATTTTGAATTCATCTGGCGGGATACTGTGCAAAGCTTTTTCAATATCACATGAAACCCAATAGTCGTCCGTACCGGCGACGTACAGGTCTGATAGGCCGCGGCTTAGCTTTATGGAACTGTTGCGCAATACCCGAATACCGACGTTTTCCAACTCACTGACCAGGCGCAACTCGGTCTTCCTACCGTCCCACTGGTCGTGATTTCCCAGCACCGCTACTTTGTCTCCCCCGTTCAAATTTCCCAAAACCTCAACAACCATTGAAATATAGTCACGCTTAATCCTGGGAATCCATCGCTTCCAGAAGTTGTTTACCGAGCCGGTTATTATATCCCCGCTGATGACCACCAGGTCCTTTTCCAGTTGGTTGATTTCCTTCACCACCTCCATCAAATAATCCCTGCCCACCCAGAAGCTCGCGTGCAGGTCTGATATTTGTATGATTCGAAAGCCGTGAAATGAAGACGGGAGATTGGTGAAGCCAAGGCGAACGTGCTCTGTTTTTAGATTGTTACGACTTTCATAACCGATTCCCAATGAGGCTATCACCGATAGGCGAAAACTATTCTTTATGAATGATCGCCGGCTGATTTTTTTATCTAAAAAGGATTTCATTTCGGGCACTCAATTTAATATTTTCGTAAATTACAATTTTACATACCATAGAAAGTACCATTGCCTTGACACTATACCATATATTGTAGTATATACCAAAAATCCAAATAAGGATAGAAACCAAAAGTGGCTGAAAGACCTGTGAAATAAATTTAATGGCTATTTAAATGAGGTAAATATTGAGTAAGAAAAAGAAGAAAAGCATCCAAAATAGAGAAAAAACTCATAAACCAAAGATAAGACCAAATCAAGATGCCCTGTCGGCAAAGTGGGGAACGGTTTCTGCTATAGCTGCATGCATAACAGCCTTTTTATCAGCGAGTGTTTTAATTTACACGATTGTTCAATACATTCAAATTTCGAAATAAAATAAAGTGCCAATATTCACCATTCCCACCTTACATAAAGCAAGCATCTACAGCTGATCCTGGTTCATTAGGCTTTCGCGGTTATACTGATACGGGTTTGCTGCTACCCCATGGATTTTAAGATCTTTAGCCTAAAAACTGTCCGACCTGTTCTGGAATTGCATTAAGGCCTCGTGGTGACTTGCTGCAATTTTATTCGCTCTGTGGAGAAACAGAATGACGAGAGCAGTCAGTGCGATCGACATCAATTTTAACACAAGTTCAACCAGTCCCATGGATTCCTGATTGGCTACCGACCTCCGCTTATAGGACACCCCGATTTCCCGCTTTGCAGTTTCCTCGACCGCAGGCGTATTGGACACCGCCCTCTCTTTGAGTCCGCGAGGTATTGATTGCTCTGCTGTGGCCGGTTCTTTCTTCTCAACCGGGATATCCGTAAGGCGGGCAATTGAATCGCCCTGAATCGGATTCTCTGAAAATGCTTTTTTAATCACCCCGGGGGGATGACTTTTGGTGCCGGCTTGTGGCGGTTGCACAGGAGCCACATGAATCGCTTTTCCGACAATGGGGCTTTCCATGGACGATACGGCGGTCGACTTAGGTTGCATATCCTGCAATTCATTTTGCGTCGATGGTTGTTGTTGGCTGCCGGTCATTGGGACTTTCTCAGATTTGATCGTACCGAGCGGCTTTTCTTTCTCATCTTCAGTTGGTTCGTCAGGTGACGCTTGAGCGGACGCAGCATGTGGGAGCTCGCCGGCCGTGGGGATTTTCACCCGTGACAGGGCCCCCGATTTATCTCTGCCGGGCGGAAATTCTTCGTACATAGATGGCTGTTTTATGGCATCAACCCGCAAAGCTTTTTCCGGCAGGGGTGTATGCAACGGCGTTTGCTTCTCATCTGGGGTCCGGACGCTTGACGCTGGGTTTGCGGGATTGATCTTCTCTATTCGTTTCCCAAATGACATCTCAACCGCCGCTGTTTGCAAGTTGGTTTCTGCTTCCGGCACTATTGACAAAATTTTCTCTAGATATTCTGCATACACCCAACCCTTGCCGTGGATGTCTCCTTCGACATCAATCTTGCACCAAAGTCCTTGTTTCTCCATTATCCTGACGCTGTAACCCTTGGGGACGATACTCAGTATGACGCCGTTTGAGCTCGGATTTCTTCTCAGGTTGACTCTAGCAGTGGTCTTTGCATCCCATTTTTCAGCAGCACTTGCGCCGAATACCCAGCATAAGAGCATCCATATGGCGAGAACGAACATGAAATT
>Ga0316192_10003808_pt1 | contig 10967 bp, 9 predicted proteins | sample MerIslwburrow_MG_FD_204931 | JGI IMG/M metagenome (GOLD analysis project Ga0316192, IMG submission 204931) | Coastal sediment microbial communities from Maine, United States - Merrow Island worm burrow | ecosystem: Environmental > Aquatic > Marine > Coastal > Sediment | place: USA: Maine...
TTATATTATGAAAAGAATAGCAATTTTTCTCGTTTTTTTTGTTTTTGGAACTTTAGGATTAACAGCACAAGACAAAGATCAAGATCAAGATAAAGTAAAAGATCAGGATCGAGATCAGATACGCCTGATGTTAGTAGATGGCGATGTCCTTCAAATTAGGGACCGTGATCAAATTCGGTTAAATGACAAGATCACATTAAATGACGGTACAATAGTAAATCCGGATGGAGCATATCAAACAAGAGACCAGGTACAATTACGTTTACGTGATGGCGAATGTCTTGATATGGATGGTATTAAATATCGAAATGAATATCAATACAGGTATAAGGTAAAACAAGAAAATAAAGGTCTTACTCAAGCGCAAATGCAAGAACGAAATCAAAATAGATTTCAAATTATGATGATTGATGGTGAATTATATCAAATCAGGAATCGTGATCAAAACCGGTTACAAGAACAAATTAATCTTGCCGATGGAGGAGTAATGAATCCTGACGGTAGCTATCAAACACGAGACCGTCAACAACTACGCCTACAAGATGGCGAATGTTTGAACTTGGATGGTGAAATGTATAAGAACACCTATATGCATCGTAAAATGTTCATCCAAAAAAACAAAAAAATGATGAACAAAAAAATGCAAATGAAAAAACCAGCTGCTAAAAAGAAGAACGTTAAAAAAAGAGTAACCAGTTAATATATTATGAATAAAAAGGGGTTTTATCATGCTATAAGGCCCCTTTTTAAATAGAATTTTAATCTTTTACTATGAAAAATACAAAGTTTAAATTCGCAATTATATTAGTTTTCTCTTTATTTTGGAATTTGATGGTTGGACAAAATGATGATGATAAGATTCTAATTGACGGTTCAAAAGAGTCCTATTTTAAAGTCGATATAAATTATATTAGTGATGCTGTCTTTATGGGTAGAAAGGATTCTGTTACTGCCCCCTATTTATACCCTTCTATAACATATCATCATAATTCTGGGGTTTATACAACTGGTTCGTTTTCTTTTCTTACGAAATCAGATCAAAGTAGAATTGATCTCTTTTTAATAACTGCAGGTTTTGACTTTACGGCTAATAAATTAATGGGTGATATTTCTCTAACGAAATATTTCTTTAATGAGGAAAGCTATAATGTTATTTCAGAGGTAGAAGCTGATATTACTGCCAGTCTTACCTTTGATTTTGATCTTATAAATCTGATGGTGGGTGCAAGTACATATTTTAATAAAAACAGTAGCTCTGATTTCTTTTTATCATCTGAAGTAAGTCATGATTTTATAAGCTCAGATCAACATTTTCAGTTTTCTCCAACCGCAGGTATTTATCTAGGTTCTCAAAATTTTTACGAAGAATATTATATCAATAATCGTATAGGTAGTGGCCGTGGGTCCGGCCATGGTACAGGTAGCGGAAGTACCACCCAAACAACAACTATGGTTTCTATCCAGGAAAGTGAAAAATTTAATGTGATGGCCATAGAACTTAGTGCACCCATGTGGTATACAGATAATTCTTTCACCATTTCTTTTTTACCGGCATTGGTAATCCCTCAAAGTGAAGCTACTATTATTGTGGATGAAAATCTTGTTGATGAAAATTTAAAAGAAACTTTCTATTGGATTGTGGGTCTCAGCTATAGATTTGGTAAATAACGATTAATTCAATATAAATAAATATTAGATAAGTCCCTCATTGTTTACTGATTAATGATGATAGGAATTCGAACGATTGCTGATAACAAAAAAAAATCAAACCCAGGGTAATTTTTGTTACATACAGGGGTAATAAAAGTTACCTATTTACAATTAGTACAGCCATACTTTTGCCGCATAAATATAAATCAACGATGAAAAAATTAATTGCATTATTTTTCTTTAGCATGACGATTCCTTTAGGATCGCTCCATTCTCAAGAAATAAAATTAATATCTAAACAAGAGGTGATTGACAAGGTGCATGAAAACAATGCCAGCATTAAAATTTCAAAACGGAATTTTGATATGGCAAAGGCAGATTTCAGACAAACCAATGCTGTTTTATTGCCAAATATTTCAGTATCTCATACAGGAATTGCCACTACTAATCCCTTAATGGCATTTGGTTCTAAATTGAATCAGGAAATTTTAACTGCTGCCGATTTTGATCCTAATTTATTGAACAATCCTGATCAAATAAGAAATTTTGCAACAAAAATTGAAGTGCAGCAGCCTATCATTAATGTTGATGGGTTTTATCAACGTAAAGCAGCAAAAACAAAAATGCAGGCTGCAGAATTACAAACAATTCGTACAAAAGATTATTTGATTTTTGAAGTTGAAAAAGCATATATGCAATTACAATTAGCATATAAGGCCGTTGATGTGTTAGAAAAAGTGTTTAAAACTGCTATGGCAAACAAAAGCTTAGCAGTAAATAGTTTTAAACAAGGCTATTTACAAAGAGCAGATGTCTTAGCTGTTGAAGTGCGCGTTACCGAAGTACAAAATCAATTGCAAAATGCGAAAAGTAACGTACAAAATGCTTCCAATTATTTATCATTTTTAATGAATGAAAAGGATGCTAATATCTTAAAACCTTCCGATAGTTTAACCATTACAACTTTTGCCATGAAAACGGGAGAAACCATCTCAAATGAAAGGGCAGATATTAAAGCAATGGAAATAGCTTCTTTGGCCTATGAAACCATGCATAAAGCAGCTAAAATGGCTTTTTTACCTCGATTAAACGCTTTTGGAAGTTATGAATTATATGATGATAACATGTTTCAAGCTAATGCTAATGGTTATCTGGTTGGTGCGCAATTAAGCTGGAACGTATTTGAAGGTTCAAAACGGTTTGGCAAAGCTCAAAAAAGCAAGGCTGAACATGAAAGGTCAAAACTACAATATGATCAATATCTTTCTCAAAGCAACTTAGAATTTAATAGAGCAAAACGAATGTTGTTGGATGCAGAAAATAAATTAAAACTAACAAAATTGGCATTACAACAATCAGAAGAATCACTACGTATTAGAACAAATAGATTCAAACAAGGATTGGAAAAAACATCCGATCTGTTAATAACTGAAACACAATATTCTCAAAAACAATTAGAGTATTATCAAACCATATTTGAATATAATTACGCCCAGGCACATCTAAATTTTTTAACCAAAGAATAACACATTTAAAATGAAAATAAATAAAAAATTAATAACGCTGGTTACTGCATCAATATTAATATTGAGCTGTGGTAGTGATGATAAAACAACTATGGCCGGAACCATGACCCCTATTACAGTAAAAATAAATTCTGTTCAGGCTGATCAAAACAATTCATTAATTACAGCCAGCGGTACAATTCAAGCCTCAAATAGTGCCAATTTAAGTACCCGAATGATGGGTTTTGTGAACAAAATTTATGTAAACGTTGGCGATAAGGTAAACAAAGGCCAATTGTTACTTTCTGTCAATAATACCGAATTACAAGCAAAACGTGCTCAAGTGAACGCAGGTATTACCGAAGCTACAGCCGCATTTACCAATGCAGAAAAAGACTATACCCGATATAAAAATCTTTTTGCTGAAAATAGTGCTTCACAAAAAGAATTGGACGATATGACCGCTCATTTTGAAATGGCAAAGGCAAGATTAGAAGGTTCAAATCAAATGAAAAACGAGATCGATGCTCAATTTACCTATGCGAATATTAGAGCACCTTTTAATGGTGTGGTTACCAATAAATTTATTGAAGCCGGTGATATGGCAAATCCGGGAATGCCTTTGATCGCTGTAGAATCACCTAAACAGTTTGAAGTGACCGCTATGGTGGCTGAAAGTGATATTTCTAAAATAAGATCTAATTCAAAAGTTGATGTTTTGGTAAAATCGATGAATCAATCAATTTCGGGAATCGTTGCTGAAGTAAGTTCATCTGCCAAAAATACCGGGGGACAATACCTGGTAAAAATAGCCCTGGATAAAACAGACGTCAATATCTTATCTGGAATGTTTGCTACTGTACAGTTTCCTGTTGAGAAGACTGCAACCACCCGTTCAATGATCATGATTCCAGCGGCATCCATTATTGCAAATGGTAGTTTAAAAGGTATTTACACTGTGAGTGAGCAGAATACAGCTATTTTACGCTGGTTGCGTTTAGGTAAAACATATGGAGATAACATTGAAGTATTATCAGGCTTAAATGCAGAGGAGCATTATATAGTTCACGCAGAAGGAAAATTATTTAACGGAGCAAAAGTTACAATTCAATAAACTAATCAATGCGTCAGGAGTAGCAGCGACATCCTTTTTAAGTCGGTTCGAGAGAATTTGCAAGAAAATTTGTAACGAGAATACATAAAAAGATATAGTGAATAGCCTGAACCCAAGCACTGGGTAACGCCAAAAAAAATATAAAATGAACGAAGGAATTTCAGGAAAAATAGCCAATGCCTTTATCAATTCTAAGTTGACCATATTACTCATGGTTGCCTTAATGATCATAGGAGTTTATAGTTCTTTTTTGATCCCACGAGAAGAAGAACCACAAATAATTGTCCCAATGGCTGATGTTATGGTAGCCTATCCGGGAGCGAGTCCTAAAGAGGTAGAAAACCGTGTTGTGAAACCATTAGAAAAAATTATTTCTGATATAAAAGGGGTTGAACATGTGCATACTATGGCTATGAATGGGCAAGCAATGATCATTGTACAGTTTTATGTAGGCGAGGATACAGAAAAGTCTTATGTGAACCTTTATAATGAGTTAATGAAACATAGAGATATGTTTGTGAATGGCATTTATGAACCCATGGTAAAAACGCGTTCGATTGACGACGTACCAATGTTGGGAATTACACTTTGGAGCGAAACATATGACGATTTTCAACTAAAACAAATTGCCGGTGAGCTTAAAAATGAAGTTGAAAAAATTAAAGATGTATCCATTACCAAAAGTGTAGGTGGAAGAAATCGTGTGGTCAAGGTAATTCTTGATAAGGATAAAATGGCCGAAAATGGTGTAGATGCCCTTGGTATTATGCAAATGATTCAAGCTAATAATCAACAATCACAATCGGGCAGTTTTGTTAAAAACGATATAGAATATTTAGTAACCACAGGTAAGTTTTTAACTTCGGTTGAAGATGTAGAGAATTTAGTAATTGGGATTAACAAAAATCTACCCGTATATTTAAAACAGGTAGCTAATATACAAGATGGTCCATCTACACCTGCTAGTTATGTATCATTTGGATATGGACAAACTAATGAAAAATTTAATGATCATCCTTCTGAATATGCCGCTGTAACGGTTTCGATTGCCAAAGTAAAGGGTGCCGATGCCATGAAAATATCTGAAAAGATCTTAGATAAAGTGGAACTATTGAAGCAAAATCTAATTCCAGATGATGTTCATGTAGAGGTTTCAAGGAACTATGGGGAAACGGCATCTCATAAAGTGGGTGAATTATTATTACACCTTGGTGTTGCTATTTTAGCTGTAACACTATTAGTCATGTTAGCTATGGGCTGGCGAGGTGGTCTGGTGGTATTCTTCTCAGTACCGTTGACCTTCGCCTTAACACTATTCAGTTACTACATGTTAGATTACACTTTGAATAGAATTACACTTTTTGCATTAGTCTTTGTTGTGGGTATCGTAGTAGACGACAGTATTATTATTGCCGAAAATATGCACAGGCATTTTAAAATGAAACGGTTGCCATTTAAACAAGCGGCAATTTTTGCTATAAATGAAGTGGGTAATCCTACCATTTTAGCAACCTTTACTGTAATTGCCGCTATATTACCAATGGCTTTTGTATCGGGTATGATGGGACCTTATATGAGCCCCATGCCCATAGGTGCTTCTATTGCTATGATGCTATCTCTATTCATTGCCTTAACGGTAACCCCTTATTTAGGATTTCATTTATTACAAGAAAAAGACAAGCAAAAAAATAAAGCTGAGCAAGGATTTGAAACAGGATTTATTTATAAGTTCTATCAAAAAATTGAAAAACCACTGTTAGATAGCTCGAAAAAAAGATGGGTGTTTTTAGGAATAACGGTTGTTTTATTACTTGGATCGGTATTGATGTTCTTTACAAAAACTGTTGCAGTGAAAATGTTGCCTTTTGATAATAAAAATGAATTTCAGATTGTTATTGATATGCCGGAAGGTACCACCTTAGAAAGAACAGCATTGGTAACTAAAGAAATCTCGCAATATCTGGCGACAAAACAAGAAGTAGTAAATTATCAAAATTATATTGGTACCTCTGCTCCTATTACATTTAATGGTTTAGTACGTCATTATGATTTAAGAGGCGGTAGCAATATGGCTGATATTCAAGTGAATTTATTGCATAAAGAAGATAGAAGTGCACAAAGTCATGATATTGCTAAAGCTGTTCGGCCTGAAATACAAAATATAGCACATAAATACGGGGCCAACGTAAAAGTCGTTGAAGTGCCTCCTGGTCCTCCCGTGCTCTCAACCATAGTTGCTGAAGTATACGGCCCAGATTATGATCAGCAAATTGAAGTAGCTCGTCAGGTAAAGAATATCCTAGAAAATACTGATGACATTGTTGATATTGATTGGATGGTTGAGGACAATCAAACCGAATATAAATTAGAGGTTAACAAAGAAAAAGCAATGCTCAATGGGATTGCTCCCCAACAAATTGTTACTGCATTAACAACCATATTAAAAGAGTACCCCGTTTCAAATTTATACGATGACACAGCAAACGAAAGCATTGGCATAGTCTTAACTTTAGATGACAGTGAAAAAAGTTCTTTACAGGACATTAATAATATTAAAATAAAATCGAGCAATGGTATGACAATACCTGTAAGCGATTTGGTTGAAGTAAAAATAGATACTTTACAAAAAACCATCTATAGAAAAGACCAAAAACGTTTGGTTTATATAACTGCGGATATGGCTGGTGATTTAGAGAGTCCTGTATATGCAATTTTAGGTATGGAGGAAAAACTTCAAAAATTGAATTTGCCAATAGGATATGAAATTAATGAACTTTACCTGGAACAACCTTCTGACGAAAGTGATTTTACCGTAAAATGGGATGGTGAATGGCAAATTACCTTAGAAGTATTTAGAGATTTGGGTGTTGCCTTCTTAGTAGTGATCGTTATTATTTATATGTTAATTGTTGGTTGGTTTCAAAACTTTAAGACACCCATTGTAATGATGGCAGCAATTCCACTATCACTCATCGGTATTGTATTGGGCCACTGGTTATTCGGAGCATTTTTTACGGCAACCTCATTTATAGGTATGATCGCATTGGCAGGCGTGATGGTTCGGAATTCTGTATTGATCATTGATTTTATTGAGATCCGATTAAATGATGGTATACCAATAAAGCAGGCGATTATTGATGCAGGAGCTGTCCGTACTACGCCTATTTTGTTGACCACAGGAGCTGTTGTTATTGGAGCATCTATTATCTTGTTTGATCCAATTTTCCAAGGTTTGGCTATTTCATTAGTGGCAGGAGCTATCGTTTCAACGATATTAACATTAATTGTCGTTCCATTACTCTATTATATGATCGAAAAACATAAATATGAAGATAAAGAAGTTAATATTTCAAAAGAAGACGAATCAAACATAATCGGGAAATAGAATTTCAAATAAAAAAGAAAACATATGAAATTACTAATTATTACATCCGTAAAGGCTTTTAAAAAAGAGATCAAAAAAATTCTCAAAAAAGCAGACGTTAAAGCATATAGTTATAAAGATGTTATTGGTTATAGAGATGCCTCAGAATTATCTATACAAGAAAATTGGTTTGCCAATGACATGAATGAAGGTGAAGCAATTTTCTTCTATGCTTTTGTGAAAAAAGAAAATGTAGATCTGGTTTTTGAAATGGTAACCGGCTTTAATAAAAAACAAGAAACAACCTCAACCATTCATGTAGCCGTTGTAAATATTGAAAGAACAATTTGACCATGTATCGTTAAATATAAAAAAATACCTAAATAATCAATTAAATATAGAAATATGAAAAATAGAATAGTGAGAGCAATAGCAGGAAGTTTAATAATAATAAGCTTATTATTAGCTATTTATGTAAATATAAATTGGTTGTGGTTTACAGCTTTCGTGGGCGCAAATTTATTGCAATCATCATTTACTAAATGGTGTCTTCTCGAAGATATATTAACAAAATTGGGAATAGATGATTAATGTCAGCGAAAGCAAAAGCTGGAGGAGAATCTGAAGATTTAAAGGATGTTACCAAAGGAATCGATTTTGGTTAAGACTTTGGGATAGGTTACAAAATGGATAGCGGATTAAATTTTGGGGCTCGTTATAATTTAGGATTATCAGATATTAATGATGACCCAGAATATAGTGGGAAAAATTAAAATGGGGTTATTCAATTATCTCTTGGATATTTTTTTTATAAATTTATTTTATTCGTTTTTAGTTTAAAAATTATTTGGTAATATTAAAAATATTATTTAGTTTTGTTTAATATTTTTACTATAAAGTTAAACAAATAAACAAATTGAACATTATGAAAAAACTTTTATTAATTACTGCTATTTCAGTTTTTGGAATATTAAGTATGAATGCACAAGGTGTATTTAAAATCGGTGCAACCGCAGGTGTTGCTGCTTCAGATGCAGGGGATATTGCAGACTGGGCTTTAGGTGTTGACGCTTATTACATGTTTGAAAAAGAAGATGCAATATTAAACTTTGGACCTACAGTTGGATTTAGAAACTTTTTTACGTCTATTGAAGGAATTGATGATGGGCAATTCTTACCAATTGCAGGTGCAGCACGTTTAAAATTATTTGGAATTTTGAATGGAGGTGTTGATGTAGGCTATGCTTTAGGTATTAACGATGGTAACGATGGTGGTTTTTATTATCGACCTGTAGTTGGTATTGATATTGCAGATACTATTGAACTTAATGTTTCTTTTGAAAGTATTTCAAATGATGGCGCTACATGGGGAAATTTTAATGCAGGTATTTTATTTGAATTTTAATAAAAGTACTCAATTATCATAAAAAAAAGGGAAGCCATTGGCTTCCCTTTTTTATATAATATTAAATCTTAAAAATTACCTTGTATCATATTAACTAAATCTATAACCCAAACACCCAGGCCTCCAAGAGTTACAATAAATAAAATATTATTTCTAAAGCCTATAATTTTAAAACTCTATAAAAATATTACTTAATTTATTACTTTTAGGGTAGGTGTAAAAATAAATGAAACGAGCTATTTTCATTTAAAAATTATATAGTTTTGCACTAATGCAACCGAAGATTAACATAAGAAATAAAAAGGCTCGTTTTGAATACGAGATCCTGGATAAATATGTAGCCGGTATACAGCTTACAGGTACAGAAATAAAATCGGTAAGAGCAAGTAAAGCGCGAATTACGGAAAGCTTTTGTGAATTTAATGAAACAGGAGAATTGTTTGTGATCAATATGTATATCGAAGAATATATGCATGGTAATATCTACAACCACAAACCTAAAAGTGAACGTAGATTATTATTAAACAAGCGTGAGCTTAAAAAACTGCAAAAAGAGGTACAAAATGTTGGATTGACCATTATTCCACTACGCTTATTTTTAACAGATAAAGGCTGGGCTAAAATGGAAATAGCCTTATGTAAAGGAAAAAAATTACACGATAAAAGAGAAACATTAAAAGATAGAGAGAGTAAACGAAATTTAGACAGGATCAAAAAAGATTTTAAATGAATATAATCTCGTTTTTGCAACTGGTCCGATGGAAAAACTTATTAATGATTGCTTGTATTCAAATGCTGTTTAAATATGTATATTTTCCAATTTTCTCTGTTGATATAACACTTACAAATTTAGATTTTAGTTTGTTGTCCACTGCAACCCTGGCTATTGCCTCAGCAGGTTATATAATCAATGATATATTTGACCTTAAAGCTGATAAAATTAATAAGCCTGACAGAGTGATCATTGACAACGTAATTAGCAGTAATCTAGCCAATAAATATTATCATGGTCTAAATGCTGTCGGCATCATCACTGGATTATTTGTAGCATATAGGGTAAATAACATATCGTTTATAGCTATTTTTATAATAACAGCCTTATTGCTGAAATTATACAATTCTAATTTTAAAAAGATGCCATTAATTGGGAATATTATTGTTTCCTTGTTAGTTTCATTAAGTATACTAATCGTAGGGATATTCGATATAATTCCAGCAATTACCGAATATAATAAGGTGGTTCAATATTACGCTTTTAGCGTTTTAACTGATTATGCAATCTTCGCATTTATGCTAATGCTACTTAGAGAAATTGTTAAAGATATTGAAGATATAGATGGTGATAAAGTTTTAAATATGAATACTTTACCTATTGTAGTTGGAAAAAAAAGAAGCAATATTATTATTTTTGCATTAAGTTTTATACCACTAATATTGGTAACCAATTACAGCTTTAAAAATTTTTCAAACACTCCACTGGTTTTAGCATATATGCTCATCGTTGTATTATTTCCACTACTCTATTTTATGACTAAAATACTATATGCAAAAACAAAAAGTGACTATAGCTATGCAAGTAATTTACTTAAAATTATTATGTTGTTGGGCATGCTTTCAATTGCAATAGTTTCAATATCCATATATTATGCTGAATGATAAATTAAAAAATTACAATATTATTTTAGCTTCTAGCTCACCTAGAAGGCAACAATTTTTAAGAGATTTGGGACTACAGTTTACTGTTCAAACTATTGATATAGAAGAAGTTTATCCAAAATATCTACACGGGAACGAAATAACAAGTTTTTTGGCAGAACTAAAGGCCAATGCTTTCGAAGATGAAATGAATGAGAAAGATATTTTAATTACCGCAGATACTATAGTAAGGTTTTCTGGGAAAATACTAGGTAAACCAAAAGATGCAATAGA
>Ga0316192_10003810_pt1 | contig 10964 bp, 12 predicted proteins | sample MerIslwburrow_MG_FD_204931 | JGI IMG/M metagenome (GOLD analysis project Ga0316192, IMG submission 204931) | Coastal sediment microbial communities from Maine, United States - Merrow Island worm burrow | ecosystem: Environmental > Aquatic > Marine > Coastal > Sediment | place: USA: Maine...
GAAGTCCTGCTGTCACTGCCTATCGTAGCCAGGCATGATGAAGAATGTTCAGAGATTCTGCAAAAGCATAAAGATGATGACAAGGTACAGCAAGATACGTACAAGCCGTTTGCTGCACTGAAAGATTTAATGAGTTAGTTACAAGTACACACAGGAGATTTCCGTGGCCGTTCAAAAGAACAGAAAATCACGTTCAAAACGTGGTATGCGTCGTTCACACGATGCAGTCAATAACAAGACATTGTCTGTAGAGTCAACTTCAGGCGAAACACATTTGCGTCACCATGTTTCACCCGATGGCTACTACCGTGGCCGTAAAGTGGTAGAAACCGGCGACGCATTCGAAGATTAATCTTTCACAATGTCTGTAGCACAGGCGCACGATGCCTGATTCTGCAGTTATCGCGCTTGATGCAATGGGTGGTGATTTCGGTCCCGAAGTCATCATCCCTGCAGCAGCAAAGGTACTTTCCAGGAGAAAACCGCTTAGCATCATACTGGTCGGTGATGAGGAGCGTCTTCGTTCGTGCGCGCAAAAGCACGGAATCAAGCTTGATGACAGGCTGATAATTCAGCATGCATCAGAAGTGGTGGAAATGCATGATGAACCGGCCCAGGCAATGCGCAAGAAGAAAGACTCTTCCATGCGGGTTGCAATCAACCTGGTTCATGATGGCAAGGCTGATGCGGTTGTCAGTGCAGGCAACACCGGCGCGTTAATGGCAACCGCCAGGTTTGTGCTCAAAACATTGCCAGGTATCGATCGTCCGGCGATTTGCACAACCATTCCTTCCAGGAATGGCCACACCCATATGCTTGATCTGGGTGCGAATGTGGATTGTTCCGCAGAACATTTATTCCAGTTCGCAGTCATGGGGTCAGTATTGACCGAAGCAATAGACAATGTTGAGAGGCCACGCGTTGGCTTGCTGAATATTGGTTCTGAAGCCATGAAGGGTAATGCACAGGTCAAGGCCGCAGATGAATATCTCGCTGATGCGCCGCTGAACTATATCGGCTTCGTTGAAGGCGATGATATTTACAGCGATAAAGTAGATGTTGTTGTTTGCGATGGTTTCGTTGGCAATATTTCACTGAAGACGGCTGAGGGCGTTGCCAAGCTGATTAGCTATTACATGAAGGAAGAGTTCAAGCGCGGTCTGTACAATAAACTGGCAGGACTTATTGCCTTGCCGGTACTCAAGGCATTCAGGAAACGGATTGATCCAGGTGCCTATAATGGGGCAAGTTTATTAGGTCTGAAGGGTATTGTTATAAAAAGTCACGGTGGTGCAGATGTTAATGCCTACGCCAACGCGATAGAGATCGCTGTTCTGGAAGTTCAGAAATCAGTACCTCAACAGATTCAGCAGCACATACAACCACTGCTTGAGAGGCAAACGGCTTGAGTTACGCACGTATAACCGGGACCGGCAGTTATCTTCCTGAAAAGATACTGACAAACCAGGATCTTGAAAGTATGGTTGATACCAATGACGAATGGATACGTGATCGTACTGGCATAAAGCAGCGCCATATCGCTGGTGAAAAAGAATACACGGTGGACCTGGCGGAGAAGGCAGCAAGAAATGCCATCGAAGCAGCCGGAGTCTCTGTAGAAGATATAGATCTTGTTATTGTTGCAACCACTACACCCGACCGGGTTTTTCCAAGTACCGCCTGCCTGTTGCAGCAACGCCTCGATATCCATGGCTGCGCTGCTTTCGATGTGCAGGCTGTTTGTACCGGCTTCGTATACGCTCTTGGTGTTGCCGATCAGTTTTTCAAGGCGGGCACGTCGAAGTGCGCGCTCGTCGTCGGTGCGGAAACACTGTCACGCATTCTCGACTGGACTGACCGCAATACCTGTGTCTTGTTCGGTGATGGTGCCGGTGCTGTGGTGCTGCAGTCAGATGAGGAAACCGGCATTCTTTCATCCCATCTGCATGCTGATGGCAGTTATGAACACTTGCTGACAGTCAATTATGGTGTCTCTACCGGTAAACGCGAGATTCTCGAAGGCTCCGGCGGTATTACCATGAAGGGCAACGAAGTGTTCAAGATGGCCGTCAATACGCTGGGACGCATCGTTGATGAAACCCTGCAATACAACAATATGCAGAAAAGCGATATTGACTGGCTGGTACCCCACCAGGCAAATATTCGCATCATCAATGCGACGGCTAAAAAACTGAGTATGTCACTGGACCATGTCGTTGTAACTGTCGACAAACACGGTAATACCTCAGCCGCGTCTGTACCGCTGGCGCTTGACGTCGCAGTCCGTGATGGCCGTATCAAGAAAGGCGAAACACTCATGCTTGAAGCCTTTGGTGGCGGATTCACCTGGGGCTCGGTGTTATTGAAGTTTTAACCCGCATTTCTCACCAGGCCGCTGCGTAACCCGAGTAACCGCATGAATATAAAACCCGAAGCTCGCTAATGCGATTACTGGGAAGCGTCCCTGTCATCGGCTGCACTGATGTTGAGCAGTCTCTAGATTTTTATCAACAGGCATTGCAGTTCATTGTGCTTAACAAGCGTGTCGGTGATGAAGGTCTTGAGTGGGTCCACCTTCAGTCCGGTGATACCTTGCTCATGCTGGAAAAAAGTTCTGAAGCTAACACACAACAAGCGCCAACCCGGAACAGATTGTATCTGTATACCGACGATGTTTCTTCAATGCGGCATTTTCTCAAGGCAAAAGGCTATGATGTAAGCCCGATACTGAAGACGGCTTACATGGAAGAGTTTGATCTGGTCGATCCCGACGGTCAAAGACTCTCGATAGGGCAGCGAATCAAACAAAGCCTGGATAGCGGCGAATAGAGTGTCCCATGCATGAGCTTGTTTAAGCTGGTGGGTATTCGTGGATATTCATAGGACGTAATTATCCGCCTGTCGCTACACGGCCCCACGCAAATAATAACTTAAGTCCACAGATGAGCGCAGATAAACACAGATTAAGATGTTATATATCCGCGAAAGACGCCAAGGACGCTAAAATGCTAAATCTTTTAGTTGTGTTTTGCCTTATTCGCGTTTTTTGCGTTCTTCGCGGACCATTGTTTTTTTACCAATATGTACACAAAGTCGTTAACCCTCATTTCTCGCCCCCTGGTGAGAAATGCGGGCTAGACTGCTGCTTGCGCAGGAGTGATATAAATATTATCAGTGTTTATCTGCGTTCATCTGTGGACTTTTTTAATGTCCACCTAGGATTATATCGGTGAGTAAAAATCAGACACTACTGTCAGATCAGGCCTGAACTACAGCGTGTCACTCGCTTTTTTAATGCGCGCTATAAATGCCAGTCATGATGGATGTCAGTAAGTAATCGCAGCGGGTTATTAAGTTAATCTTAATATTCAGATTTAATGTTGAACACAATAAATAGATTGTGTTCTGCAAACACCCTGACTAATATACGGTCTCTTGTTAAAAAATGAAGTACGGAGCTGTAATGGCAGAACGTGAAACCGGCACGGTAAAGTGGTTTAACAATGCCAAAGGATTTGGTTTTATTGAAAGAAAAGACGGGGAAGATGTTTTTGTTCACTACAATCAAATTCGTGGTGATGGCTATCGCTCCTTGAGTGATGGGCAACAAGTCGAATTCAGTGTGACAAAAACGGATAAAGGCTTTCAAGCTGAGGATGTAGATCCAGCTTAACGCACCCGTTAGGGTGTTTGTAATACTGCCGACCTCCAGTAGTCTAAATCAGCGGCTGACATATCAATGTCAGCTTACCCGCGCGCGTGTAATCATGTCTTCTGCATGTGCAAGCGATTGTTCCGTTATTTCAACGCCGCTTAGCATGCGTGCAATTTCTTCTATGCGTTCATTATTGTTAAGCGGGTACACGTTGGTTTGTGTTTGTTCCTTGGCTGATTTCTTCTGTACGCGCAAGTGCTGATGAGCCTGTGAAGCAACTTGTGGCAAATGGGTAATGCATATCACCTGATTTGTTTTGCCCAGTAGCCGCAACTGTTTGCCAACGATTTCTGCAATGCCGCCACCAACACCGCTATCGACTTCATCAAATATCATGGTGGGAATTCTGCACTGCGCAGCCGTAATCATCTGAATTGCCAGACTTATCCTGGCAAGCTCGCCGCCTGAAGCAACGCGTGCCAGTGGTTTGCATGCCTGTCCTGCATTTGCGCTGACGGTAAATTCAATTTTATCGACACCGTGAATGCTTGGCGTATTGCCCTTGCTGCTGACTTCGATCAGGAACTGACCACCTTTCATGCCCAGGGTCTGCATTGCCACGGTGATTGCCTTGTTGAGTTTGCTCACGGCCTGTTTGCGGCTGGCGCTTAGCTTCAGTGCGGATGCTGTATAGTTTTTTTCCAGCTCGCTATATTGCTTGCGCAGGACGTCCAGTGTTTCATCAGCGTGTGTGATGTCATTGAGTTCACTGGCAAGCTGCTCGTGTATCGTCGGCAGCTCATCGGGCTCGACGCGGTGTTTTCTTGCCAGGTCCAGAATGCTCTGTATGCGTTGCTCAATGGTTGCAAGTTCTGCAGGGTCGAGCTCAACATCATCAACGCTGTTGCGCAGGTGTGAAACGCATTCCTCGAGTTGCACATTGGCTTCCTGAATCATATCGATGGCAGGTTGTATGTCACTGTCTATTTCGGCAATTTCCGTCAACGCGGAAATATGATGAGACAGTCGTGACAGCATGTTTGAATCTTCGTCCGAATACATGTCGTTGATTGCCTGGTGCAGGGCCGTCGTTATCTTCTCGGCATTTGCCATGCGCGAGTGCTTTTCATTGAGCGCGGCATATTCGTTTTCGGACAATGCCAGTGCATCCAGTTCCTGTGTCTGGAAGCGAAGTAAATCAATGCGGTTATCACGGTCGCTGGTGTCCTGCTCCAGCTGCTTAAGGTTGTGTTCTGTCTGTTTCAGATCCTCGAAATTTTTCCTCACAGCATCGAGCAGTGCCTGATGGTTTGCATAGTCATCAAGCAGTTGTCTCTGGGCGGCGCTTTTCATCAAGGACTGGTGTTCGTGTTGACCGTGGATATCGATTAACTGTTCACCAAGTTCGCGCAGGGTCTGTACGTTTACGGGCGTGCCGTTGATAAATGCGCGCGAGCGCCCATCTCTGGAAACACGTCTGCGCAATATGCACTCATCATAATCGTCCAGTCCCTGTTCACTGAGCCAGCCTGCTGCTGTCGGGATGTTGCGCATGTCAAAACCTGCGGTAATATCTGCATGGTCACATGACTGCTTGATGCTGCCGCTATCCGCACGGTCTCCGAGCACCAGTCCCAGCGCACCGAGCAAAATCGATTTACCGGCGCCTGTTTCGCCCGTTAGCGCAGTCATGCCATTGGCAAACTCGAGTTCGAGTTCATCGATGATTGCATAATTCTTGATGGTCAGGCTGGTTAGCATTTTTCAGTGACAGTGATTGTCTGGCGGTTGAACAGGTAATTAAGATTTTGCATCTTGCTGCAGCTGATAAAGCATATCCAGCGCTTCCCTGGGTGTGAGATTATCCAGCGACATTTCTTTTAAACGATCGATAACCGGGTGCTCACGGTTGGAAAACATTTCCAGCTGGCCGCTGTCCTGATGCAGGTCAACGGAGTGCTGTTCGAGTTCGACAAGTTTCTTGCGCGCCAGTGCGATTGCGCTGGCAGGCACTCCGGCCAGCTGTGCAACCTGCAAGCCGTAGCTTTGATTGGCAGGGCCGGGTTTGACGTTATGCAGGAATATAATTTTGTCGCCATGTTCAACGGCATCGATATGCACATTGATAATACCGGGCATTTCATCGGGCAGCGCAGTCAATTCAAAATAATGCGTGGCGAACAGGGTGTATGATTTGTTGTTCAGCGCCATGTGGTGTGCACAGGCCCATGCCAGCGACAGGCCGTCAAAGGTGCTGGTGCCGCGGCCGATTTCATCCATCAGTACCAGGCTGTCTGCAGTAGCATTGTTGAGGATGTTGGCGGCTTCCGTCATCTCGACCATAAACGTTGAACGGCCACTGGCAAGATCGTCGGCGGCGCCGATGCGGGTAAAGATTCTGTCGATCGGACCGATGCGCGCACTTTCTGCAGGTACATAGCTGCCGATGTATGCCAGTAATACGATCAACGCGGTCTGGCGCATGTAGGTCGATTTACCACCCATGTTTGGCCCGGTGATGATGTTCATGCGTTTTTTATCACTGAGCAGTGTATCGTTGGGTATGAAGGGCTCATCGCGAACCTGTTCGACCACCGCGTGGCGGCCTGCCTTGATAATAATGCCGGGTTCTGCGGTCAGTTCCGGGCAACAGTAATTCAATGTCTCTGCGCGTTCTGCCAGATTGCACAGGCAATCCAGTTCGGACAGTCCTCGCGCGCAAGCCTGTAGCTCGACCAGTGATTTCAGTAACTTATCCAGCAGCTCATCGTAGAGGGATTTTTCCAGTGCCAGTGCGCGCTCGCGGGCGCTGAGCACCTTGTCTTCATATTCCTTGAGTTCTTCGGTAACGAAGCGTTCGGCATTTTTCAGAGTCTGGCGGCGAACATAGTCTTGCGGAACCTGGTCGGATTGCAGCCGGCTGATTTCAATGTAATAGCCATGCACCTTGTTATAACTGACCTTGAGTGTCTTGATTCCGCTGCGCTCGCGCTCACGCTGTTCAAGCTGTACCAGAAAATCATCTGCGTTTTTGCCAAGTGCGCGCAGCTCGTCGAGCTCGGCGTTATAGCCCTGGGCAATGACACCGCCATCGCGTAATACAACGGGCGGGTTGTCCTTGATCGCGGCATCCAGCAGCAGTGCAATATCGGGATGTTCACCGATGTCTCTGGCCAGGCTTACCAGCAGGGGTGAATGGCATTGTTGCAGACTTTGCTGAATTCCGGGTAACGCCCTGATCGATAATTTCAGGGTGTCGAGATCTCTCGGGCGTGCAGATTTAAGTGCAACCCGGCTCATGATGCGTTCGATGTCGCCAATGGACAGCAGTTGCTGGCGAATATCGACGAAGTATCCCGAGTCGAGTAATTCGGCGATGCATTGATGCCTGGCCTGCAGTAAATCAGCGTTGCGTAGCGGACTGTGTAACCAGCGTCTCAGGCAGCGGCTGCCCATGGACGTGACCGTCTTGTCGATGACCGAGGTCAGCGTATTTTCAGTACCGCCGGACAGGTTGAATTCAATTTCAAGGTTGCGGCGGCTGGCGGCATCGAGCAGAACTGCGTCGTCTGTACTTTCGACACGCAATGTCGTGATGTGCGGCAGTGCGGAGCGCTGGGTATCGCGCACATATTGCAGCAGGCAGCCGGCGGCCATGATTGCATTCGCCATGCCCTCACAGCCAAAGCCGCTGAGGTCGCGGGTGCCGAATTGCTCATTCAGCATGCGTTGTGCGCTATCGATTTCATACCACCATGGCGGTTGTCTGCGCACAGTGTTTTTAGCCTTGGATTTTTCCAGGAATTCCAGTAACACATCATCTTCCGAGAGCAGCAATTCAGCAGGCTGCAGGCGTTCGATTTCTGCATGCAGGGTTTCAACCGAATTGAGTTCCATCAGGCTGAAGCGACCGGAAGTAATGTCGAGAATCGCAATGCCTATGTGTTCGTTACCCGAGCAGGCAGCCAGCAGCAGGTTGTCCGTGCGTTCATCGAGCATGGCTTCGTCGGTGACGGTGCCTGGGGTGACAATGCGCAGTACTTCTCGATCGACCGGACCCTTGCTCAGTGCCGGGTCGCTGGTCTGCTCGCAAATAGCAATGGACTCGCCCAGCTTGACCAGTCGTGATAGATAATTCTCTGCAGCATGGTGTGGAACACCCGCCATTGGAATCGGCTGTCCGGCGGACTGGCCTCTGGCGGTGAGGGTGATGTCGAGCAGCTTTGCCGCCTTGCGGGCATCATCGAAAAACAGCTCGTAAAAGTCACCCATACGATAGAACAGTAAGGTATCAGGGTGATCAGCCTTGATGCGAAGATACTGCTGCATCATCGGCGTATGCCTTGATTTAGCTTCGATTGGATCCGGTGTTTGTTCGCCCATTGCTCACTTCATGGAATAAGTGGGCATAGTGTACTAGAACTAATTGGCGTGACATAGTCATGTCATCTAAAGTAAGCGCTAATTTTATAAATATATTTATCCGGGGATTTGAATGGATACGACTGAACAGGCCGTCCACGATCTGGCTAAAAAGCTGGGTGCACGTTTGATGATGAAGGGCTTGAAGCTGGCCACGGCAGAATCGTGCACCGGCGGCTGGATTGCCAAGGTGTTGACCGACATTGCCGGAAGTTCTGACTGGTTTGATTCTGCCATTGTCAGCTACAGCAACGAAGCCAAGAAACATTTTCTAAAGGTGCCTGATGGCATCCTGCTTGACCACGGGGCGGTGAGCGAAAATACCGTGCTGGCGATGCAGCAGGGTATCTTCATGGAAACTAGCGCAGATGCGGGTATCTGTGTCAGCGGCATTGCCGGACCGGGTGGTGGCAGCGAGGAAAAACCGGTGGGAACGGTATGGATCGCTGTGGGCTTGCGCGACCAGATGGTGCATACGCAGAAATTCCTCTTTGAAGGTGACAGAAACCAGGTGCGATTGCAGGCGGTAGAAGCCGCGCTCAGCTCACTGCTGGAACTGGTAGAACGTGGCTGAAAAACAAAGACGCCGACGCCTGTTCCTGGCATTGTGGCCGGACGATATTACCCGCAAGAAACTCGCCGACATTCAGAAAAAGTTCGGTAACAACAAAAGGCTGAAGACAGCGAAGCCGGTCGCCGTAGGCAATCTGCACATTACTATGCACTTCCTCGGTGCTGTTACTGAAGAAGTACACACACGACTGGAAGCATTGTTATACGGGGTAAAGGCGCAACCGTGCACCCTGGATATCGACCGCTGGGGTTATTTTCCAAGGGCGAAGGTATTGTGGCTGGGTGCAGGGGCCGCGCCCGATGCACTGAACGACCTGGTCGAACAAACACAGACGTGTATCCAGCAATGTGTTGATGGCTACGAGCAGAAACGCTTTTTACCGCATATCACGCTATTCAGAAAAGCACGGCATCCATTGGAGGTTGATGACTTTCATCCGGTTGAATGGAGCATAGACCGCTTTGCCCTGGTCGAGTCAGTGACACATCCTGAAGGGCCGGAGTACAGGGTGTTGAAGGAATGGAAGTTGATTTAGGCTGTAAGCGAACATGAACAATATTATTAGCCGCAAATAACGCTAAAAGCGCAAAAAGCAAAAACATATTTCAATTTGAGCGTTGAGTTATCTTTTTTGCGTGCTTGGCGTGTTTTGCGGCTAATGTTAGTTTAGTTGCTGGAAATTACCTGTTTTAAATCGTCTTCACTCACCGGATACTGCAACACCGCATGTATCGGAAAAATCCCATTCAACTTGTCCACGTATTCCCGTTCTGTTTTATCAACCAGCACGATCACGCGTGTATCCGGCGAATATTTCTGCAGGCTGTACAGCATCACATCCAGGTTGCTGATGTTTACACCGGCATAATTATTGCCATAACCGTAGAAGAATTCGGCGATGATGTAATCGAACTGCTGGCTTTTCAATGATGCCAGCGCCTTGCGCATTGAGTTGAGTTTGGTTTCTACGATACCCAGTTGTTTATAGCTGCTGGTTAAATTCGGGTGTGAAGCTGATTCGATGATAGAGAGGAGGGTAGGAGTGGCCATGCGTGCATTATGACAAAAAAGTGCGGGCAAGTGCCCGCACTGATAATCCCGGTGAGTGTATGAATTGTTTGTCTTTTGACTTAGTCGTCTGGTTGCGGCATGGGCAGGCCTGAAAGCTTGCAGATCTCATGGACCGGATCTTTTGGAAACAGGCTGTATACATGTTTCTCGTAGGCCTTTTTCTCATGGTGATGCGCGTTCTTCTTGCCCAGTGTTTTCACCATGGTGTGCATGGTTGGTGCTGACTGGTTTTCATCGTAATAATCCCTGAAATACCAGATCAGTTCCCAGTGATCGTTATAGAGCTTGAGGCCATCTCGCTCTGCAATTTCTTCGGCAAATTCTTCACTCCATTGAGCCAGGTTGCATAGATAACCCTGTGGGTCCGTTTCAATACGTCTTCCAGCTACATTCAAGACCATTGCTTCACTCCTCGTGTCTCATAATAAGGTTCTGGCTTCCTGCCGGTGAAACATCCGTATGTCGTACTGTATACCTGACCGCTATACCATGCAGGGTAGTGGCGACCGGTGAGATAACCATACTAGATGAAAATACGATTAGCAACCATTATCATTCAATAAAATAATTTTATAGCCTGGTCGAATAAGTGAATGATTTCGGTCTGAAAATTCCTACAGATACATCCGGCGGAAAAAGGTGCGGACAAGCGCTAGGCGGTCGGTTTTTTCTGTGTGATAATCCATCGCAGTTTTCATTAAACCATCGGGGAAAAAAGAATGGACGAAAATCGTAAAAAAGCTCTTTCAGCCGCTTTATCACAAATAGAACGGCAATTTGGCAAAGGATCTGTCATGCGTCTCGGCGATGAGGGCGCAATACCCGATGTCTCTGCCATTTCCACCGGTTCACTCAATCTCGATATCGCGCTGGGCATCGGCGGACTTCCCAGGGGGCGTGTTGTCGAAATCTACGGCCCTGAATCATCCGGCAAGACCACGCTGACACTGCACGTGATTGCCGAGATGCAGAAAGCGGGAGGCACTGCTGCGTTCGTCGATGCCGAGCACGCACTGGATCCACAGTATGCCGAAAAACTCGGTGTCGATGTCGATGAGTTGCTGGTATCGCAGCCGGATACCGGTGAGCAGGCGCTGGAAATCACCGACATGCTGGTGCGTTCCGGTGCGGTCGACATCGTCGTGATTGACTCTGTCGCCGCGTTGACGCCGAAGGCAGAAATCGAAGGTGACATGGGTGACTCTCACATGGGTCTGCAGGCACGCCTCATGTCCCAGGCCC
>Ga0316192_10003813_pt1 | contig 10961 bp, 9 predicted proteins | sample MerIslwburrow_MG_FD_204931 | JGI IMG/M metagenome (GOLD analysis project Ga0316192, IMG submission 204931) | Coastal sediment microbial communities from Maine, United States - Merrow Island worm burrow | ecosystem: Environmental > Aquatic > Marine > Coastal > Sediment | place: USA: Maine...
TAACGGGGTAAAGATTTTTTTTGCCTTCGGCGAGGAGCCCTTTCGGCCGAAGGCCGTTTTATCCCGATGATCCTGTTGATCCTGTCCAATTTTCTTTTAAAGATGAGAATCCATTCCTTTCGTTAAGTTTCTTTTTCGATCAGAATGGCCGCTGTTTAGGCCAGCGGCGGCGCTCATATAAAAATAGACGGTATAGACATGATTTGTAAAATACCATGATTTTGATGAAATCTTAAAAAGTCGGAATTTCGATTTTTGTTCATTGTAACACATTGAAATTATAGCTTTGAAATTCTGTTTTTGTGCTTTTTGTGCCTTTTTGCGGCCATATCAACTTTGGAGATTATATAAATGCGACCCAATAAACTTCGCGAACTGCTGCGGGAGAATAAGCCATCCATCGGCACCCGGGTTCACAGCACCTGGCCCTCGGTGGTTGAGGCCATCGGCCACACCGGAATGTTTGACTACGTTGAGTTTCTGGCCGAATATGCCCCCTTTGATTTGTATGCCCTGGATAACTTTTGCCGGGCAGCCGAGCTGTATGACATGTCCGCGATCATCAAGGTCGATCAGGAGCTGCAGGGATTTCTCGCCCAGCGAGGAATCGGGTCCGGTTTTCAGGGAATCTTGTTTGCCGATTGCCGGACGGTTGATGATGCGCGCCGATGTGTAGACATTGTGCGCCCTGAAACACCGGAGGACGGCGGTAAACACGGTGTCGGGATGCGTCGTTTTGCGTATATGGGTTACGGTGGATCGGCCGATTACGTGCAGGCCCTGAGAGATGTTGTCGTGATGATTATGATTGAAAAAAAATCAGCGGTCGAGCGATTGGAAGAAATCCTTTCGGTCGGGGGAATCGATATGATTCAATGGGGACCGGCGGACTACTCAATGAGCATCGGACTGGCGGGTGCCCGCAACTCACCGGAAGTAAAAGCCGTCGAACGCAGGGTCTTTGAAACGGCAGTTAAATTGGGGGTGCCGCCGCGAGCCGAAATCAACAGCGTCGATGAGGCCAAATATTATCTTGATCTCGGTGTCCGCCATTTCAACATCGCTGCGGACCTCTCTATTTTGTTCAACTGGTGGAAAACTAACGGGGATAATCTGAGGAAAGTGATTTCGGAGGGATGAGTCGTTTAATTAACTGTATTGATATCCACTTTCACCGCTGAGACGCTGAGCACGCAGAGGATTTGTTTTAGTTCTCTTGCCGAAACAGGCAGGCGGATTTAAGGTTAGCTGATCATATTTACAATAGATTCAGAAGGATTTTTTTCGGTTTGTTAGTCCATGGGGAGAAACGCATATCCCTGATTCTGATAGCCAATCAACGAAATGTAGCTGTTTTGCACCACCTTGACCTGCGGAAAAAAATCTTTGAGGTCGATTTTTTGGGCAGCTGCGGCAATACCACACTGCTCGATTGTAAATCCAAGCTCATGAAACAGTTCCAGCAGTGTTTTCATTTCGAGCCGGTACTTTTGATGCTCGGGCTTAAGGTATTTGGGATTCTTCGTAATGAATCGGCTAGCTTTACCGCGAAAAGCTATCACGACAGTTGGTGTCACTCCGGCATCGATTAATTGACTATAGGTGGTGTCAAGAAGATCCATTCGGAGCAGCAGCAGCTCCGGATCTCCGACAGTAATGTCCGCAACGAATTTTACTTTTGTAAGCCCCTTGAGGGCCATTTTATCATTCAAAGGTTCGGCAATTGCCACCATGGCTGTCAATAAAAAGACAACGCATACAAGCAGTATCTTTTTCATTTATCACCTCACAGATACGCAACGCACATAGTCGTATCACAAGCTGTGCATTCTGTTTGTTAAAAATATCCGCCATTATGAAGGACGTATTTTTTCATCAATACATTTTCCTCGGAATTTACATTTTCAAATAAGATAGTCACAAGTTTGTCGGTTTCAAGAAGGGAGACAAGGTGGGCACCACATGTCCGCGGGCTTATTTACAAAATTTTTGAGGTTAAAAATGGCGAGATCGAGACGATCCTCGGATTCCTGAACGCATTAATCCGCGATCACATTGTAAAAGAGAATTTTATGAAATAAAATAGTTGAATACGGGCTCCAATCCAGATAAAGAATGTTAAAGACGTGGTGATATCATTTTTCTATCTGAAACAATTAGATAGGTCCATTGAGGACATAAGGCAAGATAACCCAAAGTTTAAAACCATCAAGTTTGAGGCTCCTTATAATAATGCCACCTGTGGAACGGGTGGCCTTTTTGTACGTGCTAATCGGGAAAAGACCCGAAAACTGAACGTCTACTAACATTCATAGTTTAACCGCGTGCAAAGCCCCATGTTTTGATAAAAGGATCAAAGCGAAGCCAATATTCACTTAAAAAACTTTGTGGAAGTCAATCCATCAAGGGAGAAAAAGGATGTATGCAATGGCAAGCTCAGTGGGTAAGCAAATACGTGAAATGCTAATATATGAAATCGCTCCAAAATTTGCCGATACCCCTCTGGAAGTCCAGCGTAAGACTTGGGAAGCCATGGGAGCCAAGACCGTTTTGCCAGAAAGCATAAAAGTGGAACCTTTAACCGCAGGAGGCGTGCCCGCGGAATGGGTGTTTAGCTCAGAATCCGCGTCAGACAGAGTCGTATTGTACCTTCATGGAGGCGGACAGGTGATGGGATCGTGCAACACGCACCGCGGCCTTGTTTCGGAACTCGCCCTTGCCTCCAGCGTTCGAGTGCTCCTTATAGACTATCGCCTGGCCCCAGAGAATCCTCCTCCATCCGGTCTGGAAGATGCCATCGCGGCTTATCGTTGGCTATTTTCCCAAGGAATTGACAACAGTCGAATTGTAATTGCCGGTGATTCCGCCGGCGGTGGTCTATCCATATCCACTTTTGTCGCATTGCGAGACGCCGGTGATCCGCTACCAGCCGCTGGGGTACTGCTTTCGCCTATGGTTGATTGGGCTATCGTTGGTGAATCCGTCACGAGCCGCGCTCAATACGATCCTATGCTGACAAAGCAGTCTTTAAATGATGCGGCTACCTGGCTGTGCGGTGACCAGGACCCCAAGATACCTTACATTTCACCATTGTATGCCGAATTACATGGACTTCCGCCGTTGTATATCGTTGTCGGCACTGATGAAATCCTTCTTAGCGATTCCACCAGATTGACGGAGCGCGTAGCCATGGCTGGCGGAGGCGTCTCCTTAGAAGTCTGGCCTGACATGTGGCATGTATTTCAGTTTTTCGCATCGGTATTGCCGGAAGGCAAGCAGTCATTAGAGAAGATTGGCGCTTTTATTCGCAAACATTTTGCAGATTAACCTTGTAGTCTATCTGGTCTATAATTTATGGAACTAAACGCTATTCCAAATCAAGGCTCCGTTGACTGTGCAGGCTTTGATTTCTGAACCTTTTATGTCTGGAAGGGGAAAAATATAATCTAATTTCTAAAAAAAATTACATAAATTTTGTATGTCACAATAATACCGATAGCCATTAAATGTGTATTGATATCACGTAATGAGTTATTAATTAAACTCAATCATTTATAGGAGGATGCGCTGATCACTAAGGTCTTTACCACCAGCCGTCTTGATGATCTTCGCGCCACAGTACTCCTTAATCTCGAGCTCAGCAAGTGTGTTGACAATTGTGAATTGAGTTGGCATATCTTCCCACTTAGCTTTATGAAATTTGACTGTCCCTTCCCCGTGCCACATCTCTTTGACGACCTGATTTGGCGTTTCAAAGGGAGTCAATACTGCATAGGCAGCATCAGCATTGCCCCATTCACCTGTCTTTGGAATATATTTATAGTGCAGTATCCCTGTCAGTTTTCCTCCTGTTTGCCCACTTGCCGGTAATGGAAAATCTTCCAGTGGAATTCGTTTCAAATTCTTCAGTTTTAAATCCATAAACTTGAAGCCCAACCAAGTCGCAACACAATGAGTTTCGGATTGATAAACGCTAGGTTCTGGAAGCTCGCAGTAAATTTTAGAGAACCCCAACTCATCTCGTCCCGTAATAATCGGATCGGCAAGATTTTCCCAAAGCACCGATAAGAAATCGCCAAAAGCACGGTCTTTTCTGCCATTGAAAATAGCCGGAAAACGGACACCGAGAGTATTATATCCGCGTCCTGCCAGCCACTCAATCTCGGTTATGTAAGAGGTAGCGACTGTTACCATCGGCTCTGGTCCGACCTCGAAACCACCGGGTAATATCTCTTCAAGTTGTTCTCGGTTTGTCAAGAAACTAACAGACAATGTTGTGGTTTTTGGTGTGGTCTTACAAGCAAATATTTTACCGTCCTCGCCCTGTCGGGGTCCCAAACTCGGGCCAAAGTGCGTGGGCATTCTGTACATTTTACCTGGGTGGAATTTATAAGGCAATTCTTCTTCCCTCCAAAAATTTTTGGCTTTAACCTTTTTCAAATCTGTTTTACGATTAATTCATTTATTTTTAGTTGACACTATTACACCCAAAACAAGCGCGTGAATAACTTTTTATGGATAAAAAAACTCGAGATTTTCGGTCGGAAATCTTATTACAAGGGGTAATGTAGCACCCTCCCGCAAGCGGACAGGATTTTAAAAAATGTAAGGAAAATTTTTATTTATTTGAAAAACTTATGACAATGATAGGATTGTATGTCAAGTGAATAATATATGGCAATAATGAGATAAAGGGTGCACGAAAACTGTGGCACCGCCACAAGCCAAAACATTGTTGCCTTTCTTAAGCGATTCTACCAAATCATCGACAACGATAAAGGCCTTCCTGACATTGAACGTGGGAAGCTGTCGTTCCGATGCTAAGGGAGAAGTCCAAGTGGGGGGCCCATGAGGATGAGAGTACCGATGCGGATAACAACGGCGCACCAACCAACTCGCAGTAGTGTTGAAATCTTTGTAATGGAGATGGCGCGACGGGGTTGGCTCATCCAGCTTTATAATTTGGTCAACCAGAAATGGGAGGAGCCATTGAATAAAGCAAGGCCGATGGTTTGTAAATTATCGACCGGATGAGAGGAGCCTTATGAATCGAGAGGTTCACGTGGGGTTCTGTGAAGGCCTGGGGTGAGATTCCCCCGGGCTACTCGACTCGCAGCATTTGACAACCCTAAAACCGTATGATAGCCAAAGTTTATCATCATGCATTTGGATAACTGTCGAATTAAAGCTTTTGGAAATAATTCTTATATTTTCAATGAGTTGCGAGCAAGCAATCTGAAATTTGGAGACATCACATTTTATGATCTACAGTATATAATTACAATTTCAGGGCTCCTGATCTCAATTGGAAAAACTTCTCGGGAGGCCCTGATATCTAAAGAACCTACAAAATTTGTAGTGAAAATAAGCGTAAATTCAAGATGCAACAGAGTTTATCAAATATAAATGGAACGATAACCCAGAAAAAGGTAATATCGACGAGCTTTATTTTGGTTTTAGAACCGAAATAAAAAATTAAATTCAGAACGATTCGCCCAAATTCAGTTTTATTGACGCGATTTCTGAAATTTCTGTTGCATCCGATTTTACGACACATCAGTAGTTCTGAATTTACACAATAGGCAGAACTTTATAATCACTGGTTAGCATGCCTAAAACAATTCGAAATTGGTAGTTGAGTGTAATGGCAAACCGATCTATTCCATTTGTAGGAAGGAGTGTGCCGAAATGCAAACAAAACCCTTTGAAACAGTCTGTATTGTCGGCGCTGGTTTTATGGGGGAGCAAATTGGACTACAGTGTGCTACTCACGGATATACTGTATGGCTCGTCGATAGTCTGGAGGAGGGACTACAACGGGCAACGAAGAGCCATTCTCAGGAATTGAGCAAAAGGCTTGAAAAGCAACAAATCACAGCAGAGGAAAAAGAGGCTATCCTCAGTTGCCTCCACTTGACTACCAATATGCAGGAAGGGGCATCTAAGGCTGCTTTGGTGATTGAAGCTGTGCCGGAACTTTTAGAAATCAAACGGGAAGTTTTTGCTCAGTTAGATGCGGTTTGTCCCAGTCAAACAATTTTAGCGACGAATAGTTCGTCTATTCGCATCTCGGCTATCGAAAATGCCACCCAACGGCCAGATAAAGTTCTCAACATGCATTTCTACCCTCCGGTCTGGCAACGGACAATGGTCGAGTTGATGCGGGGTAAGGCCACCTCGAATGAGACCATTGAAGCTGCGCGTCAGTTTGCGCGTACTATCAGCTTGACTCCGCTTCTTGTACACAAAGAAAGCACAGGCTTTATTTTCAATCGGGTGTGGCGAGCCATTAAGAAAGAATGTCTGCATCTGGTTGATGACGGGGTGGCTACTCACGAAGTTGTTGACCGAGCCTGGATGATTGCTACCGGTGGACGAGCTGGCCCCTTTGGTATGATGGATATGGTGGGACTTGACGTGGTGCGAGACATTGAAATGGTTTACTATCGTGAGTCGGGTGATGAGTCGGATGCCCCGCCAAAAATTCTTTTAGACAAGATTGAGAGAGGCGAGCTAGGCATTAAAACGGGCAAAGGTTTCTACACCTATCCCTATCCCGCCTATCAAGCCCCAGGCTGGTTGAAGAAAAATAAGGAGAATTGAGAAATGACTCAGAATCCCTTTGTTGGTACTTGGCGGCTGGTACTTGGCGGCTGGTATCTTGCGAACTCAGAGGGTCGGATGGTCAGGTCAGCTATCCTCTTGCTCAAGATGCTGTAGGATACATCATCTAGACTGAAGACGGGTATATGTCTGTGGCCATGATGGCGGCTAACCGTTTGAAGTTTGGGGCTGGAGACATTGCAGGTGGAACAGATGTAGAGAAAGTAGCCGCCGCCGACACTTATCTTTCTTATTGTGGTAGATATGAGATTCAAGGAGAAAAAATGGATTAAAGTTCAAAATACTCAAATCATATCTTACAGCGAGCAATCGTTTTTAATCTGTTCGAAGCCTCTATTTTAGTATCGCCTCAAAATCCGATTATAAACTACGTTTAAAATTCACGCCGCCCGGATAAAATTGCAACTGAAATACAACCAAGCGCTCGCAGACGACATATATGACCGCTCGGATGAAGCGCAACGTCTTAAACATGTTAATAATAACAAAACGATTCTTCATGCCCGCCTACGATTGAAAGGTTGCCATCCACAAATGAAGTCTTTGGCAATGCTTGCGGTAGAGCAATTTTGCAATATTGATCACTCGGCGGGATTTGTTTGTTGCATAGATAGTAATCGAATCGGGTTATTTTTCAAGTATATCAAGAAAAATCTTTTTAACCTGCTTAATGATATTGTTCCAGTCTTCGTCCCTTAGCTTTTTGCGACCCATGATGTAAGCGATTTCTGGTTCAAATGCCGCGTAAAAATGCTGCGCAGCCCAAAGTAACAATATGTATTGAACCGGATCGATGGGCCGAATTTTATCGTCTGCTTTCCAGCTTTCAAATCTCTCCTTCAGTTTCCTAAATGTTGTTTCTGTTTTTAAATTGCGAAAGAACGGAATTGCTACTGTTGCCCCACGATTCATTTCATTGATTAATATTTTGCTAAGATGTGGCCTTTTTTGTGATGAACGCAATATACGTTCAATATAGCTTTTAAGTGCAGGTTGCGCTTTGAAAAATATATCGACAGATTCTTTGGGATGTTCATAAATCCAGTCAAAGGCTTTCTGGGAGGCATGGATAAATCTGCGGACGGTCACGGGATTTTCCGTCAGAAACTTCTCTGTAGCACAGACACCATTAAAATATATGCCGTAGTCTTCGTATTGAAAGCCGGTCACTTTATGGCCATCTGCTTTAAATCGGGGAAGATATGGCATGAACGTTATAATTCCATCTAATTTGCCTTCGAAAAACATCCCGTGTAAGACACCATAGGAAACCTGCTCAATCTTAATATTATCAATGGCCACCCCGTTTTTCTTGCAAAACGCTGGAAATAACATGAATTCTCCGGAACCAGGAACGGAGCCTAAGGTTTTTCCTTCTAAATCAATGGATGATTCTATTCCTTTGTTGGTATGGTAAATGACGCCCAGCTGGGGTTTGGGAACATAACACATAACCATTTTGGCTTTGAATCCTTTAAAATTGTAGATTAGAAATCGATATCTACAAAACCGCTGATTTTAGATCGGCTGTAGTGATCTTTGCCTGAAACATTCTGCTCTTCCCGGATTTGCGAAATAAGTTTGCGAAGGGGCGGTTAAAGAATGTCATTCACCGGCGGCGGCAGCATTTTGATTGAGGCCGACGATACCCAAGGCCAGCAGAATCCCGACGGTGACGATGACCATACCGATCCAGGCCGGAAGGCCCGGCATCTCTTGCAGGACCGGAATGGCCGCCAGGGCAGCTACAACCGGTACGGCCGAAAGAAAGACAGACGTCACGCGGGCGCCGATATGTCGAACAGCGACGTTGAGGCAGGATATGCCAAGCACACCGGGAACCAGACCCTGGTAAGCTCCCTGGAGCAGAATTTCTGATGCGGGCGCGACGGTCAGGTTGCTGTCCAGCCACAGCAGCCAGACCGGGATATAGAAGACGGCGCTGACAATGGTCACTGCAAAGATAACCTGTCCGGGAGTTATGGTCCAGACCCGGTTGACGACCATAAACACGGCGAATAGGGCGATCGCAGCCAGGAACAGAACATCGCCCAACCACGTCATACCGCCGCCTGAAGATACGAATCCCTCATAACCGACCAAGGTGACGCCGATCAGGATGATGCCCAGGCCGACAATCTGAGAAAATCGGCCTTTCTGGCCGAGCCACAACCAGCCGAAGAGAGTGGTGAAAATGGGCAGGCAACCGTTCAGGAACACCCCGCCGTGAGCCGCCGGCGCGTAGGTCAGCCCGAAATAGGACAGCAGCGCGTAGGGCACGCCGGAGGTCAAGGTCAGGACCAATATTCGCCCTGGGGTTAGGCCCCGCCAGGCCCGTCGCCAGATAATATATGGTAGGGCAACTGCTGCCCCGATACTGTACCGAAGCCCGGTGACATCGTAAACGGTCAGGTGGCTGGTCACGCCGAGCCGACTGATGACGATCCAGCCCGACCAGAAAAAGAGGACGCCGACGGCAGCGGCGACCCCTAGTAACATACTATGATGGTTATTGTTTGCCAACGTTTGATTCCAGATCGCTCCTTTGCATGTAAAAAGCGCTTGATATCATTATCCTTCCATCATTAGCAAGTAAATTGTGGAATAAGTTACATTGGCTTCAGTAGCAATATCAGCACGATATGCTATTCCCAAAGGACCGACCGGGCATAACGGCTCCAGCGTAAAAATGTACCGCCCCGATTCGGACGATCCCAACAGCCTGAGCAATATTGTCGAACCCCTGAGCAATCGCGAGCTCGATGTTCTGGATCTGCTGGCCCAACGGCTAAGTAACAAGGAGATCGCCGAAAAACTGTTCCTTTCAACCACCACCGTCAAGGGACACTTGCAGAACATCTACGGGAAGCTCAACGTCAAAAAGCGCCGTGAGGCGGTTGAAAAAGCCCGGGTACTGGGTATGCTCACGCCCCATAAGCGCTAAGTTGTTTTGTAAACATTCCACATCTCGTTTAAGATCTATTTCATTGATTTTCGATTACTCAGCTTGGTCCGTCCCTGTGCACCCCTTTGCGAAGTCAGGATTTTGTCAATAGACCGTGCTTGACATATACCCTTTTTACAAGCATAATACGAATGAAAAAAGGGTTTATATCAAACATAGGGAGGGGATTATGCAAAGGGTAGCAGAGCAACTTTTGAAAAAATGGATTGAAAACGAACAGAGAAAGCCATTGGTTATCCGGGGAGCTCGGCAGGTTGGGAAATCAACCTTGGTTCGCCAGTTTGCTGAAGAAAACAAGTTGATATTGAACGAAATAAACTTGGAGCAACATCTTGAGCTTAATAACACATTTAAAACTCTAGATACAAGACTGATCAGTAAGGAACTTGAAGGATTATTGGGCAGGAAGATAATAAGCCCTGGTTCCATTTTGTTTTTAGATGAAATCCAGGCAACGCCAAATGCCCTGCAAGCGCTTCGTTACTTCTATGAGGAACTACCAGAACTACCCGTGGTAGCAGCCGGTTCATTGCTTGAATTTGTCCTGTCAAAACATAATTTTTCCATGCCGGTTGGCAGAATCGAATATGTTCACCTTGGTCCAATGACGTTTGAAGAGTATCTAGGAGAAATCGACGAGTCACTTTTGAAACATATAATCGAATTTGATTTCAGTGATGATATACCGAAAACAGTTCAAAAAAAACTGTTGGAGAGACAGCGGGAATATTTATTGGTAGGCGGTATGCCGGAAGCTATCCTGCATTACCTGAGATCCGGACAATTCGCTGATATCATACCGGTTCATCGATCGATAATATCCACTTACCTCGATGATTTTTCGAAATATGCGACTGAAAAGGCTCTGCTACGATTGCAAAAAGTATTTAATTTTGTTCCTCGATCGGTTGGCAAAAAAATCAAGTACAGCAATATTTCCAGAGATGAAGCAGCGCGTGAGATAAGATCCGCTATTGAACTTCTGACTAAAGCCCGAGTCATTAGTCCGGTGTTTCACTCGCATTGCTCCGGCTTACCTCTTCAAGCTGAAATCGATGAATTTACATATAAAGCCCTGTTTTTAGATATTGGTTTGATGAATCGCATATGTGGATTGGATTGGCTGGCAATATCCGCTTTAGATGATCGGAAGCTTGTCAATGAAGGCGCTATGGCAGAACAATTTATCGGTCAACATCTGCTTTATTTTAGAGGGCTGAGCGATCCACCGGAATTATGCTACTGGTTAAGACAGAAAAAATCTGCAAACGCCGAGGTTGACTATGTTATTTCACAAGGAGATTTAATCACTCCGGTGGAAGTGAAAGCCGGAAAAAGTGGAACCCTGAAATCGATGCTTCAGTTCGTTTAT
>Ga0316192_10003817_pt1 | contig 10959 bp, 6 predicted proteins | sample MerIslwburrow_MG_FD_204931 | JGI IMG/M metagenome (GOLD analysis project Ga0316192, IMG submission 204931) | Coastal sediment microbial communities from Maine, United States - Merrow Island worm burrow | ecosystem: Environmental > Aquatic > Marine > Coastal > Sediment | place: USA: Maine...
AAACTGGTCGAGGTCGGCCGGCATCCAAACATAGAGGTTGTGACATTTACGGAAGTTGTGCGTGTGGCAGGGCAGGCAGGTGACTTTAAGATAACCTTAAAAACAAGACCGCGCTACATTATCGAAGACAAATGCACCGGGTGCACGACCTGTGTAGAATACTGCCCGGTGGAATATCCGGATAAATTCAATCAGGGAATATCGGATAACAAGGCGGTCCATGTATACTTCTCCCAGGCCATTCCCCTGATCACCTATATCGATGACAGCTGTCTTTTCCTTAAAGAGAAAAAATGCGACATCTGCAGGAGCGTATGCCAGGCAGGCGCCATAGATTTCAAGCAAACAGTCCGGGAAACAGAAGTGAAAGTGGGGGCGATTATTCTATCCTCCGGGATTACGCCTTTTGATCCTTCGGTTAAGGATGAGTATGCCTACACAACAATGCAGAACGTGGTCACCAGCATGGACTATGAACGCTTGTTGTCCTCCACCGGCCCTTATGGCGGTATGGTCCTGCGAGCTTCGGATAAGAAACATCCTAAAAATATCGCCTGGATTCAATGTGTTGGATCCCGACGGGTTACCGAGGGGGATAACAGCTACTGTTCCGGGATTTGCTGTACCTATACCCAAAAGCAGGTGATATTGACGAAAGAACATGATGTTGACGCCCGTTGTACCATTTTCCATAACGATATCCGTTCTTTCGGCAAGGATTTTGAACGCTACTACCAGAGAGCCGAACAACTCGAAGGCATCCGGTTTATCAGAAGCTATCCATCCATTGCCGAAGAGAACCCGGAAACCAAGAATGTGGTTATCAGATATGCGACTTCCGACCAGGGCGTCAAAGAAGAAGAATTTGACATGGTGGTCCTGTCCATTGGGTTGAATCCACCGGCGGCGTATAAAGAAATATCGGAAAAATTTGGCATAGCGCTCAACTCGCACGGATTCAATAAAACAATTGATTCCAACCCCATGGTGACCAACCAGCCCGGGATATTTGTCAGCGGGGGCTTTCAGGGACCCACGGATATTCCCGAATCGGTATTCAGCGCCAGCGGTGCCGGTTCCCAGACGGGCGAACTGCTTGATTACAGGCGGGGCAAACTCGCCAGAGAAAGGGTCTATCCGGAAGAAAGGGATGTCTCCAACGAAGAACCGAAAATAGGCGTTTTTGTATGTCATTGCGGGGCAAATATATCCAGCATTGTCAACGTTCCGAATACCGTTGATTATGCCTTGACCCTACCCAATGTTGTCTATGCCACCGAGCAGATATTTTCATGCGCGAATAACTCCGCCAAGGAAATTGCTGAACTGGCAATGGAAAAAGGACTCAACCGGGTGGTAATTGCGGCCTGCTCTCCCAGGACGCTTGAGCCCTTGTTCCGGGATACGCTGCGGGAGGCAGGGCTGAATCAATATTACCTTGATATGGCCAATATTCGCGAGCACTGCTCCTGGGTTCATGCCAAGCAAAAAGAAGAGGCCACCCAAAAGGCTCAGGATATCGTCCGGATGTCGGTCGCACGGGCGAGCTATTTGGAACCGCTAAAGGAATTTGACCTGCCGGTTAACAAGACGGCGTTAGTGGTTGGCGGCGGTATAGCCGGCATGACCTGTGCTCTGTCCATCGCCAGACAGGGACATGAGGTTCAGCTGGTGGAAAAGGATAAAGAATTGGGCGGCGTGGCACGTCGGCTGCATACCACCATAGAGGGCCTTGATGTTCAGGCACATCTGGATGATGTCATCAGCCAGGTCTATAAAAACCCGTTGATACACGTATTGCATGAAGCAGCCATCAAGGATGTTTCCGGTTATCTGGGGAATTTTACCACAAAAGTTGAAACTGAAGGCAGAATTAAACAGATCAAACACGGCGTCACCGTTCTTGCCATCGGTGCCCAAGAGTATCAACCCACTGAATATCTCTATGGTCAAAACGACCGGGTGTTCACCCATCTCGAGCTGGGAGAAGAGATCGCCAAGGGTAATGAAGCGGTTACCCAGGCCGAGAACCTGGTGATGATCCAATGTGTGGGCAGCAGAAATGAAGAAAGAAATTACTGCAGCAGGGTGTGTTGCAGCCATGCGGTAAAAAATGCGTTGAAACTGAAAAAGATCAACCCTGAAATGCGGATCTATATTCTTTTCCGGGATATGAGGACTTATGGGTTAAAGGAAGATTTTTATCGGGAAGCTTCTGAAAGGGGCGTTCAGTTCATCCGTTATGAGCCGGAAGACCCACCCCAGGTGGAAGTTGCCAAAGAGGGGGGCAAAGATGTTATCCGGGTAACCGTCCCGGATGATATTTTAGGGCAGCGGCTTGAACTGGATGCCGATATTTTATCTCTGGCCGCGGCGGTGATTCCGTCAGCTTCCACGAAAGAAATTGCGGCCCAGTTCAGGGTAACGCTGAGCCCGGATGAATTCTTTAAGGAAGCCCATGTCAAATTAAGACCGGTTGAGTTTGCATCCGATGGTGTTTTTCTTTGTGGAACCGCTCACTACCCCAAGCATATACAGGAAACGATCAATCAGGCGTATGGGGCTGCCGGTCGCGTGTTAACGCTTCTTTCAAAAGATACGGTGGTCGCCTCCGGCTCCGTGGCCAAAGTCACCGATTTTGAGTGTGTGGCATGCGGCGCCTGCATTACGGCCTGTACTTACGATGCCATTCAGTTCCGTGATACACCGATAGGCAAAAAAGCCATCGTGAACCCCATTCTCTGCAAAGGAGATGGTCTGTGCTGTGCAAAATGTCCGACAAATGCAATTATTCTCAAGCATTTTACCAATGACGCTATTGTAAGCCAGATTGAGGCGGCAGTGACGGATGAAGATATCATCGAACAGATGGATGCGGTTCTCGAAGATGATAAAAACAGGTTAGCCGGTTGAGCCCGTCACCGGTTGACCCGTTTAGATCGAAAGCACTTTTTTACTATCGGGCTCAAGGGGTGAACTGGAAACGGCCGTAACCGAGAAACATGACAAAGGAGGTTCCAACGGATGAGTACAGGTCTTGAATTTAAGCCAAGAATATTGGGTTTTGTGTGCCATTGGTGAGCATACGGTGCTGCTGACCTGGCTGGAGTTTCCAGACTGCAATATTCAACTGATATGAGGCTTATTCGCGTCATGTGTTCCGGTAGAGTCGATCTGGAATTTATACTCAGAGCCTTCTCAAAAGGACATGACGGCGTGTTTATTGGCGGCTGCAAGTTTGATGAGTGTAATTATGTGACCCATGGAAATTACGACGCATTCGCCATTACGTACCTGTGCAAAAAAATATTGGAACACCTCGGCTTGAACCCGAAAAGACTGAGGACCGAATTTATGTCCGGCGCTGATGGAAACCTGTTAGCCGAATATACCGATGATTTCAGTCGACAAATAAAAGAGTTAGGGTCGTTGGGAAAAAGCGAAGGCATGGATGCGAATCTTGTGAGGTTTAAACTGGAAGCGGCCCGGAAACTCGTGCCATATATCCGGCTGGTGGAAAGGGAGAGGCTCAGGGTTCCGGTAAAATCAAAACAAGCCTACATTGAGTTTTTTGAAAGTGATGAAATAAACGCTTTATTTGATAAAATATTTTCAGACAAACTGGCAATAAGCCAGATTTTATTACTATTGGGGGAAAAACCCCTTTCGACGAGGGACATCTCAGCGCGGCTGGGCCTCAACCCTTCGGATGTATCCCGGTACATGATTGATTCATCAAGACACGGAATGGTCCGCTACGACACAGCCGGCAATTGTTATGCGCGAGTCTAAGGGGTAGGGTGATGAAAATCACGATAAAGAAAGCATTAATTTCACAAGCCCAGTAGCAGCGTATCGCAATAGAAAAGGATACAATTAGGATAGCGCCAATGGAAATTGATAAAATAGATCGGATTATTGATAAACATCGGGGAGAAGCAAGCTCTTTGCTTCAAATATTACTCGATATTCAGAGTGAAAATAGTTGGCTTCCCAAGGAAGCGCTGGGAAGGGTCAGCGATAAATTAGACGTTCCCTTAGCCCGGATACAGCATATTGCCACCTTCTATAAAGCCTTCAGTTTAGTTCCGAAAGGGCGCCATAAGGTTCACATTTGTATGGGAACGGCCTGCCATGTTCGTGGCGCAACCCGTATTCTTGACACGGTGGAAGAAGCAACAGGCCTTAAACCGGGTGAAACCGACCTGGATCTGAAGTTCAGCCTGGAAACGGTCAACTGCCTCGGCTGCTGCGCCCTGGGGCCCGTGATGGAAGTTGATGGAAAGGTTCATGGCAAAATGTCGCCCGTCAAGACAGCAGAAGCGATAACCACTTATGAGTAGGGGAAAATTATGGCGCGGTTAAATTCGCCTGAAGAGTTGCGGAAGTTTAGACAAGCAATAGTATCCAAAAGAGATCCGGATAATCCATGCATTTCTATATGTGCCGGTGCCGGTTGTGTGGCCTCAGGTGCGGATGAAGTCATTGCCGCCTTTAAAGCTGAGATTGAAAATCAGGGTTTGCAGGCTGATGTGGATACCAAAGGAACCGGGTGCCCCGGATTTTGTGAAAGAGGACCGGTGGTGGTAATATATCCCGCGGAGATATGCTATCTCCAGGTTAAGGCCGAAGACGTTCGCGAGATTGTCGAACAAACCATAAAAGAAAATAAGATTATCGAGCGTCTGTTGTTCGAAGACCCGGTAACAGGGGAAAAAGCGGTCAAGGAATCTGATATCTCTTTTTATAAGAACCAGGAACGAACCGTTCTGTGCAATAACATCAAGATTGATTCCAGGAGCATCGATGACTATCTATCCATTGGCGGCTACTCCGCGTTGGCCAAAGCCCTTAGTGAAATGACCGATTTAGAGGTTCTGGCAGAAGTTAAAAAATCCAACCTGAGAGGTAGAGGCGGTGCCGGCTTTCCTGCCGGCAGAAAATGGGAAGGGTCAAGGAACGCGTCCGAGCCGATCAAATATGTTATCGTCAATGCGGATGAGGGTGACCCCGGCGCATTTATGGACCGCGCGCTCCTTGAAGGGAATCCGCATTCAATTTTAGAGGGCTTGATCATTGGCGGATATGCCATCAGCGCTAACGAAGGCTATTTTTATGTTCGACAGGAATACCCTCTGGCCGTCGAGAATATTAACCTTGCCATCAAGCAGGCAGAAGACTATGGCCTGCTGGGCAAAAATATCCTTGGTTCCGGTTTTGATTTTAACGTTATGGTACACCAAGGCGCCGGCGCTTTTGTCTGCGGTGAATCAACGGCTTTGATGACATCACTGGAAGGGAAGGTCGGAGAACCCAGACCCAAGTATACCCGCTCCAATATCAAGGGGCTATGGAATAGGCCCAGCGTGTTGAATAATGTTGAGACCTGGGCGAATGTGCCGCTTATTGTCAATAAGGGAGCTGACTGGTTTACGTCTATCGGGACCGAAAGCAGTAAGGGGACCAAGATTTTTTCCCTAGTCGGCAAGATCACCAACACCGGTCTTGTGGAAGTCCCCATGGGTATGACCCTGAAAGATATTATCTACAAAATCGGTGGTGGTATCCCGGGAGGAAAAAAATTCAAAGCCGTGCAGACCGGGGGGCCGTCCGGAGGATGTATCCCTGGGGAGCTGTTGGACTTGGAAGTTGGTTTTGATGAACTCTCCAAAGCCGGCTCGATGATGGGCTCCGGGGGGATGATCGTCATGGATGAAGATACCTGTATGGTTGATGTCGCCAGGTACTTCATTAACTTCCTGACGGATGAATCCTGCGGCAAATGTGTCCCATGCCGTGAAGGCCTGAGGCAGATGCACAAAATCCTAACGAATATCACCGCAGGAAAGGGCAAAGAGGGTGACATCGAACTTTTGCAAGACCTGGCCGAAACAGCCGTTGAAGCCTCACTATGTGCTTTAGGCAAGAGTGCGCCGAACCCGTTTTTAAGCACCTTGCGCTATTTCAGAGATGAGTATGAGGCCCACATCAAAGAGAAGAGGTGTCCGGCGCTGTCATGTAAAAAGCTGATCGCGTACCACATTGATCCGGATAAGTGCCAGGCCTGTATGATTTGCCTCAGAAAGTGCCCCGCTGACGCTATTGACGGCGGTAAGAAGAAGATCCATATCATTGACCAGGAGAAATGCACAAATTGCGGGACTTGCTTTGAAGTTTGCCCGCCTCGCTTTGGTGCGGTAGAAAAGATTTCCGGTGTGGCGATGCCATCTCCTATCCCTGAAGATGAAAGAAATATAACCAGAAAGAGCACAGAAAAATGAGTGAAATTCTTTTACGGATTGATGGAAAAGAGGTTAGAGCAGAGGAAGGGATGACTGTCTTGGAGGCTGCCCAAGGTGAAGGGATATCCATACCGACACTCTGTCACCACGAAAAATTGGAACCATTTGGGGGTTGCCGAATTTGTATCGTCGAAATAGAAGTTCGTGGTTGGACACGACTTGTTGTTTCCTGCGTTTACCCGGTAGAAGAAAATTTGGTCGTCAGAACCCGGACTGAGAAAATAGATAGAATTCGCAAAACCATCCTGGAGTTATTGCTGGCGCATGCTCCGGATGCCCCTGGATTGGTGGAGTTGGCTCAAGAATATGGCGCCGACAAAAACCGTTTTGAAAAAGATGCCTCATTTTGCATTCACTGTGGTCTATGTGTGAGATACTGCGCTGAGGTCAAGAAGAAGAATGCGGTGGGATTTGTCGACAGAGGCATAAGGAAAGAGATCAGTTTCATTCCGGAAATAGCCGCCAAGGAGTGCTGGCACTGCAAGGAATGTTTTCCGCTCTGCCCGACATCGTATCTCCAGGCAGCTTACGTGTTGACCGAAGCCCTTGCGTTTTCCTCGCCTTCAACCGAAACCGTGTCGGAGGAATAGGTTACGCCTGGGTCAGAAAGGTTTTATAAACCCATTTTTGTTCCTCTACAAGTTGAGTGCAATTTTAGATTTAAGGAATTCTGTCCATTATAATTGATAGAGCGTAGCGATTCCATCAATCCGCAATCCGCAATCCGCAATCCGCAATCCGCAATCTAAAATCCCAAATAATAACTTGTGACGTCATAGGAATAAAAACGGAATGAATTTGTAAATGCAGATTTGGCATATATTCACCACGCCAGGTTACGCCATATCTTTTTCCACAAGCTCAGCGATGTCCATTGTCTTGATCTCCTCTTCCCTGCCCAACTCTTTCATTCCATCTTCGATCATCGTCATGCAGAAAGGGCAACCAACCGCCACATTCGAAACTTGCCGCCTGACGATTTCTTCCGAGCGCTCCAAATTGATTCTTTTACCGATGGTCTCATCCATCCACATTCTGCCCCCGCCGGCACCGCAACAAAAGCTTTCCCGGCCATGTCTTTCGAGTTCTTTGAGCACACCTTTTGAAACAGATCGCAGGATCGATCTCGGTTGATCGAAAATGTTATTATATCGTCCCAGGTAGCAGGGATCATGATAGGTCAAAGCGCCTGCCAATGATTGTTTCAATTGAATTTTACCTTTTTGGACGAGTTGATCGATGAACTCAGCATGATGAATGACGTCATAGTCTCCTCCCATTGGAGGATATTCATGTTTAAGCGTGTTGAGACAATGCGGACAGGCTGTGATTATTTTTTTGACGTTATAATTGTTCAGCGTTTCGATGTTTTCCTGGGCCATCATTTGGAACAACATTTCATTTCCGACACGTCTGGCATAGTCGCCGGTACATTTTTCTTCAATACCTAAAATCGCAAAGCTGATTCCTGCCTTTTGCAGAATTCTAACCAGGCTTGTGGTTACTTTTTTGGATCGATCATCGAATGAACCGGCACATCCAACCCAAAGGAGATAATCGACGTTCTGATCGTCCGCCATTGTTTTGATGTCCAACCCTTCGGCCCAATCGGCGCGTTTATCATAACCGATTCCCCAAGGGTTGCCGTTCCGTTCGAGCCCTTTCAGAGCCGGGTTCAATTCCTTGGGATATGCTTCCGCCATCAAGAATTGGCCCTGTCGCATGGCGGTGATTCTGGGTACATGTTCAATGGCTACCGGGCAAACTTCTTCGCAGGCACGGCATGTCGTACATGCCCAAAGTGTGTCTTCCGCGATTACCTCACCAATTAATTGCTTTTTGCTGTTGAGCGCGTTGATTTCCTCCTTGAGTTTTTCAATTTGGGCGGAATCTTCGATTTGCTCGATGGTGGATGATAGTTTGGTTTTTTTGATGATATTATCGGCATTTTCCAATAATTCTTGCTTCAGTTTATCATTGAATTCATGCAAATTTAACGGCTTGTCGGTGGTATATGTCGGACATACTTCTTTGCAACGGCCACATTCGGTGCAGGTGTAAAGATCCAGTCCCTGTTTCCAATTGAGCTGATGGATATGATTAATCCCCAGGGATTCGTCCTCCCAGGCGGCTTCGTCTTCCAAATCCAGCAGCTTCGGTTTTTCGTGTGGATAGCCCAGGCTTTTCAGAAAAACGTTGGGAAGGGCGGTGATCACATGAAAATGCTTACCCAAAGGGAGAAGGTTCAAAAAAACCAGCTGGGTACAGATGTGTAGCCAAAACATAATGGTCAGAAAGGCGGTGTTGGCATCTACGCCCAACCCTGAAATCAGGCTGGCGGCTGCCACCGATATCGGCGTCCAAAGAAATTCGGAGCCATATTGGGGATTATTGAAGTAGTGGATACTTCCCGGGTTGTTATATAGTTGGATTAAATTGTAGCGGGCACCGTCGTACAATAGATCGGACGCCATCAGGATCCCGATCAGGCCCAAGACCAGATAGGCTTCGAAGGTATTGTGCATTCGTTTTGGTTTTAGAACGGCCCGACGAAAAAATGCGAAGATGATCATCAATAAAACGATCGCTTCAATGATATCTTTTAAGGCAACATAGAGATAGCCGAGTAAATAGTCGCCGCCCAAAAACGGCAGGTGGTATCCTTGCTGAAATCCCTCTCCATATAAAGTCAAGCTGCGAATCAGTAAAATACAGAATCCCCAAAAAATGAACGCGTGCATAATACCCGAACTTCTTTCCTTTGCCCTTCCGACAAGGCGTTTCTGGCCGATAGCCAGAATTACCATATTCATCAGCCGTTCCTTCAGATGATTGACTCTATCGGCGGGTTCGAGTGCCTTTAACAGTTGAATTTTGCCAAACATCGTGCGGCCGAAAACCGACAGGGCGACAATGATTAGAAGAGATATCAATAGGGGATTCATGGTTACCTCATCAACGAATGTCAATTATATTTGGCGGCCTATGTTCTAATTTTTTTTATCTCTTCGCGGAGAATCGGAACCACTTCGAAGAGGTCGCCGACGATACCATAGTCAGCCACATTGAAGATGGGTGCTTCAGGGTCCTTATTAACGGCCAGAATCACTTTTGAGCCGTTCATTCCTGCAAGGTGCTGAATGGCACCGGAGATACCGAAGGCCATATAAAGGTTAGGTGCTACAATTTTTCCGGTTTGCCCGACTTGCTTACCATGGGGCATGAAGCCACCATCCACCATGGCACGCGAAGAGCCAAACCCCGCTTTTAGATCGTTGGCCAGTTCTTTGACAAGATCGATACCGGCTTGATCTTTGGCGCCGCGTCCCACTGAGATAACGATGTCGGCATCGGCAAGATCGATGTCTCCACTTGCGTCCGATACGAGCTCCTTAATCACGGCCTTTAAATCAGGTGCCGGAGGGGAAAGCTTGATGACGTTTTCGGTTCCCGTGATTCCTTCCGTCGCCTCGAACGCGCCTGCTCTGACAACTGCCACCAGTTCTTCGATATTGACTTTGACGCGTTGCATCACTTTGTTTGTGATGGCGGGTCTAGTGACTTCGATTTGATCTCCATGGAGCGTCACATCGGTAATTTCCGTGGCGCAGGCGGCATCCAGTTGAGCGGCAACCCTCGGCGCGACGGCCTTGCCGCTTTCGGAAAAACCGAACCAGATCAGATTGGCACCAAATTGTTTGGCCGCATCGACGACACAGGATGCGTAGGGACCGGCTGAAAACAGCTCCAGTCCAGGATCATCGGCGACATATTGCGTATCGGAGCCGGCGCTCACCAAGCCGGGAATTAGCGATTCAATATTACTGCCAATCGCCACCACTGCGGTTTCGGCGCCGATGGCTTTGGCTTTTGATAAAAGTTCGGTTGTGCTGCTTTTGATGACACCCTGTTTAATTTCTGCAATTACGAGTACTTTAGCCATGATATTATTTTCCTTGTATGAATCCGGTTAGTGTCCAATAATGATCGCAAATTATATTTTGAATTCGTTAAAACACCTTGGCTTCATTGGCCAAAAGATCGACGACCTGGGCGGTGATTTCGGCCGCATTGCCTTCAAATTTTTGTCCGCCCTGGCGTGTGTCCGATTTCAGAAATTCAGCTATTTCCGATTTTGGGGTGGCACATCCGACTTCATCGGGCGAAGTACCGAGTGCTGCCAGGTCCATCACATCGATTTTCTTTTTCTTTGCCATCATGATGCCGCGCATTGCGGGCAATCGAGGTTCATTTATGCTAACATCAACCGTGACGACGGCTGGTAACTCCAGTTCAACAATTTCGGTTCCGGCATCACCCGAACGGGATACTTTAATGTGCTGGTCGTCCAACACTTCGATGGCGATCACATTGCTGACACAAGGTAGCCCTAAATACTCAGCCAATATGATTCCGGTTTGACCATTATCCGTATCCTGGGCTTGTTTGCCGGTGATGACGAGATCATAGTCTCCCTTTTCGTAAACCTTTTGCAACACTTTGGCGTAGACAAACGAATCCGCTGCGCCCAGTGTCGGATCTTCGATATGAATCCCGTTTTCAATTCCCATGGCATAGCATCTGCGGATCATATCGGTGTTGTCTCCGCCGCCGATGCTCACCAAAGTTGTTTCCGCGCCGTTACTTTCCTTAAGTT
>Ga0316192_10003819_pt1 | contig 10957 bp, 7 predicted proteins | sample MerIslwburrow_MG_FD_204931 | JGI IMG/M metagenome (GOLD analysis project Ga0316192, IMG submission 204931) | Coastal sediment microbial communities from Maine, United States - Merrow Island worm burrow | ecosystem: Environmental > Aquatic > Marine > Coastal > Sediment | place: USA: Maine...
TGCAATGCAAGTTCATAACCTTGGGCGCCAAGGCCGCAGATTATCCCTTGAGCGATGTCGGAGAAATAGGAGTGTTGGCGAAATTCTTCCCGGGCATGCACATTGGAAAGGTGCACTTCGATGAATGGGATGCCGGTACCCAGCAGTGCATCCCGTAACGCCACACTGGTGTGAGTGAAAGCGGCGGGATTAATAATGATGTAGGCAACTTTATGGATTTGTGCCTGGTGAATCTGTTCCACGAGTTCGTGTTCGGCATTGCTCTGCACAAAATTTAGTTTATGCCCAGACTTTTGTGTGAGCTTATTCAGCTGTGTTTGGATTGAATCAAGGGTGTCGCGACCATATAGTTCGGGTTCGCGAGTCCCTAGCAAATTTAGGTTTGGGCCATTGAGTACTAAGATGGTGGGCATATTTGTCAACTCAGGTTAGCTCAAAATTGTAGCTGAATTTGGCTTTGCTGCTGCCGTTCTCTGTTGCGCGGATTTTGCAGAATATCTGGGAGTTTGTCCAGTTTTCTTGAAAGATAGGGTCAGATCGTGCCTTTTTATTGAATTCAGCGGAGCGCCCGGTCGGCGTGGGCGGCAAACTCATCCGCTGCCAAAAAGCCCACAAGCCGATAGTTTCTGCGCTCCTGGCCATTGCGGTCATAAAAAATAATGCCGGGTGGCCCTGGAAGGTTGAAGCGGTCTTCAATCAGGGCTTTATCGGTATCATCGTAGTCAGTGACGTCAGCTTGCAGCAGTTGGTAGTTGGATAGCACACTGATGACCTTGGGATCTGAAAATGTGTAGCGTTCCATCTCTTTGCATGAGACGCACCAGTCTGCAATGAAATCGAGCATGACAGGTTTCCCCTGTGCGCTGGCTGTAGCAAGTTCACGATCAAGATCAGTCACGCTTTTGATGGACTTCCATGATACATGTGCTGGGGCAGCGGTGGTGCTGGCTGTTGCACCCAGTCCCAAACCACGCAGGGGTTGTACGGTATCTTTGCCGCCTGCTGCGGTGCCGACCAGCATGAGTGCGCCATAGATCATCATTACTACGCCCAGCCCTTTCCAGAGGTGATCCCAGCCGCTGGCTTCGATGGGGAGAACGCGCAAGGCTCCCATGTAGATAGCACTGACAACCAGCAGAACGCCCCACAGTGCCATTGATATTGGTGCGGGGATGATGCGCTCCAGCATGACAATGGCGACGGCCAGCAGGCCCACGCCAAATACCGCTTTAACGGCATCCATCCATGCTCCGGCTTTGGGGAGTAGTTTTCCGGCAGAGGCCCCCAGTATGAGCAGTGGTGTACCCATGCCCATGCTGAGTGCAAACAGGCTGATGCCGCCGCGCATCCAGTCGCCTGTTTGACCAATTACAATTAGGGCGGCAGCCAGCGGTGGAGCCACGCAGGGGCCTACGATTAGAGCGGATAGAAAGCCCATAATGGCAACGCCAATCAGACTTCCGCTGCGCTGTTTATTGCTGACCTCGGTGAGTTTGGTCTGGAGTTTATGTGGAAGCTGAAGGTCGTAAAAGCCAAACATGGAGAGAGCCAGAAATACAAAAACGGCCACAAAGGCGCTTAAAATCCAGGGGTCTTGAAAAGCTGCCTGTAGGTTTCCACCCAGTAAACCCATGGCGATACCAATGGAGGTATAAGTGATGGCCATCGCCAATACATAGACCAGTGACAGTATAAAGGCCTTGCTTTGGGTGATCTTGGTACCATGCCCGGCGATGATGCCGGAGAGGATGGGGATCATGGGGAAGATGCAGGGGGTCAGTGCCAGCGCCAGTCCGGCACCAAAAAATACGGCGACTACCAGCCAGATGCTCTCATTGGCGAGTATATCTGCAAGGCGATCCTGCTCAGCAACGACTTCTTCTGTAGCTATGTTGGTAGTTGTTGTGCTTTGTGCCTCTTTAGTCGCGGCTGTTGGTGCAGCAGCAGCTGCTGGTAGGTTGAGTGTGACCTTTTCCGTCATGGGTTGATAACAGATGCCCATGTCGGCGCAGCCTTGGTATTTAACCTCCAGCTCAACGGATGTTGCGGCTATGTTGGTACGGATAAGTGGGAGCAGCAGATCGATGCCATCATAGTAGACAGCCAGCTCACCAATAGTGCCATCGATACGCAGGGCATCTTGTTTAATCAATGGTTTTGGCAGATCGTAGTTGCCGATGCTCACGCCATCAGCATTGGTTAGTGCAATTTTGACTTTGTCGTAGTAAAGGTAGGTTTCATCGGCAATTTGCCAAAGAAGGCGCAGATGCTCGGGGTCTTCTACTTGAGCGGTGAATTGATAAGCCTCTTCCACTCGCAAAGGCTCTTTGTTGTCACCAAATTTCAGGCTGGATAGAAAACTCTCTGCCTGTGCAGAGAATGAAATAAGCAGAGGAAAAAGAATGAAGAGAATATTTTTCAAGAATTTTTTGTGCATTGTGCAACCCAGTTCAGGTACCCGGCCAGGCCCTGCTCTACAGGGACAGCAATGATTTCGGGAAGTTCATAAGGGTGAATCGAGATGATTGCCTGTTCAAGATCCCGGTAACGCGATTGATCGGTTTTGATCAGCATCAGTGCTTCGTTATCTTTCTCCAGTTTGCCTTGCCACTTATATAGTGAGGTAACTGTTGGAATGATATTGATGCAGGCAGCAATCTCTTGCTCAATCAGTGAGCTGGCAATCTCTTCTGCTATAGCCTGGTTTGGACAGGTGCAGAGTGTTATTAGGGTGGAAGATGGCATCGCGCAAAGATACAGGATAAAGGGGGCAGTTGTCAGTTGTTGCCTACATCCATATAGATTATGTAGATGCTGGGCGGTAGCTGGCTGATAGTTGTCAGAGAGTAGCGGGCAAGGTATGGTGGTTAACTCTTTCGTAATCTATTTTGGCCATGAATCCAGGTTTCGTATTTCTACTGATCTTTGTTGGTGCTCCCGCCGTTGAGCTTTACTTTATGGTGCAGGTGGGTGCTGAGATCGGCGCTTTTTCTACTGTGGCTTTAGTGCTGTTTACGGCTGCATTGGGTGGCGTATTGGTTCGGCTACAGGGCTTTACCACAGCCATGCGTGTAAGGGAGAGCATGGAACGAGGCGAAATTCCGGCCATCGAGATGATGGAGGGAGTGTTGCTGTTGGTGGCAGGCCTATCATTGCTACTACCGGGGTTTATCACCGATGCTTTGGGCTTTATCTGCCTGATCCCTGCGGCCCGCCGTGGCATCGTATTATGGTTTCTTAAACGCAGTAATGCTATCTGGCCAGCCTCATCCTCCATGCGGCCAAAATCTGACTCAGATCCGCGTATTATTGATGCCGAGTATCGGCGTGAAGATGATTAAGCCTTAATTGATACCTGAGAAATCTGTCATCTTCTTCAAGTAGCTCGCAACTGGGTTTCAACTCTTTTCTTACGTTACAGACCATTTTCTATATAGGCGTTTTGTTATTAAATTTCAGGTCTCTGTAATATAAAAAAACAGACAAATGCCTGTGATTTGCTATCTTTAAAGATACAAGATTTGTATGTGGCTTTTGCCTGATAATGGATGGAATCATATGTAAATTGGTAAGCAGGGAGCAGTGCAAATAAAAAGTAGAATAATCATAATTACAGCTTCAATAGAGAAGTGGTTGCGCTGGGCTATTTAATTCATTTGATGACATAGGCTGTAGAAATCAAGTGGATCTAATTTTTAAGGAACAGTCTGTTAATGGATTCAGATAAGGTTGTTAACCTGCTTATAGTTGATGATCGACAGGAAGATTTGTTGGCATTGGAAGCTGTGCTGGATCTGCCGGATGTTAATGTGATTCGAGCAGGTTCTGGTGAAGAGATCTTAGCAAAGGTACTTGATCACGATATTGGCTTGATTCTACTGGATGCTCAAATGCCAGGAATAGATGGTTTTGAGATAGCCAAGTCACTTCGAGCAAATAAAGATACCTGCCAAATCCCCATCATATTTATAAATGCACTCCACACGGAGCAGCAGAGCCTTTCTGCAAGTCATAATGTTGGAATGGTTGATTACCTGTTTAAGCCTTTGAACATAGATATCTTGCCGAGCAAGGTGAATGTGTTTGTAAATATGCATAGAAACGCCAAGGCTTTGGAGCGAAGCAATTGTGAGCTTGAACGGTATCGCACGCAGCTTGAAGAGCTGGTGAATGAACGCTCTGAAGAGCTGATTCTGGCTAAGCAGTCCGCAGAAAATGCCAACCAGGCAAAGTCTGAGTTTTTGGCAAATATGTCGCATGAACTGCGTACTCCCCTGCATGCTATATTGAGTTTTGCCCAGCTGGGTCGTGATCATTTAGAACAAGGTATGACGGAGAAGCTCGATACCTATCTAGAGTATATTTTGACTAGTGGTAAACGGTTGCACAAGCTGCTTAATAGCCTGCTTGATCTAGCTAAGCTTGAGGCTGGCAAGATGGAAATGGAGATGGCAGAGCATGATCTGGTTGATGTTGTTAAGTGTTGTGTAGCTGAGCTGTCGCCACTTGCGGCAGCGAAAAAATTGACGGTTGATTTGCAACCAACAGATATTGACACCACGGGTTGTTTTGATGGTCCCTCTATTGGTCAAGTGGTGACAAATCTGCTTGCCAATGCGATCAAATTTTCTCCTGAGGGAAAACGGATCAGCATCTCCCTTTGCAGCGATTTAATTTTGCCAAGTGATGATGGTTTAGGAGATTCAGTACCAGCTATTCGGGTAGCGGTCACGGATCAAGGGGTTGGAGTCCCGGTTGATGAGCTAAATGCGGTATTTGATAAATTTATTCAGAGTAGCAAAACAGATAACGGGGCTGGTGGTACAGGGCTTGGTCTATCAATATGCAAGGAGATTATAGCGGCTCACCATGGGCATATATGGGCAGAGAACAGTGCAGATGGTGGAGCAATATTTCAGTTTTATATACCAAAATATTGTGAGCACCCCGATGAGTCGAAGGGTGTGATCAATAACACGGAAATCTCTAATCAAGATTAAAGACACCATTACGCAGTAGTGAGATCAAATTGGCCTGATGTTGCGGGCTTGAGCTGAAAACAACAAAAAATGTAGTGCAAGCAGCGGTAGTTACGCTTTGAGTAAAGCGTTTTATGCTTTTTCTTCGGATATCAGGAAGCTGTAGTAGGTTTTTTTCCAATCTTTTTTTAGTCGCCCCTTGACTATGCGCTTTTCGCCCCTATTATTAGCACTCACATGTGGCGAGTGCTAATAACTCGCCGCTTTAAATTTGTGAACTAATTTTTCAAGCTACTACTAAACGGAGATAGCAATCAATGAATATTCGTCCGCTGCACGATCGTGTGATCGTTCGTCGTAAGGAAGAAGAGCGTACCACTGCATCTGGCATCATCATTCCAGATTCCGCTACTGAGAAGCCTGTAATGGGTGAAATTCTGGCTGCTGGCCATGGCAAAATCCTGGAGAGTGGCGACGTACGTCCTCTGGATGTAAAGGTTGGCGACACCGTGCTGTTTGGCAAGTACTCCGGTACCGAGGTGAAGGTTGAAGGTGAAGATCTTCTCGTCATGCGCGAAGAAGACATCGTGGGTGTGATCGAGGGTTAATTCGGCCTCAAACAACCGTTGCAGGGTATTCGCGCGATAATTCGCCGCAATTCCTGCGCACTGATGAACACATATCTATTAAGGAATATATCATGGCAAAAGAAGTAAAATTTGGTGATGACTCCCGTACCCGCATGCTGGCCGGTGTCAACGTGCTGGCTAATGCGGTCAAGGTTACCCTCGGCCCTAAGGGTCGCAACGTGGTTCTGGAGAAGAGCTTTGGTGCTCCAACCGTAACCAAAGATGGCGTATCGGTAGCCAAAGAGATCGAGCTGTCTGACAAGTTCGAAAACATGGGCGCTCAGATGGTGAAAGAGGTTGCTTCCCATACCTCTGATATTGCTGGTGATGGCACCACCACCGCAACCGTACTGGCTCAGGCCATGCTGCGCGAAGGCACCAAGGCTGTGGCTGCTGGCATGAACCCAATGGATCTGAAGCGTGGCGTTGATAAGGCAGTTATTGCGGCTGTTGAAGAGCTGAAAGGTCTATCCGAGCCTTGTACTGATGACAAGGCTATCACCCAGGTCGGCACCATCTCTGCCAACTCTGATACAAGCATCGGTGAGAAGATTGCCGAAGCCATGCAGAAAGTGGGTAAAGAAGGCGTTATCACCGTTGAAGAGGGTTCAACCTTTGAGATGGAGCTGGATGTTGTAGAGGGTATGCAGTTTGATCGTGGTTACCTCTCTCCTTACTTCATCAACAATCAGCAGAACATGAGTGCTGAGCTGGAATCTCCTTACATCCTGTTGGTTGAGAAGAAGATTGCCAATATCCGTGATCTGCTGCCTACCCTGGAAGCTGTTGCAAAAGCTGGCAAGCCTCTGCTGATCATCGCTGAAGATATTGAAGGTGAAGCTCTGGCCACTCTGGTTGTTAACAGCATCCGTGGCATCGTTAAGGTCTGTGCTGTTAAGGCGCCAGGTTTTGGTGATCGTCGTAAGGCCATGCTGCAGGATATTGCTATCCTGACCGGTGCTACCGTGATTGCTGAAGAGGTTGGTCTCTCACTGGAGAAGGCTGGTATCGAAGAGCTGGGTACCGCCAAGAAGATCCAGATCACCAAAGAGAACACCACCGTTATCGATGGTGCTGGCACTGAGAATGACATCAAGGCCCGTGTTGAGCAGATCCGTGCTCAGATCGAAGAAGCGACCTCTGATTACGACAAAGAGAAGCTGCAAGAGCGTGTTGCCAAACTGGCTGGCGGTGTTGCTGTGATCAAAGTTGGCGCTGCCACCGAAGTTGAGATGAAAGAGAAGAAGGCCCGCGTTGAAGATGCGCTGCATGCAACCCGTGCTGCGGTAGAAGAGGGTGTGGTTCCTGGTGGTGGTGTAGCGCTGATTCGTGCTCTGCAGGCCATTCAAGACCTCAAGGGTGACAATCATGACCAGGATGTGGGTATCACCTTGGCGCGTCGCGCCATGGAAGAGCCACTGCGTCAGATCGTCATCAACTGTGGTGAAGAAGGTTCTGTCGTTCTCAATAAGGTTGCAGAGAACAAAGGCAACTATGGCTATAACGCCGGTACCGGCGAGTATGGCGATATGATCGAAATGGGTATCCTGGATCCAACCAAGGTAACCCGCGCTGCGCTGCAGAATGCTGCTTCTGTAGCTGGTCTGATGATCACCACCGAAGCAATGGTTGCTGATGAGCCACAAGAAGACGCACCTGCAATGCCTGATATGGGCGGCATGGGTGGCATGGGCGGAATGGGTGGAATGGGCGGCATGATGTAAGCTGTCTGTAACAACTGTACGTCAAAAGCCCCGCTAGTTTTAGCGGGGCTTTTTTTATTAGGTAGAGTCCTCAAGTGGGTCTGTTAGGTAGATAATTGCGCTTCTCTGGTGGTATTGTTGAACGAATTAGTTAGTTTAGAGGTGATCGCGTGGAATTGAATGGTGCTGAAATTCTGGTTCAGAGCCTGAAAAAAGAGGGTGTTGAACATCTGTTTGGCTATCCTGGCGGAGCCGTGTTGCATATCTATGATGCACTCTTTCAGCAACAGGATGTTCAGCATGTTCTGGTTCGACATGAGCAGGCCGCTATTCATGCCGCTGATGGTTATGCCCGTTCTACAGGTAAACCAGGTGTTGCGTTGGTAACCTCTGGCCCTGGAGCAACCAATGCGGTAACAGGCATTGCCACGGCTTTTATGGATTCCATTCCGCTGGTCGTTTTTACCGGGCAGGTGCCTACCCCTTTTATCGGCAGTGATGCCTTTCAGGAGGTGGATGCTATCGGCATTACGCGTCCCTGTGTAAAACATAATTTTCTGGTCAAAGATGTGCGTGACCTGGCAGACACCATCAAAAAGGCATTCTATATTGCCACCTCAGGGCGTCCCGGCCCTGTTGTTATTGATGTGCCAAAAGATGTGACCAATCCGGGTGATAAAATTCCTTTTAGCTATCCCCAAAAAGCTGATCTTCGCTCTTATAACCCGGTTAAAAAAGGACATAAAGGTCAGATTAAAAAGGCAGTGGATCTAATGCTGTCAGCCAAACGACCAGTAATCTACAGCGGCGGCGGTGTGGTGATTGGCAATAGTGGCAATGAATTATGTGAGCTTGTAAAGGCGCTGAACTTTCCTATTACCAGCACCTTGATGGGGCTGGGTGGCTACCCGGGAACGGATAAGCAATTCCTTGGCATGCTGGGAATGCATGGCACCTACGAAGCCAATATGGCCATGCATGAATGTGATGTCTTGATTGCCATAGGCGCCCGTTTTGATGATCGTGTTACAGGCAAGGTTAAGGAGTTTTGCCCGGATGCCAAGATTATCCATATTGATATTGATCCGGCCTCCATCTCCAAAAATGTGCGTGTGCATATCCCCATTGTCGGGTTGGTGAAAGAGGTGCTGGCTGAGATGATCAAAATGGTCAAAGAGCATAAACACCAGCCAAATGCTGAAGCCATTGAATCATGGTGGTTGCAGATCAATGAATGGCGGGAAAAAGAGTGCCTGCACTATGAGAATGATAGCCAGCTGATCAAGCCGCAGCTGGCGATTGAAACCCTGCAAAAAGTAGCGAGCAAAGATGTTTTCATGGCCTCAGATGTGGGGCAGCATCAGATGTGGGCGGCTCAATATTTTAAGTTCGATAAACCAGGGCATTGGCTCAATTCCGGTGGTCTGGGTACTATGGGCTTCGGGTTGCCTGCGGCCATGGGCGCCCAAATGGCGCATCCAGAGTCTGAGGTGATTTGTATAACGGGTGACGGCAGCTTGCAGATGAGCATTCAAGAGCTAGCGACCTGCAAGCAATATAATCTGCCCATTAAGATTGTTCTGCTCAATAACAGCCACTTGGGCATGGTACGTCAGCTACAGGAGTTTTTCTTTGATGGCCGCTATGCGGCGGTGGCGCTGGATGACTCGCCAGACTTTATCAAAATAGCTGAAGCCTATGGTCATGTGGGGCTGCGCATAGAAAAACAGGAAGAACTGGAATCTAAACTGCAAGAGGCATTTGCGATAAAGGATCAGCTGGTGTTGGTTGAGGTGGTGGTTGATCCAGAAGAAAATGTTTATCCCATGATTGAGGCTGGTCAGGGGCATCACAAGATGCATCTGGCTCCTGGTTGTAGCTGTTGCCCAGAAGATTAGAAGTAAATCCCTGAAGAGCTCTAGTTCGGTGATCGCTGGGCCAGCACCGCGCTGCTGCCTCTTGCTCTGCTGTTTCTTATTCCAATAAGTGCTAGCAATAGAGCAAATATACCATTCTGGTAATAAACTGCATCATGTAAAATAGGGCATCCTACCCGGCTAATTCAGCCGGGTTTTTATTCGGTACATTTTTGTGCCCCACCCTTTTGGGGTTGGTATGGAAATTCGCGCCAGGCGGATTTTTGTTTAATTTTTTGAGGAACGTAATGTGATTGAGGCGGATAAATATATCAAGCAGGAAGATTTTGATCGGTTAGAGCAGTCCCTGCAGGATTATTTGGATGAGAAGATTGACCACAATCAGATGGTTGCTGCACGTCTACAGCTTGGGGTTTACGGTCAATGGCAAGAAAATCTCTGCATGGTTCGCTCAAAACTTCCTGGTGGTGATGTGCCGCTCTCATATCTTCTGGGATATGCGGAAGGATTGGATGCAGTTGATTGTATGGAAACTGTACATATTACGACTCGGCAGGATATTCAATATAATGATGTCCCGCTGACACAAACGCCAAAGCTGCTGCGACTGCTGGCAACACACAGCATCACGACTCGCGAAGCCTGCGGCAATACCGTGCGAAATGTCTCTGGCTGCCCAATGGCGGGTGCCTGTGAACGTGAACATGTAGATATTATTCCCTACATTGAATCGACGGCCGCTTATCTGGTGCGCAATCCGCTGACGCAATCACTGCCACGTAAATTTAAGATCACCTATTCCGGTTGTGAGGCTGATTGTGCTCAAGGAGCTATTCAGGATCTTGGTTTTGTAGCAACGCGTAATCAAGAAGGAAAGCCTGGTTTTAAAGTGCTTGCCGGTGGTGGTTTAGGTCCTCAATCGCGCCAGGCCATCGTCATTGAAGAGTTTCTGCCGGAAGAGTTGCTACTGCCTGCATCACAAGCTGTATTGGCAATGCATGATAAATATTCAGACCGCAAACGGAAGTCCCGTTCACGTATTAAATTTCTAGTTGAGCGCTTTGGCGCTGAAGGCTTTATTGAAAAATACCGTGAAGAGTTAGAGCGCACCGTTGCGGCTTTTGATGCCGACTTGGCCCCCAAGGGCCAATGGCGGCAGGCTCAGGAAGATGCCGCAATCTGCGGCCATGGTGCTCCACGTCAGGTGACCCCGCAGCACCAATCAGGCCTGTTTGCAGTGCCGGTTCATGTGCCAGGCGGTGACTTAACCGCAAGCCAGCTGCGTGGGCTGCACAAGCTATTAACAGAGCTGGGCTACGATCACCTACGAGCGACTCAGGATCAGGAATTTATTGTCTTCAATGTACCGGAGCAAGGTATTCCCGAGTTAGCTGAAGGGCTGAAAGCGTTGGATCTGGGGCTGATTGAGCCGGGCACCGATGTTGTAGCGTGTCCAGGCACAACGACTTGCCAGTTAGGCATTACCTCATCACGCGTGGTAGCCAAGATGCTGGATGGTGGCCCAGATGACCTGGTTATCCGTGTCAATGGTTGCCAGAATAACTGTGCCCATTCTGATCTTGCAGATATTGGCTTTTATGGAAAAGGGCGACGTCACTTTGGTCAGTTAATACCCACTTACGCTATCCGCCTTGGTGGCTGCGGCATGGCGGGTGGTGATTTGGCTTTTGCCGGACCGGAGGTGCCTGCGGTGCGTGTGCCTGTTGCCGTAAAGCGGATTACTGAAGCTTATGCTGAGCAACGCGAAG
>Ga0316192_10003822_pt1 | contig 10951 bp, 9 predicted proteins | sample MerIslwburrow_MG_FD_204931 | JGI IMG/M metagenome (GOLD analysis project Ga0316192, IMG submission 204931) | Coastal sediment microbial communities from Maine, United States - Merrow Island worm burrow | ecosystem: Environmental > Aquatic > Marine > Coastal > Sediment | place: USA: Maine...
GGCTTGAGTTCACCCAGGCTCTGATCGACGGACAAGCGCTTCGCCATGCGGCGGCGCAGTGTCGGATCGATAAAAACACCGCACTCCTGTGGCGTCACCGCTTTCTGCAGGCGCCGGCAACGCACCAGGCATTACACGAACAGGGCATCGTGGAAGCCGATGAGACCTTCTTTTTGAAGTCATTGAAAGGACAACGTCATCTGCCCCGGCCAGCACGTCGTCGCGGTGGCGTTGGGCGCACACGCGGCACCGGCCAAGATCACGTCCCGGTACTGGTGGTCAGGGATCGTAGCGGTGCAACAGCGGATTTTATCCTGGAAAAGCTTGACGCCACCCACGTCAGCAAGGTCCTCAAGCCACTGATCGATCCAGAGGCCGTTTTGTGTACCGATGGTGCCGCCGTCTATGCAACTGAACCACAACCCAGCCTCTGGGGAGCACGCGTCCGCAACACAACAGCGACAGCGACAGCGACAGCGAGGAATGTTATTTGATTACATGAAACGCCAAGCGCCGGACGCGTCCTTTTCGACAGGCACTCGCTGCCCGATGTGTAGAATCATCATGGCGTCCTTCAATTTCGATCCGTTGATCGACCTGTGGGAAAGAACCTCCGGTGGGGACCAATTGGACTAGATGGGTGTCGACTACTGCACGAAGTGTGGCTGGGGCGCTTACAGTCATTTTCTGCCTGTGGGTAATGCATGCGGTTAAAGTTGCCACGTCGGTATCCTCGTGGCTTTGAGTGATGGTCGCAAGGGGGTTCTGGAAGCGGTGGCCACGGTGCTTTCCTGCACCGCGGTTCAGACCTGCATTGCCCACCTGATCCGTAACACACTACCGACCGGCTAGGTATTTCTGGGTCAGTCAGCGGGGCGGCCGCCGAGTGTGCTCGTTCTTCCACCGATGGTAGCGCGGCTGTGCCGGTTGGTCGCCAAATTGAATTTTTTGGAGTTCTTGCTAGTGTTTCTTGTTAGTTGGGAAAGCTCTGGACCCAAGAAGGCTTCTGCGTGGCCAAACTCAATAACTTGTATGGTGCCATGTAAGAAGTTGACGGATGCGTTGAAAGCAGAGACGGACTACAAGATCACGCAGACGATTCGAAGGAAGGACGCGTTCTTTCACGGACTGGTTTTTGAGGCATAACGAAGCGCATGATTGAAAAGGGGTATGGTGCGCGCATCACCTTTGGTTCGCGATTTCGTCGTTTCAGTCACGCAAAGCTTTGGCACGACGCAACATCGGTGAGAATTAATATGGCATAAGGAGGTGATTGATGAAACGGATAATCATTTGCGCGGACGGGACCTGGAACGTTCGCGACCAGATCGATAAGGAAACTGGCACGAGGCGGCCCACCAACGTTACCAAGGTGGCTAGAGCGATACGTCCGAGAGCCCAAGATGGCACAGATCAGGTCGTCTACTATCATAGCGGCATCGGCACCGGTGGCCCCTTGGACAAGTTCACAGGGGGAGCTTTCGGTCGTGGCATAGAACACAACATCCGCGAGATCTACCGTTTCATCGTCTACAATTTCGAGCCGGGTGACGAACTTTATTTCTTTGGCTTCAGTCGTGGTGCGTTTACGGTCCGCAGCCTTGCAGGCTTTATGGGTCAGGTCGGCCTCATTGAGAAGGACGACGACTACTACGTTCCCGAGATTTACGCCTGCTATGAAAGCAGTAAGGGCTCAGGGTCGCCCGAGTGGACCGAGGCATTTCACAACGTCCATGGAACGCGGCCATGTCCTCCCATTCGATTTATCGGTGTCTGGGATACCGTCGGTGCACTGGGAGCTCCCGGCTTGCTGGGGCAGGTGTTGAACAAAAAGAAGTATCAGTACCACGACGTTGGCCTCAATCCCGCGATCCAAAATGCCGCGCAGGCACTGGCGATCGACGAGCGACGCAAGCCCTTTGCGCCCGACGTCTGGACCAAGCCGGTCGGCTGGGATGGAAAGCTGGATCAGGCGTGGTTCCCGGGCGTACATAGCAACATTGGTGGCGGATACGCGCCCGATGGCTTGGCAAATGAGCCGCTGCACTGGATTATCGGGCACGCGGAGCAGCTCGGCCTCGAAGTTGACACGGCGTATCTCGCGCATTTTCTCCCGTGCTTCAATTCCGTACTAAACGATTCCATGACAATTACGTATAAAGTCATGGGAGAGAACGTGCGGCGCCTGGGGCAGCACGCCAACGATGGTGAGGCATTGCACCGGTCGGCGATCGATCGCAAGAACCTGCTAGCCTGCGCCTATGATCCGCCCAACCTCGATCTGAATCTGCCGGTCGTGGACACGACGCGCCTGCCGCGGGGGCAGCCATGTCCCGAGCGGCCTTGATGGGTGGTGACCTTGCGGTCCATATCGGCAGCAACTTTCATGGGATGCCAGTCCAACGAGCAACTTGCAAAGCAGCGTGATCACTGGTGACAATGAGCGTGAGCGGCCAAAAGGATTGCGATGCCAGATTTCATCATTGAAGACCGCGGGCTGAACGGACCCCAGACACACGTACTGATCATTGGCGTTGGCCACTACCGCCACTTTGGTGACGGCGACGAACCGACCGGTGCGGACGATTTCGGCATGCGGCAGCTCACGTCGCCGGTCCATTCCGCCAAGGAGATTGCAAGCTGGTTCGTCGAGCACTACGACCATCCCGCAGCTCGCCTCGGCTCAGTCAGGTTGCTCTGTTCGGAGCTCCACAACAACACCTACGAACATCCTGGCGGATCGAGAATTCCCGTCGGTCGTGCCAGCTTCGACAATGTGCGCACCGCTATCCGGGCCTGGAAGGATGCAGGTGATGGCCACGTCGACAATATCCTCATCTTCTACTTTAGTGGCCATGGAGTATCTGACGGCGCCAGAACCGTATTGATTCTGGACGACTATGGCGAAGATGATCAGGCACCCCTCGATGGTGCCTTCGATTTCAGCCAAGTGCACCGCGCGATGGACCACTGCCAGGCGCGCACCCAGTGTTATTTTATTGACGCCTGTCGTGTTGCCGGGGAGGACCTTATCGACGGCGCGAACATAGGAAAAGGTACCATCGTCAGAAACGAGCCGGACAAAAGCATTGGCTTGCCAAAGGTTCGCTCTCCCATCTTCTATTCCACCCTGGCCGGAGCTGAGGCCTATGGTCGCCAGGGGCGGTCCAGCTTCTTTTCGGAGGCCATCGTCACCGGTCTCAACGGTGCCGCTGCCGACAATACCTCAGGCGCCTGGCGTGTAGATACGGGCCAGCTTCTAAGGCTCATTCGTTTCTACCTGGAGCGGGCCGAAGACCGCGGTGAATCACTGGAGCAGATCAATGAGTCCGATAACATGGTTGACTTTGAGCTCAATTTGCCGCCTGCAAGCTTCCCGGTGCCGGTGGTTATCGGCTGCCAGGACAAGTCCGAAAATACCGGCACTGTTTTCAGTTGGCGGAGCGGGAACAAGGGGGATACCCGGGCGCCACCTGAAAACGAGCACTGGGACGTGTTGCTGGACCCGGAGCGCTATGATTTCGAAGCGCAGATCCAGGGCGCAGGCATCAAGACCGAGAAGCGTACGATTCGACCACCCTTCCACAAGGTGCTGTTCTGATGGTCTCTATTGAAATATCCACTGGCCCGCGATTCAGCACCTTTTCCGTTGAGCATGGCGCGGTGTTGGACATTATTCCCTTGGCCCCTGGAGGCACCGGCAGTCGCGGCCTGCTGGTGGCCAGTGGCAATGCGACGACGGCCAGACAGATTGAGCCGGGGCGTTATCTGTTTCAGGTCGATCTGCCATCGGGTGAATCCCTGACGAAAGAAGTGCTGCTGACCGACGATCAATCGCAGCCGGTGAAGATCGAACTGTTCTCCAAGCAGTCGCCACACGAATGGCTGTCATGGCAGCAGCTCAATGCAGATCTCACGCAAGCGGCTACCCGTCAACCGGTGCGTACCATGCTTGCCGATTACGACCTTCCGGCTCGGGGTCAGGCTGTCATCGAAGGCATCAACCAGGCGACCGTCGAAGTGACCGTTGATCTTGACCGCAGGAATATCGACGCATTTGCGCCGGTCACTCAGTTCATCCGTACAGGCGCCGTGCCCGGCGAGCTTCAAGATGCGGCGATTGACCAGGAAGTTGTCGGCTGGGACGAGCAATTCGGATTGTATGGCTGGTTCCGCGATAGCGCCACGGCGCCTGAGTGCGAAGTCCCGTTGTTTGCACGTAAGTTTAAACGCTACTACGCGTTGGTCGAGCACGAGACAGGCCTGCGTGAGCTTATCTGTCTGCCCATCCCGTGGACCCAGGAACATCATCAGTGCGGTATACAGCTGCTGGTTTCCCGGCATCCCGGCCTGCGCGGGCCTCGAGCGCGGGTCACGGTACAGGATACGGCGCTCGGCGCGATGCTGACGTTTCTGAGCCGCGACTCAATGCCGAGCGCACAGGCTTTCGTCGACCCAATTCTCAATGGCGACCGATGGGAAGAGGTGCTCTACTTCAAAAAAAGCAACCCTCTGGCAGCCGCCGGAGCGGGTTACATTCTCCTGCAGAACGATCCCGATCCTAGTAGCCCCAAGAAATGGTATGAATGGATCGAAAACCTGTACAACTTTTTCCCCTGGTGTCCCGATGGCGCGGTTCTGCTTGCGTTGCTGCGAATGGCGCACCGCACCGAGGATGACGGCTCTGCGGGCGTTATCGAATGCGTTGACCAAGCCATGAGCCGCGGCGTGCCATTCTACCGTCTCGGGCTCAGACAGCTTTACGAACTGATCGCCATGTTTCGGGAGGCGGAAGGCATGCCGGATGACATTCGCGAGCGCATGGGTTCGTACCAGCAACTGCTCGTACCGCTCATGCAGGCTGTCAATCCTACGGAGCCGTTTGTTTCGTTCAGAACGCTCGCCTACCGTAAACACTAGTGCTACGCATAGACGCTCTGGCCGCAGACGAGGGAGACTGCCTCTGGGTCGAGTACGGCACCAGTGAGCGGCGCTACCGAATCCTCATTGATGGAGGTCGTTCGCGTACCTATGGGAAATTAAGATCCAAAGCAGACCACCTCGCGGCCGACGAACGGCGTTTCGAACTACTGGTTGTCTCGCATATCGACCGTGATCACATCGAGGGTGTGCTGGACTTGCTGGAAGACCCCGGGGCACCGCTTTCATTTTCGGAAATCTGGTTCAACGGCTATCATCATCTGTATGCCGAAGACATTCAGACCTATAGCCCCCTTCAGGGCGAGCGTATGTCAGAGCGCTTGCGCACCCATCCGGGATGGAACCGTGAATTCAATCGCAAGGGCGTGGTGCTGCCCGAACAGGGTAGCGTGAGCGTTCCCCTGGCGGGCGACGCGCATCTCTACCTGCTGTCACCCAGTCAAGCGAAGCTCAACGAGCTTCGAGGCGAGTGGCAGCGCGCTATCGCGGATGCTGGCCTGCTGCCGGGAAGGGCCGCGCGACCGGAAGGCCCAGAAGGTATCGAGGTGATGTCCCCAATCGATGTCGATACGCTGGCCGCTTCCGTTTTCAAAGCGGACAAGTCCAAGCCCAATGGCTCGAGTATTGCGTTCGTACTGGAATACGACGGGCGCCGTATTCTCTGCGGGGGCGATGCGCACGTGGACCTACTCCTCGAGCGCATCCCTGCGCTGCCGTTTTTTGATGCGCAGACAGGTCGACTGCCCATCGATGTCTTCAAGCTTCCACACCATGGCAGTGCGAAGAACTGTTCCAAACCCTTGTTGGACCTTCTCGATTGCCCCCGCTATCTTTTTTCTACGAACGGCAACTACTTCAAACACCCGGATAGGGAGGCGGTTGCACGGGTGATCAAGTTCGGCGGGGATAGTCCCACGTTGTGCTTCAATTACCGATCCGAGGAAACCGCGGTGTGGGACGATGCTCGATTGAAACGACGACACGGCTATGGTACGGAGTACGCGAATCCAGGGCAGGATTTTAGTCTGGAGCTGGCTTAGCCGGCGGCAAGATGGACGATGCTCTGCACTTCAACGATCAGGGAAGCTGAAACTGGCGCTACCTCAGAGTTTGGGGGTGCGTGGCAGACCACTCTGGCTTGGGAACACTTCATAAACCTGGCATAGAGGGTACGGTCAACAGGAGGATTCATATGGAACGGGAACAACGAAAAGCGGTCACACGTAAGTTGACCATCGTTGCGCAGGATCCGTCAGTCAAGGTCAACAATCGCATCCTGACCAGTACGGTGGACGTGCCGGCTGAATCCCTGGAGCGAGGGCCGCGTGGGTACAGGGTGCATGTGATTGATTACGATGCATCGACGCAGACGCTCTATGAGCCCTTTTTATACCAGGTTGGGACGGACGGTAGTATCTCGGACCCATTCAAGAAGCCGAACAAGCGCACGATCCTCTCAGACCCACGGTTCCACGCCCAAAATACCTATGCGATTGTCATGCGGATACTGGGGCGCTTTGAGTACGCGCTGGGCCGTCGCGTGAGTTGGGGTATTTCGGGTCATCAACTGAAAGTGGCGCCGCACGCGTTTGCAGACGCGAACGCCTTCTATTCACGCGAGGATGAATGTCTGGCATTTGGTTATTTCCCCGGTAGTGACGGCATGGTGTTCACCTGCCTGTCGCATGATGTTGTAGCCCATGAAACCTGCCATGCAATCGTAGATGGTCTGCGTCACCACTTTATGACTCCTTCTTCTCCCGACCAGGCCGCATTTCACGAGGGTTTTTCCGACATTGTGGCGTTGCTCTCGGTATTCGCACTTCCCGATGTGGTTCTGGCGCTATTGGATCGACCGGCAGGTGGTGCCAAGGGATTATCCAAATCGAAAGACGGTTTAATTCACAAGGACTCGGTAAGCGTCGAGGCGCTGCGGAATTCGGTATTGTTGGGATTGGCTGAACAGATGGGCCAGGAGATCACCGCGGTTCGAGGCCACGCGCTTCGTCAGTCTGCGACGTTGCGGGAATCCCCCAAGTACCTGCAAGACTCGGTATACATGGAGCCGCACCGTCGTGGTGAGATACTCGTCGGGGCGGTAATGAATGCCTTTCTAAGGGTGCTTTCTGATCGCCTTCGTGGCCTCGGAACCGTCAGGGACAGATATTTGAACCGAGACCGCGTGGCCGAGGAAGCCGCCGATTGTGCGGACTATCTTTTGACCATGTCTATTCGTGCCCTCGACTATGTGCCACCCGTTCATCTGGATTTTGCGGATTTTCTTAGCGCACTCCTCACTGCCGACCACGAGATCCGCCCAGATGATTCTCGCTATCACTACCGGGACCACTTACGCAAATCGTTCCATGGCTACGGCATACTACCTGGAGCAAGACTGCCGTCTAACCAACCTACGCCGGGTGGCCTTTGGGCACGCTTCGACGACACTGGTTTCAACTACGATAGCGTCCACTTCGAAAGCCTCGGACGCGATGTAGAAGAGATGTTCCGGTTTGTATGGGAACATCGGGAACAACTAAAGCTAGTGGACGAGGCCTACACGGAAATCGTATCCCTGCGACCCTGCCATCGCATCGCTCCGGACGATGGGTTTCCACTGAAAGAGATCGTCGCAGAATGTCGGCAGCGGGTGCGGGTGAAGGCGCAAGAACTGATGCCGTTATACGGCATTGAGAAACCGCCAGAGATGCCGGCAACTCAGGAGGTCACCCTGCAGGGCGGAACAACACTGATCCTGGATGAGTTTGGGCGTATGAAGTTTTCGATCACCAATAGCATTTTGCATGCCAAACGACAATCAGAACACCTGAAGTATCTTTGGAAATACGGCTACTTCGAAAAAGGCGCATCGTTACGACAACGTTTTTCCAATCTGCATCGGCGGCGCAGCATGGATCTCTCTCGTCATATCGAGGAGGAGTGGTAAGAGATGGCATCACGCACACCAAAACCCACCCGAACGACAATCCGCGCCTACCAGGTTGGGTTTGGCGATTGTTTCCTGATGTCAGTGGACTATGACGATGATCCTGATGTCGGTGTACGCCACGTGCTGATCGACTTTGGTACTACCGCTCTGCCAAAACACAAGCCCAGGAAATCAATGCAGGACATCGCGCAGAGTATCCGATCCGTAACTGGAGGGAAGCTCCATGGTGTGGTGGCCACGCATCGCCACAAAGATCATATCTCGGGGTTTTCAGGTTCGGCCGGGGAGATCATCATGTCTCTTCGGCCAGAAGTGGTAGCCCAGCCATGGACTGAAGATCCGAAAGCCGCAGAAGATGCCCTCATGCCGACACCGCAGACTCGCGTCGGACTATATGCGGCAACTCTTGGGAGTATGCAGAGTGTCGCCAACTTCGCTCTGAAGGAGGTCAAGGGTGGCGCTCCCGGAATAGCCAAGGGGGTTCGCACGCAAATTGAGTTTATAGGCGACGACAATCTATCCAACCGTGAGGCGGTCGAAAACTTGGCGAAAATGGCGCAGGTCGACACTGTGTATCTTCACTACGGTATGAAATCCGGTTTAGAAGAGATCTTGCCGGGAGTGAAAATACACGTATTGGGCCCACCTAGTCTGGAACAGACCGATAGCATCTTGACCCAGCGGGCGCGTGACACGGATGAATTTTGGCATTTTCAGTCGAATGCCGGGCATAGGGCTGCATCGAAACGGCGTCTGTTTCCTAACTCAAAGACTTGGGGCAAAAAACGTAAAGAATTACCCATCGAAACGCGTTGGTTCTTGCCGCGTATGAATCAAATACGAGGAGAGCAATTGCTACAGATTGTACGGTCCCTTGATCATGCTATGAACAACACCAGCCTAATCTTATTGTTCGAAGTGGGCAGCAAAAAATTTCTGTTCTCCGGCGATGCGCAGATCGAGAACTGGGAATACTGTTTGCACACCGCACGTGATCGGAAGAAACAACATCGATTGTTGGAAGAAGTGGATTTCTACAAAGTTGGCCACCACGGCAGTCTGAATGCCACGCCAAAAACCCTGTGGGGGTTGTTCAATAATCGAGGTAATCAATCTGCGCCAGAGCGCATGCGTTCGGTAGTCTCTACGATGGCGGACAAGCACGGTTCGCTGCATCGGGGTACTGAGGTGCCCCGTAAGAAATTGACGGATGCGTTGAAAGCAGAGACCGATTACAAAACAACGCAAACGATTCGAAGAAAGGATGAATTCTTTCACGAACTGGTGTTTGACGCATGACAAAGAGCATGTCCGCTCCGCTAGCGCGCGGGGTCGGGTTGCTACTCTGTGTCGGGTGAGGGCATAGAGGGCATAGAGGGCAAGTATGGGTAGAGCACCCGGTGGTGTCGTGCTTCACATTCGGTGACTCAGCGCCGCCGCAGTTAATGTCGAACAGTCGTTGGATTGTCGAACGAGATGGAAAGCGGGTTGAGCATTGGGGCCTTTGATCGCTTTCGTGGTCACGACGGTCAGAAATCGGAACGACAGTACAAAGAGGGAGTTCAATGAAGATTCACCGGAAAAGGTACTGGCTGGCCCTCATCTTTGTCTTCGCTACGGCAGCTTGGGCCGATGAGGCGGTCTTTCTGGCGCTCCAGGGCGATGGCTCGGCTTCGATCGCAATAGATGAAAATGCCCAACGTGCGTTCATTATCGACGGTGGGCGCAGTGGTGCCCGAGGAATCATGGGCGGGCGCGTTGGGGAGGACGACCCGCTAGGAAACTTGCTGGCGCGCGGTGTACGGGAACTATTCGTGGTGTGTTCGCACCCACATCGGGATCACATGTCAGGGCTGATAAGTTTAATTGAGGACCCTAGGATCGAAAGGTTCGATCGCTTAGTCTTCATCGATAATGACTACGAGCAGCGAACCGGCCGAGAGTCGCTGATCGCCATGTACCGGAAACGAGGGGGCGCGGGCCCAGGCGGCGGGAATGGACCTGGCACGGACCATGTGTCCATACAAGGTAAGTCGCCATTCGAGCCCGGTGGTGGCGGAATGGCCGTTGAACTCTATGCCGGAGCTCACGGTGCAGACGAGCACGATCGGGCCATTATTTCCGCCTACACAATCACGGAGGGTGACCGTGCCAACACAGTGGTGGATTTCGACGATGCATCGAAAGCTCTCATCGATGAGTGGTCGCGCGAGGCAGACCTCAAGCCGAAAACACTCGTGATCTCGCACCACGGATCTAAATACAACTATCGAAAGGACATCCTGGACGCGTACCCAAGTGTGCGAGACGTCGTAATAACGGTCAATGATGCCAACCGCTATTTTCACCTGTGAGTGGCGAATTGTAGATTTTACTAGAATTGGAATCTGAAATTACCCACTAAAACATGAAATCTATCCTCGATAGCTCCAGAGTACAAAGAACAATCCATAGATAACTTCCCTATCAGCAGACGGCGACCCACATCGAGTGTGAATTCTTTTGGTGCCTTCCAACAGCCTGACCCTAGATCAAGGCATTAAAGCCCTATTTTGGCGTTAAACGCAGGGACTGAGCCGGGCGAAAGATCCAACGCTAAGGAGACGTCGTAGGTTCATTCCTGCATGGACAACCGCCTTTCCGATTTCCCGCCTGATCGCTACGCCATCACAGCACATTGCCCGTGTGGCCACTCGGCCCAGGTCGATTACCGGCTGATCCCACCCGAAACGCTGGTTAACAGCTTACGGGTGCGCCTGGTCTGCAAGGTCTGTGGTCGGCGTGACCCGGGTATTCGGATTCACTGGAACGGGGCTGGCGGGTTCAAGTATGGGTCAGGCTGAGAGTCCGCTACCTGCAAACTACGGCCATTCCCGGCACCGTGATCGGGGTGTCAGATCGCTTTGCACCAAGATCGTGGCCAACGGCAGCAAACGACACAGAGCCGTCCTTAAGCAATTTCTAATATGGGACATTAGGTTTCTTTGCAGCGCACTTAGCAGCAACGGCTGTTCCCAACACTAAACGGTCATTTCGCCGCGACGCAAGTCACGTCTGTAA
>Ga0316192_10003824_pt1 | contig 10947 bp, 7 predicted proteins | sample MerIslwburrow_MG_FD_204931 | JGI IMG/M metagenome (GOLD analysis project Ga0316192, IMG submission 204931) | Coastal sediment microbial communities from Maine, United States - Merrow Island worm burrow | ecosystem: Environmental > Aquatic > Marine > Coastal > Sediment | place: USA: Maine...
CATGCCGACTTTATTAAATGGAAAGAAATAAATGGACTTCAGGATTATGATTATAAAAGGATGTTCACACCTGATGCCCAAAATCCTGAGGTAGTGTTTTATCAACAAGTTCATGAGACTTAATCATTTAAACTTGCGTTTTTTTTATGTTTGATAACAGGTCTTGAACACTTCAACTACTTCAACATCGAACTGTTCACCACCCGTTTCAATCAACTGCTGCATGGCTTCTTCACTGGAGAGGCCCTTACGATACAGGGTCGACAGTCATGATATCAAATGCATCGGCTACAGCCAGAATACGGGCTCCAATAAGGGCTTTCTCGCCTTTCAGTCCAGCATGTGAGAGACAATACCATCGAGACTGGCCCCATTGGTTCTGGCCTTCTCCTGTCAAGACCAGCATAAAGGGCGCACATAAAACAACCGGCGCCGTGTGGCGCCGGTTATTCAGCCCAGACTATCGGAGCTATTGATAATCGAGAATGCCGTCACAATTGGCATCGATACGCCGATACAAGCTGCCCTGCCACTGTACGGCATGGTATCTGGCCACCGATCCCTGACGCATCTTGATTGACTTCGCATAGGCCGCACCTTCGATGCTGCTTTGCGGGCCGAACTCAAGCTCGGCATTCGGCGCTGTCAGCACACCTTGTACAGATGCGCCTTGCGAAATCCTGAGCTTCTTACCCTGCTGAATATTGATCGCCACATCGCGCGTGCTTCCGCTGCTTGAGACAATTTTCAGCTGTACGCCCTTGCCAAGTTTTACTTTTCCGCTGATGTTCAGTGCAACCGCCCCGGCGGAGAGATCGAATCCAAGTATGGCCGGAGGCAATGGAATTTCATTGGCCTCATCATCATCATCGTCGTCATGTTCCCTCTCCTTCTTGCCATCCTTGTGCTTACCATCATGTCCCTCGCTTTCTGCATCCAAATGCAGCTTTTCGAAGAAGTATTCGCCTGCCGTCAGCAACAACACGCCGCCCTGTTTGACTTGCACCTTACCGTACGCACCAGGTGCCAGGGTCACCGGGCCATCCTCTACCTTAACCTTCACTTTCGGACCGCCCGCAGTGAAAATAGCCTGAGGCAGTAGATAAACCGGCATGGCATCATCAAGAACCTGCCCGCCGGTCAAGGTAAGCACGCCATCGTCTTCCTGCTCTACTTCATCACCGCTGACCGCATAATCAGCCGTCAGCAACCCTTCGACCTCAATTTCTTCGCGCGCCCACAGATCGCCAGCCAGTACACTGTTGTTATGCTCCTCGATCTTAATTTCATCGTTCGCGCCGATATGCCCGATACTGTTGGCCATGCCGTCCAGTTCCACTTCCTTGTCGGCAAAGAGCACGAAGTCAGCAAGTTCGCTAATTTCAGCTGGCCCCATATTCACCGTTGCCAGAGTAGCATCGCTGCCGGCGGTCACGGTAGTGCCGCGGGGCACACTCACGCCGGAGGTGTAGGCCACGTTGGCATATAGCGGCGGAAATGGCTGTGGCGAAACGCTGACCTGCAAATCCACCACCGCCTCTTCACCCGGATCAAGGGTATAGACGGGCATCGCCAGCTTGGCATCCGCAGCTCCATCATAGATGAGATTAGTGGTCAGCGTGCAACTGTGCACCTGATCCACACTGAACGACTGTGCGCCAGTGAATGTCAAACTCAGGAAATCCTCCACCTGCACAGCATCCAGCGGTACATCACCATCGTTACGTACCAACATTGTGTAGTTCACTGTACGTAAGCCCGCACCGTGATTAACAACCTTGCTAATTTCCTTAGTCATCACAATCACCGGATTCTCTGGATCAAGATTGAACGACGGACCTGACTGACCAGCAAAGGCCAGCTCATGAGTCTTCTCCGGCAGGAAATTATCGGTCGTGCTTGGCAGCGGAATGCTGGCCGTAGCCAAATGCCCGAGGCTCACATCCCATGGCCCGGCTACGACTTGGGGAATGGTCGGCTTCCAAACACACACCCATTCTGGGTTTTCCCAATAACCATCTGTACAAACATCGGCATAAAAGCCCACACAACCTGTTGCCTCGGTATACACGCCGATACATGTGTTTGTTGTCTCAGTGCAATGCCATATTGGAACAAACGGTCTCCAGCCATAAGTCAGACAGGTTGAAGATCCAGCATAAATTTCGAATTCCGGCACGGAGAAATTCAGCTTCAGCGCTTGATTCTTATACGCTCCTTCATAAATCATGTCACCCGCATGCGTGAAATTATTGGGCAGAGAATAATCGGAATCGGCTGCCGTTTCAGTCGTCTGACCGGTCGGCAGGGTCAAGGCGATGCTATTGCCTGCGGTAAAGGGAACGGAACTACCATTGCCGGAAGCCAGCACATGAGTTTCATCCGTACCATCAAGCACCACCCAGGCCATGGCTGTGCCGAGATTCAGGTTTGCCTGTACGCTTTCCGGCTTGAATTTCACAGATCTATGCTGAGACATATCAACATCGAAGCTGAAATCAATGAAGTCGTATCCAACCTGTACGCCCTGTACTGTTGGAGTCTGCGCCCCCAATGGCGGGCCGCCGACGTATTTCAGATAGCTATCGATATCAATATTCAGCTCTCTGGTGAACTGCTCGCTATCGGAAGCAGACATGGATCCATCTGCTGCGACATGTGTACTGTCCGTTTGGGCATCGGGGAACAGAACAGTACCAGTTATGCCGGTAAGAAAAGATGTCATGGGGTCAATTCTGTAGCCCAGGGGATCACTCGGAACCCTGATAATCGGATTGGCACCATTTCTCATCTCATTGATAGCAACGCCTTCATCGAGTCCGCCACAATCACTCACACATATTTGTGCAGTCACCCCGCTGTTTAAAGTTATGCCGCCGTCAATATTCAATGCGCCGCCCAGCGGGGACGTTGTCATCCGGGTGCCGCTCGAATCCACCGCATATCGGGAACGAATCACAATGGTATCACCGCCACGAAAGGTATTGGCCTGCGGAAAATCAAGCACTACATTGACCGGATAATCTACGTTCACCTGTCCGTAGCCGATATCCGACAACCTGACGCCAAAAGAAACGCTACCGCTGGTATTCCCGCCTGCGGTAGCACCGAATTTTATACCATCAAGATCTTTAACATTATCATCAATCCAGTCTGCAACAGTTTCCCCGGTAATTTCTTTTGTGATGCTATAGCCAGTGGTTATGCCGCCGGTAGACTGCTGGCCGGAGTTCCATGATTGACTGAATAGGGGAACAGAGATTTCCGTTGTTCCTGCTCCCGGGCCGCGCAGGCTCTGGTTGTGCGTTGAGAAAGGGATTCTGCCGCTCACCTGCTGCATCGGCGTGGGGAAAATATACAGAATCGGGCCGGGCGGAACAGCAAACGCCTGCGGTATGGAAAAAGTAAATGCAAAAAGCAACAACATACCCTTCAAAGAAAATTGCCGGAAAAGAAAAAAATAGAACTGAATTGCCATAATACCCTCCTGATGAATATCAGTTACAATTTATACGCTATTCTAAGGGGTAAAAAAAAGGCATGTAATTGCCATTGGTTAGTAATTTGTACTAACTTTAGTTAGTTTGTTGTTTTCAGGGAGGGTGTGCAGGCATGCATATACTGATTGCCGATGATCACGGGCTGTTTCGCGACTCAATGCGGGCCTGGCTGGAGCAACTCGATAAGGACTACCACATCGATACCGCCAGCAGCCTGAAAGATGTACTTGCCGCGCTGGAAAGCGAACAGAATTTCCGGCTGCTGTTGCTCGACCTGAATATGCCCGGCATGCAGGGCGTGGAAAGCGTCCGGCACATCATCGGACGTAGCAATCGCACACCGGTGATTGTCGTATCAGCCAATGACAACAAACACGCTATTCGCGCCTGCCTTGATGCCGGAGCGGCGGGATTTGTGCCTAAATCTTCTGATGGCGAAAGCATCCTTGCTGCCATTCGGCTGGTACTGTCCGGGGGTACTTTTTTCCCACAAGGCATTGGCTTTAGTGAGGATGGACTGAGTTTTTCAGAAAAACAGATGAAAATACTGCACTTGGTAGCCAAGGGTGCATCGAATCGTGATATTGCCTCAGAACTTTATCTTACCGAAGGAACAGTAAAACAATACATCAGCGATATTCTCAACAAACTGGGCGTGGATAATCGCACGCAGGCAGCCCTGGTGGCACGCGAGATGCTCGGCATTATCAGCTAAAAGGGTTTATCATCAAACCATTTAATCTGGAACAAACTGGACCAGCGCATTTAGCAACTGATCCTCCCTCACAGGCTTGGGCAGGAAATGGCAGCATGCTTCTTTCACCTTTCCGCCCACATCAGCTGCTGTATCGCCGCTGATAATAATCGCCGGCACATCTGCTGCGAAATGCTCGCGCAACGCATGTACCACCGTCACACCATCTTCCTCCCCGCGCAGCCGATAATCGGCAATAATCACATCCGGTCGCGCATATTCGAGGCGAGCCAATTCATCAAGCATCGCCCGCCCACTGGAAGCAGAAAGCACTTCACAATCCTGCGCCCGCAGCCAACTTCGCGTCGCATCAAGGATGGCTTCATCGTCATCCACCAGCAACATGAACATTCCGGCGATATCACGCTGCGGCTCATCGGCCTTCGGCAAAACACAGGCTTCACCTGCCGTGCAGGCAGGTAACGAGATGCAAAAACAAGAGCCGCGACCAGGCTGTGATCGTAAATCAATTGGGTGATCAAGCAGGTCTGAAAGCCTGCGCACAATTGCCAGCCCGAGCCCCAGTCCCTTTTCCCGGTCACGCTCGGGGTTGCCCAACTGATAGAACTCAGAAAAAATCGCCTCGCGTTTTTCCTCGGCAATTCCTGGGCCGGTATCCCACACCTCGACCAGAAGGCGGTTGGATCGACGGCGCACTGCCAGTAATACCTTGCCAGATTCGGTATAGCGAATCGCATTGGACAACAGGTTGCGCAGCATGCGTCCGAGTAGCATCGGATCTGTTATTGCGCATGCGCCGTGCTGGATACGCAGGCGCAAATTAATGCCCTTCTCCCCAGCCTGTTGGGCGAACTCTGCCGCGCACTCCTCGAGCAGGGGTGTTAGTGGGATCATACGCTTTTCCACTTGGACATTGCCGGCATCAAGCCGCGAAATATCCAACAGGCCATTCAGTAACTCCCCGAGCACGGTACTGGATTGTCGCGCCTTGCCCAGCCATTCATCATGCTTCTGTTCATTTTTTTCACGCGCCAGCACGCCGAGGTAGAGATCAAGTGCATGCAGCGGCTGACGCAAATCGTGGCTGGCGGAAGCGAGAAAACGTGATTTATCAAGGTTGGCCTGCTCGGCTTCCTGACGCTTTACCTGCACATCGACAAGCAACTTTTCGCGCTCAAATCGCAGGGCAATGCTCTTCTGGATGATTCTGGACAAATTCACTGCATACATGATGTTGGGTAGCAGAAACACGCCAACAAGAAAACCAACCACCGCCAAATCCCCGCCTTCCACAATAAAATGCAGTGCAAGCAGACACCCAACTGGAAGTGCATAAGCATAAAAAGCCGGCAGAAATGCAGCATGCGACCCGATACATGCAGCAATCATACCGAAGAGGATAAGGCTGATAATCAGCGTATTGGTCAACGAAGCGGGATCCATCACCAGCCAAGGCAGGCTACCCCACATTATACCACTCATAGCTGCACCACAGGTATAAAGCCACGCCCAATAACTGAATCTTACGGGGTTGCCTGCCTCATCAATCGATAAAAAGCGACTGAAAAGTATCGCTCTTCCGAGAGCAATCAAAAGTTGCGCCCCGAGCCAGCCTGACAGCAAGATATGAGAAGATGTTGACCACAACAGGGCGGATATAATAAATGCGACCGATAGTCCGCCAATAAGCACAGTCGGAGAATTGCCGTAGAGCGATTTGACCCGTTCGACAAGAACCCGATCTTCCATCGGAATGTTTTCCGGAAGCAACGCCTCCGGAGCCTCCCCGCTTGATAGCGATTCGCTTTGCGACATGACGCCAGTGTGACGAATGACGTAAGCGCTTTCCAGTCTTCGCTGGATACTGCACTTACGGATCATAGGATGGGAGGAAGAGTTTAAACCAGCTTAATCCAGCAGGTGAGAGACAATGCCATCAGCCAGCTTGGGTTCGAACCAGGTGGATTTGGGTGGCATCACCTCATCTTTGTCTGCCACGGCCATCAGATCCTGCATGCGGGTCGGGAATAGTGAGAAGGCCACTTTCATTTCGCCACTGTCGACGCGTTTTTCCAGGCCGTTCAGACCACGGATGCCACCGACAAAATCGATTCTGGCATCACGTCTTGGATCGGAGATGCCCAGTATGGGTTCAATCAGATTAGTCGCCAGCAGGCTGACATCAAGACGGGCAACCGGATCAGATTGAATTGCTAACTCCGGCCTTAGAGTCAGGGCATACCAGTTGCCGCCCAAATACATGCCAAACTCGGCAGGGCGCTCAGGCCGCACCGGTGCTGCTGCTTCATCAACAATAAACGCCTCATCCAGCAGGGCCAGAAACTCAGCTTCGGTCAAACCGTTCAAGTCGGTTATAACGCGGTTATAATCTAGAATATGCATCTGATCGTGGGGGAAAATCACAGTCAGGAAATAGTTATATGCTTCCTCACCCGTGTGGGCCGGATTGGCTGCTTTGTATGTTGCTGCAACCCGCGAGGCTGCAGCAGAGCGATGATGGCCATCGGCCACATACAATGAATCCATTTCAGCAAAAGCCCTGTTCAACTGCTCGGTTTGTTCAGCATCGCGTATCAACCACAGCATATGCCTGACATCACCATCAGCGACCACATTCAGATCGGGTTCAGCTTCGGCAACCTCAGCCAAAATTGAATCGACAACCTTATGGGCCTGATAAACCAGAAAAACCGGGCCTGTCTGCGCGCCCAGCGCCTCTATCTGGCGTACCCGGTCATCTTCTTTGGCCGGACGCGTAAACTCATGCTTGCGAATGCGGTTTTCATCATAAGCCTCAACAGAAGCCGCCGCGACAATACCTGTCTGCACATGCTCGCCCATAATCAGGCGATAGGCATAATAATAGGGCTGCCCATCCTGAACCATCACGCCCTCTGCCAGCATGCGGGCAAAATTCTCGGCTGATTTGGCATATACAGCCGGATCATAGGGATCGGTGCCCGGCGGCAAATCAATCTCAGCCTTGGAAACATGCAGGAAACTCCAGGGCCGTCCGTCAACACGCTGCCGGGCCTCCTCGGAGTTAAGCACATCATAAGGCGGTGCCACCACCTTATCGGCGAATTCTGGAGATGGTCGAAGACCGGCAAAGGGACGGATCAGTGGCATGGGAACTCCTGCTCTTTTGAAGATGAGATGTGGTAAACCAGAACAGAAATCATGGAGTCTGGATAAAATAACAGCAAGTCATTCTTTGCGCTGGTGCTGTTGGCGTTTCGCCTAAATCAGCTATGGGTCAGCATGGCCATTTCTACTGCTGAAAAACCGGCATGCTGACGGGCTTCCAGATTGAACGGGCCAAACAGCCCCTTGGGGTAAAATTCGTCCAGCAATCCCTGAAAAGCTTTCAGCGGATCAAGCTGGCGCTGTTCACACAGATAATGGAACCAGTGATTGCCAATTTTCACATGGCCGATTTCATCGCGCAAAATAATATCCAGAATACAAACCGCATTTTCATCTCTGGCCTGCCTGAGTTTTTCCTGAATGCCCGGAGTCACATCCAGACCTCTGGCTTCAAGCACCCGAGGCACCATGGCCATGCGCGCCAACACATCAGTAGCGGTCTTTTCAGCCATTTCCCACAGCCCCTGATGGGCTGGATAATCGCCATAATCGCCACCCAAATGACGCAAATGAGATCGCACCAGATCAAAGTGATACACCTCTTCAGCCGCCACCCGCATCCAGTCAGTATAAAATGCTTCCGGCATAGCTGGAAAACGCTGTACCGCATCCAGCGCCAGATTGATCGCGTTGAATTCAATGTGGGCAATGGCATGCATCATTACGGCCCGCCCTTCTACAGTACCGAACCCACGCCGGGGAACTTTGCTGGCTTTAACCAGTTTGGGACGATCAGGCATACCGGGCTTTATGGAATCATCTGTCTGTGATGTTGTGTCCAGCACCAATTCACCGTTTTGCCACTGTTTTATCCAGCTTCGAACAGCCTGTAATTTTTCATCAACATTGTTTTCGGCAAGACAATTTTGAGCCATATTGCGCATTTCATTCATATCCAATCCTAGCCTGCCTCTTGAGCATCTGTGCTTACAGCTACAGCATAGCGACATGTCCGTATCAGCGCATCCATCGTCACATTTAACAGCTTTAAATCAACGAGCCACCGCACTGGCTGCACTGACGCAGGCTGTCTATCTGGTTGACTGCATTGCCCGCAAAGGCTTGGCCGATGCTGAAGATTTTCGTGTTATGACAGAGAGTATTTTTGCCGGTGCCGGCGAAAATGAGTCTGTTGCCGACTTGTATGGCGACATTACCCATCTGAATACCGGTCTGCGCTTAAGCATTAAAATTTTACGCGGGGACTCATTGCCACAGGCAAAAACACTGATGGCCTACAGTGCCGGTCTGCTTAGTCTGGAGCGCCGCCTCTCCAAAAATAAAGATATTCGCCGGAAACTGGCAGACGGCATGATCCGGGTTGGCAAGCAACGCCAGTATTTTGGTGATGCCGTGCATGTTAATGTTATTGCAGCTATTGCTGATCTGTATGGGGAAACCCTCAGCACCATCAAACCGCGTATTATTGTGCGCGGTAAATCCGAGTATTTGAGCCAGAATGTCAATACGCAGCGCGTACGCACCCAGCTCATGGCAGGTCTTCGCGCCGCTCATATCTGGCATAAGCATGGCGGTGGCCACCTGAGCCTGCTGATCAGGCGTAAAGCGCTGTTGCAGGAGCTCGAGCAACTGCAAAAAAGTGCAACTGCAATAGCTTAAAGAGGTTCTGACCTTTTCAGCAATGCCTGGGCCGACATTCATAGATGATCCGGGCTATTGTTTTTCCAATGATGTTAGATTTCGGTATATTTTTACAATAAACAGCAGCAGAACTAGGGTGCGCAGCCTCAGGAGTTTCCATGTTTCAGTTATATTATGATCACGCTGCCAAGGCCAGAGATGACATTCTCTCCGGCCTGACCGTTGCGCTGGCGCTTGTGCCGGAAGCCGTGGCCTTTGCGTTTGTTGCCGGCGTGCATCCGCTGGTTGGTTTGTATGCGGCATTTATGGTCGGCCTGATCACTTCACTGGTGGGTGGACGCCCCGGCATGATTTCCGGCGCCACCGGCGCACTGGCCGTGGTGATGGTCGCACTCGTTGCCGACCATGGTGTGCAATATCTGTTCGCTACCGTTGTACTGATGGGTCTGTTGCAGATTACTTTCGGCCTGCTGAAACTGGGTAAATTCATTCGCATGGTGCCTTATCCGGTGCTGCTCGGCTTTGTGAATGGTTTGGCTATCGTGATTTTCCTGGCCCAGCTGGGGCAGTTCCAGGTTACCAGTGCAGACGGCATTACAGACTGGATGTCCGGTGCGCCGCTGTACATTATGCTGGGACTGGTATTGTTAACCATGCTGATTATGCATTTCCTGCCCAAATTCACGCGCGCTCTGCCTGCCGGTCTGGTGGCCATTGTCGTGGTGTCGCTGCTAGCTATTTTCGGTGGTCTAGATACAAAATCAGTTGGGGATATCGCCAAAATCGGCGGTGGTTTGCCGCCCTTCCATATCCCTGCCGTGCCATTCAATCTGGAAACGCTGCAGATCATTTTTCCCTATGCCATTATTCTGGCTGCTATCGGCCTGATTGAATCGCTGCTGACTATGAGTGTGATTGATGAGATGACTGATACGCGTGGTCAGGGCAACCGTGTTTCCATCGGCCAGGGCGCTGCCAATATAGTGACCGGCTTCTTCGGCGGCATGGGTGGTTGTGCAATGATTGGCCAGAGCATGATCAATATCTCATCTGGCGGCCTGCGTAATCTTTCCGGCATTGCCGCCGCCCTGTTTCTGCTCAGCTTTATTCTGGTCGCCTCACCTTTGATCGAAATGATTCCAGTGGCAGCTCTGGTTGGCATCATGTTCATGGTGGTGATCGGTACATTCGAATGGGGCAGCTTCAACCTGCTCAATAAGGTTCCACGCGAGGATTCCTTCGTCGCCATTCTGGTTGCCGCTGTCACAGTAGCCACCGATCTGGCAATTGCAGTGATTGTTGGTGTGATTGCCACAGCCCTTATTTTTGCATGGAAACAAGCGCGTCATGTGTACGCCGAAACCAGCCTGAATGAAAACGGCAGCAAGGTTTATATCGTGCACGGGCCGCTCTTTTTCGCATCCATTCACCGCTTCAACGAACTGTTCGATGTGAAAAATGACCCGGATGATGTGATCATCGACTTCGCCCATTCACGCGTAGCTGACCACTCGGCAATTGAAACGATTGATACACTGGCTGAAAAATACACCAAAGCAGGCAAAACCCTGCACCTACGTCACCTTTCAGCCGAATGCAAACAGTTAATGGAAAATGCCGGTGATCTGGTCGAAATCAATATCAAGGAAGACCCCCACTACCACGTCGCCGACGACAAATTAGCCTAGTTTATACACCAACCCTGACTGGCCGCTTTCGGCCAGAAGGCGACGTTCAGAATTTGTCTCATCGAGTAAATTTGTCGCGCTCTAAGGTGTCTGGCAAAGCGGTGAGATTCAGACTGTATTTAAGCAATGACAGTCGCCAGTATTTTTTTCCAGTGTGTGAAGAGTAGGAAATGACCTTCACCCGGCAGGAATGTAGCACTGCAATCGGGAATGGCCTGACTAAGATATTTTCCCATATCAGGGGGCACATTAATATCTGCCAGTCCCTGCCATA
>Ga0316192_10003831_pt1 | contig 10937 bp, 13 predicted proteins | sample MerIslwburrow_MG_FD_204931 | JGI IMG/M metagenome (GOLD analysis project Ga0316192, IMG submission 204931) | Coastal sediment microbial communities from Maine, United States - Merrow Island worm burrow | ecosystem: Environmental > Aquatic > Marine > Coastal > Sediment | place: USA: Maine...
ACCAGTTTTAGTAAGATTAACTTGTTGAGCATCACCTTCAACATTGCTTGTTTGACTCAGAAAAAGTACTTCCATTGTTATCGTCCTTTTTAGTTAGTTACTTTAGGTGTGTACAAATCAGAAAATAACTTCTCAATGCGTTCTGCCATTTGATGGCGCTCTTTAGTATCAACTGCATAATGCGCGCGCATTTCAATTTGCACTGAGCGAATACGTTCTTCCAAAACTTGTGAAAGTGCCCAAGTCGATACGCCTGCAGCTAGCATTGCAGTGAGAACTGTAATTATCAATGCTTCCTGAATGCGGGTTGCATTGAACTTCGTATGTGCTTCTTCTTGTACGCGGAACGGCGCCATTCAATTACTCCCTAGTCTAAAGCAAGAATGAAGTTAATATTTGCATCTGTTAGCGTGGCGTTATTTGCAGTCCGAACCTGAAACGTATTAGTCAAACGAGAACTGATATTCGTCACCATGCCTGTAGTTGTAGTCGCAACACCCTCGCGCAGAGCGGTAACTGTATAATTAGTTGTGCCAAGGTTATGCGTAATTGTGTATGTACCTGTTGTGGTTTTAACCGCAGACCAGCCAGAAGGTAAGCCAGAGCCGGTTCCAGCGGCGCTAACACGTCCGTCATAAAAGCCTAGATTTCCTCTAGCAAGTTTACCTGTACTTGCGCCTGTACCTCCATTAGCAACAGCCAAATCCGTGCCAGACCAGTTTCCGTTGTTGATCGTATTCAACACTGCGAGACTGCCCAAACCAAGATTCGTTCTCGCAGTTGCAGCATCACTTGCGCCTGTACCGCCGTTTACAATTGCCAAATCAACGCCAGACCAATACGTGTTATTAATCGTACTCAATGTTGCAAGACCGCCAAGTCCCAAATTACTTCTGGCAATGCTTGCACTTGCAAGGTCACTCAGGTTGTTGGCGCGGTAGGCGAAGATTGTTGCATGTTGCCCGTCAACTGTATCTGCATCCAAACCGCTGCCGGTTCCATCGTTGCCAGCGTGCCAAATGGTATTACCTAGGTATTCGAAAATACCATAACCAACTTCGAATGTGGTATCCCATGCAATTGCACCTGAGCCGCCTTCGACAGTGTACAGCGTCCAAGCGTTTATGTTACTGCGAAAATAAGTCGCATCTCCAGCCGAATAGCGCGTCCAGGAGGTGCCATTATCGGTTGTATACGCGTTGTTGGAAATGCCCCCTTGAAAACTCATTTGTATGTCAATATAACCAAGGTCATTACGCAAACCAATGAAGTCTGTTCCATACGTGTACATGTACTTGTCGGTATCGCGCAAATTAATACGCCCAACACTGCTACCATCCACAACAGTAAGAGGGCCTTCCATTGTTTGTGCGCCAGTTTTTGCAACGAAATTGCCCGCTAAATCGCCGCCGTCTGCAGGATCGCCATTGGCATCAAACACAACTACATTGCCAGCCGTCCAACTCGCCGGGTCTTGCCATGCAGTTTCCAAAAGCGTCGCATATGCAGCTGTCATTTTGCCATCTTGCGTGGACGTGGCAGCAATTACATTGCCAAGATCTTTGCGTGCAGTTGCAATGCCTCCTGGAGTCACGCCATCATGCAGCCGCAACTCTCGCGCGGTCAAATCCATTGTGACTTCGCCATCCAACCCTAAAAACAAGTCAGATTCGGACGTAATGTGCCGAATTATCTGGACGCGCTTTGCCATTAAAATGCTCTCCCGGCAGGAATACCTGTAAGTTCTAAAGTTTTCAAATGGAAGTAATCATTGACGTCTTCCGTTTCAATATGTACCAAGTGGTAAAGACCCGTTGCATGGCAACTGTAAATGGCAGCCTTACCACTTGCACGCGCTTCTTCCAGCAATTGTTCTTGACCTTCAAGTGCAAGATATGCGTCAAGTGTGCCAATGATACTAGCAGTATAAGCAGTATACGTAGTGAGGGAAAATCCCCAATCCTCGTACACGGTTGGATTGGCTGTCAGCCAATCAACACTTATGTCTGGCATTGTTAGCCAATCTTCGAACTGAACTTCATTTGTGCCTGCATCAAGCATGCCGATCATAACGTCGGTAACTGCACTGAACTCTGCAACAGCTTCACCAACGATCAAACGAAAAACGCCGATGTCCACAAACGCGTCAAGATTAGCTTCGTTATGACTAACAGGTAATGTGCCAATCTTGTCAATGCCCGATCCAAGTGCCATGCGAGAACCCAACAACGATGTACCACCGATCACTTGCGTTGCAGTTGCACTTACGTCTACTGCTGCAAGTTCAGATTCAGTTGGGGAACGCGCTTCCTCGATAAGCCCCAATAAGTCATACACACCTGCATACTGCAATCCAGAAATATCGACACCATCTACGTACAAGACAGACGGCATCTTTGCAACTCCGGACTCAAGTCGCGCTGGGTAAGTAACATCCGGACGAAAGTAGTAATCTGAATAATTCAGCGTTGGCGCAATGCTGTCCGAAGTGCCAAACGTATACCGATACATACTCCCAAATTGATCCCAATGCACAATTGCATAACCTGCATTTGGTCCAGTGTCGGTAACAATCTCTGAGATACCTGCATGAGTGCGATCAAACGAACCCCACTCATCAGCCTTACCTGCCCAAATCCAAGCTTTTGTATATACTGACTCTTGTTCGTTCTCAGCGTAGGACAAGAACAACCAATCACGGGTTGTTATATAACTGAGCTTGAAAATTCCTTCACCTGTATTGGTCAGAAAGTCCAGTACTTGCAAACGCAAGAATTCGCTAAAAACTGGTTGCCAAGGTTCTGGTACTTGCCCGCGAGTGATGTAAAAACCATCTCCAGCCAAGTACAAAATATCATCATCGCGAGTTTGAATAATGCAGTAAGTGTTGATTGGGATATGCTGCGAAGATAATAACGTATGGCGAAACACCAGAATTGTGCCTGACAGCGTTGACTTCATTATTCCGTTTTTGGTAATTGTAATGAAACCATCGGCTACTTTGTAAACACCCATGACACTGTCAAGTGTGAATGAAGCTACAATTGCAAGAGATTGAAAACCAGCCCCTGTCGCAGAAGAAGGCGTAAACAACTCGCCATTATCAATTTCACTCCAAGCTGCTAATCCATGTGCAACTACAACCAAACGACCGCCACTTTCACAACAACCTACAATGTCAGCAGGAACACTCGCCCCATAACTGATACCATCCACCAATAACCAAGTGTCGGCAATGCTGTTGTATTCAAGAAGGCCAACCCCACGTTTGGCAAAGTAAAACTTGCCGCCAACTGTTGCATACGACCAAGGGTATTGATCCGCAGGTTCGGTGAAAGTAAACACTGGAATTACACGCTGACTCAACATGTCAGTTTGCAAAACAGCGCCTTTAATAAAAATCCAAGATGCCGTAGATGCATCAGTTGTAAAACTCTGTACGTACCGTGGATCGTCAAGAAATAAATGAGCCATTTCAGAACGGGCAAATCCGGAACGAGGCCCATCAATGTCAGCGAAGAAATTTTCTCCTGCAACAGTAACGTGCTGGGTTACTTTCCGGCGATCAAGCGCAGGGACAAGTCCCTTTACTTTATTTGCCTGAACTAAAGCCATTAGCGGAAGTACAGCTCGTATTGCATAGCAAATGATTCTCCGTCAAGAATAGCAATTGGCACAGTGAGCGGTCCAGAATAACTGAACAAGTTGCCAACCGTACCAGTGCTGACACTGCATAAAAACGCCCGAGTAAAAGAGGCAGAGAAATCACCGCCAGAAGCTGTAAACGTCAGAACTTTGGAAGTGGCCCGTTTCTGCCCATTCACTTCATCAATTGTAGGCCAGCCTGTAGAATTACGCTCTACAACTTTACGCGCATAGCCAAACGTAACAGTTGGTTCAGTTGTAATACTTACAAGTGTATCAGCTTCGACAGGCGCCTGATTGCACAGTCCAATGTGAAACTCAGTTGGTGGTCCGCCAGTCAGGCCCATATCTTCATCACGAGTTACAGCACGCAAGAACTGCTCTTTGCCAACATCAACAACTGTATTTGGAATGAAGATTTCGCGTGAGATGCCAAGGCGTTTCGCAACACTTTCAGGAAAGAAGAATCTGTAACCGCCGAGTAATTCCATTCTAGGACTCCGGTACTGGGTTGAGTGTAAGTACATAACCTTGGGTTAGCTGTGCACTGTTTCCAGCTTTCGCATTAACCCACTGAAACGTAAACGTAATTATATTTACCACTGTAGTATCAAGCGCATGAGGAGCTGTTTCGCCGTGGGCATAAGTTTCATCATCATCAACCACAACTGTTGCATCAGTAAATGATCCACTAGCCCCTTCAGTCAAAGTTGTGCACGTGTAGCGGATGTCCAAACCCGCATCTAGTTTATTGCCGCCAATACGACTAATTGTGTGAATAACAGAACCATTCAATTTCACATAAAGAGTAAAGTCATCCGAAGCACTAGCATTGGAATAGGTGCCTGCAAGGCGCAAAATAAATGCTTCTCCGATATGCAGCTCATCCGGAGGTATTAATAGTGAACCAATCTCTGTTTCGACAACTGTGTTTGTGACGTCAATTGCTTCGGTAACAATGCCAAGTACTGTCACTGCCCGCTGCAACTTGTAGAAGTTGTCAAATAACCACTGTTCAACTTCAGGAGGAAAGAAACCCTTTGGGGGTTCCGTTACCAGATGGGGAGAAGCATAAGTTGCTTGGTGCGTCATTGATTAACCTGTGATCGAAGAGTATGAATCTTGTGTAATTGAAGTTACCATATCTTTCTGCAACGACTTGAAAAGCGCAAAACTTGGAGATGAACGTGGATCACCCATTGCTTTCCAAACCTTGGCGCAAGTGCCTTCAAGTACCATATCGTACCAATCCGTTAACATCCAATTGGTAACTTGCAAGCGTGCGGCCAACTGCTCTTCGTCAGTTGTAGCAGTCAAGTAGCTCCAAGTACCTGTTTCTAATTCGTAGGTTGCAGGTCGATCGGTTACTGTTTGGTAATAAGCAAGTTTGGTAAACCAAACAAAGTATGCAACATCAATCAACGTGCCTGACGAAACTCCGTGAAATGCCCAAGAGCCTCCAGTCAAATAATGGAAATAGTCTTTCTTGTTCTGACTCTTTCCGGGCTGCGCATGCTTGGAAAAGATTGGCTGCCCTTGCGGATCAACAATCCCAGGAAACTTCACTGCAAGCAGTTGCCGAAAGTATTCAGGTTTGTCCCAGATGAACGCGTCGGAAGTCGCCGTCAGTTCATCTTCAATCATATCATCGCCTGCAAGTACAAGCGTTTGGCATTCCCGCATTGCCTGCCGCGCATAAGATAACATATCTGCACGCAAGTTCGCCCGACCAGTTCTTGTAACTGTATCGTCGATCAATGCTGAAAATGTATTAATTTCGGTCATTCAAATCCTTTGAAGATCAGCCCCCGAAGGGGCATCACTTGTTAGCCAGTCTTTTTGCCCAAATCAAGCAACGTACTTTTCGTCGCTACTTTTTCAGTTGAAACAATTTCAGAGTTTTCAACAGTATCTTGCGAACCAGCAACAGCAGCTGCAACAAGGTTTGCATCTTCTTCACTGCTACCCAATTGCTGCATTTGCAGCGCATGATTTGGCACATTTGAGGCTGTATTGAAACCAGACCCTGCATGCACTCCGCCCTTTATTGCGGCAGCACGTTGATGCTGTTTTGCAAGTGCAAGTGCCGCAGACCGATCAGCCTTGACAATTCCATGTGCAATTTGCGGACGCCTCTTAAACAAATCATCAAGGACTGCGGCAGTTTCTTCGTCCACCTTAACAGACCCATCTTTGAATTGCACATTAACAAGTTCCCCGTTAACCTCAACCCGTAAATGCCGGTGAGGTGATTGTTGGCAAACGTAAGTAACTTGTTCCATAGGTCACCTCCTAATTATGCAGTTGGTGCAGCTGCAATTGCTGCCAGAATTGCTGCCATTTCAGCACGAAGATTGGTTTCCAGTTCAGGACGAATTGCGTCATAATCTGGAGTTGCACCTAACGCGCCTGTACTTGAATTCGGCAACAAAGCCAAAAACGCTGCGCCAAGAACTACAATTTCTGCAGCTGCAGTGGCATCAACTACACCAGTTACATCTGCAGCCGTGACTACGGGGACTTCATTTAAAGCCATGATAATTACCTCTTAAATTAGTTAGGAAACTGCTCCCATATTTCAGGGAGCAACTTTATTAGGCTTCAGCAGCCGGAGTTGACATGCCAGTGTAAATGCCACCCGTCTTAGCACCACGATATTCAACAGACATCTCAGTGGTGAATACGCCAAAGTCAGCATCTGCACCTGCACGAGTACCGTCAGAATCGTTCTTGTCTTCGTGCGTCATACGCAAGTAACGAGTTTGAATAGCGCCCGGATGAAGCACATACAGGGCACCGCGGAACGCTTGCATTTCGTTCATTAGCGGATGAGTCATCAGTGTAATTGTACCGTAAGGCGTAATCCACTTGGTGATTTTCAAGCCGAACTCAGTATCACCAGTTGCAAGATCAATAACACTGTTCAGAACAGCGATACGACCAATTACAGACAGCACCTGATTATCACAAAATGCAATACGTTCGTTTGGCTTGCCCTTGATGTTGTTGCTGAACACTGCCTGCAAGAACGCATCCAAATCAGACCACTTGGTGTTGGTGGATTCAGAAGTAACTGCACCTGATACAGTCTGGCGCGCGGTGATCTGCGTGATAATGCCATCCATTGAACGGAACGGTTTACCGTTCTGCACACCAATTGCTTTCTTACCCCAAAGCAGCGAACGCTCAATGTCCTCAGCATGGAAAGTACTTGCGTCACGCTTGTTCTTGGCAACTACATCACCAGTCAGAAACTCAACTGCTTTAGCGGTGCCGGTAGCATCCCAAGAATTACGGAAGATTTCCATGTAGTTGAAGATCGGAGAACCGACATTTGCAAACGAAGTTGGCTTGCCGCTGCCTTCTTCATGTGCATTACCAATTCTTTGGATCGGCACTGGAGTACCACTGCCATCGACATCAACAGGAGTTGTACCGCCAAAACCACGTGAAAATGTAATTACTGCACCAGATACTGATTCGACATACAGGTATTCACCGTTTGCCTCAACGATGTAGATTTGACCTGCAACCACTGCTGAAGCGTCATCAACGGTACCTGACGTAGTTAGCGCAATATCAGTTGTGATATTTACACGGCCTGTGATTCGGTTTTCTTCAAACCAAGTAATTATAGTATCAGCCGCTCCCTGCGATGGCATACCAGATGACAGTGCCAAAAGAGGCGCCGACCCAGTGGGATCGTATTGAAGAACAGCACTTGCAAAATCGCCCTTGCGAGTGCCCTGAATGTTTTTGTCGCTTGCAAAAACGCCTTTTACAGCCATTTTCAATTACCTCTTTTGTTGTAAATTATAATCCGGCAAAGATATTATCCCAGTCGGGTGTATCGGCGCTTTGTTGCTGTTGGCTGTAGTTGCCGCTTCCTGGAGTTCTCGGAGGTGCAGAACCGTCTGAAGCTGCCACTGATGTACCAACATGCTGTAAAAATTTATCCGTTTCGGCAATCGCCTCTTTGTGTGATTTGCCATCTTTGATGAAACGAGTAAGAACTGCTTTTGCGATTGGGGCAATCTCCGGTGCCTCAGTATAAGGCAATGCCGAATTCATATCCCGAATCAATGTACTGCTTTGGTGATTACCGTCTGCCTTTGAAACTGCTGCATCAACTGCCGCTGCAATTTGTGATTGCATCATCTTCTGCGAATCGCCCATTGCAGCTTTGTAACTGTTTTCCGCAACTTGCTGCAATGCACCTTGAAAACCAGTTGCATCGCCGGCCTGCATGTCAGTAGCAACCTTGGCCATGTCAATGCCGCCAGTCAGGTTCAAGCTCTCAATGTGCTTCTGCAAGTCAGCTGCTGGATCGCCCTGCGCTTGTTGCTGTTGTTGCTGGCCGTTCTGCTGTTGTTGCTGTTGACCACCAGATGTGTCAGTTTTATCTTGCCACAAGTTGGTGTAGTCTGTCTTGGAAGCATCACCGTTATTATCACCGTTATTTTGCTCACCGCCACCTGCACCGCCACTGCCTCCGGCAGCTCCAGCATCGCCAGCTTCTTCCATGTACACATGAAACCATCCACCATTGCGTATCTTCATTTCTGTTCTCCAGTTTTATTAAGTTTTGTAATTAAGGAAAGTAAGTCTTCCAGTAGTTGCCGCTTTGCCATTACCTCTGCAAATTGCTCTGCAAAGTGTTCGTGTCGTTGATGCAAGTGCAATACATCTTTTCCAAGTTCAGTGTGGATTGTACTCAGGTAAGTTGATAGAGATGGAGTCTGCAATGCAACTGTTGTGTGGAAGCGATCCAGCTCATTCAGCTCTTGTAAGTTGCGCTCGACATCCACAACTTATTCACTCAACAAGATGTAGTTGGACCACTTGGCGAATACTGCAAGTACAGCAGTGCCGTCGAGAACAATTAAACCCCCACGCGTCTGTTGTACTGCAGTACAATCAAACAAAATTGATTGGCCAAACTCGTCTTTGATATGATACTTGAGAATTGGCAAAGACTTGACGTTGGCACCTGCAGCAGCTTCCATTTCTGCAGAAATGCGTTGCTTTACACTTTTTGGAATTGGCTCTGGAGCAAGATCACCTGCGCCGTCGCTTGGGAGCTTTTCTACCTTAACTGCGCGCCCAGTCAAACTGAATGCAGGTTTACCCATTTGAATACTATCATTACTGCTCATATTGTTTCTCCTTGTTGTGGTTGGTTGAAGTTTTCGTAATTTCGCTCAGAGTATGACTTAGGAAGTTCGCTCCAATGCATCAAATACACCTGGTCCGCTTCGCTGCGCTCACGAACCCAGTGCAATTGTTAGCATCTCCGCCGCTTAAGCGCTTCCGTTGTCAACCCGTGACCTGCATTACTGGGCAGCGGCAGGTTCGTAGGTTGCGTTGAAGATGTCGATCTTGCAAGGATAGATTTCTCCAGCAACCCCAGTTATCAACATATCGTCAGGTGTCATGTGATGCGTGCCTTCAAGTGTCGGAATCAAGTAGCATTCGTCATTTTCATGTGTGATCGGATACCCTGCGTAGTGGAATGACCAAGGCATTCCCTCGACAAGTGGGCAACCTGTGTTCTTGCCGTGTTCGATAAATTCGTCAAATGTAATTGCTTCGATGACTACTGGAAGTTTTCTGAATTGTGCCATTATGCTGGTGCTCCTTGTTGTGCGGCTTGCGCCCGTTGAAGTAGTTGCAACGCGATGTTCTTCTCGTCAGGTGTGAGTTTGTCGAACTCGGTTTGGTACGCGAACTGGGCGAAGTCAGTTTTGTCGCCCCACAGAGTTGAAATGTAGTTGATAACTGCCACAACGTCGATGCGTTCGGAGGCCGTTTGCGACTGCAGAATCGAGTTTAGCACTTCCTTGTAGCCTTCCTGCATTCCCAGCTTGTCGATTCCGCTAAGCCCGTCACTTACAGAGAACTCTAGATCGGCATCTCGGAACTCTGCTGGATCGACAGTTACAAGCTTTCCGTCGGGGCCAATCATTTCCATCTCTTCTTGGTACTCAAAGATGTTGTACATTTGCATCAGACGGGCTGGCTGCAATGCGAACGAATCGATCAGCTTGGCAATTTTGTAACAGCGTCGATCTGTCCCTTGCACGGTGGCCGCAGCTTGGTAGCGAGTGGCCCGCTCCAAGTCCGTCACTTGTTTCAGTACGTCAGTTGGCAGTACCTTCTGCATCAACTCATCCATGCTGCTGATGTCTTGCAACGTGTTGGCCGTGTTTGGCGCATCGAAATACTGTACAATTGCTTTGCGGATATCCTCGATATTACCCTCGACTGGAATCTTGCCGCTTGCCATATCGATATCATCGTCACCAAGTGCAGGTACGAAACGCTTCAGGTAAAAGGTGAGTCCGTACAGTGATTTTCGCGCCGCACGTTGGTGCACATTCATTTGGAAACTGGAGAACCGATTGAACGGCGTCAGCAACTCGGCGTAGGTTTTGGTGTTCAGTTCCATTTCGTCATCAAGTGCAACCGCAAACGTGGCTGGCAGCATCGCGTGAGCATTGGTGAGATGGACTGCATCGACGATTCGGGTTCCATTCGCAATTGTGAAACGCCAAATCTCCAACTTGTCCGAACGTGAAAGTCCCAGCTCTTTCGGATTAATCCAGATCGGCATTGTAACGAACTCGATTGAGTCACTCGCAGTTTTGCCTGTCCCGGGATTGAACACTTCGTGCCAATTCGGAATCTTGGAACTTTGGGACTGGAAGGAGTTGCGCAGTTCGGGAAGGAGCTGGTAGTAGGAATGTTCGTAACTACCTGAGTTGCTGAGGACGTCACTTGCACCCACAATGTCGCCATCCTTCTCCATTTTCTTCACGCGGAACGGCGTGTGCAACTTCACGGTGGCAAAGAATTCGCCCTTAGTAGGAATGTCGGTTACCTTTACTGACGGGTCCCACAACGTGTTGTACATGGAGAGGGCTTCCAGTGTGTTACCTGCACGCAACGTAGCCTCGACAGTTTCAGGCAGTCCGGATTGGCCAGTGACGACTTTGTTGCCGCGCGTCTCATCCCAATCAACTGCAAGCCCCATCACATTGTACTTCATCAGGGAACCAAGTGCTTTGTTCAGATTCGTGTAATGGCCGTACTGTTTGTCGTTGTTGTTCATCAGGGCAGTGAAGCCCTTTGCAACCTGCTGTTTCTCAACTGCTGCAACTGCGCTGTACATACCTTCGTCAGGAGCCAACATCTGCAGCAATACAGTTACCGCTTCGTCAATCTGCACAAGTGTCATAGGCAGCTTCACGTCAGTCGGCTTCAGTCCAAAACCTTTGGCATTTTCACGTTCA
>Ga0316192_10003832_pt1 | contig 10934 bp, 10 predicted proteins | sample MerIslwburrow_MG_FD_204931 | JGI IMG/M metagenome (GOLD analysis project Ga0316192, IMG submission 204931) | Coastal sediment microbial communities from Maine, United States - Merrow Island worm burrow | ecosystem: Environmental > Aquatic > Marine > Coastal > Sediment | place: USA: Maine...
TCGTATACGGCAAATTATTGCCAAACATTAACTATATTTAACGTTTACGCTAATTTTAAAAGTCCCCACATTCATTTAATCTGGCAGGATTACTTCTTGTAGGTTGGGTTAGCCCGCAGGGCGTAACCCAACAAATAATGCGCTATGTTGGGTTACGCCCTGCGGGCTAACCCAACCTACTTGGTGGTTAGAGGTCGTGCGGACGGGGGGAATAAAAGCTACTGCTGCAATTTACGCTGGCGGCGGCGCTTGCGAATCTGGTACAGGGTCAGAACAGGCCCCGAAATGGCGTAGACCAGAAAACCAGTGAACAACACACTCGGCGGGTGACTGGATATCACCACGAACACCACAACGATCATGATAAGCGCGACAAACGGCACCCGGTTCTTGAAATCAATTTCCTTGAAACTGTAGTAGCGGACATTACTCACCATCAGCGCGCCCATGGAAGCCGCCAGCAATGCACCCACCATCCACATGTCGCCACCATTCAGTCCGTTATCTTCACTGAACCAGACCAGCCCGGCCAACACCCCCGCCGCTGATGGACTGGGCAACCCCTGGAAATAGCGTTTGTCGGCGCTGCCGACCTGGGTATTGAAGCGCGCCAGCCGCAATGCCGCACCGGCGGTATAGATAAATGCCGCCAGCCACCCCAGCTTGGACCACAGCCAGCCCTGTTCGAGCATACTGCGCAATGCCCATTCAAAAACCACCAGCGCCGGTGCAAGGCCAAAACACACCATGTCGGACAGGCTGTCATACTGAACGCCGAATTCACTGCTGGTATTGGTCAGGCGCGCGACCCGCCCATCGATCCCGTCCATGATCATGGCAACGAATATAGCAATGGCAGCAGCTTCGAACTTGCCGCTCATCGCGGAAACAATGGCGTAAAAACCCGCAAACAGGCCCGCCGTGGTAAACAGGTTGGGGAGCAGGTAAATGCCCCGACGCCGCCGCTCCGGTGTTTTGTCTTCGTCCATCTTGGCCCTTACTTGTGAACCAGTGTGGCTATTACATCAGATCCGGCTTTTACGTGCGAGCCCTCGGCGACCTCGATGCGGCTGTTGGCGGGCAGATACACATCGACCTCGCCACCCATCTGGATATAGCCGCAGCGCTGCCCCTGGCCGACGCGCTCACCGATGCGAACATAACAGCGTGGCAGATTGTGCAGCGGGCCACGGTGCATTACCACGACCAGGTCATCATTTTCATCCGTCTTCAACCACACGCCATGCGGCTGCTTGATACCATCGCCGATATGCTTCGGTTCCAGAATCTTGCCTTCGACCGGGCTACGCGTGCTGTAGACATCGACATGCCCCATTTGCACAACGAGAAGGATTGCCTGGCGATCCAGATACGGGTCGTGCACCTCTGTCACTGCAGTAACGACGCCATCGGCGGGACTGACAATAGCCAGGGGTCTGGACGGGATTTCACGTTCCGGGTCGCGATACAGGTAGACCAGAAAAACACAACCCAGCCAGAACGGCAGCGACCAGATCCAGCCCAGGGAACGCGCGATTAACAGCCCCAGACCGGCGCACACCAGAAACGGCAACCACCCGCTGCGGGAAAAATAAGGATAACGGCCAGTAGCCATAATAAAAGCGGGGCTGCCAATGCAGCCCCTTATCTATCAGTTAACTTTCTTGTCGACGATTTTGTTATCACTGATCCAGGACATCATGCTGCGCAGCTGCTCACCCACCTTTTCGATAGGATGCTCGCGCCCCAGACGCCGCTTGGCTTTTAACGTAGCGGCACCGGCCTGGTTCTCCAGAATGAACTCGCGGGCGAATTCGCCATTCTGGATTTCTGTCAGGATACGCTTCATTTCGGCCCTGGTTTCGTCGGTAATAACACGCGGGCCGCGGGTCAGATCACCGTACTCGGCCGTATTGGAAATCGAGTAACGCATATTGGCGATGCCGCCTTCGTACATGAGATCCACGATCAGTTTCAGTTCGTGCAAACACTCGAAATACGCCATTTCCGGCGCATAACCGGCTTCCGTCAGGGTTTCAAAACCGGCCTGCACCAGCGCGGTAGCGCCGCCGCAGAGTACCGCCTGTTCACCAAACAGATCCGTCTCGGTTTCTTCCTTGAAGCTTGTCTCGATAACGCCGGCTCGACCACCACCGTTGGCGGATGCATAGGACAGCGCAATGTCCCTGGCCTTGCCGCTGGCATCCTGAGAAACAGCGATAAGCGAAGGCACACCGGCACCCTGGGTGTAGGTGGAACGTACCAGGTGACCAGGCCCCTTGGGGGCAATCATGATTACGTCCAGATCGGCACGCGGCATAATCTGCTCGTAGTGAATATTGAAACCGTGTGCAAAGGCCAGTGCTGCACCCTTTTTGATATTGGGTTCGACCTTGTCACGGTACAGCCTGGCCTGATGCTCATCGGGCGCCAGGATCATGACCACGTCGGCATCCTTGACCGCATCTTCAATCGACTTGACGGTCAGGCCGGCATTCTTTGCCTTGGCTTCGGAAATGGAACCGGCGCGCAAACCCACGGTAACACTCACACCCGACTCTTTCAGGTTATTGGCATGTGCATGCCCCTGCGACCCGTAACCAATAATGCTGACCTTCGATCCCTTGATAATGGAAAGGTCCGCATCCTTGTCATAATAGATATTCATTGTCATAGCTCTGTACCCTAACTGATATTCAGATTTGTATTACACGTGCAAGGCTCTTTCGCCACGCGCAATTCCGGTCACACCAGAGCGCACCACCTCGATGATATCGGTCTGGGCAATCGCTCCAACAAAGGCGTCCAGCTTGTCGCTGGTACCCGTCACTTCAATGGTATAAGTGGTATCACTCACATCGATGATACGACCGCGGAAAATATCCGCCAGGCGTTTCACCTCTTCGCGTGCCGTAGCTGCGGTACGCACCTTGATCAACATCATTTCACGTTCGATATGCGGCCCCTCATGCATATCCATGAGCTTGACGACGTCGATCAGTTTATTCAGCTGCTTGGTGATCTGCTCGACAACATCGTCGGTGCCTGTAGTTACCAGCGTCATGCGTGACAACGACTCGTCCTCCGTTGCAGCAACGGTAAGCGATTCGATATTATACCCGCGCGCCGAAAACAGACCCGCCACCCTGGACAGGGCACCCGCTTCATTCTCCATCAGAATTGAAATGATGTGACGCATAGCTACACCAGGATCATTTCATTCTGGCCCGCACCCGCCGGAATCATCGGGTAGACATTCTCGGTCTTGTCGGTCAGGAAATCCATAAACACCAGCCGCTCCTTCATCTTGAAGGCTTCCTTCAGGGCGGGTTCCACATCTTCAGGTTTGGTGATCTGCATACCCACATGCCCATAGGCCTCCGCGAGTTTGACGAAGTCGGGCAGTGACTCCATGTACGACATGGCGTAGCGGCCATCATAAAAGAACTGCTGCCACTGACGCACCATGCCAAGTGAACCATTATTCAGATTAATGATTTTCAGCGGCAACGCGTACTGTTTGCAGGTAGACAGCTCCTGGATACACATCTGGATACTCCCTTCACCGGTGACGCAGGCCACTGTTTCCTTCGGATGCGCAAACTGCACGCCCATCGCCGCGGGGAGGCCAAAACCCATGGTTCCCAGACCACCGGAATTAATCCAGCGGTTCGGTTTGTCAAACTTATAGAACTGCGCAGCCCACATCTGGTGTTGACCTACATCCGACGTTACAAAAGCCTTGCCCCCGGTCACATCGTACAGGGTTTCCAGCACATACTGCGGTTTGATCAACTCACTGTCCCGGTCATACTTCAGACAGTCCATGGCGCGCCATTCCTCGATCTGCTTCCACCAGGCTTTCTGCGCTGCCGCGTCCGGTTTCTTTTTGCTTTCTTTAAGCATCTTCAGCATTTCCTTGAGCACCTGGTCGACAGGCCCGACAATCGGGACGTCCACCTTGACGTTCTTGGAAATACTGGCCGGGTCAATGTCGACGTGTATTATCGTTGCCGTCGGACAGAACTTTTCGACATTACCGGTAACACGGTCATCGAAGCGCGCCCCGATAGCAATCAGCACATCACAGTTGTGCATCCCCATGTTGGCTTCATAGGTACCGTGCATGCCCAGCATGCCCAGGCTCTGCCGGTGTGTAGCCGGGAACGCACCCAGCCCCATCAGCGTGTTGGTGATGGGGTAGCCCAGCATTTTCGTTAGCTCGGTCAACTGGCTGCTGGCATTGGCCAGTATCACACCACCACCGGTGTAGAGCATCGGACGTTTGGCGGCCAGCATCAGATCGATAGCCTTTTGTATCTGCCGCGGATGGCCCTTGGTCACCGGGTTATAGGAGCGCATGCTGACCCGTTTAGGGTAATGAAATTCAGCCTTGGCCGCGGCGACATCCTTGGGAATATCAACCACGACCGGGCCCGGCCGCCCGGTCATGGCCACATAAAACGCCTTCCTGATAGTCACCGCCAGGTCTTTTACGTCCTTCACCAGGAAATTATGTTTCACACAGGGGCGCGTGATACCGACGCTGTCCACTTCCTGGAACGCATCATTTCCAATCAGAGCGGTTGGCACCTGGCCAGTGAATACCACCAGGGGAATGGAATCCATATACGCTGTGGCGATGCCGGTCACCGCATTGGTCGCACCCGGCCCGGAGGTAACAAGGACCACACCGGGTCTGCCGGTGGAACGCGCATAGCCATCAGCGGCATGGGTCGCCGCCTGCTCGTGACGCACCAGCACATGCTCCAGCTTGTCCTGCTGGTACAGAGCGTCGTAAATAGGCAAGACCGCCCCGCCGGGATAACCGAACACATACTTGACTCCCTGCTCGGCAAGGCTGCGTACAAAAATATCAGCGCCAGTCAGCTCCACCTGTTTTGTCTCCCGGGTGACGGCAAAACCAAAAACCAGAAAAAAAGCCCGTATATCGGGCACATGCGCAAAGCGCAGATTCAGAACTGGCTAATACTGCCACTGTTGGAGGGCAGAATCCAGTATCTAAAAGGTGATGTGTGCAGGACCCGGCACGTGCGCCCAGGGTCCGGCGAGACCCCTGCAGGGGTCTATTCCGCCGGTATGGGACAGTTGCACTTGTCGAGCCACCCGCAGCATGGTAAGTAACTGATATCCCAACAGCAGAAGAGGATAAATGATGCGCCCGACAATCACGATAACGCTACTCATGGCGTTACTGGCACTCCCCGCGAGTGCTGCCATGTACAAATGGAACGACGCAAATGGCGAAACCCAGTACGGCCAGTTCCCACCGGCCGGGGTCGATGCAACGCGTATAAAGTCCGATTCCGATCCAAAATCGGCGCCGGCACGGAAACCCCTGGAGGAGCAGGTAAAGGAACTGGATAAGCAGATGGAACAACAAAAAGCCGCTAAAGAAGAAACAGCTGCAAAAAAACAGAACGCAGAAATCAGAAAACAGAACTGTGAAAATGCCCGTAACAACATTACCCAGCTGAATTACGGGGGACACAGGCTGGCAGAGATGCCGGACGGCAGCTACGAGCGGTTCTCTGAAGAGAAAAAACAGGAAATGATTAAAAAGAACGAGGACGCCATCAAGGAATTCTGTGACTGAGGAGTATCAGCATGCCGCTATTGAGAATACAGACCAATCAGCCCATTGAGCCCGACGCACAGAAGTCACTGATCAGCAGGGCATCACAGACTGTTGCCGACATACTCGGCAAGCCGGAACGCTACGTCATGGTGAGTATCGAACAGAATCCTGCCATGCTGTTCGGTGGCAGTGACGAGCCACTGGCCTACCTGGAACTGAAAAGCATCGGCCTGCCCGAATCGGGAACCGCGGATTTTTCCCAGACGCTGGCGACCCTGCTGAATGATGAGCTTGGTCTGCCCGCCGATCGCGTATATATCGAATTTGCCGATGCCCCGCGTGCCATGTGGGGCTGGAATGGCGGGACTTTCTAACGCTGTCTGGCTACAATCGCGCGCTTGATTGCAGCCGGATGCCCGACCATGAAAGTTTCACAGTTCCCTCTCGCCACCGTTAAGGAAACCCCTGCGGACGCGGAAATCATCAGCCATCAGTTGATGATGCGCGCCGGTATGATCCGCAAGATCGCCGCCGGTATCTACAGCTGGCAACCGCTGGACCTGCGCGTATTGCGCAAGGCGGAGGCCGTGGTGCGCGAGGAAATGAACCGCGCCGGCGGTCTGGAACTGCTGATGCCGGCGGTACAGCCTGCCGAACTCTGGGAAGAATCGGGTCGCTGGGAACAGTATGGACCGGAGCTGTTGCGCATCAGGGACCGGCACAATCGCGACTTCTGTTTCGGCCCCACACACGAGGAAATCATCACCGACCTGGTGCGCCGTGAAGTGCGCAGTTACAAACAGCTACCGGTCAACTATTACCAGATCCAGACCAAGTTCCGCGACGAAATCCGGCCGCGTTTCGGTGTCATGCGCGCTCGCGAGTTCCTGATGAAAGATGCCTATTCCTTTCACCTGGACCCGGCATCGCTGGATGAAACCTACCGATCGATGTACGACACCTACAGCCGTATCTTCACCCGGCTGGGGCTGGAGTTTCGTGCCGTCAGCGCTGACAGTGGATCGATAGGCGGCGCGCTGTCGCACGAGTTCCACGTACTCGCCGACTCCGGGGAAGATGCCATTGTATTTTCCAGCGACAGCAACTATGCAGCCAACCTCGAAAAGGCCGAAGCGCTGGCACCCACAGGCGAACGCCCACAGCCCACGGCAGACAGGCAAACGGTCGACACTCCCGGGCAGCACAGCATTGAAGCTGTCTCGAAGGCTCTGAGTGTAGCCCCCCGGCAGTGCATCAAAACACTGCTCGTGGAAAGCAGCGAAGGTGGTGTGGTGGCACTGTGCCTGCGTGGCGATCACAGCCTCAACGAGGTCAAGGCCGCCGCACTCGAACAGGTCGCCCAGCCACTGACCTTCGCCAGCGACGCACAGATTCTTGCAGCCGCCGGCTGTGCCCCAGGATCACTGGGCCCGGTCGGACTGAACATACCGGTCATCGCAGATCACTCTGCGGCCCACCTCAGCGACTTTGTCTGTGGCGCAAACAGTGACGGCCAACATCTTACCGGTGTGAACTGGGGACGCGATTGTGCCGAACCAGTGGTGGCCGATATTCGCAACCTCGTTGAAGGCGACCCCAGTCCGGACGGCAAGGGCACGGCACGCATCGCGCGCGGCATCGAAGTCGGTCATATTTTCCAGCTCGGCGACAAATACAGCCGCGCCATGAATGCCACTGTGCTGGATGAAAACGGTAAGGAAGCCCCTGTGATCATGGGCTGCTACGGCATCGGCGTGTCTCGCGTGGTTGCTGCTGCCATTGAACAAAACCATGATAATCAAGGGATTATCTGGCCCGATACGCTAACCCCGTTCCAGGTCGCGCTGCTCGGCATGAACCGGAAGAAATCCCAACGGGTGCGCGAAGCCTGTGATGAGCTGTACCAGGAACTGCTCGATGCCGGCATCGACGTCATTTTTGACGACCGCGATGTAAGGCCCGGGGTCATGTTTGCCGATATGGAATTAATTGGTATCCCGTATCGGGTGGTGGTTGGTGAGAAAAATCTGGATCAGGGACTGGTGGAATACAAGGCACGGCGTGGCGGCGACAACGAGAGCATCCCGCGCGGCGAGATTGTGGCCCACCTCAAATCACAGCTTGAAGCGCCGCATTAAACCGATTTTAACGGTACTGCTCTGCCTTGCCTGCGGGTCTCTGGCAGCTGCGACCCAGGAACGCCCGGATGACCGGATGCGCGCTGTACTTATTGGCGCAATTCAATCCTCGGACAGTTTCGAGGACCGTTTCGACGCAGAGGTCTGGCTCACCGATATGTCGCAACGCCTGAGCCGCAAGGTGTCCGACCCGGAAGAACGCCTGCTGATTCTGAAGACCGTCCACTACGAAGCCAGCCGCGCCGACCTGCCGCCGGAAATGGTGCTGGCGCTGATCCAGGTGGAAAGCAACTTCGATCGCTTTGCCATCTCATACGCCGGCGCCCGCGGCCTGATGCAGGTTATGCCCTTCTGGCTGGACGAAATCGGCCGACCCAGCGACGACCTGTTCGACATCCACACCAACCTGCGCATGGGTTGTACCATCCTGCGTCACTACCTGGAACGTGAAAAAGGCGACCGCACCAGGGCGCTGGCCAGATACAACGGCAGCGTTGGCAAGGTCTGGTATCCACAGCGGGTATACAAGGCGCTGTCAAAGCGCTGGTACCGACAATAAACCGTAGATAAGCAGTCATGAATATTTCCGGCTGATACAGCCCCTTGATACATCAGGCCCGTCAACCGTACAGGCGGCTGTACAAACCGTCCGCGCCCAGCAGCTCCTTGTGCGTGCCCTGCTCGGCAATCCGCCCGTCCTCGAAAACATAAACCTGGTTGGCCTGTTTTACCGCGCTCAGTCGGTGCGCGACGATCAGCACGGTACGTCCTTGCAGGAATTCGGCAAGCGCTTTGTGCAAGCGCGCTTCGGTTTCGGTGTCCAGCGCCGAGGTGGCTTCGTCGAAGATCACCACCTGTGGATCACTCAACAGCAGGCGTGCAATCGCCAGTCGCTGGCGCTGCCCGCCCGACAGCCTGACACCCTGACGGCCCAGCATTGACTCGAGTCCGTCGGGCATTGCCTGTACAAGGTCCTCCAGCTGTGCATGCTGCAACGCTTGCCACAAAGCCTGGTCGGTGTGTTCGCGACCCAGTGTCAGGTTATTGCGCACTGTATCGTTGAACAGCGCAGGATGCTGTAACACGGTGGCAACATGCTCACGCACTACTTCCAGCCCGATCTTCTCCACCGCGACACCATCGAAAGCAATCTGACCCGAGTTCGGTGGATAGAGTCCCAGCAACACCTGCACCAGGGTTGATTTGCCACCGCCGCTGGCACCTACCAGCGCAACACGTTCACCGGCCGGTATGTCGAGGCTGACACCGTTCAGCACCGGTTCACCCGGCCGGTATGCGAAGTGGATATCACGGAGGCTGACCGCGACACCGCGTTTGCCGGCAAAGGGGTCTTCGCTGGCGGGATACTGTGGTTCTTCGTTAAGACCCAGGATGCGGTTAATGCGGTCGAGGGCAGCGCGCGCACCGAAGAATGAATACTGAATATTCAGCACTTCCTGCACCGGCCCCATCATGAACCAGAGGTAGGCGAACACGGCCATCATCTGCCCCACTGTCAGGTCCGAGAACACCACCATTAACATGCTGACTGCGCGGAACAGATCGAAGCCGACCAGGAAAACCATGAACGACAGGCGGCTGGCCGCGTCACTTTTCCAGGCGAACGCCGCGGAGTCCTGTCTGATCTGCAGAGCCTTGCCGATCACACGTTTGAGGTAATAGCCCTCGCGGTTGGCTGCACGGATTTGCTGAATGGCGTCCAGGGTTTCTGTAAGCGCACCCTGAAACAACTCAAACGCTTTGTTTTCACGGCGCTTCAGGTGTTTGACACGCTTACCCAGCAGCACAGTGAAATACACTACCAGTGGATTCAGGAACAGGATCAACAACGCCAGCTGCCAGTGCATCCACAACAACACGAAGGCGGCACCGAACAAAGAGAATACGGCAATGACGAATTTGGCCAGCGTCATGCCAATGAAATCATCGACGGCGTTCAGGTCGGTGACAAAGTGTGAAGTCACTTCACCACTGCCCATGGATTCGTACTCGGCCATCGAGATACGCTGCAAACGCAGCAACAGGTCACGGCGGATACGGTACACCACATCCTTGGCAATCATACTGAACTGGCGGGTTTGCCAGACACTCAGCAGCACATTCACCACGCGCAGGACGACACTCACCAGCAGAATCGCACCCACATAGAGTACCGCGCCGTGCCAGGCATCCGGAAAAGCACTGTCCATGACACCCACCAGAAAACCCGGCTGCTTGAGCAACACTTCGTCCACCAGCATCGGCATCAATAACGGCAGGGGTACGGCGGCGAGAACCGCCAGCAGGCCGATGGTATTGGCCGCAGCCAGCTCGCGGCGGTGCTCTTTCACAATGCCGTACACCCGGCGCCAGGTATAGTTCTCCCGGGGCGAACTGGCCTGTGCGGTAGCGGGGGACATCGGGTCAGCCCCGCACGAACAGGGCCATGGATTCCACATGGGTGGTATGCGGGAACATATCCATAACACCGGCAGCCGCCAGTTTATAGCCGAGCTCGTTTACCAGAATGCCCGCATCACGCGCCAGCGAACCCGGGTGGCAGGAGACATAGACAATACGTTCGGCGCCGAGCTTGCCCAGATGCGGCACCAGTTCCTGCGCACCGCTTCTCGGCGGGTCGATCAGAATCCGGTCGTAGTGCTGTTTCATCCAGGGTTGCTCGCGGGGATCCTCGCTCAGGTCAGCGACATGATACTCCACATTGCCGATACCATTGTGCTGCGCGTTATCGCGCGCACGTTTTATCAGTCCCGCCTCGCCCTCCACACCGGTAACATGCTGCGCACTGCGCGCCATCGGCAGGGTGAAATTTCCCAGACCGCAAAACAGGTCGAGTACCGTGTCATCGTGCTGCAACTCCAGCAACCCCAGCGCCTGCTGGATCATGGGCTGGTTAATCGCCGGATTGATCTGGGTAAAGTCCATGGGCAGAAAGCGGATCTCCAGTGCAAAATCCGGCAGACGGTAACTGAGCGACGAAGTCTCGGGCCACAGCAATTCGATGCTGTCCGGTCCTGCCGGCTGCAGATAGATATGCAGGCCGGTTTGCTGCGCATACTCGACGAGTGCCTGCGTATCCTGGTCGTTGAGCGGATCGAGGTTACGGAACACCAGCACCGTGCAGTCTTCACCGGCAGCCACTTCGATCTGGGCGATCCTGGCACGCGCCTCCATAC
>Ga0316192_10003833_pt1 | contig 10933 bp, 11 predicted proteins | sample MerIslwburrow_MG_FD_204931 | JGI IMG/M metagenome (GOLD analysis project Ga0316192, IMG submission 204931) | Coastal sediment microbial communities from Maine, United States - Merrow Island worm burrow | ecosystem: Environmental > Aquatic > Marine > Coastal > Sediment | place: USA: Maine...
CTACGGCGGCGCGGTGGGGTATATCTCCTGGGCCGGCGACATGGATACCGCGATTGCCATCCGCACCGCGGTAATCAAGGACGGCAAGCTGTATGTGCAGGCCGGTGGCGGGGTGGTGGCCGATTCCGTACCCCGCCTGGAGTGGAAGGAAACCCACAACAAGGCCCGCGCCATGTTCCGCGCCGCGTCCATGGTATTGGCGGGGGAGGGCTGAATATGTTGCTGATGATCGATAATTACGACTCCTTCACCTACAACGTGGTGCAGTACCTGGGAGAACTGGGTGCGGATGTACACGTGGTGCGCAATGACGAAATTTCCGTGGATGATATCGAGGCTCTAGCGCCCGAAAAGATCGTAATCTCCCCTGGACCCTGCACCCCCAATGAAGCGGGTATTTCCATGGCGGTGATCAAGGCCTATGCGGGCAAGCTGCCCCTGCTGGGAATCTGCCTGGGGCACCAGAGCATTGGCCAGGTGTTCGGGGGCGAGGTGGTTCGCGCCCGCCAGGTGATGCACGGCAAGACCTCGCCGATACACCATAGGGGTCAGGGCGTATTTCGCGGCTTGAGCCAGCCCTTCCAGGCGACCCGGTATCACTCCCTGGTGGTGGCAAAGGAAAGCCTGCCGGATTGTCTCGAAGTCACTGCCTGGACCGAGACCGAAGCCGGTGAAATGGATGAAATTATGGGCCTGCGTCATCGCGAAATGGCCATCGAGGGCGTGCAGTTTCACCCGGAGTCCATTCTCACGGCGCACGGCCATGACCTGTTGCGCAACTTTCTCGAACAATAAGGTTTAGTAGCTATGGAAATACAACAGGCATTGGCCAAATTGGTTGACGGCGACAGCCTGGCCATGGATGAGATGGCGGCGGTAATGCGGCAGGTGATGTCTGGCGATGCCACGGATGCGCAAATAGGCGGCCTGCTGGTCGCCCTGCGCGTTAAAGGCGAGACCATCGATGAAATTGCCGGTGCCGCGCAAGTGATGCGCGAACTGGCCACACCGGTGGAGGTTAGCGGCGAGCACCTGGTAGACCTGGTGGGTACCGGCGGTGACGGGGCGAACCTCTTTAATATCTCCACGGCGTCTACTTTTGTGGTGGCGGCAGCCGGTGCCAGGGTGGCCAAGCATGGCAATCGTTCGGTTTCCAGTACCAGTGGTAGCTCTGATGTGCTGGAAGAACTGGGTTTGCCCCTGGATCTTGACCCGCAACAGGTAGCCCGGGCAATTGATGAAGTGGGCGTCGGGTTTATGTTCGCTCCCGCGCACCACAGCGCCATGCGTTATGCCATCGGCCCGCGCAAGGAACTGGGCATGCGTACCCTGTTCAATATTCTCGGGCCGCTGACGAACCCCGCCGGGGTAAAACGCCAGGTTATCGGCGTGTACGACCCAAAGCTGTGTGAAACCATGGCGCAGGTGCTTAAGGCCCTGGGTGCCGAGCATGCGATGATCGTGCACTCGGACGATGGGCTGGATGAGATATCTATCGCCGCGGGCACGCAGGTGGCGGAGTTGCGCGACGGCAGCATAACGACCTACCACATCACCCCGGGGGAGTTCGGCCAGGAGCTGATGAGTCTGGATGGGCTGGAAGTGGATAGTGCGGGTGCTTCGGCCAGCTTGATCCGCAGTGCCCTGGGTGGTGCCGGGGATGAAGCCTCTAAAAAGGCGGCAGCCATTATTGCCCTCAACGCGGGCGCCACGATCTATGTCAGTGGGATCGCCGCAACCCTCGCCGATGGGATTTCCATGGCGGAAGATCTGCTGGCTACCGGCCAGGCATTGGAAAAGCTGAAGGAGTTTATCGACTTCACTCAGCTGATGCGCACGGGAGGAGCCTGAGTGCATGTCCATTAACGCACCGACTATTTTGCGTAAAATTCTCGCGCGCAAGCGCGAGGAAGTCGCCGAGCGCAGCGCGCGCGTTTCCCTGGGCAGCCTGGAGCAACGCATTACCGAACAGGGCGACACGCGTGGCTTCACCGTGGCCATGCAAGACCGGGTTGCGGCCGGAGACGCCGCGGTAATCGCGGAAGTTAAAAAAGCATCTCCCAGTAAGGGGGTGATTCGCGAGGATTTTCAGCCCGCGCAGATCGCACCCAGCTATGAACGTGGCGGTGCGACCTGCCTGTCGGTGCTCACCGATATCGATTTCTTCCAGGGTTCGGATGAATACCTGCAGCAGGCCAGGGGCGCCTGTTTACTGCCGGTGTTGCGCAAGGATTTCACGGTGGATCCATACCAGGTGGTCGAGGCCCGGGCCATAGGCGCCGACGCGGTGCTGCTGATTGTCGCGGCACTGGAGCAGGGGCAAATGCTGGAGCTGGCCCATACCGCGCAGGAAGCGGGGGTGGATGTGTTGGTGGAAGTTCACGACAGGGCGGAACTGGAGCGGGCGCTGGAATTGTCCACACCGCTGATCGGGATCAATAACCGGGACCTGCACACCTTTGACATGCGCCTGGAAACCACGTTGGAACTGTTGCCCTATATCCCATCAGACAGGGTGGTGATCACCGAGAGTGGCATTCATACCCGCGAGGATGTGATGCTGATGCGCGAACGGGGTGTGAACGCCTTCCTGGTCGGCGAATCATTTATGCGCGCGAAGGAGCCTGGTCGGAAGTTGCGGGAGTTATTTTTCGCAGCCGTTTAGCGCGTTCCGTAAACCACCATGGTCTTGCCAGAAACCGCTACCAGCCCGTCCTGCTCCAGGGCCTTCAGTACCCTGCCGGCCATCTCTCGCGAACAGCCCACGATTTTGCCCAACTCCTGGCGTGTGATTTTGATTTGCATGCCGTCCGGGTGGGTCATGGCGTCCGGCTCCTTACACAAATCCAGCAGGGTGTGGGCGATGCGGCCGGAAACATCGACGAACGCCAGGTCACTGAGCTTGCGGGTGGTCTGGCGCAGGCGCTTGCCCAGCTGGCGTGATATGCCGTAGAGCACGTCGGGGTACTGGGCGTGAATCTGGTGGAACTTGTCGTAGGAGATTTCCGCGACCTCGCACTCGGTCTTGGCGACGACCATGGCGCTGCGCACCGGGGGCTCCTCGTCGAACAGGCCCATTTCGCCGACGAAATCGCCGGGGTTCAGGTAGCTGACGACAAGCAGGTGTCCGGGCTCGGATTCATCTTCCACCATCACCGATACGGAGCCTTCCAATATGAGGTACAGGGCATTACTGACCTCGCCCTGTTTCAACACGTTCTGTTTGGCCTTGTAAGCCTTGCGCTGGCAATGCCGCAGGAAATTTTCCACGTTGGGTATGGCGTTGAGTATCTGTGGTTTAATCACGCTTTATAATCCCCTGTTACATTGCTATATCGATTGATTCTAACCGAGGCGGGCCCTAAGTAAAACGTAACTTGTTGTGCTATTCTGCCGCGCTATTTTTCAGCAGGAAGAAGTCTCCCATGAAAGCAACAGTCAAGTGGACCGATGGTGCCATGTTCGTTGGTGAAGCAGGCAGTGGTCACAGCGTGGTAATGGACGGCCCTGAAGACCTGGGTGGCCGCAATCTGGGTCCGCGACCCATGGAGATGCTGCTGTTGGGCACGGGCGGGTGCTCTATCTACGATGTGCTTAGTATGTTGAAAAAGTCGCGCCAGCAAGTGGTGGACTGCCGCGTTGAAATCGACGCGGACCGCGCCGATGCCGTCCCTGCGGTCTTTACCCGCATCAACCTGCACTTTGTCGTTACCGGTGTCGGCCTGAAGGAAAACCACGTGAAGCGTGCGGTGGAATTGTCTGCGGAGAAATACTGCTCCGCCTCTATTATGCTCGGTGCGGCCGGGGTTGAGATGACCCACAGTTTTGAAATGGTGGAATTTGATCCCGGGGCCTGAGCTCTTGCCTTGCATCACATAGAGCGCCGGAGGCCAAAGATGGCGGCAAGACCTTCAGGGGTTCAAATCCTGTAGCTGGTCCGCGTCATCACTTGTGACACGGCGCTCATCGCGTCTTTCACCGGGCGTGGGAAATCGGTGCCTCCGGCGGCCAGGGCGTTGTCCCCGTGGCGCTGTTCGTCCTGGAGCATCTGCTGCAGGATCAGCTGGGACTTTCGGTCATCTTCGGGTAGTTGCTTCAGGTGCTCTTTCAGGTGACTGCAAACCCGCTCCTCGGTTGCGGCGACGAAGCCCAGGCTGACCTTGTCACCGATGGCGCCGGCGATGGCCCCCAGGGCGAATGACATACCGTACCAGGCGGGGTTCAGGTAGCTGGTGTGGCTGCCCAGTTCCCGCAGGCGTTCTTCACACCACACCAGGTGATCTACTTCCTCGGCGGCCGCCTGTTGCATTTCTTCGCGTACGGTGGGGAGTTTGGCAGTCAGTGCCTGGCCCTGATACAGGGCCTGGGCGCAGACTTCGCCGGTATGGTTGACGCGCATCAGGCCGGCCACGTGGGCGCGTTCGCGCTCCGATAATTCGGCGTCCTGGTGTCCTTCGGAAGGAGAGTTGCGCCCGGCCTGGTTGCCCCGGCTGGTAATGGTGCGCATCACCGAGTCGGCCTCGGTGATCAGTTTGTCCAGCAGGGACAGGCGTCTTTGGCCCATGTTGCGTTACTTCCTTTGCGATCAACTGCCCTGACTATAGCGTGCTATGGCGCGCCAGCCAATATCGCGGCGCAGCGTCACACCGTCCCAGGTGATCTTGTCCGCGGCGCGGTAGCAGTCCTGCTGGGCGGTGGCGATATTATCTCCCAGGGCGGTGACACACAGTACCCGCCCACCGCTGGTGACCACCTGGTCGCCATTGAGGGAGGTGCCAGCGTGAAAGATTTTGATATTGTCCGCCTGCTCGGTGTTCAGGCCTTGTACAGGTATACCCTTGTCATAGCTACCCGGGTAGCCCCCCGCCGCCAGCACTACACCGATGGCGCAGCGCGCATCCCAGTCTGCAGTGGCCTGATCCAGGGTTTTGTCCAGCGCGCTGTCGCACAGGTCCACCAGGTCGGATTGCAGGCGCACCATGATGGGTTGGGTTTCCGGGTCGCCAAAGCGGCAGTTGTATTCGATAACCTTGGGTTGTCCCTTTGCGTCAATCATCAGCCCGGCATAGAGGAAACCGGTATAGGCATTGCCCTCGGCGGCCATGCCACGCACGGTGGGCAGGATCACCTGCTCCATGATGCGTTGATCGACTTCGGGGGTGACCACCGGGGCCGGTGAATAGGCACCCATGCCGCCGGTGTTGGGCCCGGTATCGCCCTCGCCAATGCGTTTGTGATCCTGGCTGGTGGCCATGGGCAGCACGTGCTCCCCGTCGACCATGACGATGAAACTGGCTTCCTCACCCTCAAGGAACTCCTCGATCACCACGCGGCAGCCGGCATCGCCGAAGGCATTGCCCGACAGCATATCGGTAACGGCGCTCTCCGCCTGCTCCAGGGTTTCGGCCACGATCACACCCTTGCCGGCCGCCAGGCCATCGGCCTTGACCACGATGGGCGCACCCTGTTCGCGCAGGTAGGCCAGGGCCGGCTCCAGTTCAGTGAAGTTGCCGTAGGCGGCGGTGGGGATTTGATGCCGTGCCAGGAAGTCCTTGGTAAAGGCCTTGGAGCCCTCAAGTTGTGCCGCACCTTTACTGGGTCCGAAACAGCGCAGGCCGCGCTGCGCGAAGAAATCTACAACACCTTCGACCAGGGGTCCCTCCGGGCCGATGATGGTCAGGCCCGCGTCGTTACTGGCAGCAAAGTCCGCCAGGCCGTTGAAATCCATAATATCCAGGGCAATATTCTCGACCCCCGGCTCCCCCGCAGTGCCGGCATTACCAGGCGCCACGTAAACGGTATCAACCCTCTTTGATTGCGCCACTTTCCAGGCCAGCGCGTGCTCGCGGCCACCGCTGCCGATGATCAGTACATTCATTAGTGCCTGAAATGCCTCATTTTCGTAAACACCATCGCCATGCCGTGCTCATCGGCGGCGGCGATCACTTCCTCATCCCGGATCGAGCCGCCGGGTTGTATCACCGCGGCCACGCCCGCCTTGCCGGCGTTGTCTATGCCATCGCGGAAGGGGAAGAAGGCATCCGAGGCCATTACCGAGCCTTTTACCGCAAGCCCCGCGTGTTCGGCCTTGATAGCGGCAATGCGCGCCGAGTTAATGCGGCTCATCTGACCGGCGCCCACGCCCACAGTCTGGCCGTTGTTGGCGAAAACAATGGCATTGGATTTAACGAACTTGGCCACTTTCCAGGCGAACAGCAGGTCGCTCAGTTGTTGTTCGCCGGGCTGCAGCTTGCTCACCACTTCCAGGTCGCTCGCGCCGATCATGCCCAGGTCGCGATCCTGTACCAGCAAGCCGCCATTGACGCGCTTGTAGTCCAGCGCCGCGCCGGGAGCGCTCCATTCGCCGCATACCAGCAGGCGAACGTTCTTTTTCTCCGCGACTGCCGCGACCGCTTCATCGCTGACGCTGGGTGCAATGATCACCTCGACGAACTGGCGCTCCACGATTGCCGCGGCGGTGGCGGCATCCAGTTCGCGGTTGAAGGCGATGATGCCGCCGAAGGCGGATTCCGGGTCGGTAGCAAAGGCCAGGTCGTAGGCCTGGCCAATATCTGCCGCCACCGCCACCCCGCAGGGGTTGGCGTGCTTGACGATGACGCAGGCGGGCTGGTCAAAGTTTTTTACGCATTCCAGGGCTGCGTCGGTGTCGGCCACGTTGTTGTAGGACAGTTCCTTGCCCTGTATCTGACGCGCGGTGGCGATGCCGGCCTCTGCCGGGTTGGCCTCGACATAAAAGGCTGCCTGCTGGTGCGGGTTTTCGCCATAGCGCATTTCCTGCACCTTATGGAGCTGCAGGTTGAAGGTGCGGGAGAAGTTGTCCGAGCCGCCAGGTACCTGCTTGCCGAAGTAGTTGGCAATGGCGCCGTCATAAGCGGCGGTATGTTCGTATGCCTTGATCGCCAGGTCGAAACGGGTGGCCAGGGATGTCGCGCCATTGTTTTCAGTCATCTCCGCCAGGATCGATGGGTAATCGGAGGCGTTGACCACGATATTTACGAAGCGATGGTTCTTGGCCGCTGCTCGCACCATGGTTGGGCCGCCGATATCGATATTTTCGATGGCGTCCTCCAGGCTGCAATCGGGCCTGGCAACGGTGGCCTCAAAGGGGTACAGGTTGACCACCACCATATCGATAGCGTCTATGCCATGTTCGGCCATCACCGCGTCATCCTGGCCGCGTCTGGCGAGGATGCCACCGTGCACCTTCGGGTGCAGGGTCTTGACCCGGCCGTCCATCATTTCCGGGAAGCCGGTATAGTCGGCCACCTCGGTAACTTCCAGGTCATGCTCCCGCAGCAGGCGGTAGGTGCCGCCGGTGGACAGTAACGCCACGCCCAGTTCGCGCAGTGCGCTGGCGAATTCCACCACGCCGGATTTATCGGAAACACTGATCAGGGCGCGCTTGACGCTGACGAGGCTGGTGTCGCTCATGGGTCTAATCCTTGCCGGAAATCAGGTCGTATTGCTTCAACTTTTTGCGCAGCGTGCCCCGGTTCAGGCCCAGCATAAGCGAGGCCTTGGTCTGGTTGTTGCGCGTGTATGCCATGATTTCCTCGAGCAGTGGCGCCTCGATTTCCGCCAGCACCATCTGGTAGACGTCTGTAGACGTCTCACCATCCAGGTCTTTCAGATAGTGGCGCACGGCGGCGGTGACGGAATCACGGAGGCTGTGTCCGTAAGTCGCTTGCTGTTGATCGTCGTTGGCCGCGGTGGGAGCGCCATTGAGTGGTAATAGGGTTTCAGCCCTGGTCATGCTGCGAGTACCTCGTTGTGACTGTCTGTTATGGAAAGATGTTTGATATAACCCAGTTGCGCGGCGGCATCCTCCAGTTGGTTGAAGGCCTTGCGCCGGGCGCCGTATTGGGGTGAGTGCTGCAGGTACCAACTCACATGCTTGCGCGCAATGCGCACACCCATGAACTCGCCGTAAAAGTCATGCAGTGCCTGTATGTGCTGGTACATGATTTGCCACTGCTGTTGCTGGGTTGGCGCCGGCGGCGTCATACCGGTATCCAGGTGAGCAGCAATCTGGCCGCACAGCCAGGGCTTGCCCTGGGCAGCGCGGCCAATCATGACACCGGCAGCCCCGGTGTGTGCAAGCACCCTGGCGGCAGCCTCGGGTGAATCGATATCGCCATTGGCGAACACCGGAAAATCTGTGGCGGCCACGATGGCGGCAATGGTGGCGTACTCAGCCTCGCCCTTGAAAGCGCAGGCCCGGGTGCGGCCGTGGACGGCCAGTGCCGCAATTCCCGCATCCTCTGCCAGGCGGGCAATGGACACACCATTGCGCGACTGTGGGTTGGCCCCGGTGCGTATCTTGAGCGTGACCGGCACCTCTACGGCACCGACCACCGCCCGCAGAATCTCTGCTACCAGCGCCTCATCGGCGAGCAGGGCTGAGCCGGCGGCCTTGCGGCACACTTTCTTGGCAGGGCAGCCCATATTGATGTCGATGATCTGTGCGCCGCGGGCCACGTTGTATCGGGCGGCCTCGGCCATTTGCACGGGGTGATTGCCCGCAATCTGTACCGACCGGGGCTCGGTTTCCATGTCGTGCCGGGAGCGCCAGGTAGTTTTGCGTGAGCTGCGCAGCTCGGGATTACAACTGATCATTTCTGAAACCACCAGGCCCGCTCCAAATTCTGCGCACAGGCGGCGAAACGGCAGGTCTGTGACCCCTGCCATGGGGGCTAACGCCACCCGGTTGGCCAGCTTGTGTGGTCCTATTTGCATCATATGAAAATGGTTCTGGAGGCGCCTGGAAAAAGAGGCGGTATGATACTCGCTAGGTCTGGCTCGGGGAAGAATATCTGCGCAAAAAAACAGCAATTTTTTCTGCGCGCTTGCGCACTAGCCCGGCAGCTCTCCCCGCAGGCATACCCAGCCATCTTTTTCCCCGGCGATGCGTAGCGTAATACGATCGGCATAGTGTTGACGCAGCTCGTCCGCCTGGGTCTGCAGCAGCCCCGATAGCAGCAGGGTGCCCCCGGGGCGCAGGAACCGCAGCAGGGTGTCAGACAGTTGCATCAGCGGCCCCGCCAGGATATTGGCGATAACCACCTCGGCGCGCTGTTGCCACTCGGCGAGAACCACATCCTCGGGCAATGCCACCGGTAAACGCTGTGCTGCCAATCCGTTGCGCTGGGCATTGTCCAGGCTGGCCATCAGGGCCTGTGGGTCATTGTCCACGCCCAGCGCCAGTGCGGCGCCGAGTTTCAAGGCAGCCACCGCGAGGATGCCGGAACCACAGCCATAATCTACGGCGGTAACGCCCGCCAGCTCCATGGCGTCCAGTTCACGCAGGCACAGGTCGGTGGTGGGGTGGGTGCCGGTGCCAAAGGCCAGACCCGGGTCCAGCAGCAGGTTTACCGCGTCCGGTTCCGGGGGCTCCAGCCAGCTGGGGCAGACCCACAGCCGGGTGCCGAACTGCATGGGGCGGTAGTGCTGCATCCACTCCCGCTCCCAGTCCTTATCTTCCAGGATTTCCACCCGGTGCCTGGCGTGCAGCAGCAGCTGGGGCGGAAAGGCGTCAAGCACCGTCTCCATATCCGCATCTGCGCGGTACAGGCCGGTGAGTCGGATGTGTTGCCACAGGGGTGTTTCGCCCACGCCAGGCTCCAGCACCGGCTGGTCAGCATTATCCTCCAGGGTAACGGCCACGGCCCCGGTGGTGAGCATCAGGTCTTCCAGTGACTCTGCCGCGGCAGGGTCAGTATCGAGGCGCAGCTGTAGCCAGGTCATGGTGGTGTGGGGTGTTGAGCGTGGGGCTCAATCTTCCAGCTTGCTCTCGAGGTAGTGGATGCTGACCCCGCCCGCCTGGAAAGCCTTGTCCCGCACCAGGTCTCGGTGCAGGGGCGTGTTGGTGCGAATACCTTCTACGACCAGCTCATCCAGGGCCTGGCGCATCCGTGCCAGGGCTACCTGGCGGGTATCGCCAAAGGTGATGATCTTGGCAATCAGGGAGTCGTAAAAGGGCGGTACGGTATAGCCGTCATAGAGGTGCGAGTCTACCCGCACGCCCAGTCCACCCGGGGCGTGGAAGGTAGTGACCTTGCCGGGAGAGGGCAGGAAGTTTTGCGGATCCTCGGCGTTGATACGGCACTCAAAGGAGTGGCCCTGCAGTTTGACCTGGTCCTGGGTAACTGACAGCGGCAGGCCGGCTGCGATGCGCAGTTGTTCCTTGACGATGTCGATGCCGGAGATCATTTCCGTGACCGGATGCTCCACCTGCACCCGGGTATTCATTTCGATAAAGTAGAATCCGCCGTCCTCGTACAGGAATTCAAAGGTGCCGGCGCCGCGATAGCCGATTTCGATACAGGCGTTGACGCAGGCTTCCGCTACCTGGTTGCGCAGATCATCGGGAATGCCGGGAGCGGGGGCCTCTTCCAGTACTTTCTGGTGGCGGCGCTGCAGCGAGCAGTCCCTGTCTCCCAGGTGGATGGCGTTACCTTTGCCGTCGGCGATGACCTGGACTTCCACGTGACGTGGCTTCTGCAGGAATTTCTCCAGGTACACCACGTCGGACCCGAATGCGGCCGCCGCCTCGGACTGGGTAACCTGTACCGAGTTGACCAGCGCTGCCTCGTTGTGTACCACGCGCATGCCGCGCCCACCGCCGCCGGCAGCGGCCTTGACGATCACCGGGAAGCCGATGCGCCGGGCGATTTCCAGGGTGCGGTCAGGGTCGTCATCCAGTGGGCCGTCGGACCCGGGTACGGTAGGCACACCGGATTTTTTCATGGCGGCAATGGCGGAAACCTTGTCCCCCATCAGGCGAATGGTGTCTGCGGTAGGGCCGATGAAGATAAATCCGCTCTTCTCCACCTGGTCGGCAAAATCGGCGTTTTCCGCCAGGAAACCATAGCCGGGATGGATGGCGGTGGCATTGGTCACTTCCGCGGCACTG
>Ga0316192_10003836_pt1 | contig 10930 bp, 8 predicted proteins | sample MerIslwburrow_MG_FD_204931 | JGI IMG/M metagenome (GOLD analysis project Ga0316192, IMG submission 204931) | Coastal sediment microbial communities from Maine, United States - Merrow Island worm burrow | ecosystem: Environmental > Aquatic > Marine > Coastal > Sediment | place: USA: Maine...
AACCCGGTTGAGGGTACCTATAAAGGAATGCCCTATCTGCGAGATATGGACGGATATATTTACGTCAAAGAGGAAATGGGCGGTTTGCTTTTGGGCGGATTCGAGCCGGTTGCCAAGCCCTGGGGCGCCAAGGGCATTCCGGAAGATTTTAAGTATACGCAACTGCAGGAAGACTGGGATCAATTTGAAATTTTCATGATGAATGCCATCAAACGCATGCCGGTCTTTAACGATGCCGAAGTCAACAGCCTGACCACGGTTCCCGAAAGCTTTACACCGGATACGGCCTATATGCTGGGCGAGATTCCGGGGGTGAAAAATTTCTTCATTGCCGCCGGAATGAACTCGGTGGGTATTACCAGCGCCGGTGGGGCCGGTCGGGCCTTGGCGCAATGGATGGCGCAGGGATATCCGGAAGAGGATCTGTGGGCGGTTGATGTCCGGCGGTTTTACGGATGGCAGCAAAACCATAATTATCTGCATGATCGGATCATCGAAGCCGTCGGCAATCTTTATGATGATCACTGGCCGTTTAAACAACCGCGGACAGCGCGTAATGCCCGACGCACACCATTTCATGACCGCCTGGCGGATCGGGGGGCCTGCTTTGGCGTGGTTGCCGGATGGGAACGGGCCAACTGGTTTGCTCCTGAAGGCGTAAAGGCCGAATATGAATACAGCTGGGGCAGACAGAACTGGTTTGATTTTTCTGCGGCTGAGCACATGAGTGTCCGCGAAAAAGTAGGTGCTTACGATCTGTCTTCGATGGCCAAATATTTGCTGCAGGGTCGCGATGCCGTCAACGTGCTGCAAAACATCTGCTGCAACAACGTCGATGTCGCGCGGGGAAAGGTCGTTTATAGCCAGATGCTGAATGAGAGAGGCGGCATCGAAGCGGACATTACGGTAACACGCCTGGCAGAGGATAAATTCTTTATCGTCTCCCCCGGAGCCACCGGTATCCGTGACTTCGACTGGATTCAACGGCACATCCCGGATGGTGCCTTTGCGGTCCTCACCGATGTGACCTCGGCTTACACCATGCTGGCGGTTATGGGCCCCAAGTCCAGAGATCTTCTCGCGGGCTTGACCGACGCCGATCTTTCCAATGCGGCCTTTCCGTTTGCAACCGCGCAGGAAATCGATCTGGCCTATGCCCGCCCGCTGGCGATCCGGATGTCATTTGTGGGAGAGCTTGGCTGGGAACTCTATATCCCCACCGAGTTTTCGACCAATGTCTTCGATGCTCTGGTGACGGAAGGTAAAAAATACGATCTCAAACTGGTCGGTCTGCATGCCCTGGATTCGTTGCGTCTGGAGAAGGGTTACAAGCACTGGGGCGCCGACATAACGCCGAACGACACACCGTTCGAGGCCGGACTGGGGTTTTGCGTCAAATTGGAAAAGGACACTTTCAGCGGCAAAGACGCCCTTGCCAGGCAAAAAGAGAGCGGGTTGACGAAGAGGTTGGTGATGTTCTCAATAGACGATTCGGAACCACTTGTCTATCACGACGAGCCGATTTATCGCGACGGTGAGCTGGTCAGTGAAAACACCCACGGGGCTTATTCTCACGTACTGGGGTGCTCGATCGGGATGTGCTACCTGAAAAATCCCGCGGGCATCGAAGAAGGCTGGATACGGTCGGGGAAATACGAAATCAACGTTGCCGGAAAATTGTTTCCGATTAAAATCCATCTGGAACCGGTCTATGATCCCAAAAGCAAAAATGTCAGGATCTAGCCGCTGGTTGAAACGACGATATCTGCCTGAGAGCGATTTTTGACCGACCGTGATAAATTGCACGGGGTTGGCTGCAAAACGAATCCATAAAGCAGGTCGAATAACAGGAGGCGCAAAAATGAAACGAAGAATAAAAGCCGGAAAACGGCGTAATTCAGGACTCAGTCTCAACGTGCTGACCGATGACGAAGCCCGCGAAATTCATCTGTCTACCCTGGAAGTGATGAAGGACGTCGGTGTTTTTGTTGAGAATGATAAGGCAATGGATGTGTATGACGGCGGTGGTTGTCATGTCGATCGCAAAAATAAAGTTGTAAAATTTCCGCACTGGGTTGTTGAAGACGCCATTCAAGCGGCGCCTTCAACATTTTGTGCCTGTGGACGCAGACCGCAAGACGATGTTCTGCTTGAAGACAACCGGGTTACCTTCACCAACTTTGGTGAGGGAATTATGTTTGTAGACCCCTATTCGGGAGAACGCAGAGATACCACCAAAGCAGACATTGAAAAAGCGGCCCGGATCATTGATTCGCTCGAGCATATCGAGACTTATGAACGGGCGATGTGTTCGCACGACAAACCGCCCGAGGTCCAGGCGCTTCACAATGCCGAAGCATCATTGACGAATACCTCAAAGCATCATTGGCTGGGACCGGTCGACGCATTTCAGGCCCGGAAAATCATCGATATTTGCGCTGCCATCGTCGGCGGCAAGGAACGCTTGCGAGAACGGCCGCTGCTGTCCTTTGTGACCTGCCCGATCAGCCCATTGAAGCTGCCCGAACATCACTGCGATATCATTATGGAGGCCGCTGAAAACGGCCTGGGCGTCAACATTATCGGGATGGCCATGGCCGCGGCATCCGGCCCGGTCCACCTGGCGGGCACGCTGGTCATTCAAAACTCTGAAGTCTTGTCGAGCCTCGTCCTGAGCCAGTTGACCTGTAAGGGGACTCCTTTTGTCTACGGCAGCTCTACCTGCCCCTTGGATTTGCGAATGGCGACAGCCTCGGTGGGCTCTCCGGAAACCGGGGTTATCAGTGCTGCGGTTGCACGTTTAGCACGCTATTACAGTTTGCCGTGTTTTGTCGCCGGAGGGTAGGGCGACAGCAAAGTGGTCGACTACCAGTCGGGTTTCGAAAAGACCATTACCGGCATCTTACCCGCGTTGGCAGGTGCCAACGTCATTTACGGGTTGGGAATGCTGGAGATGGGAATCACCTTCGACCTGACGCAGCTGGTACTGGATCACGAGACCGCCGGCATGATCCTGCATTCACTGCAAGGTGTTCCGGTTAACGATGAAACCCTGGCCGTGGATGTAATTAAAGAACTGGGGATCGGCAAAGACTACCTTTCGCATGAAACAACGCTTCAGAATATGAGATGCCAGTCCCAGGCTTACCTGATGGACCGGCGGATGCGGGAGGACTGGGAAGCAGCCGGCAGCAAAGACGCCTATCAGCGTGCGCATGATAAAATGCTGGAGATCCTGGAATCTCACGAGCCGCCGGCTTTACCGGAAGACGTCCTGGATAGGATTCGAGCCATCGTCGTCGAATCAGAGAAAGAACGCGGTGTGTATAAGAAGTAGAAACCAGAAAATTGAGGTGTCAGGTTTCAGGTGTCAGTGTTCAGCCCCGCTGCCGGCCAAAAAAACGGCCGGTCAAATCGAAACTGAAACTGAAGTTTCATAAAAGGTTTTAGAACTTTGCGACTGGCCTTTCCGACACCCCTGGCCCAGACCTAAACTTGTATGAATCTTGAAGAAAGGAAAATATTGGGATCTCTTGCAGCGAACAGTGAGAATCCGTCATATCGCACTCTCCGAGGCGTAGGATCTACGAGCCGGAGGCCAGGGCGGGCCGAAACCTGACACCTGAAACCTACATTTTTATAAGAGGATGACGCAATGCAGATTTATGTTTGTGTAAAACATGTCCCGGATACGGCGGCAAACATCAAAGTAACCGGGGATGCCGCGTTCGATGAGTCGGTAAAATTTGTGATGAATCCCTATGATGAATATGGCGTCGAGGAGGCCATCCGGATTGTAAATAAGAACGGCGGCGAAGTCGTTGTCGTCACCGTCGGCAAGGAAACGGCAGTCAATACCATACGTTCGGCGCTGGCGATGGGAGCGGCGCGTGGAATTCTGGTCAAAACCGAAACCCAGTTTCTGGACAGCTCACTAACTGGCCTGGCCCTGCAAAGGGCAATCAGAGAGGATGGTGCGCCGGATTTGATCTTTACCGGCAAACAGTCGGTGGACAGCGAGGGTTCACAGACACATTACCGCCTGGCCCAGGCGTTCGATATGCCGGTTGCCACCGAAGTGGTGGCCCTGGAACTCAAAGACGACCGGGCGGTGGTCGAGCGTGAGATCGGGGGCGGGGTCAAGGAAGTGATTGAAATGCAGACACCCTGTGTCATCGGGGCCACAAAAGGGCTTAACGAACCCAGATATCCGAAACTGCCGGATATATTGAAGGCCAAGAAGAAGGAGATCAAGCTGATCGATATGGCGGATCTCGGCATCGATTTGTCTGCCGGCCACACTGAAATTCTGGAACTTGAATCCGTCCCCGAAAGGGGTGAGGCTAAAATGCTGAGCGGCAGTCCGCGCGAAATTGCGGCCCAGCTTGTAACGGTAATGAAAGAAGAAACGGTGATCTAGCGCCAATGAATTAAGGGAAAGCCAAACGACCAGAAGGAAATTCAACATGGGTAGGACAGGTATACTGCTTGAAACAGATAATGGTGAAATCAAAGAATCGAATTACGGCATGATAACAGCCGCCCGGGGAGCCGGGGACACAGAGATGTATGGTTTTCTGATCGGTGGAGAGGCTGCATCCTGTAAAGAGGCCGTTCAAAAATACGGTATCTGCAGGGTGGTTGAAATTACATCAGATGCAGGTGATTTAGCAACGCGACCGGAGAAGCAGACAGACGCCCTGATAGCCGCAATGAAGAATTATGACATTCGGTTTCTGGTGGGTCTGAGTAGCTCCAGGGGAAGAGATTTGATGGCACGGGTGGCAGCCAAACTCGATGCGCCCCTGGCCGTGGACTGTATCGATCTAAATCTTGAGGACCAAATCGTAACCAAGTCTCATTTTTCAGGTAAAACCCTTGCCAGGTTAAAACTTTGCGGCGATATGCTCATCTGCGGCGTAAGACCCAATGCCGTTGAACCGCAGGAAGCACCGTGCGAGGCCGACGCTGAAGTTTTTGCGGCCCAGGTCAAGGATGACGGTCGCATGGTGGTAACGGAAGCCAAAGGATCCGCAGCGGGACAGGTAGAGCTGACCGAAGCGAACATTATCATCACCGGTGGCCGTCCGATCGGCTCGGCCGAAAATTTCAGCCTTCTCAATGAATGCGCAAACCTACTTGGCGCAGCCGTGGGTGCGTCCAGGGCGGCGGTCGATGCGGGCTATGCGCCGCACAGCATGCAGGTGGGCCAGACCGGGAAAACGGTCAGCCCCAAGCTTTACATCGCCTGCGGACTTTCCGGCTCGGTCCAGCATTTCGCCGGCATGAAAACAGCAAAGATCATTGTTGCGATCAACACCGATAAACATGCTCCGATTTTCAGCAAGAGTGATTACGGGATTCTGGGAGATCTCTTTGAAATTGTGCCGGCCTTGACTGAAGCGCTTAAAGACCAAACTTCCCAATAAGAACTAAAGTACGATGCATATCTATATACTCCTAAAATCCATCCTGGTGACGGCCTTATTGATTGCGGGCTTTGGCATTTTTACAATACGGGTACGGCGACTGTTCAGAATAATGAAATCGGTTAAAGGCCAGGCTGATAGTAAGGTAGATCGTCCGGCCGAAAGGATAAAGGTTCTTTTAACCGATGTGCTCGGCCAGTCCAATGTGCGCCGGAAGCGCATGCCGGGCCTGGCGCACACGCTTATTTTTTTTGGATTTCTGGCAGTCCAGCCGCATTCGGTGGAACTGATGATCAACGGTGTATGTCCGGCATTTCACGTTGCGAATATTGTGCCCGGATTTTACGGTGTCTATCTTTTTGTCGCCGATATTCTGGCTTTTCCGGTTCTGGTCGGTTTAGGCTATGCCATCTATCGCCGGGTAATTGTCCAACCCGCATACCTGACCGACGGGCTCGATGCCAGGCTGATCATCCTGTTTACCTCGGTGATCATCATTACCTTCTATTTTATTAACGCATTTCTGACAATTCCCTCCATCGGCGGCGGATTCGATTATGCCCGCTACTTCACCATTTCGAACCTGGTGAAGAATATATTTAACCTTGGAAGCTTATCCCCGGCCGGCAGCCGGGCCGGTTATGAAATTGCCTACTGGCTTCATTTATTGACGATTCTGGGCTTCCTGGTGTATATCCCGGGCTCGAAACACCTGCATCTGCTTGCGGCGGTACCGAACGTATTTCTGAAACCGCTGGATCGACCCAAGGCGATGATCAAAACCGATATTGAAGATGAAGATGCCGAAACGTTCGGCCTGGGCAACGTGGCTGATTTGAACTGGAAAAACGTTTTGGACCTTTACGCCTGCACGGAGTGCGGCCGATGCGAGGAGCAATGTCCGGCCGACATGACCGGCAAACCCCTGAGCCCCAAACGGTTGGTCCACGATCTCAAACTCGATTTATTTGACCAATCCGCCAAGCTGCTGAAGGGTGAGTTCGCGTCTGTGGAGCCGCTGCTGAGGGATGGATCGCCGCTCAGCGATGATGTCCTGTGGTCGTGTACCACCTGCCGGGCCTGTGAGGAGATATGTCCGGTCAATATCCAGCATCTGGATATCGTCCTTGAAGCCCGCAAACACCAGGTGCTCATGGAATCGAATTTTCCGCCCGAGATGCAGGAAACGTTCAACAACCTTGAAAACCAGTCGAATCCATGGGGTTTCAGCAGCGATACCCGGGGGGACTGGTGCAAGGGTCTGGATGTTCCCTTGATAACGGATCATCCGGATGCCGATATCCTTTATTACGTGGGTTGTGCCGGATCTTTTGACGACCGGGGCATCCGGATATCCAGGGCGATCGTAAACGTTTTGAAAAAAGCGGATGTTGATTTTGCCGTTTTAGGGCCGGAGGAAAGGTGCAATGGCGACATGGCGCGACGGGCCGGCAACGAATATCTGGCTCAAATGATGATCCAGGAGAAGGTCGAAATATTAAACCAGTATAAACCGCAAAAAATTCTCACCGGCTGTCCCCATTGCTTTAACACATTTAAAAATGAATACAGCGAATTTGGCGCCGGTTACGACGTCGTTCACCATTCAGAATTTTTGCTGGAGCTCACCAAACAGAAGCGGTTAAAACACAAGGAATCCAAATTCGAAAAGGTGACGTTTCACGATTCATGCTATCTGGGACGCTGGAACGGACTGATTGAAGCTCCCAGAGAGCTTCTGCGGCTATCAGGTCTGTCCCGCAATCTAATTGAGTTGAATCGTACGAAAACAAAAGGGCTTTGCTGCGGCGCCGGTGGCGGAAGAATGTTCATGGAAGAGAATATCGGCAAGCGAATAAATATAGAACGTGCCGAAGAAATTGTCGCAGCGAAGGTACCGACCATTGCAGCGGCATGCCCGTACTGCACCATCATGCTTAGAGACGGCATCGCGGATCTAAACGGAACCAATGTCGTCTACGATATCGCCGAGATAATCGATATGGTTACGGTCTAGTAAAATACGCCATCGGGGGAGGTGCCAAACGGTCCCCCAAAATCTATGTTTCTGAAAAGAGGTTATGACCTTGAGCCCTAGCCTCTTTTTTGTTATGTATACCGTATCGCCGCCAATGGTATAACAGGTCGGGGCGGAGCAGAGCTTCTTTAGGGCAGACGAGGCACTGCGCGCTTCAAGTGCACCATGATGGGGCACACCTTAACACTTTTTCAGAGTCAGGTATGTGTGCAAAATCCCTCATAATTTTGTTGACGATCCCCGTTTTTGGCCTCATTCATTTCGAACTTGAAGCCATGGATTCAAATTCAGTGGGCAGCAGCCTGGCCTCTACAGCCACTGAGTTGAGCGGGAATCCGCAGAAAAAGAACCCTTTGATAGGACCGGGAAATGGCTTCGCCAAGGGAACCCGAAAATGGCAGACCTATGCCTCCGCTGCCGCAGGTGATAACGGCAAGGGAGAGATGTACGCCCTTCACTTTGGATACGGTTATTTTTTGATGGATTACCTGTCGATTAACATTGATGTGCTGGGGGCCTATATTCGTTCCGGAATTGACGATAACGGTGTTGCCGGCGGTTTTGACGTCATATTTCGCCGGCATTTTTCCCGGGTCGAAGATGATCTGTGGTCTGTCTATTTTGACCTCGGCGGCGGCCTTCAGCAGCAATCCACCAATTTTGCAGGCAACCGGCACTTTAACTTCCGAGTAATGGGCGGCGGGGGGGCTACGCTTCGAGTTAGCGATCATGCACGGATGATGGGCGGGATACGGTATTTGCATATTTCCGACGCCGGTATCGATGGCGGTGGCGGCGGTTTCGACGGGTTCATGTTTTACGGAGGCGTTATGTTCCCGTTTTAAAGATGCGTTCAATCTGCTAGAAAGAGGAATAAAAATTCAGGGCCCCGATATGAGAATTTTCACCACCCTGAATTAGAGCCCATGGAACCGACTGAAAACTACCTGGATACCCCGTACGGCAGGATACATTATCTGGACTGGGGTGGATCCGGGCCCCAGGCCCATCTTCTGCATGCCAATGGATTTTGCGCCGGAACCTACTCCCCTTTTGTCAGGTACCTGCATAAGGATCTGCATATCATCGCCAGCGATGCCCGCGGCCATGGCGCCTCGGATCTGGCGAGCATCAAACGCCTAAGCCACTGGAATATTTTTGCAGATGATCTTAACACCCTGATCGAAAAAGCCATGACGCCGCCGATTATCGGCCTGGGCCATTCCCTCGGGGCGGTGACGACCTATATCGCAGCAGCGACCTATCCGCGGCTTTTTTCCTGCATTATATTGTTCGACCCCCCTATTTTCCCCCGGTGGATGCTTTGGTCGATCGCTGTTATGAAATGGCTGGGATTTGCCGGGAGCATCCCGCTGGCTAAAAAAGCACGCCGCCGGAGAAAAGCCTTTCAGGGTAAAAAAGAAGCCCTGGATCGCTTTACGTCCGGTCGCGGCATTTTTAAAACCTGGTCCCAGGAATTTGTCGAGGCTTACCTGGAGTGCGGGCTTCTTGAAAAGGATGCCGAAACGGCCGTCCTCAGATGCGATCCGGAGTTGGAAGCACAGATTTTCGAATCTATACCTCTGGATGTGTGGAAATATGCAAAAAAAATATCATGCCCCGTGCTGGCGATCCGGGGTGAGCAGTCGGATACCTTCAGGGTGGCTGCGGCCGAGCGTCTGAAGCGCAAAATTGCCGACTTTGAATTAGCGACCATCGCCGATGCCGGCCATTTCGTCCCCATGGGAAAACCGCAAGAATGTGCCCGGGTTATCAGGGATTTCATTGTTCGTAAGCTTGCCGGTCCGGCTAACTGAAGGTTTCAGCCCGCCCTGGCCTCCGCCTCGTAGCCTATGCCTCGGAGAGTGCGACATGATGGATTTCTACTGTTCAATGCAGTAGATCTCAATAATGTCTTATCTTCCAGATTTATTCAAAGTTAGGTCTGGGCCAGGGGTGTCAGTGTTCGGGTTTCAGAGGACAGAGGCCAGACGCAGACGACAGAAGACAGATGGTGAAAACTGGAGGATGAAGCACATTTACTGTTCTCCGTCATCTTTGCTATTTTTTGGTTCCAAATTTTCGACTGATTTTGCAGGTAATATTATGGGGAAAAAGATTTTCGGGATTGTTGGCCTGGTTTTTTTGCTGGTTTATTTTCTAACCCTGGTACTGCATATTTCCGCAAACGTTGATCAGTATCAATGGGATTTCCGAACCCACCGTAAGGCCGGTGAAATTTTTGCATCCAACCTTGATCCTTATGACGCCAGTATCTTGTTCCCGCAAGCCCAGACTAGATTTTTATATAATTATCCACCGGTTACATTGTATTTCTATAAATTTTTTGCGCAATTTAGTTATAAAACGGCTTTCCATATATTCCTGATTGCCAAATGTATCCTGCTGATTGGATTGATTTATTTTTGGAAAAGAGAATTTTTTAAGACAAACACGTACGCTCTTTTTTGTCTTTTCTGTTTACTTGCATTTAACAGCGCTGTTTATCGGGATTTGATCGCCGGTAATATTAATTTAGTTGAGCAGGTTTTTCTGTGGCTTTCCTTCTTTTTTTATATAAAACAAAGACTTATTCTATTCTGTACCTTTTGCCTATTGGCAGCCAGCTTTAAGATGACACCAACCTTTTTCCTGGTTCTGCTGTTGCTTGCAGAAGATAAAAAAAAGTATCAATATTTTGTGTGCTCGGGTTTCGTTTTTTTTGCCTATTTGCTGGTTCAGTACCTTATTGTGCCCGATATGTTCACCAGCGCGATTAAAAATGCATTTACGGTCGTCAGCGAACGCGGAACCATTGTCCCTTCCACCTTTACCTTAATCAGTGATGTGTTCAAATGGTTATCCAATAATGCAGGTCTGGCGACACCGCAAGCAATTCAATTTGCCATTCTTGCGGTCGTTGCAGCGGCCGTGATTGTGCTTACCTTCAGGGCCCATGCCCGGCTGAAAAGTGCGAAGGTGGAAAACAGACAAATGCTCGAGGTATTTTTAGTTTGCCTGGTCTATGCCCTAATCCACCCGCGCTTTAAAGACTATGCCTACATTTTGCTGATCGTCCCCGCCTATTACATCATACTGAACAACCGCTTCACCAAGGCCAATCCGTTCGTCATTTTTTTTGCTATTCTCGTATATCCGCCGTTTATAGTTCCCGGAACCGAGATCATTTTCATGTTTTTCTGGAAATATTATGCCCTCATGGTTGCCTATGTCATCTGGGGAATGTATCTATATGAAATATTTTCCACCGGCAAAGCGCCGTCCCGCGCACCGCTTTCCGATGAAAAACGATAGCAGCACGGTGATACTGCAATATTCGCAACTACAGTGACATATAATGTTTGACATGTATATGATAAAAATATGACATTACAGGTCATGGAAAATGAGTTTGAGAAGATCATCGGTTTTCAATGGGATCAAGTCAATATCAACATCGTAA
>Ga0316192_10003838_pt1 | contig 10929 bp, 10 predicted proteins | sample MerIslwburrow_MG_FD_204931 | JGI IMG/M metagenome (GOLD analysis project Ga0316192, IMG submission 204931) | Coastal sediment microbial communities from Maine, United States - Merrow Island worm burrow | ecosystem: Environmental > Aquatic > Marine > Coastal > Sediment | place: USA: Maine...
GGTAGACCCCAGCGCCAGCATCGCCGCCCTCAATCTGACGTCGATCCTCTGTGTCCCGATCCGTACCCAGGACGAGATCCTCGGGATCCTCTATATGGACACGGACGTCGCCGACCACGAGTACACAAACGATGACCTCCTGCTGGCGGCTGCGGCGGGAAACAGCGCCGGGCTGGCACTCGAGAATGCCCGAAATCACCAGATGCTTCTCGAGAAGCAGCGCATGGAGCAGGACATCGAGGCGGCGTGGAATATCCAGGCGGGATTTCTGGTCAGCGACTGGCCGACCGACGATCCCCGCTTCGAGGTCTATGGCACGACGGTGCCGGCCAAGGTCGTTGGTGGTGATTTCTATGATTTCGCGCGCATCGACGAGAATCGGTTGGGCCTGTTGATCGGCGATGTGAGCGGCAAGGGTGTTCCGGCGGCGCTGACCATGGCGCAGCTGCTCGCAGAGTTCCGTCTCGGCGCCGCGGGTGTGAGTTCTCCGGCCGAGCTGCTCGCAAAGCTCAACGAAGGTCTGGTCCGGAGGAGCCAACGCGGGATGTTCTGCACAGTGGCCGTCGTGGCGATTGATCTCCGGGATGGTAGGCTTCTTGGCGCCAACGCCGGCCACCACCCGATGCTGGTCGCGTCCGAAGAACGAATCGCGAACATCCTTGAAGCCTCGGGTCCGCCCATCGGGATCCTTCCAGGAATCTCCTGGGAGGATGAAACGGGTACGATCGAACCAGGGGAGTCCTTGATTTTCTACACCGACGGGATTGTCGAAGCGCGATCGGGAGCGACCCGGGCGCCGGGCACAACGCCGCAGGGGGAATTCGGGCTGCAACGTGTTGAACGTGTGGTGCGTGAAAGATACCCGACCTCGCCGCACCAGCTCATCGATCGGGTGATTGGCGAGGTTTACGATTTCTGTTCGCCGATGTCGCCGCACGATGACTGTACGATGATCGCCTTGAGGTATAACGGCAATGGATCGTGATCTCCGACTGACCGTCCGTTCGGATCCGAAGTTGCTCGCTTCGGTCAGGAGCCTGGTCCGGGGTTGGGTGGATTCCTGGGACATCGACGAGAAAATTGCGGAAAACGTCGTGTTGGCGATCGATGAGGCGTGTACGAATGCGATTCGCCACGCCTACGAGGGTCGTTGCGACGGCTCGGTCGAGCTCACCCTCCACGCCGAACCGGAACACCTCGAGTTTCAGGTCTCGGACACGGGGGTGTCTTGCCCGCCCGAGTGCGCGGAACGGCGGCCGCTGCACCCACCCCATGCCGATGAGCTGCAACCGGGAGGGCTCGGGATCCAGCTCATCCACAAGGTCTTTGATGAGGTCGATTTTTGCCCCGGCGAACACGGTGGGAACTGCGTCACCATGAAGCTGAAGCGGCTGAAGTGAGGATAAATGGGTCTGACGATCGAACAATCACAGTCTTCGAATGGATCGCTGATCCGAGTGGTGGGTGAGGTCGATCTTTACAGCTCTCCCGAACTTCGAAAGGCAATCTTGAAGGCGGTCCCGTCGGCTCGGGGCGGTCTCGAGATCGATCTGGAGGGCGTGACCTATATCGATTCGTCCGGGGTCGCGACCCTTGTCGAAGGGCTGCGGAGCGCCAGGGAGCATGGCACCGGCTTCGCGCTGGTGACTCCATCGCCGGCGGTCCGGCAGGTGCTCGAGTTGGCGCGGCTCGACAGCGTTTTCGAGGTTCGATGACAAACCCGCGGCCGGTGAGATATGCCCTCTAGCATCGCCGGCCACGTCGGACGCTGGACCCTCAACCAGCTCGCCATCGGCGCGCGGGTCTCGGTGCTGATGGTTGAAACCATGACCTGGATGATCATCGCGCCGTTGCGCGGCAAGGGGTTGCGCTTCAAAGCGGCGGTCGAAGACTTTGTCGAGTTCGGCGTGCGATCGCTGCCGATCGTCGGGATGATCTGCTTTCTGGTCGGCGTCATCCTCGCCCTGCAATCGTCCTACACCCTCGGGAAATGGGGTGCGAATCGTTTCATCGCGACCCTCGTAGCGGTCTCCGCTCTCCGCGAAATGGCGCCGCTGATGACAGCGATCCTCATCACCGGGCGCAGTGGTTCCGCGATCACGGCCGAGATCGGCACCATGAAGGTCGGGGAGGAGATCGACGCCCTCGAGGTGATGGGTCTCAACCCGATCAAGTACCTGGTGGTCCCGAAATTCCTGGGCATGCTGGTGGCGGTCCCGTGTGTGACAGTTGTCGCGATGTTCATCATGATCTTCGGCGGTTTCTTTGCGTCGGTCCTTGTCGTCGGCGTGGACCCGTCGATCTACATCGAAATGACGACGGATTCCCTGGTGGAGAAGGATCTCTTCATCGGGCTGATCAAGAGCGTTTTCTTCGGTATTGCAATCTGTTGGGTCGGCGTCTATCGCGGGCTGCAGGTTGAAGGGGGAGCGGAAGGGGTCGGTCTACAGACCACCTCGTCGGTGGTGACGTCGATCTTCCTGATCATCATCGTTGACCTGGTTTTCACGGTTCTGTTCTACTTCGTGTGATCATGATGGCCTCAAACGATCCGTTCATTGCTGTCGAAGACCTGGTTGTCCGGTACGGCGACCGGACCGTCCTCGATGGCGTGACCTTTGAGGTCCGGCAGGGAGAGGTCTTCGTCATTCTCGGCGGCAGCGGTTCCGGCAAGACGACGCTGCTGCGAAATCTGGTCGGTCTGATGCGACCCGCCGAGGGACGGATTCTGATCAAGGGCGACGACTTCACGGCGATGACCGAGGAAGAGCGCATCGAGCTCCGCAAGAGGATGGGGATGTCGTTTCAGGGCTCGGCCCTGCTCGAGTCGCTCTCCCTGGCCGACAACGTGGCCCTGCCGCTGCGCGAGCACACCGCTCTCGAGGAGTCGACGATCGACATCATGACCAGGATCAAGCTCGAGTTGGTCGGTCTCGGTGGATTCGAGGACTTCCTGCCCTCGGAGCTGAGCGGCGGCATGAAGAAAAGGGCGGGCATCGCGCGGGCCATGGCCATGGACCCGGAGATTATTTTCTACGATGAGCCTTCGGCCGGCCTCGATCCGATCGTCGCCGCCGGGATCGACGAGCTCATCCGCAAGCTGCAGGAGACCTTCAAGCTCACCAGCGTGGTCGTGACCCACGAGATGGAGAGCGTCAAACTGATCGCCGACACGGTGTGCATGCTCAAAGGCGGCCGGGTGGTTGGAATCGGTTCGCTCGACGAGCTGCAGCAATCCGACCACCCCTATGTCCAGCAGTTCTTTGCCCGTCGGCCCGATGATGACCAGTCTTCGGAATCGGAGTACGCGAGGGCCTTGACGGGGCTCGAGTGAAAAGAGGGATGATGCCAGCCAAACAACACGACTTCACCGCCACCGAAATCAAGGCCGGAATCCTGGTCCTGGCCAGTTTCGTCATCCTGGTGGGATTTCTGGTGGCGATCAGGGGCTGTCGGCCCGCCGACGACACGGCGAAGACCTTTTTCGCGGTCTTTACAGACATCAGCGGTCTCAACCGTGGCGCAGATGTCCGCTTCGGAGGCGTCCGGGTGGGAAAGGTAACCGCCATCGAGCCCGATCCCGACGACCGCGCGAGAATCCGCGTGACAGCAGTCGTAGAAGGCGATGTCCCGGTCAACCATGGCAGCGTCGCCACGATCGAGCAGGTCACCATGACAACGGAAAAACACCTCGAGATCTCGACCGGTGGCGCGGATGAACCACTTCATGAAAACGGTGATCTCCTGACATCGAGTGGGGGAGGGGGCCTCTTCGATATACCCGACCTCGAGGGAGTTACCAGCAGGCTGGAGACAATGCTGGATGGAATCAACGCCCTGCTCGGCGTTGGTGGATCAGAAAGTGGTGCCGACGATCCCGTGGCTGTCGATCTGGCCGAGGTTCTCGCCTCCCTGAAGACGACCCTCGATGAAGGGGCTGAAACGGCCCGCAGCGCAGGCGCAGTGATCGACGATAACCGGGCCGGCATCGAGCAGATTGTGGATCGGCTTGCCGCGCTCGAAGAGACCGCGACCGAGCTCATGGCACAGCTCAACGGAGTCATCGAGGAGAACCGCGGTTCGATTCACCAGAGCTTCGGCAATCTCGAGCAGCTGACCGGCGAGCTCAACAAGCGCGTCGACGAGCTCGTGGCCACGCTCCAAACGACCCTCCAGTACCTTCAAGATCTGGGTGGCAACAGCAGCGATCTGCTGGATGAACAGCGGCCGACCATCGAGGAGATGCTCCTCAACCTCCAGGAAACCACCCGCAACCTGAAGGAATTTTCGCGAATTCTGGCCGACCGGCCCGATGCGCTCATTCGAGGCAAGGGGAAGCAGGGTCGAACGAACGGGGAGTCGAAATGAGGTCCACGTTATTTCTGACGGTGGCGTTGTGCGTGCTCAGCGCGTGCGCTTCGGCGCCGAAGATCGATTACTACACATTGGGCATGGAATCTTCCGGCCGGGTTGATTCGGCGATCAACATTTCGGTCGAGCGTCTGCGGACCACCGAGGCCCTCGGGCGAAGTCAGATCATGGTGCTCGCGTCTCCAACCCGGGTTGATTACTACGCCACCAGCCATTGGGCGGGTTCGGTCGGAGAGCAGGTGCAGCAGAAGCTGGCGGCCGAGTTCGGTCCACCAGTCGAAGGCAGAAGGACTCTCGTCATCTCCGGAAAGGTCCTCGCCTGTGAGCAGGTGGATGGCCCCGGGGGCGCCGAGGCGCGCGTCAAGCTGGAGATCGCGGTGCGCGATGCCGAGGTCGCGCGGTACCAACCTGCGGTGCTCGAGAAGTCCTATGCGTCGAGGCGAAGCGTGTCCGGATCGAACCCGGGATCGGTCGTTGAAGGGCTGTCTCGGTGTGTCGAGGAGATCGCCGCCGAAATCGCTGACGATCTCTCCGCGTTGTAATCTCGGTCCCGTGTGCAGCCACCATACAATTGGGATATGAAGAAGGCCGCGATTCTGGTCGGGGTGTTGGCGGCAGTGGTCGTCCTTCAGGGCTGTGCCAGCAGCCGCGGAGGAGTCGAGTCCTCGGTCATGCCGCGTGGTTGGCCGGTCCCCTACGATGTGGCGAGGATCTCTTCGGCTTTTGGCGAGCACCGCGGGTCCTCTCGTCACAAGGGTCTCGATCTGACCGCTCCGAAGGGAACCAAGGTCCGTGCGACCGCCGATGGTCGCGTGACATTCGCAGGTCGTTCGGGAGATTTCGGCCGCCTCGTGATCGTCGGGCACAGCAACGGATACGAAACCCGTTATGCCCATCTCAAGAGCATCAGTGTGAACAAGGGCAAGATGGTCAAGCGGGGTGCGGTGATCGGAACGGTTGGCGAGAGTGGCAATGCCACCGGCCCCCACCTTCACTACGAAGTTCGCCTCCAGGGAACGCCGGTCAATCCGAGGTCGTATCTGTAGCCGCCCACTGCTCCAGTAACCAGTAATCAGTGATCAGTAATCAGTGCCACCATCCGCCCCCACGGACTCTTGTACTGATAACTGATCACTGGGCGGGTGGGCGGGACTGATGACCGGACGGGTGGGCGGTCAGAACCCCCAGCTCGTCCAGATCCAGATCTTGTCGGTGTCCCATGCCCACTCGTCGGCCTCGTATCGCGCATACTTGAGGGAGATCTTCTGCTTCCACGGTGCGGTGTAGAGGACCTGGGCGTCGAACTCGTTGCCCCACGAGGCGCTGCCGGAGTCGGCCGAGAAATCGTGGTAGATCCCGATCAGGTTCCATTTTCCAAGTGTTGCCCCGACCGACAGAAAAGCATCTTGGAGCCCGTCTGCCGGGGTCGCTAGAAACCTATCGGCCCAGCCGTTGAACTTGTGGAGGGTCGCGAGGGGAGTGTTGAAGCTGCCGTCATCGCCGCCACCGAGGACCTCGTAGCCGGCTCCGAATGAGACTCTTCCGACCTTGAGACCGAGATCGGCGCGAATGTAGTCGGCATCGACCGAGTCCGGATTGTTCCCGGTGTCGCTCTGCCGTGCAAGCTCGAGCCGGTAGGTCAGGTTGAGAGCATCCGAGAGCTTCGCTTTACCGGCAAACGACGCACCGATGGTGCTCGTTGAGAGCTCCCAAAGAGCGTCCTGATCGTAGTCGATCGAGAGATAGTAGGCCCGCAGCTTGCCAAAGCCGGAAAATGTGTAGGCGCCGTCGAGATGGCCGGTGGACATCGGGCGGGAGGCGCCGGCGACTGTCCGTTGTTGCGCAATGTAGGTCAGGCCGAGGTCGAGATTCTCGATTCCGGTGAAGTGGATTTTGGCGGCGTCGAAGCTCTGGTGGTTCTGCCGCCAGCCGACGTTGCCGATGAAACGGGAGTTGTCGACGATGATCTCCTGGCGACCGCCGCGGATCGGCAGGGCATCGATCGGCTTCCAGTCGAGGTAAGCCTGGTTGACTTCGGTGAGGGGAGGATCGGCGATGACGGGCCGATCCGTGACACCGTTCCACAGCGAACCGGCGCCGAGATTGTTGTGCTCGTTGGAGAGGCCGAGGTTGCGGACATCCTCGAACTCGACAAAGGCGGCGAGACGCTTCCACCAACCCGTCCGGTAGCCGAGGGTCGTGCGGAGGGTCGAAGCCTTGCCGGGATCGTCGAGTTTTCCGTCGACCTCTTCGTAGCGATAGCGGAGGTTGAGGGAGATCTTTCCCTTGGTGATGGCCTCACCCAGGCTGGGCGGATCCTCGGCGGCCGCTGACGTCGCCGCCGCGACCAGCAGCAGGCCCAGAATCAGGAATCTCGAGTGAGGTTTTGGAGGGTGCGACATTCGTAGCTCCTTGTTGGCTCAATGACTGGTCGAAGCGAGGAACTCTTCTCGCAAATATTCGTGCATCGGCCGGTTTCGGCTCTTTTCGGGGGGTGGTTCCAGATAGGCGAAGGCCTCATTCTCGCCGTACGCGAGGATGGAGTGACACAGGGTGCAGTCGTCGGAGATCCACGCGCCTTCTGAGTCCTGAAGATCTCGCGTGTGGCACCGGAAGCAACCCGGTGTGTCGGTGTGGCCGAGGAAGCTCGGGTAGGCGCCCCACTCGATCCTCATGCGTGGATGGACATTTCGAGCCCAGATCCCCTCGAGCTCTTCGATCGCTGCGTCGATGCGGTCATACCAGGCGGAAGCCTGTTCCGGGTAGTTTCGTCGATAGTAGCTCTCGAGGCTGGCTCGAATCCCCTGTTGCGCGGCCTCGAGCGACGGGTAGCCGCCGGTCACCGCGGCCACGGCCTGGCGCCGAATATATGGCAGGCTCCGGTCGATCGCGCCAAGCCGAATCCGCTCGTCCACCGCCCGTCCGGGCTCCTCGTAAATATGGGTGGCGCGATTGTGACAGTCGACGCAGTCCATCGGTCGCTCGCTGCCGGCCTCCGCTACCGTCGAGGCCAGGCGCGTGTTCACGAAGCGCCGATAGCTGCCGTCGGGCTGTTTGACTTCGACCCAGATCATTTCCTCGCGTTGGTCGTCGACCGAGGCGTAACGCACCTCGTTCTCGGGGCTGACATGCCAGTGGACTCCGGTCGCGCCGGCCGCTCCCGCGTCAATCTTGAGGTTCAGGGTGGTGTAGCTCGGTGTCGAGCTTTCGTCATTCTCGTAACTCACGCGAGTCTGCAGGCGGCTGCCATAGAACTTGTCGGGCCAGTGGCATTTTTCGCATGTTTCCCGCGCCGGCCGGAGTTGGTGGACGGGAGTCGGGATCGGCCTTTCATACAGGTTGAAGGCGGCGGATACCATTTGCCACGCCCCGTTGAGCTTGGAGTTGACGAGCGCGCCGACGCCCTCGCCGACGTGACAATCGACACAAGCGACCCGGGCGTGTGGCGAGGCCTGATAGGTCGTCCATTCGGGGCTCATGACCTGATGGCAGGCGGTGCCGCAGAAGCGCGCAGAATCCATGAAATGCAGCATCTTGATGCTGGCGGCACCGAGAATGACGATGTTTGCGAGGCTCAGGATGGCCACGGTGCGGAAGACCTTCGATCCCGCGACGTCGCCCTCGACGCCGTCGGCGCCGAAACGCTGCTCGAGGAGCTCCGAGGTGCCGAGACCGGTCCGCTTTCTCTGCCGGTACCAGGCGATCGGGATGATGGCGAGACCGCAGACGAAGAGCACAGGAAAGAGCAGGTAAACGATCAAGCCGAAGTAAGCGTTGGTGACGATGCCCAAAAGCATCGCGAGCTGAAACACGACGAAGCTGATGAATGCGGTCGTGGTCAGGACCACTCCGATTCGCCCGAGACGGTCGAGCGAGACCGCACGAATGAAGTCGAGATAGGTTTTGAGCATGCTCACTCCTCGACAAAGAACCTCGCGTAGATTTTCTGCATGTCGCCGGAGCGAATCTGTTTCTTCAAGTCGTCGGTCTGTTCACGAACCCACCGGTGCATGGGATCGCTGGAGAGGATCTCTTCGACAAAGGCATCGACCTCTGGATCCCCGAGCTTGCGGGCCTCGGGCAGGAGTCCGAAATAGAAGTGCTGCGCGATGTCGTAGAAGCCGTGCCACCAGGTGTAATCCGGACCCATCATGGCGGCGCCGTGACGTGCGCGACGACCCTCGTGATGCCAAAGCTCCCAGTAGACCCACTCGATCTTGTTGGAGAAGCTGGCCGGGTTCTCGAGGAGCTTGCGCTCGCGGACCAGTTTCATGAGGTTGGTCGCCGGGACGGCGAACTTCTCGTTGTAGAGCCGGACCGAGGCGTCAAACTGGTAGAAGTGGCCGTCGGTGAAGGTGCGGGTGTGACAGGCGGTGCAGACGTCCTGAATATTTCCGCGCTTGGTCTTCCAATTGTCTTTGTGCTTCGAGACCGGAGGGCGAAGGGTCCACGCGATGCGCTGACCGACATCGTGGGTCACGCCCTGCTTCTTGGTCGCCGACATGTGGCAGCTGGCGCAGGTCGGCGCCGCGGAGTAGTCGACGCCAACGACCCACGAGTCCGAATCCAGGTTCATGCGTTCATCATTGGTGAAATAGGTGTTGCCGTGCTTCGACTCCTCGTAAATTTCCTTCTGAGGGTGGTCCGGGCCGAGGTGGCACTTGGAGCACGCTTCGGGCTGGCGGGCCTGGGCCTTGGAAAAAGAGTGGCGGGTGTGGCAGGCATTACATGAGCCGAGCGAGCCGTCCGGGTTGATGCGACCGATGCCGGAGTTGGGCCAGCTCCTGCGGGCGAGCTTGTTCGGGCTCTTCGGATCGATCTCGACCTTGGTGCCGTGGCAGCTCTCGCAGCCGATCACGGCAACTGGATCGCCGGCGGCGACGTGGGCCAGGTAGGCGTCCGCGGAGTCGAGGATCTGGCCCGCCGACGCGTGGTAGGAGGCTCCGACCTCTTCTGCCTCGCGCTTGTGACAGCGACCGCAGTCAGCCGGGGTCACCAGCGTCGCGATGAGAGCGTCATAGTGCTGGTAGGCGTCGTCGTCACCGCGCTGGGCCTGATGGCAGCTCAGACAGGTGACGTTGTGGGCGGCGTGATTCGAATCGAACCACTGCTTGTACAGCCCGGGCGATTTCTCCTTGTGACAGGTCATGCAGGCGCCGGCCACTTTGGGGTCCTCAGCTGCTGTTGAGACGACGGCAAAGGCGACGGTCAGTCCAACGATCGCACTCACATATCGCATGTTGTGCTCCCCCTCGTTGTTGTTGTCGCGATCTTACTCGGGTTTCCGGCTCTAGGGAAACATAGGACCGGTCGTCGGGGGGTTCCTTGACGCAGGTCAAGCACCGCCCACCCACCCGTCCACCCGATGCTCGATACTGGATACTCGATCCACCCACGCCTCCAGTAACCAGTAATCAGTAACCAGTAACCAGTAATCAGTGATCAGTAACCAGTGCCACCGATTCGACCCCATGGACACTCGTACCGACAACTGATCACTGGGCGGGTGGGTGGGACTGATAACTGGTTACTGGATGGGTGGGTGGTCAGTACCCCCGCTCCGGATCAACCACCGACAACAGGGGTTCACCCGCAACGAAGCGCCTGAGGTTTTCGCGGTAGAGAAGCCAACGCCGTTCGCGTCCGATGTCTGACCACGCGGCATAGTGCGGTGTGATGATGAGGTTGGGCGCCTTCCAGAGGGGGTGCCCGGCCGGCAGCGGCTCGGGATCGGTCACGTCGAGACCGGCGCCCGCGATCTCACCGCTCGTGAGGGCGGCAACCAGGGCTTCGGTGTCCACAGTGCCGCCGCGGCCGACGTTGACGAAGAACGCCGTCGGCTTCATGAGGTCGAAAAGGGCTGCGTCGAAGATGTCGGTGGTGTCGGGTGTCATGGGCAGACAATTGACAACGACGTCGGCTTCGGCGGCAAATTCCGCCAGATCTTCGGTCAACCCAACCCGATCGACAAATGGCGGCCCGCTGCGCCGGCTCGAGCGGATACCCGTGACCCGCATCTCGGCGGCGGAAGCCAGGCGTGCGACCTCGGTGCCGATGCCGCCGAGGCCGACGACCAACATGGTCTTGCCGCGCAGCCGTTGCAACGGAGCTTTGTCGCCGATGTCGGATCGTATCCAGTCCCCGTGGTTCTGCGCCGTGATCGCGTAACCGAGGCCCCGCGCCAGGGCCCGGGTGAGGGCCATGACGTGCTCGGCGATCTCAGGAGAGGCGAGCTTCTGGCCGTTGGTGAGCAGTACCTCACCGCTGGAAAGCTGTGGCATTACCAGGTAACGCTCGACGCCGGCGCCTCCGACCTGGATCCAGCGGAGATTGGAACCGGCCGCGAGAAGCTCGGCGGTCGCTGTACCGATAACTGCGTCCGCACCCTCGACGAATTCTACGGCTTCATCGTTGTTTTCAAATGGAACGATCTCGACCCCTGGGGCCACCAGGGCGAGGAGGGGCAGACGCTCCGGCCAGTAGTTGCGCCACAGCACCTTGCGTGGTGGTGTCCAATCCGGGTCGTCCCTGGTCGACGACTTTCCTTCGCGAAGCAAG
>Ga0316192_10003839_pt1 | contig 10928 bp, 7 predicted proteins | sample MerIslwburrow_MG_FD_204931 | JGI IMG/M metagenome (GOLD analysis project Ga0316192, IMG submission 204931) | Coastal sediment microbial communities from Maine, United States - Merrow Island worm burrow | ecosystem: Environmental > Aquatic > Marine > Coastal > Sediment | place: USA: Maine...
TCCGGGCGGGGGGGGCGGACTTCACCATCAACCAGCTGATCAGCCTGGGGCTGGTGCTCGCGGGCGTCGCGGGGCTCGCGGTGCTCGCCCGCCGCCACCGCCTCCAGACGGCTGACGGGTGAGGCCGGCGGGTGAAGGTCCTCGTCGTCGTCAATCCCATCGCCGGCGGTGGCGCCGCGGCAGGCGGGGCGGAGCGGGTGGTCCGGTTTCTCGAGGGCCGGGGGCACGAGGTCGAGTGCTTCTCCACCCGCAGTCCCGAAGAAGCCGGCGAACGGGTGCGCAAGCGGGAGATGGAGGGGGCCCTCGACCGCATCGTGGTAGCGGGCGGCGACGGCACGGTGAACGACGTCTTGAACGGGCTGGAGGATCCCTCTCGCATCCCCCTGGCACACCTGGCCTACGGGACCGCCAACATGCTGGCGCGCGAGCTTCGCATCCCGCGCGACCCCGAGGCTCTGGCGGCCCTGGTCGAAGGCGGTGGATGCCGCCGCCTCGACCTCGGACGGGCCGGATCGCGCCGCTTTCTCCTGGTGGCGAGCAGCGGCTTCGACGCCATGGTGACCAGAGCGGTCTCGCGGACCCGTCGGGGCACCCTCGGCTATCCCGGCTACGCGCGGCCGATCCTGCAGGCTCTGCGCCAGTATCGCGCTCCCCAGCTCCGCGTGACCGTCGGCGGGGACGAGCCCCTCTCCGGCGCGCTCGTCATCGTCAGCAACATCCGCAACTACGGGGGCCTCTTCTCCGTCGCCGACCGCGCGCGCCCCGACTCGGGGGTGCTCGACGTCTGTGTATTCAGCGGTGAGCGGGTCAGGGATCTGATTCGCTACGTCTTCGCGGCGGCTACCCGGCGGGTGTCACGGCTGCCGGATGTCAGCTATCGGACCGGGCGTCGCATCGTCATCGAGGCCGGGGAGCCGACGGCGGTCCAGATCGACGGCGACTACCGCGGCACCACGCCCCTCACCATCGAGGTCGAGCCATCGGTGGTGCCGATCCTGACACCGCTCCCATGAATCAATCCTTCACGAGCCCATCCCACGGATCGTCGAGCCTGCGGGCGGGGGAGGGCGGCGTCACACCACCACGTTCACCAGCCGCCCCTTCACCAGGATGACCTTGCGCGGCTCCTTGCCCCCCACGTGCCTCTGCACCTTCTCCGAGGCGAGGGCTGCGGCCTTGATCGCCTCTTCGCCGGCGTCGGTGGGAACCTCGATCTCGTCGCGACGCTTGCCGTTCACCTGCACGGCGAGCTTGATGGTGTCCGCCACCAGCAGCGCGGGGTCGGCCTCCGGCCACGGCTCGAATGCGAGCGACTGCCGGTGCCCTACGCGGCTCCAGAGCTCCTCGGCCAGGTGCGGCGCGAAGGGGGAGAGCATCAGCAGGAAGGCCTCGGCAGCCTTGCGGGGCAGCGGCCCGTCCGCCGTGATCTCGTTGCACCAGACCATCAGCTTGGAGATCGCCGTGTTGGGCTGCATGTTCTCCAGGTCCCGGGTCACGCCGTCGATGGTCCTGGCTGTGAGCCTCGCCTGCGCCTCGCTGCCGTCGCCCTCCGCCAGCTCGCGTACCGGCTCTCCCTCGCTCTCCTCGTCGACGATCAGCCGGTAGACCCGCTGCAGGAAGCGGGGGGAGCCAGAGATCCCATCGGTGGACCAGGGCGCTCCCTTCTCCAGCGGCCCCATGAAGAGCTCGTAGAGGCGCATGCTGTCGGCGCCGTGCTTCGCGATCACCTCGTCGGGGGAAATCACGTTGCCTTTGCTCTTGGACATCTTCTCGACGACTTCCTCCAGGACGACGCCATCGAGTGTCGGGTGCAGGGGACTCCCCTCCTGGTTCCGGCGCACCTGCTTCGGGTTCACCCAGCGCGCCTTCACCTCCTCACCGCTCTCGGCGGCGACGGGTGTCTCGCCCTCGAGGCGCACCGCCGAGGCCGGGTAGACGCGGGGAGTGGCCGAAGGGTCGTCGGAGAGGTTGTCGTCGTAGTAGCGGTAGCTGTAGCCGAGGATCATCCCCGGGTTGAGCAGCTTCTGGAAGGGCTCCTTGGTGTGCACCACGCCCACGTCGTAGAGCACCTTGTGCCAGAAGCGGGAGTACAAGAGGTGCAGCACGGCGTGCTCGGCGCCGCCCACGTAGAGGTCCACGGGCATCCAGTAGCTCTCGGCCTCCGGGGAGCAGAAGGCCTCGTCGTTCTCCGGGTCGCAGAAGCGCAGGAAGTACCAGCAGCTTCCGGCCCACTGGGGCATGGTGTTGGGGTCGCGGCGAGCCGGAGCGCCGGTTTCCGGGTCCCGGGTCTCGATCCACTCGGTCGCCCGCGAGAGCGGCGTCTCGAAGTCACCGCTGGGCGCGAAGTCGTCGAGATCGGGGATCAGCACCGGAAGTTCGTCATGGGGCACCAGCTTGCAGGTTCCATCCTCCAGGTGGATCACCGGAAAGGGCTCGCCCCAGTAGCGCTGTCGACTGAAGAGCCAGTCCCGCAGCTTGTAGCTGATGGTGGCTTCTCCCTTGCCCTCGCGCTCCAGCCATTGGTTCATCTTGGAGATGGCGTCGGAGGTCGGGAGGCCGTCCAGAAAGTCGGAGTTCACCGAGGTGCCGACTCCCACGAAGGCCTGCTTCGAGAGGTCTCCTCCCTTCACCACCTCCACGATGGGCAGGTCGAAGGTCCTGGCGAATTCGTAGTCGCGCTCGTCGTGTCCGGGGACGGCCATGATGGCGCCGGTCCCGTAAGTGGCCAGGACGTAGTCGGCGATCCAGATGGGAATCCGCTCGCCGTTGACGGGATTCTCGGCGTAGGCTCCGATCAAGACGCCGGTCTTCTCCTCGCCTTCGGCCTGTCGGGAACGCTCGCTCTTGCGGGCGGTGGCCTCGACGTAGGCGTCCACGGCGGCACGGGCCTCGTCGCTGGTGATCTTCCCGACCAGCGGATGCTCGGGCGCGAGCACCATGTAGGTGGCCCCGAAGAGAGTGTCGGAGCGGGTGGTGAAGACCTCGATCACCTCGCCGTCGCGATCCAGCACCGGGAACTCGACCCGGGCGCCCTCGGATCTCCCGATCCACTCCTGCTGCATCTTCTTGATGCGATCCGGCCAGTCGACCTCCTCCAGGTCCTCGAGCAATCGCTCCGCGTAGCTGGTGATGCGCAGCATCCACTGGCGCATCGGCATCCGCACCACCGGGTGACCGCCGCGCTCGCTCTTGCCGCCGATCACCTCTTCGTTGGCGAGTACCGTGCCCAGGGCCGGGCACCAGTTCACGGGCACCTCGGCCTCGTAGGCCAGACCCCGCTCAAAGAGCTTGGCGAAGATCCACTGGGTCCATTTCACGTACTTGGGATCGGTGGTGTCGATCTCGCGGGACCAGTCGTAGCTGAGCCCCAGGCTCCGGAGCTGGCGCCGGTAGTTGTCGATGTTCTTCTGGGTGGTGTCCCGCGGATGGGTGCCCGTCTCGATGGCGTGCTGCTCGGCGGGCAGGCCGAAGGCGTCCCAGCCCATCGGGTGCAGCACGTTGAAGCCGCGCATCCGCTTGTAGCGCGAGATGGCGTCAGTGCTGATGTAGCCCTTCGGATGTCCGACGTGGAGCCCCTCGCTGGAGGGGTAGGGGAACATGTCGAGGACGTAGAACTTGGGCCTGCTGGGATCGAGTGTCGCCTTGAAGGTCTGGTTCTCGATCCAGTAGCTCTGCCAGCGAGGCTCGATGGCCTTCGGGTCGTAGGGCATAGTCGGGGGAAAGTGCCGGTCCTCCCGGCGGTCGTCAACGCCGGCCCGGGCGGCCCGCCCCCTGCACCGGTCTCCCGGCAAGCTGCTAGGTTCAGGGGATGGCCGAGGCGGAGCAGCGGGTACCGGAGATCTTCCTGGTCTCCGACCACACCGGCGAGACGGCCGCGTCGGCGGCGCGTGCGGCCATGAGCCAGTTCCGGACCCGCTGGCGTTACCGCTTCTTCGGCGAGATTCGCGAGGAATCCCAGGTGCTCCGGATGATGGAGCTCGCCCGCGACCTGGGGGCGATCGTGCTCTACACCCTGTCGAGGGACACCATCGCCGAAGCGATCCGGCGGCGCGGCAGCGAGATGGGGATTCCCGTGGTCGATCTCCTCGGCCCCGTGATGGATACGGTGGCCTCGTTCTACCAGCTGAAGCGCGAGTTCCGCCCCGGGCCCCAGCACGGCTTCACCGACGAGCACTTCCGGCGCGTGGACGCCGTGGAGTTCGCCGTGCGCCACGACGACGGCACCAACCTCCGCACCCTGTACGAGGCCGACATCGTGCTCACCGGGGTCTCCCGGACCTCGAAGACCCCGGTTTCCATGTACCTGGCTCAACGGGGCTACAAGACCGGAAACGTTCCCCTGGTGCCGGACATCGATCCTCCGGGCGAGCTTCTCGACATCGACCCGCGCAGGGTCTTCGGCCTGACGCTGGACCCCGCGACCCTGGTGGCGATCCGCCGGGCCCGGCTCCGCTCGCTGCCGTCGCTGGCCCGCCTGGCCTACGCGGATCCCGAGGTCGTCGCCACCGAGCTGCACTGGGCCCAGCGCTTCTTCCGCACCCGGGGTTGGCGGAGCGTCGACATCTCCGGCAAGGCGGTCGAGGAGAACGCCTCCCGGATCCTGGAGCTGCTGGCGGTGGAGCAGGAGGTCGCCTTCCCGTAGCCCGCATTTCTCACCGCGCCACCAGGAGAAATGCGGGCTGAGCCCGCGAAGCTGCGCTGCCCCGCTACGGCTGAGAGGCTTCTGCGGCGGCGCGTTCCTGCTCCTCCAGCAGGGCTCGGGCGAACTTCGGCTTCACGATCGAGTAGAAGGCCGGAACGATGGTGATCGCTCCCAGCATGTTGACCACCATCAGGATCACCAGCAGCTGGGCCATCTCGGCCTGGAAGCGCAGGTTCGAGAAGCTCCAGAGGAGGATTCCGGCGACGATGGTGCTGGCGGTGAAGGTCACCGCCATCCCGGTGGTGCTGACGGTCCGGCGCACGGCCTCGTCCATGTCGCCCCCGGTCTCCACCACCTCCTGGCGGATCCGGTCGACGATGTAGATGGCGTAGTCCACGCCGATCCCCACGCCCACCGACTGGACGGGCAGGGTGTTGATGTTGAGACCCACGCCCTTCAGCGCCATGTAGGCCAGCGAGATCATCGTCGCGGTGGCGAGCTGGATCACGATGATGGTGCCGCTCCAGAGTGAGCGATAGGTGAGGGCCTGCAGGATGTAGATCACCAACAGAATCAGCGAGATGTTGGCCACGTGGCCCCGTTCCACCTCGTCGTTGATGGCGGCCAGGATACCCATCACGCCTCCCGCCATCACGAACTGCACGCCCCGGGTCCAGGAGTTGGTGGGCTGGTACTTGGGCACGCCATCCACGGCCTTGAGATCGTGGACGATCAGGTTCTTGGTGTCGGTGGCCACCGCCCGGATGCCGAGCTGGTCGCTCTCCCACCAGGCGCTCACGTCCCCAGGCTCCCACTCGGCGAGGTCATCCGGCCAGAAGAAGTACTCGCCCTCCTCGGTGGCGTCGAGCTGCTCCTCGTAGTCGTACATGGCCGCTTCCCGGAACTCCTCGAGCCACTCCGGAAGCTCGTCCTGGTTCGCGGGTGCGACCTCGATGTTCTGGTAGCTCTTGTCGTCGTCGCGGATCGATATCCGCAAGGTGTGGTTCCGCGGCGAGAGGATCGGCCCGATCATGTAGTAGAGCTTGTCGGCCAGGCTGTCGTAGGAGAAGAAGCCCTCGTTGGCCCCCGCCCGGTCCATGTCCAGCCGCAGGTTTACCTCGCCGATCGGGTTGCGCTTGATGAACTCGTTGGCCGCCTCGACGGCCAGCATGATGGTCTCTCCCCGATGGTCCGGGTAGTAGAAGGACAGGTTGGCCTTGCGGTTGTCGTCCGTGGTGTAGGGGCGCAGGAAGCCAGGAGGCCCGTTCGTCTTCAGCTGGAAGAGCGTCTCCCGCACCGTCCCGGGATGCCGGGGAAGGAAGTACCACTTGGGGTCTCCGTAGTGGTTCTGGCGCCAGTAGGACTTGATGATCGGCGCGATCGAGACCGAGATGCCCATGGTGGTGTTCATCCCCATCCAGCGCTCGAACTCCTCCATGCGCTGGATCGGCTCCGGGTCCGCGCAGGCGTTCTCACGGTCGCCGTCGGCGTAGACCACCAGCGAGTCCACTCCGCCGAACTTCTCGGCGATCGCCGCCGTGGCGATGTTGTACTCGTGATCGGGCCAGAGCAGGAAGGAGCCCGGGTTCGCCTCCCCGATCGTCGATCGGGTGAAGACGATGTAGGTGGAGCCGCTCAGGATTACCAGCGCGGACCCGGCCACCACGTACTTGCCGACGGGGTGGGTCACGGTCCGGCCGATCCAGCCCATCGTGCGGATCATGAAGCCCGGCAGGTAATGCTCCGGGTTGGAGGGCGGCGGCAGGTAGCAGATCATCACCGGGAGCAGGACCTCCACGGTGAAGATGATGGAGATGACCCAGAAGGCGCCGAAGGTGGCGAGGTCGCGCATCTGCGGGATCGAGGTGATCAGGATGACCAGCAGACCCAGGACATCGGTCACGATCCCCAGGGTGCCGGGCACGATCAGCTCCGCCATCGCCGCCGTGGCCGCCTCGACCTTCGCCCTCTCCTTGTCGCCGCCGAACTGCGGCATCAGCAGCTCGTAGTCCTCGAAGAAGCGCTCGGCCATCTGCACGGTGTGGGAGACCGCACGGGCGGTGATGATCATCGGGATCACCAGCACCAGCGGGTCGAAGGTGATCTCCATCCAGCCGGTGAAGCCGAGGCCCCAGATCGCCGTGGCGATGGCGGCGGTGAAGGGAATCAGCACCCCGTGGAGCCGGCGGAAGTAGGCGAGCAGCAGGCCGAAGGTGGCCACCACCGTGAGCAGCACGAAGAGCCCGATCTCGAAGGCGTGCTTGAGAATCCAGCCGGTATGGATGGGCATGCCGGAGATGTAGATGTGGTGCTTCTCGTCCTCCTCGACCGCCTTGATCCGCTGGACGTGCTCGAAGACGGTCTGGTAGACCTCGCGGCTGGCGAGCCGGTCGGCGTTGAAGTTGGCCATGATGAAGGCGCCCTTCTCGTCACGGCTCACCAGGCGGCCGAAGATGTAGGGCGGGTTCTGGCGCACCAGGTCGCGAATCCGGTCGGCGTCCTCCTGTGTCTTCGGTTCCTTCTTGATCAGGATGTCCGAGACGATGGCGCCGTCGGGCTCGATGGTCACCACCCGGGTGCTGCCGTGGTAGAGGGACTGGACCCGGTCGTGATTCACAGGGTAGGGCGGGAAGGCGCGGTCCAGCCGCTTCATCAGCTCTCGGGGGGCGATGTCCTCCTCGGCCTCCTCGATCTGGTCCCGGAGCGCGTCGCGCTCCTCGGTGCGGCTGTCGAAGGAGGGGAGATCGGGGCCCGCCTCGACGCCGTCCAACGACTGGGTGATGCGCTTGATCTTGAGCAGCGTCTCCGGGGTGAAGATGTTCCCGTCATCCACCACCAGCGCGATCGCCACGACGGCCGAGGAGCCGAAGGTCTTGGAGAACTTGTCCTGGGCGTGGATGAAGGGATGGTCGGGATAGAGAGCGCGTTCGCTTGCGTCGATGCGCACCACCGGTCCCGGGAGCGGGTAGCCCACACCGGTCGAGATCGCGTTGACCGTCGGGTACAGGAAGAAGAGCGTGGTGAGGATCAGTAGGGTCGCGACGATGGCGCGATGCCTGACGATGAAGCGCGCGAGTTGGAGAGTGCTGGTTTCGCGGACCTGGTGCTCGGGTACTTTGGCCATGGGCTTCCTGCGCTAATGGTGTCCGTTTGGGGGGGTCCGGGCTCGTGGTCAAAGGACGAGCCGGAGGCACCGCGGCCCCACCCGCAGGCACCCAGGTGGCAGCCTATTTCCGATCGAATCGAAGAGCAAGCCCCAAAGACCTCCGATTTTCTCCGATCGCGTCTGAGGACAAGCCCCAAAGATCTCCGGATTCCTCCGATCGCGTCTGAGGACAAGCCCCAAAGATCTCCGAATTCCTCCGATCGCGTCTGAGGACAAGCCCCAAAGATCTCCGAATTCCTCCGATCCCACCTGAGAAGGACAATCCCGATGCACCTCCGATTTCAGCGGTGTCGGGTCTGGATCCCCTCGCCTGGCATGGCGGGGTCAGGGTCCGGAAGCCGTACCCCGCCGGATTCCCGCGCGGAATCGCCTCCATTCTGCTAGAGGACCGGCCATGCGGCGGCGCCCTTTCGTATTCGTGACCCGCGACCTGCCCGGTGACGCCCTGTCGCGCCTCGCCGGGATGACGGAGATGCGGCTCTGGCAGGGCGACGGGGCCCCGCCGCCAGAGGCGCTCCGGGAGGCGGCTCGGGAGGTGGAGGGGCTCCTGTGCCTGCTGACCGACCGGATCGACATCGCCCTGCTCGACGCCTGCCCGCAGCTCCGGGTGGTGTCGAGCTGCTCCGTGGGCCTCGATCACGTCGACCTGGGGGAGGCGACGCGGCGCGGGATCCCGGTCGGCCACACTCCGGGAGTGCTGACCGAGACGACCGCCGAGTTCGCCTTCGCGCTGCTGCTGGCAGCCGCCCGGCGCGTCCCGGAGGCGGATCGCTTCGTTCGGGATGGCGGCTGGACCCCGGCCCGGAGCTGGGAGCCGGATCTGCTCCTGGGCAGGGACCTTCACGGCGCCAGCCTCGGGATCGTCGGTCTCGGGGCGGTCGGTCAGGCCGTGGCGCGCCGTGCTTCGGGCTTCGGCATGCGGGTGCGGGGCTGGTCGCGGAGCCCCGGGGAGGTGCCGGGGGTGGAGCGGATCACCCTCCCGGATCTCCTGTCGCGCTCGGATTTCCTGAGCATTCACGTTGCTCTCAGCCCGGAGACCCGGGGGCTGATCGGGGCCGACGAGATCGCGCGGATGCCGCGGGGCGCGATTCTCGTCAACACGGCCCGCGGGGGGATCGTCGACGAGGCGGCCCTGACGGCGGCCCTGGAGAGCGGCCAGCTCGGCGCTGCCGCCCTCGACGTCTTCGAGAGCGAGCCCCTGCCCGCGGCGAGTCCCCTGCGGCGGGCGCCCAATTTGATCCTGGCTCCGCACATCGGCAGCGCCAGCATCGCCACTCGCTCGCGCATGGCGGAGCTCGCCGTGGAAAATCTGCTGGCCGGACTCCGGGGCGCTCCCATGCCCGCCTGCGCCAACCCCGAGGTAGGCGCCGCCGCAGGCTAGATGCTGCGGCAGCGGTCGAGGAACTCGCGGGGCCGAATCACCCGGGCACCGCGGCGGCGCGAGCGGATCGCCACCCGGCGGTCTCCGGTGACCACCCCGAGCCTCGAGGGGTCTGGCGCACTTCTCACCCGCGACAGCAGCCACTCGTCGGCGGAGGCCGCGAAGACCACCCGCAGCCGGGGAGCCGCCGGCGTGGCGGGCGCCGGGTGCGGGCCGTCGAAGACGATCCAGACCTCCGCCTCCGGATCATCGAAGGACCGGGCCAGCTCGAGAAGCCGCGCGCGGCTGGGCTCGCGCCACCACTCTCCGCGCTCCCGGTCCCCGAGGACTCCCGCGTGGAGCACATTGAATCCGTCCACCAGCCAGATCTCCGGCTGTTCCGATTCGGTCACCCGGACATTGTAGAGGCTAAAGACGCCGGCCCACGCCAGTCCGAAGACGACGAAGGCCGAGGTGATCCCGGCGCTCTGGAGCAGGCCGGCCAGAAAGGGCGGCAGGGACCGTTGGGCCATCGCGGATCCTCCTCGGGTGTCTGGGCCCGAGAATGGCGCGGGCCCGTGACAGCGCCGGTCACGGGCCGGGGCTTGCAGGGCGGTGGGTCGTGCCGTACTCCACGGTGCATGTCGGTGGTGACCGTGGGCCTGATCCAGATGCGCTGCGCCGAGGAGCCCGAGGAGAATCTGGCCAGGGCTCTCGCCCAGGTGGAGTCCGCCGCCCGCCGGGGTGCGCGGATCGTCTGTCTCCCCGAGCTGTTCCGCTCCCGTTACTTCTGCCAGACCGAGGACCCGGCGCACTTCGAGCTGGCCGAGCCGATCCCGGGGCCCTCCACCGAGGCCCTGGGCCAGGCCGCTGCGGCCCATCGGATCACCCTGGTGGTGCCGGTCTTCGAGCGGCGCACCGAGGGCATCTATCACAACGCTGCGGTGGTCCTCGACGAGGGCGGAGCCGAGCTGAGCCGCTACCGGAAGATGCACATCCCGGACGATCCCCTCTACCTCGAGAAGTTCTACTTCACCCCCGGCGATCTGGGCTTCCGGAGTGTCTCCACCCCGGCCGCCCGGCTCGGCGTGCTGATCTGCTGGGATCAGTGGTTCCCCGAGGCCGCCCGCCTGACCGCCCTCGCAGGGGCCCAGATCCTGCTCTACCCCACCGCGATTGGCTGGCAGTTCGACGAGGGCCCGGAGGTGGATGCGGCGCAGCACGACGCCTGGGAGACCATCCAGCGGGCCCACGCCATCGCCAACGGCGTCTTCGTGGCGGCGGTCAACCGGGTGGGACGAGAGCCCCCGATCGAGGCCGGCGCCTCGACCGGGTCGGGGTCGGAAGAGTCGGGGTCGGAAAAGTCGGGCGGGATCCGCTTCTGGGGCCAGTCCTTCGTCGCCGATCCCTTCGGCCGGGTGCTGGCGCGGGCCTCGGACTGCGAGGAGGAGCTGCTCCTGGTGGAATGCGACCTCTCCGCCGTGGAGAAGGTCCGCCGGGACTGGCCCTTTCTCCGGGACCGGCGGATCGACGCCTATGCGGATCTGACCCGCCGCCTCCGGGACTGAGCGAGGACCTTGGGCGCTTCGCCGCAGAGCGAGGGATTCCGCTGGCCGGCGGAATGGGAGCCCCATCACGCCACCTGGCTGGCCTGGCCGCACAATCCGGAGACCTGGCCCGGCCATCTCGAGGCCGTGGTGGCGAGCTACGTGGAGATGGTGAGCGCCCTGCACACCAGGGAGCGGGTCTGCATCACCGTC
>Ga0316192_10003840_pt1 | contig 10922 bp, 17 predicted proteins | sample MerIslwburrow_MG_FD_204931 | JGI IMG/M metagenome (GOLD analysis project Ga0316192, IMG submission 204931) | Coastal sediment microbial communities from Maine, United States - Merrow Island worm burrow | ecosystem: Environmental > Aquatic > Marine > Coastal > Sediment | place: USA: Maine...
AAATCCACGGGACGTGAGGACTTCGGAGAACAGGTGGTTGATCAGATACTGACATGGCCCGATCTCTGTGATGCTGATCGCATGGCCACCGCCAGCGCCTATACAGTGCAGAGCATCATCAGCGGCATGAAATATTTCCCGAACAAGGCTACACAGTGGTATATCTGCGGTGGCGGATCGCGCAATAACCATCTGATGCAGCAACTGAAAGAACAACTCTCCCCTGCTCAGGTGGACAGCACGGCAGCTGCCGGCATTCCACCGCAGGCAGTTGAAGCCGTCAGCTTCGCCATTCTGGCACGCCAGACATTGATGGGCGAGACCAACACACTGCCTGAAGTCACCGGGGCCAGTCATGCAGTATGCGGGGGGCAAATCACGCCCGGCAAGAATTGGCAGGAACTACTGCAAAATATCCCGTTATGGATCCGCTGACACACGCCATTTCAGGAGCGGCACTGGCCCGGGCTTTTCCAACACAGCCTTTACCGCGCAAACAACTGTTTTTCCTGATCCTGCTGACCATGGCTCCAGATGCCGACATCTTGCTGCGCATTCTGTCCGATTCAGTCTATCTCCAGCATCACCGGGGCCTGACCCATTCTTTGCTGATGACACCCTTATGGGGCTGGCTGATTTTCAGTCTGTACTCCAGTCAGGTGAAGAAGCAATCCGTTATGCCGTGGCTGATCGGGCTGGCCCTGCTGCTGCATATCTGTCTCGATCTGATTACCACCTTCGGCACCATGATACTTTCCCCCCTCTCCGACTGGCGTGCTTCGTTAGACCTGATCTTCATCATTGATCCGTTATTCACCGGTTGTTTGCTCATCCCCCTGCTGCTGGGCCTGAAATGGAAATCGCAGGCCCGCAAGCTGGCAATATTCAGCCTGATGTTAATGTGTGGTTATCTGGGATTCACCTACAATAACCAGCAGCAGGCAATCAATCTGGCCCGCCAGGGACAACCAGATGCAAGCTCCTATAACGCGCTGCCGATGGCATTCTCTCCGTTTCACTGGCAGTTAATCGCCATCTATCCAGATCACTACGCCAGAGCTGCAGTGAACTTAAAGCCCGGCTTCTCCGGCACCCAACTACTGTTTGACGAAGCATTCGCCACTGGCCTGATCTCAACAGCGATGAACGGCCTGGATGAGATTCACTGGCAGTCCCTGCCAGCCATGCATACAGTTGAAGGTGTAAATTCGCTGCCAGGCACGGCATTTTACCAATGGTTTGCCCGTTATCCGGTATTACTGAAACAGCATGAAGATTCTATCGAATTTGGAGACCTGGCCTTCGGTGGCGGTGCGCCGGGCATCCGGCCTGCCTTCCAATTGCGCATCGATCTAAACGGTGACACGCCGGAGAACAGCTCAGCCTTGGCGGCCCATGCAGCCGAAAACCCTAATTCCCGCGCCTGGCTGATCTGGCGGAATCATCGCAAAAGTGAACTCACCTTCACCTCCGTACCGTTCAACTGGCTACAATCAGACTAACGTCAATTTCCAGCAAGCCCTGCTGGCAGTGCGGCAAGGGAAAAACACTACTCAGCAAATAAATAAATCAGGTGGTTATCAGGATTCCATCGGGCCGTCTAGGAAGGCCAGTTCTTCCCAGATGCTTGTGGGGTGACCTTCGGCATCGCGGAAATGGAGGTTCTGGCGCTTGGGTACCAAGCGGGTCGGGCGGCCATAGCTGTCGTCCTGCACGTCGGAGCCCTCTACCGCAGACAGAATCATCAGCCCCTCTTCCGGCAAAATATCAGTCACTTCATAAGCAGCATTCTGATATTGAACGCGGCGGCCAATAAGCCGGATCATGTATTCGGTATTGTCTACCATCTTCTGCAACATCGAATTACTCATGGGCGGCTCCTGTTCTGTTACCAGCCACAATAGTGCGTTGGAGTGCGCAGTCAATGTTCAAGACTGGCACAACATGCAACTGAAGGTACAATCGGCAACAGTGCTATCTTTTTCCGGGAGGTAAATGTGGAACAACTGTGGTCTCTGCTGACTGACACAACACTGCTGGACATTCCTCTGGCGCGCTGGCTGATGGCCGGCCTTACGCTTTTTGCCACTGTTGTTGCCCAGCGCGTCATTATCAGCTCCTTAAAGAAGATAGCCCGGAAGATTACCGCTCACACAAAAACCATGCTTGATGATGTGCTGTTCACTGCGGCAGAGCAGCCTGCCAGCAAACTTATTCTTGTCCTCGGCATTTTACTGACCGTACATGTGCTGCAGCCGCCAGCTGAAAGCTTCCCCATTATTGGATTTATCGATCAGGCAGGCCGCATTCTCACCATTGTTATTGGCGTATGGTTTTTGTGGCGCATGATTGAAGGGCTGGGGGCTTATTTCACTGCCCGTGCCAAACAAAGCGACTCATCACTGGATGATCAGCTTGTTCCCTTCATCGCCAAAACGCTGAGAATTTTCCTCATCATGACTGCTGTACTGGTCATCGCACAGAATATGGGTTATTCCATTTCCGGCCTGCTGGCTTCGCTTGGTATCGGCGGCATCGCTGTTGCCATGGCTGCCAGAGACACCATCGCCAATATTTTCGGCTCCATTATGCTGCTTATTGATCGTCCTTTCAGAGTGGGCGACTGGATCAAAACCAGTGAATTTGAGGGCGTGGTTGAGGAAATCGGTTTTCGCTCAACCCGTATCCGCACCTTTGCCCGCACACTGGTCAATGTGCCCAACTCTAAGTTAGCCAATATGGTAATCGACAATATTGATGCCCGCTCCGAGCGCCGCATCAAAATGAGAATCGGCCTGACCTATGGCACCACGCCTGCACAAATGAATGCCGCCATTGAAGGCATTGAAAACATCCTCTGCAATCATCCCGGTGTAGATCAGAGTTACAAGCTGGTCAAATTTGATGAGTTTGAAGATTCATCGCTGTCTATCTTCCTGTATTATTTTTCCAGCAGCAAGGTGTGGGCGGATTACCTGCAAGTGCGCCAGGAAGTAAACATGGAGATCATGGCATTGCTGCAGGAACTGGAACTTGATTTCGCTTTCCCAACCCGCACGCTGCATATCGAAAAGGAAGCATTAACATAACCACAAAGGACAGCATGGACATGCCTGACAAACCAATAGTTGAAGCCTTCACCGATGGCGCCTGTTCCGGCAACCCCGGCCCCGGCGGTTGGGGAGTACTACTGCGCATGGATCATCATGAGAAAGAACTCTATGGCGGTGAAGCTGATACAACCAATCAGCAGATGGAGCTTCAAGCTGCTGTTGAAGCGCTGAAAGCCCTGAAACAGCCGTGCCGAATCACGATCACTTCTGATTCCAAATATGTCGTACAGGGCATGGTGGAATGGATTCATAACTGGAAGGCCAAAGGCTGGCGTACGGCCGGAAAAAAGCCGGTGTCCAATCTTGAACGCTGGCAGGAGTTAGATTTGCTGTCAGCCAAACACGAGGTAACATGGCAATGGGTAAAAGGGCATGCCGGACACGAAGAAAATGAACGTGCCGACGAACTGGCCCGTCAAGGGATCCCGACCGACTAAGATCTATTCAGGTAAACCACTTGGCAACCGACTGCTGATGTGCTCGCATACCGCACATGAAAATGATGTTCGACTTCTTCCCTGTACTGCTGTTTTTTATTGTCTACAAAATGTACGATATCTATATGGCAACCGCCGTACTGATCATCGCCTGCTTTATTCAAACCGTAGCGCACCGCTTGATCAGGGGTAAATTTGAAAAGTCCCATGTGATCACACTGGTGCTGGTCGCCCTGTTCGGCGGACTGACACTGATTCTACATGATGAAGTGTTTATCAAATGGAAACCAACAGTGATTAACTGGCTTTTTGCAGGCGTTTTCATCGGCTCACAGTACATTGGCAAAAAAACCATTGTCGAACGCATGATGGGCGGCAATCTCACACTCCCCTCCGATGTATGGGTCAGGTTGAGTGTGGCCTGGGCTCTGTTTTTCGTCTTCCTGGGCGGCCTGAATCTCTATGTCGCCTTTTCGTTTGATACGGACACCTGGGTCAATTTCAAACTCTTCGGCCTGATGGGGATCACTTTCATCTTTGTTATTGCCCAGAGCTTTTATCTAATGCCGCACTTAAAAGAACAGGAAGCAGCCGACAACGATTAGTAGGGCTCTCAATTCTATCGTAAAAGTTTCAGCAGCATAAAAAAAAGGCCCCGCAATGCGGGGCCTTTTAATAATGTTTTGAACAGGTTTAAGCCTGAGCGACTTCTTCCTCTGTAGGTGCCTCGACGCTGAGCTGATCCACCAATTCAATGATTGCCATGGGTGCAGCATCACCTGCACGGAAGCCTGTTTTGATCGTACGCGTATAACCACCAGCCCGATCTGAACATGCGCTGGCTACATCGCCAAACAGATGATCAACTATCGGACGATAGCGCAGCTTGGCCAAAGCCTGGCGACGGGCATGCAGATCGCCACGTTTGCCTAGTGAAATTAGTTTTTCCACATATGGGCGCACAGCACGTGCTTTTGCCTCTGTGGTTTCAATGCGGCCATGGGTCAACAATGCCGTGGCCAGATTCGCCAGCAGAGCCCTGCGATGTCCGGTAACCAGCCCTAAAGAACCACGATGTTTACGATGTCTCATCTATCTATTCCTCTCTTGTTAAAACGACTGACTCAGCTTTCCAGCGAATCGGTGTTATCTTCCTGAGGTGGCCAGTTATCCAACTGCATGCCAAGTTCAAGGCCCATTCCCTCAAGTACTTCCTTAATCTCATTCAAGGATTTGCGACCAAAGTTCGGAGTACGCAGCATCGCCTGTTCACTACGCTGAACCAGATCACCAACACGGAACACATCATCGCTCTTCAGGCAGTTCATGGAACGCACAGACAGGTCGAGATGCTCAATCGGCTGAACCAGCAGCTCTTCAAGCCCATCATCGGCAACTTCTACCTCAATACCCAAATCACGGGCACTAAAATCAACAAATACAGCCAGCTGATTTTCAATAATGGCGGCTGCTTTATTAATGGCTTCTTCAGGTGACAAAGAACCATCGGTTTCAACTTCCATAATCAATTTGTCATAGTTCGTTTTCTGGCCAACGCGGGCAGCCTCAACGCGGGTGGACACGCGGCGGACAGGGGAGAAAGAAGCATCGATCAGCAAAGAGCCAACCGGGCGATCTTCCACTTCGCGCTCACTGGCTGGTCCATATCCACGGCCCTTTTCAACTATTGCATCAAACTTCAGACGACCATCATCATTCAAATGAGCCAGAACCAGTTCAGGATTCAATACCATAACACCTGCAGGACATTGAATATCTCCAGCCGTCACAACAGCAGGTCCCTTAACATCCATGGAAATGGTAGATGAATCATCACTTTCCATCTGTACATCGAGTTCCTTCAAACCAAGGATGATATCCATAACATCTTCACGGACACCCTTGATAGTGCCGTATTCGTGCGTTACTCCATCTATAATAACAGAAGTGACGGCACCTCCCGGCAATGATGAAAGCAGCATGCGGCGCAGGCTATTACCAATGGTTGTGCCGAAACCGCGCTCCAGAGGCTCAAATACGATCTTAGCAGAGCGCCCTGCAACCTTCTCTTCAATATTGATTTGACGTGGCTTAATCAATTGCATGCAACTGTCCTCGGTATTACTTGGAATAAAGTTCGACAATCAGCTGTTCACGGATACCCTGATCCAGCTGTTCGCGAACAGGCAGCTCACGGAATGTTCCCTGGCGGCTTGGTAGATCAATATCCAGCCATTCTGCTGTGCCACGATTACCCGCTGCTTCTACAGAAGCATTGATGCGCAAATGCTCTTTAGCGTCATCCACCAATTCTAGGCGGGCACCAACCGGAACACGCATGGATGGGATGTTGGCAATACCGCCATTCACCTTAACCAGCTTATGACGCACAATCTGACGTGCTTCAGTACGTGAACTGGCCAGCCCCATACGATAAACAACATTGTCCAGGCGGGACTCAATCAGTTGTAGCAGATTCAGGCCTGTGATTCCTGGCATGCGGTCAGCATCACTGAAATAACGGCGGAACTGCTTTTCCTGCAATCCATAAATACGCTTGACCTTCTGCTTCTCACGCAGCTGCACTCCATAATCAGAAACCTTAATGCGGCGGTTCTGACCGTGCATGCCTGGTGCATAAGGGCGGCGCTCAATCGGACATTTGTCCGAGTAGCATTTGCTGCCCTTAATAAATAGTTTTTCGCCTTCGCGCCTGCATAGGCGACATTTGGCTTCCAGATAACGTGCCATTAAATCTTTCTCCTAAACGCGGCGCCGCTTGGGCGGGCGACATCCATTATGTGGGATCGGGGTGACATCACGAATTGATGTGACGTTTATACCTACAGCTGCAATGGCGCGCAGAGCGGATTCACGTCCACCACCTGGGCCACGCACCAGTACAGAAACATTTTTCACGCCATGGTCCATGGCTTTTCGTGCAGCTTCCTCTGCAGCAACCTGCGCTGCAAACGGTGTGCTTTTTCGTGAACCTTTAAAACCGGATGCGCCACTGGTTGCCCAGCAAATTGCATTACCTGCGTCATCGGTAAAGGTAATAATAGTATTGTTAAAGCTTGCTTTGACATGGACAACAGCATTGGCAATATTCTTGCGAACGCGTTTTTTGCCAGCAGCAGCTCTAGCAGCTTTTTTAGGTGCAGCCATTCGTTATCCCCTTACTTCTTCTTGCCCGCAACAGTACGACGCGGTCCTTTGCGTGTACGGGCGTTTGTTTTACTGCGCTGACCACGAACCGGCAAGCCCTTACGGTGGCGTAAGCCACGGTAGCAGCCGAGATCGGTCAAACGCTTGATATTCATGGTAACTTCACGACGAAGATCGCCTTCAACTGCAAAGTCATCACCGATAATGTTGCGGATTTTGCTTACTTCATCTTCACTCATATCTTTCACACGGATATTCGGGCTCACACCCGCCTGAGCCAAAATCTTCTGTGAAGAGCTCAGACCAATACCAAAGATATATGTCAGCGCTATTTCAATGCGCTTCTGTGTTGGAATATTTACACCGGCTATACGAGCCACAGTTGTCTCCTTTAACCCTGACGCTGTTTATGACGAGGATTTTCACAAATGATGCGAACAACGCCCTTGCGGCGAATCACACGACACTTGATACACATTTTCTTGACTGACGCACGGACTTTCATGCCTGCATCTCCTCAAAACCATTCATCGGAATACCGATCATTTTTCGCGGTAGCTAATGCGGCCGCGGGACAGGTCATAGGGAGAAATTTCCACAGTCACCTTGTCGCCTGGAAGAATGCGAATGTAATATTTACGCATCTTCCCTGAAATCGTGCACAGTAGTTCGTGCTCATTTTCCAGTTTTACTTTGAACATAGCGTTGGGAAGCTTTTCAACCACTTCACCCGGCATTTCAATAATATCTTCTTTTGCCATATGCTAGTTTACTACCACCTGTTTCAGTGCGGCATATACCGACTGCATTTCCCCTGAAGCATCCAACTTGTAAAAGCCGGGTTTATCCTGATAGTAAGCCAGAAGCGGTTTTGTCTGTTCGCTATAAATAACCAGCCTTTGGGCGATCACTTCTTCACGATCATCCTCGCGCTGGTACAACTCACCACCACAACGATCACAACACCCTGCTTTTCGGGGCGGCGAATACTGCCGATGAAATCCAAAACCGCAAGCTCTGCAAATCAGACGCCCGCATAAACGTTTCAACAGGTTTTCTTCAGGCGCATCCATGAACACGATGCGGTCAATATTCAAATCATGCCTGGACAGCATTTCAGCCAAAGCTTCAGCCTGCGCAACATTGCGTGGAAAGCCATCCAGCAAAAAACCCGTCTCTCCACCTGCAATGATTACATCTTCAATCATAGCTATGACCACAGCGTCAGGAACTAGCCTGCCGCCATCCATAAATACCTTGGCCTGCTTGCCTGCATCCGTACCTTCACGCACTGCTGCACGAAGGATGTCGCCCATGGCCAAATGCTGAATACCGGTTTCCGTAGACAACTTTTCACCTTGAGTGCCCTTACCGACACCCGGAGGGCCGAATAGAACCAGATTCATCGGCGTCCGGTTTTAAGCCGTGCCTTTTTCATCAAGCCTTCATACTGATGACTCATCAGATGAGACTGAATCTGACCCATGGTATCCATGGTCACGACTACAACAATAAGCAGGCTGGTACCACCAAAATAGAACGGCACTGACAATTCTGAAATAAGCCACTGTGGCAATAAACAAACCAGACTGACATAAGTCGCACCAACTACGGTAATGCGGGTCAGTACGGAATCCACATAATCAGCAGTTTTCTGACCGGGGCGAATACCTGGAATAAAACCACCATTCTTTTTCAAATTGTCCGCAGTGTCTTTCGGATTAAACACAATTGCTGTGTAGAAAAAACAGAAAAATACAATTAGAAAAGTAAACAGCAGCATGTATAACCATGCACCAGGTGAAAGGATAGCGGAAAGATCACCCAGCCAGGCAAAACCTTCTACACCCTTGGTAAATTGTGCAAACGTTGCCGGCAGTAAAATCAGGCTGGATGCAAAAATGGGAGGAATAACACCGGCAGTATTAACTTTCAGTGGTAAAAATGAAGACTGGCCGCCATACATCTTGTTGCCAACCTGACGCTTGGCATACTGAATCGGAATTCGCCTCTGGGCACGTTCAAACCAGACCACCACACCGGTCACAGCAAGCGACATGGCAAACAATGCTAAAACAGTAAATGCTGTATATTCGCCTGTACGCGCCAGCTCCAACGTGCCGCCAATAGCGGAAGGAAGCCCTGCAGCAATACCGGCAAAAATGATCAAAGAAATGCCATTGCCAATGCCACGTTCGGTAATTTGCTCACCGACCCACATCAGGAAAATCGTGCCGGTAACCAAAGTAACCATGGTCATCAATTTGAAGGCCATGCCAGGGTCGATCACTACAGGCTGACCACCTACAGAGAATGACTCCAGACCAACGGCAATACCAGTAGACTGAAAAACTGCCAGAACCACAGTGCCATAACGGGTATATTCGGTTATTTTCCTGCGGCCGGCCTCACCTTCTTTTTTCAACTGTTCAAGTCTGGGAGAAACCACAGTCATCAGCTGAATGATAATAGCAGCTGAAATGTAAGGCATAATGCCGAGCGCAAAAATAGTCAGGCGCGATAGGGCACCACCGGAAAACATATCAAACATGCCGAGCAGTGAGCCTTGAGCCTGGTTAAAAAACTGAGCCAGTACTGCTGCATCCATACCGGGCACCGGAATATGCGCTCCAATGCGAAATACTACCAACATACCCAACGTAAACAGGATACGATTTTTCAACTCAGGGATTTTGCCTATATCGCCAAAACCACCCATTGCTGCCCCTGGATTGGCCATATCAGCTCTCGGCTGTTGTCAAGTTAAGTGTGCCACCGGCAGCTTCCAGCTTGGCAGCAGCCTGTTTGGACGCGGCAGTTACTGACACTTTAACTTTCTTTGTCAGCTCACCAGTGGCCAGCAATTTAATCGGATCAACAGCATTTCTTACCAGCCCTGCTTCAAACAGCGTAGCTGCATCGATTTTGCTGCCAGCCCTAAAGCTGTTCAACTGACCAATGTTTACCAGCTGGAAAGCGTTCCTTAATCGGGGAGTAAATCCACGCTTGGGGACGCGCTGGATCAATGGCATCTGTCCGCCTTCAAAACCACGGGCAATTGAACCGCCTGTACGAGATTTCTGACCTTTATGTCCACGACCACCAGTTTTGCCATGGCCGGTTCCGATGCCGCAGCCCAGGCGCTTACGCCCGCGACGCGAGCCTTCTGTTGATTTCAGTTCATTCAACTTCATGTCTTATTCTCCAGACTCAATACGAACGAGATGTCTGATCTTGTTGACCATGCCACGAACTGATGGGGTATCTTCCCGTTCGACAAGCTGATTTATACGGCGAAAGCCAAGGCCGACCAGCGTTGCCTTCTGCTCTTTGGGATAACCGGTGCCACTCTTGAGCTGGCGAATATGGATGGTGTTTTTCTTGCCCATTGCTATCTCCTAAGCTGCTTTAAGCCGATTTGCCGCGACGAATAGCGACCTGTTCGGGGCTTTCCAGCGACTTCAAACCGTTAAATGTTGCACGAACGGTATTGATCGCATTGCGTGAACCCTGCGATTTAGTCAAAATATCTTTAATACCTACGGCATCGAGAACAGCACGCACGGCTGAGTTTGCAATCACGCCAGTACCTTCAGTGGCAGGCTTAAGCAACACGCGGCTTGCATCCTGACGACCAATCACCTGATAGTAGATCGTACCATCCTTACGAGGCACATAAATTAACGACTTCTTGGCAATGTCAGTTGCCTTGCGTATAGCCTCGGGGACTTCCTTGGCTTTGGCATGGCCAAATCCAATATGCCCTTGTCCATCACCAATCACCATCAGGGCCGAGAAACTCATGCGGCGGCCACCTGAAGTGGTCTTGGCAATACGGTTGATATTGATAAGCTTTTCTGTCAAATCCAAATCGTCTGCATTAATCATCTTTTACCCCTAGAACTTCAAGCCGGCGGCGCGAGCGCCTTCGGCCAGCGCCTGAACGCGCCCATGATAAGAAAAACGGCCGCGATCAAAAGCAACCTGATCAACACCTGCTTTCAAAGCACGCTCCGCAATCAGTTTACCCACTGCTTCGGCGCCATCTTTGTTGCCACCATTTTTTACCGCTTTATCAAGGCTTGATGCCGTGGCCAGCGTGACCCCTTTGACATCATCAATAACCTGAGCATAAACATGGCGCGCTGAGCGAAAGATACTCAAACGCAAACGCCCTGATGCCTTTACCCGCGCACGCACTTTG
>Ga0316192_10003841_pt1 | contig 10920 bp, 8 predicted proteins | sample MerIslwburrow_MG_FD_204931 | JGI IMG/M metagenome (GOLD analysis project Ga0316192, IMG submission 204931) | Coastal sediment microbial communities from Maine, United States - Merrow Island worm burrow | ecosystem: Environmental > Aquatic > Marine > Coastal > Sediment | place: USA: Maine...
TGTTGGGCGCGCTTGAATGAGCGCAGGCTAGTCCTGCGCCCGCCCGCCTAGCGACTGGGCGCTTCTCGTCTTGCTGATATGCAACGAACTTGTGGGACGGGACACTAGGGGCAGGGTGAACAGGGATCCATGCTCGGGCCGTCGGTCAGCGACATTCGCGAGCCGCATCGCATGCCAGGCCATGGCGTGATTGCTGGTGGTGACCGGGATTCCGAGTGTCGCCTCCAGCTCGGGAACCAACGACGCCGCGCGCAATGCGGTGCAGGCGATGACCAGCGCACCCACCCGTTGTTCGGCTACAAGTTCCCGCGCAGCTCGGGCAATGGCATCCGGCGTAATTCTGACCACCTCGGGATCCGAGTCGTTCATAAAGCTGCCCACCACCGACACGGTCAGGCCATTGTCCCTGAAGTGGTCACACAAAGGGCGGTTGATCTCGTCCACATAGGGCGTGAGCAGCGTCAGCTTGGTGGTGCCAAAGGCGCTGAGGGCAGCCTTCACCGCGGTCAAGGGTGTCGTGACCGGGGTGTCGGGCCGTCCGGCGTGAAGCGCGGCCGCGACCCTGTCCTCACCGATCACCAGGCTGGCCGACGTGCATGCATAGGCCAACACATCCAGTTTGTGCCCGTCTAACAGGTCACCGGCGATGGCGCCGAGGTGCTGCTCCATCGAGGCCAGGGTGTCTGTCCGGACATGGCTTTCGAAGGGCACACGGGTGACGTAGAACGCCACCCCGTCCAGGTCAAGAAGTCGGCGCCATTCGGTTTCAATAGTGGCGTCGGTGGACAGGGCCAGAAGACCGATGGCGGCCCGCGGACCCAGGCGGGGGGCCAGCGTTGCCTGAAAAACCCGGGTCGGTTGGTGTTCCAAGGTGTCAGCCTGCGATGGTCTCGGCTGCCCGACCCACCAGGTCGCGATAGATCTCAGGATCCGTCGCCCCCTCGGTGCCCAGCAGCAGTATCCGGCTCCCGGAATCCAGCCCAAGTACACCGGCCAGACTGGGATCGGACCCTACCGCAATCAGAGCCGCAAGGCCCGCAACCCCGGATTCGCCGCCTACGAGCGGTGCTGCACCGACCGTGCCCTCGGCCAGAGCACGCATGGTCGGTGCAATCAGGCGGTCTTCGATGGTTATAAAATCGTGGGCGCCCCTGTGCAGGATGTCCCAGGCCAATTGAGACACCTCCCCGCAAGACAATCCTGCCATGATCGACTCCTGGGTGATGTGCACCGCCACGGGTTTCTGATGAAGGGCGCTCCGGTACAGGCAGTCGGCCTGGTCCGGTTCGACGATCACCGTACGCGGTCGGCGTTTCCCCAGGCGCTGCCAGAATCGCGCGCAAACGGCGGCCGGCAATCCGCCCACGCCCCCCTGGATAAACACATGGGTGGGCGGTTGATCCGGCGGCAGCTGATCCAATGCTTCATCCACCATCAGCCCGTATCCCGCCATCACCAGTTGGGGCAACTCGGTATAGCCCGGGTAGGAGGTGTCCGAGACGATGTGCCAGCCCCGCTCGGCCGCATCGGCCGCCGCCTGGCGCACGGATTCGTCATAGTTGCCCGCCACCCGAATCACCTCGGCCCCGAAGGCCTCCATGGCGCTTTTCCGACCCTCACTGACCTCCGCATGGATGTAGATCATGCATCGGCATCCGAACTGCTGGGCACCCCAGGCCACCGAGCGACCGTGGTTTCCGTCTGTGGCAGTGGCCACGGTGATATCGCGGGTTTCCGGGCGGTACTCGCCTTTGCGTATGGCGTCCGTATCCACCGGCTTTCCGTGCTTTGAAGTCAGTATTCGCCTCAGCAAACACATCACCGCATAGGCGCCTCCCAAGGCTTTGAAGCTGCCCAGCCCGAACCGTGGGGCCTCGTCCTTGTACCAGACCCCCGCAACACCCAGCTCATCCGCCAGACTCTTGAGCGCGATCAGCGGCGTTGGGTGGTAGCCGGGCCATCGGCTGATCTCGTCCACCGCGTCGTCGATCAGGGTTGATGCGAGCACCGTGTCCAGGGACTTTGGCCAGGTCTCGCCCTCATTCGCCCGCGCGTTGTGGCAATGCCGCATGGCTGCGGAAACGTACGGTTCTGACTGTGTAAGGCGCATCAGGCCACCATTCCTATGGGTCTGTATGGGGTCGAGGGCATGCCATCTGGCTGCAAAGACCAGGGGGGATTGCGCGATCGACAACTGACTCTGTGTTCATTGAATTATCGGCATGTCCTTGGGCGCCCTCCGCGTCAGCCACTCCGGACCCGTGTCGCGGATGACGATGTTTTCCTCATGTACCATAAGTTGTTCCGGCGCGAACTCCATGCCGGGTTCCAGGGTCATCACCATGCCTGGTTCCAAAACGGTCTCGTCTCCGGCCATGTTTGACGGCCACTCCGTAAGCTGCGTCCCCAGCCCGTGCCCCATCCGGCCAACGTCGTTGCCCAGTGCGCCGCCTTGCTCAAGGACCGTCCACATGGCGGACCACACCTGGTGGGTGGTTGCGCCGGGTCGGGCGGCCGAGAACCCTGCGTCGGTTGCGGCGTGGACGACGGCGTGAGCGCGCTCAGCCGCGGCGCTGGGTGGGCCGAACGCAAAGTTCCGATCGAAGTCGCAGAAGTACCCATCGTAGGTGGCACCGGTGTCGATTATCAACACGTCCCCGGGGATCAGTGCCCGGTCTGTGGGGCCCATGATAATGCTGCTGTAACTGCCGGGACCGGATGCCCCCATCAAATACGGCGTGCTGTCGGCGCCCCTGGCCAGGATGTCGAGCTGCAGTCGCTTACAGGCCTGCCGCTCTGTCATGTACAGGCTTAGCTGCTCGGGCAAAGCCAGAAACGCGTCGGAAACCAAACGGCAGATGTAACGGACCTTGGCGATCTCGGCCTCGGATTTGATCGACATCAGGGTTCGGAGCAGGGGGCGGGCATCCACCAGTTCCAGTCCGCCGAGCTGGGCGCGCAACAGCAGAAAATCCCCAGCCGGCATGCGCAAATGAGATTCATGCCCGAGCGGGACCCCGATGCGACCCTTGCCACCGGCTGCGCTGCGCAGCGTGTCGGCCAGTAGCGAGATGCCGTCATCCTCCGGCCGAGGCGCCGGCCAGGTGCGGATGTCTTCAATCCAGGTCTGTTCCATGCCGGACTGACCAATGGCCGGAATCACCGCAATCGGTTTGTCCTGGGCGGGCAGCACAAGAAACCATGGTCGGGTCGGGCTTTCCCAGAATTGCGACTGGAATCCCGAGAAGTAGCGAAACTCGGGTTCACACGTCAGTAGCAGAGCAGACAGGCCGCTTGCGGCCATTCGCTTCTGTGCCCGTTCGCTACGCTGCTGGAGTTCGGCCCGGCTGAATCCCCGGGGTGGCACCTCGGGTGTTACATGCGCATCGATGGTTGCACCCTCCTTGTCGATACCTATCATAGGGCCGCCGGGGCCAATCGTTTCCCGGGTGAAATTCGCCGTCAGGACGGTGCCTTGCCGTCCCGCCGGGCTCATGTTGACCCAATCGTTCAAGGCATCCTACCGCGTGCGGGGTCGTTGCGCGGAATTTTGGTTTCAGCGACCGGGTCGTCTTTTACCTCGGAGCGGACCAATATACATTTCCATCCAGTCACATCGGCGAGGGTTGCGGGCCGGGGCTGGGATACTATGGGAAAGGCTGGCGACAGGGTTGGCGGTTGACATGGCATTGGCCAGCTGGGCATTGCGCATTGGGCGTTTCCGTATGCGCCTTAAGCAACAGACTTCTGCCGTTCCAGCAGCATGTGGCGGTCGTTCAATCCAATCCGGTGTTCTGAACCAGGCCCGGCGCAGGCGATGATCAGACATCAGCCGGGATAGGGTGAGAGAGCATGACACCAAGAGAATCCATCGCAGCGCTGACCGCGTCAGTCAGTGCCAGCATTATCGGTCAACGGGATGTGATCCAGCGACTCGTGATCGGCCTGTTGGCCAATGGCAATCTGCTTATCGAGGGTCTGCCCGGCCTGGCCAAGACCCGGGCGATCAAGAGTCTTGCCCGGGCCATGGCAGCTGATTTTTCCCGAATCCAGTTCACCCCGGACCTGTTGCCTTCCGACATTACTGGAACAGAGGTGATGCACAGCGAAAGCGGGAGTCCCGAGTTTCGCTTCGAGCCAGGCCCTATTTTCGCCAACATCGTGCTGGCCGACGAAATCAACCGGGCGCCCGCCAAGGTGCAGGCCGCCCTGCTGGAGGCCATGGAGGAGCGCCAGGTGACGGTAGCGGGCACGACCTATCCCATGGAAGGCTTGTTCATGGTGATGGCCACCCAGAATCCGGTGGAGCAGGAAGGTACCTACCCGTTGCCGGAGGCTCAGCTCGATCGTTTTCTAATGCATGTCTACATGGACTATCCGGACGAGTCATCGGAGGCGCAGATCATTCGCCTGGTCAGAGGAGAGGAGCGGGTGCAACCGACCACGACCGATTCGGTCGAGCAAACCGCCGGCAGCGATCCCGAGCCGGTGCCCCAACAGGCGGTGTTCGATGCGCGTGCCGAGATCGCCGCTGTGACGGTGAGCGAGGTTGTGGAACGCTATATGGTGGACCTGGTGTTCGCCAGTCGCTATCCGCAGCGCTACAGCGAGGATCTCAGGCGCTGGCTTCAGGTTGGGGCAAGTCCGCGCGGCGCGCTGGCCCTGGACAAGAGCAGCCGGGTGATCGCCTGGCTGGACGGTCGGGACCATGTGTTGCCCGACGACGTACGCGCCATCGCCCACGATTGTCTGCGCCATCGCCTGATGCTGAGCTACGAAGCCAGCGCCGACGGCGTCTCCGCGAACGACTTGATCGACATCATGCTGGCCCAGGTTGCGGTGACGTGACGGGTCGGACGCCACTGGGCTGAGGGGTAAGCAGGAACGTGCAGTACACACCGGTTTCCAGGCGCACCCGTGAGCCCGGCAGGGATCCGAGGGTTTATGCCGATCTCGACGCCCTGGTGCGTCTGCAGTTTGAGGCACGGGGGTTCAGTTTTCTGCCGCGTCAGCCGGTGCACAGTGTTCTTCATGGACGGCATGCGTCCCGATTGCGGGGGCGGGGGCTCAATTTCGAGGAGCTGCGAAACTATGTACCCGGAGACGATATTCGCACCGTGGACTGGAAGGCCACCGCTCGGACCCGTGAGCCCCAGGTCAGAGTGTATTCCGAGGAACGGGACCGGCCGGTATGGCTGATCGTAAACCAGAGACAGAGCATGTTTTTCGGGAGCCGGGTCCGTATGAAATCGGTCACCGCGGCGGAGATAGCGGCGCTGGCAGCATGGCGGGTGCTTGATGCAGGGGATCGGGTGGGTGCCATGGTATTCAATGACCAGGATATCATCACCATTAAACCGCAGCGCAGCCGCCATTCGGTGATGCGAATACTCGGCGCGGTGGTCAAGATGGGGCACGATTTGAGCGCATCCGATGGCAATGCGCCGAACCCTGGCATGCTGAATCAAGTGTTGCGGTTATTAAGGCCGCAAGTGCCTCATGACTGTCTCATCTGCCTGGTGGGGGACGGAAGCGGTGTCGATGCCCAGACCATTGAGCAGGCGACTGCACTGACGGCCCACAATGATTTGCTGTTTGCGCTGGTGTACGATCCGGCCGAGGCTGAGCTGCCCGCGGTTGGGCGGCTGGCGGCGACCGACGGCCAGAGTTACCTGAGCCTCGATACCTCGGACCCACGTTTTGTGTCCGGACTGGCACGGGACTTCAACCAGGGTCTCGAGGCAATACAGCAACTATCGCGTCGTTACACTGTTCCGCTGTTCACCCTTCGGACCGATCGACCGGTTCCGGAGCAGGTGCGGGAGCAGTTGGGTGCGTCGGGCGTAGCCGGACGGATCTAAACATCCGGGTTGGGCATGTCTCGGTGGGTGATCGGAGTTTACCATGGCAAGACTGGAAGATCGGATGATGCGGCTGCGTTATATGACGCTGCTTGCGGTGATCTCTTCGGTAATGGGGGCTGCGTTACTGTTCATCCTCGGTGTACATAAGACCCTGCTGGCATTCGCCACCTACCTGTCGCCGCCGACGGAGGGCGCGATGCCTCCGGCCGACCAGGCCATATCGTATCTGATCCAATCCATGGACGATTTCCTGATCGGACTGGTTTTCCTGGTCTTCGGTTATGGTGTGAATACGCTTTTTATTCGGGGTGTCGAGCCGCCGCCGGTTGGTGAGGGGCAGTTCCTGGGTGGCGTTCGGATTCGCAATGTCGAACAGCTCAAAGGTATTCTCGGTGAACTGGTGGTAATCGTTCTCATCGTTCGGTTTATGGAGATTGCGCTGTTGAATTTGAATGCCCTGGATTGGACTCTGCTGGTGTTGCCGGCGGCCATACTGATGCTGGCATTGGCCTTGAAGTTTCTCGATCTGAAGAAGTCGGGTTGACCATTTTTTTGACCCCCAGAACAGGCCGATGGGCATTGCGTCCGGCTGTTGCGTACAACATTGAGGTCGCGACGTGTCTCGATTGATTCCGACGGTATGCTGGCTGATGTGCCTCATGCTGATCTCCGTGGTTTCCGGTGCGGCTGAGTACGTTGGTACACCGGTGTGTGGAACCTGCCATTCCGAGGCCGAGCAGACCTGGCGGGGGTCACACCACGACCTGGCCATGCTGCCTGCCAGCGAGGAAACGGTGTTGGGCGACTTCGATGACGCTGTGTTCGAGCACAATGGCGTTCGCAGTCGTTTCTATCGACGGGATGGGCACTTTTTTGTCGAGACCGAAGGCGCCGACGGCCAGATGCAGGAGTTTCGTGCCGAGTACACGTTTGGCGCTGATCCGCTGCAGCAGTACCTGATCGGATTCCCCGATGGCCGTTACCAGGCTCTGACCGTCGCCTGGGACAGCAGACCGGCGGAAGCGGGTGGGCAACGGTGGTTTCATCTCTACCCGGACGAGACCATTCCGCCGGGTGACAGACTCCATTGGACCGCGCCGGCTCACAACTGGAATTTTACCTGCGCGGAATGTCACTCCACCGATCTGCGCAAGAACTACGACCCGGTAGCCGACCGGTATGATACCGAATGGGCCGAAATCAACGTGGCCTGCGAAGCCTGCCACGGGCCCGGTTCCGAGCATGTGTCGCTGGCAGAAGCCGCCGCAGCGGGTGATGCGGATTATCCAGCCGACCATGGATTGAGCGTGAACTTCCAGGGCCCAGGCGACTGGCGTTTTGCCGCCGGCCTGAAGAGCGCGTTCCTGGCCTCCCCGAAGGACGCCGGGACCGAAGTGGAGGCCTGTGGTCGATGTCATGCCCGCCGGGCGCAGTTGACCGGGGACTATGTGTACGGACAGCCCTTGTCCGATACCCACCGAGTGCAGCTCCTGAACGAAGGCCTGTATTTCCCCGACGGCCAGATTCAGGACGAGGTGTACGTCTACGGGTCGTTCAAACAAAGCCTGATGCACGCCAAGGGCGTGACCTGCACGGACTGCCACGAACCGCACAGTCTGCAACTGCGCGCACAGGGCAATGCCCTGTGTACCCGCTGTCATCAGGCGGATCAATTCGAGACCCAGGCACATCATTTTCACCCGCTGGATTCCGATGGCGCTCAGTGCGTCTCCTGCCATATGCCGTCCCGGACCTATATGGTGATCGATCCCCGGCGGGATCACAGCATGCGCATTCCGCGACCGGATTTGTCGGTGGAACTGGGGGTGCCCAACGCCTGTACCGGTTGCCACGAAAATGAGAACGACCTCTGGGCCGCTCAGCAGGTCCAGGATTGGTATGGGCGTGACGCGGGTCCCGGACACCAGGCTTACGCCCACACATTCGAGGGTGCCCGGCAGGGCGCGCCCGGTGCCGGACAGGCCCTGATCGAGCTGATCATGGACGGTGATGCCCCGGCAATCGCTCGCGCCACAGCATTGCAGGCGCTGCCCCCCTTTATGGGGCCGGCGGCGCTGCCGGCGGTGCAGGCTGGACTCGCCTCGGGCGATCCCTTGATCCGTCGCGCCGCGGTCGAAGCCTTGGCCTCCATCGGACCACGCCCGCGTTGGCAGTTGGTCTCTCCATTGTTCGAGGATCCCGATTTGAGTGTTCGCCTCGCGGCGGCCGCCACCCTGTCCGATACGCCCGGGGACCAATTGAACCCACAACAGCGGGCTCAGCTTGAGGCGGCTCTGGCGGAGTATGAGGCCAGCGAGCATTTTAACGCCGATCGGGTCGAGCACTGGGTCAATCTGGCCGGCCTGTATGCCCGGCTGGATGATATGGAACGTGCCGAGCAGGCCTATCGTGAAGCGGCGCGCCGGGATATCGCTTACCCGCCTTTGTACGTCAATTGGGCGGACATGCTCCGAGCCAGTGGGCGGGATGATGAAGCGGGTACGGTGCTCAAGGCGGGTTTGGAGCAGGCGCCTGCGGACGGTGCGTTGCACCATGCCTATGGGCTTTGGTTGATTCGTGCCCAGCGCACCGACGAAGCCCTCAATCAGCTGAAGCAGGGGTTCGAACTCGCCCCGTCTGACCCGCGTCTCGGGTATGTGTACGGTGTTGCGCTGAATTCAACCGGCGAGCCGGAAGACGCGATCGAAGTATGGCAAGCCGTCCTGGCACAACGAACCTACGACCGCGACACGCTGTATGCCCTGGCCCTGGCGTTGCGTGACCAGGGCCGAGCCGGCGAGGCTATTCAGTACGCGGAGAGACTGGCACTGCTGTTGCCGGGTGAAGCGGCGGTTTCCGAACTGGTGCAACAGCTCAATCAGGCCGCGGGCGGCTGAAGGCGTCGTTGCCCCAAAACATTCGGCTATTTGAACACCGTGTTGGTCTGCAGGTTCTTGACCAGCACCGCTACCAGGTCATCGATCGCCTTCTCCAGACTGTTCTCCGGGATGGTCTCGGTTTGTGCGGTCCAGTACAGGGTATCCGCGCTCACCGCATGCAGGGTTGCCTCGATGGTGAGCACCTCGTAGTTGACCACCCGTGCCGGTGTGTAGGTGGCCGAGTAGCTGCGGCTGTAGCTGCCGTACCATCCGTCGTAGCCACCAAACCCCGAGGCGCCATAGGGATATCCATAACCCTGGACCGTGCCCGGACTGACCATCGATTCGGTGCGCTCGTTGGTCACCTGAACCACCATTACCGTGTCGATGCCGCGAGATGCGAGCAGTCCTGACATGGCGGATTCATTGGGTGGGTCGTCCTGCGGGATAAACGGATATGTCGGCTCCGCGTCCACCCCCATGGCTTTCAGCTGGGCGGTCATTTTGTCCTCAAACGAGCGGCGGGCCGTTTCGTTACTTGCCACGCCCAGCACGGCCACCCGTTTGATCTGACCGGCCGCAATGTCGGGATCGGTCCATGACCCGGAAATCGTGCTGGTGCTGCAGCCCGTCAGCAGGAATGCAAACACCAGCCAGAGTGACAAACTCGGATTCCGAATCGACATGTGACGCTCCCTGTGAGAACTGGGTGTGATAGGCGAGTCGGATTGTCGCCTAAAATGGTTCAGGATACGACGGCCCAAGATCATCGGCTTGGAGCGTTCAGGGCGCGCCGGACCCCGGTGGCGGCACCGCGCCAGCGAGACGGTCGTTACGCCGTCGTGCCCGCCACTCTGTGAACCCGGTCATGAGATCCCATTCAACCGGCACGATGAATAGGGTGAGGAAAGTGGCGGTCGCCAGCCCGGTCACAAAAGTAGAGGCCATGGTGCCCCACACCAGAGAATAGCTGGGAATGCCCAGGGCCATGGGCAGCAGGCCCAGCGTGGTGGTCAGTGTGGTGAGCAGAATCGGGCGCAGGCGGATGCGGATTCCCTGCCGGATCGCTTGCTGGCGACTCAGACCGGAGCGATAGCCGCGGTTGATGAAATCGATCAGCACCAGGGAATCGTTCACCACCACACCGGTCACGCCGACAACTGCAATGAAGCTGTTGACGGTGAACAGCGACTGGGTCAGAAACTTGCCCATCACCACGCCGATGATGGAAAAAATCACCGCAGACAAAATGATCAGGGGCTGCCCGTATGAGCGGAACTGGGTGGCCAGGATCAGGTAAATGATGAGCACCGCCAGACCGAACGCATAGGTCAGCGAAGTGTAAGAGCGCTGAGTCTCTTCGAACTCGCCGCCAAAGCTCAGAGTTGCACCGGGGTACTGCGACCGTACCGCCTGGTACCAACCGGTGGCCCAGTTCACCACCGACGGGCTGGAGATGGGGGCGCCGGCCGCCAGGTTGGCGGTGATCGTCAGGCTGCGCTGGTTCTGGTAGCGATGCAGCTCACCGGGCTCGCTCAGGGCGTGGGGTTGGACGATATCACCCAATCGAATCGGCCCCGATGGGTGCTCCAGCAAAGGCACTTCCAGGGCGGCTTCCGGACCGTCGAGGAAGGCCGGATCGATTCGGAGCTTGAGGTCGATTTCCTCGTCCTCGGCTCTGAACGTGCCGATGAAGCGCCCATCAAGAATCGAGGCGGCCAGGCGGGCGGCGTCTGTCACTGTGAGACCGTTTTCCTGGGCTCGCGCCTGATTGACCGCCAGACGGAAAACGCGGGTGGCCTGGCCGCGATCGTCCTCCAGCTGCAACAGATACGGGCTCAGGTCCGGGTCGGTCCTGAGCGCTTCAAGCAAATCGATCGCCAGCCGGGAAATGCTGTCCTCGTTGATGCCCAGCACGCGGATATTGACGTCCTTGCCCGCGGGTGGACCGTCTTTTTCAGCCCGCAGCTTGATGCGGAAACCCCCGTGTTCGAACTGCTGGAGCAAACGTTCACGCATGCTGTCCAGATGCAGCAATGGGTCGTCGAAAGTTCGCTGGTCTTTGACTGGCAGGGCCACCATCACCGTGCCCAGGTTGTGGCCGTAGCTCTCCTGATAATCCTCGCTGACGCTCAGACCGGCAAAGCCGGCGGCTGACCGGGCGTATCCCGGACCGT
>Ga0316192_10003843_pt1 | contig 10918 bp, 9 predicted proteins | sample MerIslwburrow_MG_FD_204931 | JGI IMG/M metagenome (GOLD analysis project Ga0316192, IMG submission 204931) | Coastal sediment microbial communities from Maine, United States - Merrow Island worm burrow | ecosystem: Environmental > Aquatic > Marine > Coastal > Sediment | place: USA: Maine...
CTCTTTATGTGCGATGAAGAAACGTACATTTGCATGCGACGTGGGTACGTAGGGGTTGCGCGGATGAATCACCAGAGAAACGCCCAGCGCCTCGAAACTGCGCCCGGCGAGGTCCGGTCGCTGTGCGGTGGCGGATGCGGGAAGTTGTCCGCCGTGCACGTGGGAAAAATTAATACCGGCCTTTTCGAACACGGCACCATCTTCCAGAACGCGGGATCGTCCGCCGCCGCCCTCCTCGCGTTGCCATTGGTCTTCGCGGAAGCTGTGTCCATCCTCCTCCAGTTTCTCAATTGCCTTGCAGATGCGATCCTGAAGATCGAGGAGGTAGCTGGAAACAAGGGCAACATCGGGTGTGTTCATGTTTTTCCTGTCGCTGTCATATGCGCTGGCACCAGTGAGCTGGCTGACACTGTGCGTTAGCTGCGAATCAATTTCCCTGAAGCCAGATCACGAATTTGAGTAGGTTTCTCCTGGCTGCCCAGCATTCCGGGTAACACAAAATCGATCCGTGTTCCGAAGCGTAATCTTATCTCCAGCACAGAACGGGCGGGTCGCTGGCCGCTGCTGTTTGCACTGGTGGAGACGACGGGTCCGCTGAGTATATCGCACAGGCGGCGCACCAGTGGATGCGCGCTGATGCGCACTGCCAGTGTGTCGTGTGTACCCGTAAGCCAGTTCGGGCAGCTGCTGGATGCAGGCAGCAGCCAGGTGGTTGGTCCCGGCCAGCTTTTGTCCAGTTGTTGCAAACTATTATCACTGAGTGTCTGTAGCCAGGGTTCAAGCTGTTGCAAACTCGCTGCAACCAGAATCAGACCTTTCTGCCATGGCCTGTTCTTCAGTGCGAGGAGTTTTGCCACGGCCAGCTGGTTGGCAGGGTCGCAACCCAGACCAAATACCGCCTCGGTTGGATAGGCAATAATACCTCCCCTCTTGATACAGCGTGCAGCGGAGTGCAACTGCCAGTGTGAAGGGACAGCACTCAAGCGGGTTCGCTGTCCTCGTCGGTTTCCACCTCAAAGGGTTCGGAAAACTTGCAATCCTGCTGTGGGCACACACGCTCGGTACCGCGCTTTTTTGTCGTTTTAATGGTCAGCATGGGCCAGTTGCAGTCCGGACAGGGACCTTCCACTGGTTCATTCCACACGGCATAGTCGCAGTCCGGGTAGGTTGAACAGGAGTAGAAAATCTTTCCACGTCGCGACTTGCGTTTGAGCATAGTCCCCTTGTTGCACTTGGGGCATTCGACGCCGGTGTCTGTGGGCTTCTCCAGTGGTTCGATGTATTTGCAGTCAGGGTAACCGGAGCAACCGATAAATTTCCCGTAACGGCCACTGCGAACAATCAGCTGGGAATCACACTCCGGGCACTTGCGGCCTTCCACGATCTCCGGTTCAGCGCTTTCGCGGTCTTCATCGAGATTGCGGGTGTAATCGCATTCAGGGTAACCACTGCAGCCGACGAAGCGGCCACGCCGTCCCAGGCGTATGTTGAGTGGCTTGCCGCATTTTGGGCAATCCTCATCCATAGCTTCGGTGGTGACTTCGGCGCGTGAAACACTTTCTTCTTTGTCCTTGACCAGCTTCTTGAAGGGGTACCAGAATTCCTTCATCAATGGCACCCACTCTTTTTCACCGCGTGAGACTTCGTCCAGTTCATCTTCAAGCCGTGCGGTGAAATCGTAATCGACGTATTGGGTAAAGTGTTTGGTCAGGAAATTACTTACAATACGTCCGACATCGGTAGGCTGGAAACGTTTTTTCTCCAGCGTTACGTACTCGCGTTGCTGCAGGGTGGAAATAATGGTCGCATAGGTCGAGGGTCGTCCTATGCCGTGCTCTTCCAGTGTTTTGACAAGGCTGGCTTCACTGAAGCGTGGTGGCGGTTCGGTAAAGTGCTGTTCCGGTCGTATCTTGTTGAGCTGTACCTGGTCACCCTCTTCCAGAGGCGGCAGACGGTTTTCGTCTGTAGCAGATTTTTTGGTGTCGTCACGGCCCTCTTCATAGACTGCCATAAAGCCCGGGTCGACTACGGTGGAGCCGGTGGAACGCAGTATATTGCCGTTGCCGACGGCAAAGTCGACGCCAACCGTATGGATCGTTGCGTGCTTCATCTGGCAGGCGACGGTGCGTTTCCAGATCAGGTTGTAGAGTTTGTACTGGTCTGCGGACAAATGCGACTTGATGGTGTCCGGGGCATTGAAAGCCGATGTCGGGCGAACCGCTTCATGCGCCTCCTGGGCATTCTTTGCCTTGGTCTTGTAATGGTGTGCCTGCTTGGGCAACGCTTCTTCACCGTAACGCTCGCTGATAAGACTGCGCAATTCATCAAGTGCTTCGTTCGCGAGCATCACCGAGTCGGTACGCATGTAGGTAATCAGACCTACCGCGCCGTCACCGATGTCGATACCTTCATACAGTTGCTGGGCCACGCTCATGGTGCGCTTGGTGGTGAAGCCAAGCTTGCGCGAGGCTTCCTGTTGCAGCGTGGACGTTGTGAATGGCGCGGCCGGATTACGTTTGCGTTGCTTCTTTTCTATACCGCTAACTGTTAACTTGCCTTTGGAGGCATCAACAAGCTCCTGTTCGGCGGCATGCGCCTGTTTGTCCTTATTGATGCTGAACTGGCTGAGTTTTTTTCCGTGCAGCTGCGTCAGCCTGGCGGTGAAGGCTTGTTTGTCTTTTTCCAGATCTGCTTCAATAGTCCAGTATTCACGCGGCTTGAACTTTTCGATTTCCTCTTCCCGCTCAACGATCATGCGCAGTGCCGGACTTTGTACCCGGCCTGCGGAAAGTCCGCGGCGGATTTTTTTCCACAGCAGCGGGGACAGGTTGAAGCCCACCAGGTAGTCCAGCGCCCGGCGTGCCTGCTGGGCATTGACCATGTCGGTGGACAGCTCACGGGGGTTTTCGACCGCGTCGTTGACCGCGCGCTTGGTTATTTCGTGAAAGACCACCCGGTGTACGCCCTTGTCCTTGAGCGCCTTGCGGTCATTCAGCAATTCGTACAGGTGCCATGAAATCGCTTCACCTTCACGATCCGGGTCAGTTGCGAGGTACAGGTTATCAGACTTCTTCAGCGCCTTGACGATGGCGTCGACATGCTTTGAGTTGCGGTCGATCACCTGGTATTTCATGGCGAAATCTTCATCGGGAAGCACCGCACCTTCCTTGGGAATCAAATCGCGTACATGCCCGTAAGAGGCCAGGACTTCAAAGCCCTTGCCGAGATATTTCTTGATGGTTTTCGCCTTGGCGGGCGATTCAACGATGACCAGGTTTTTGCTCATGGATTCTATAGTTAAAAAGCCGCACAGGAGTGCGGCTTGGCTCTTAAATGGCTGTTGTTAACGTTAATGCAGATAGCCGCCTGGCATGCTTTCGAATACCAGGTCTTCCATCCACGCATAGGCGGCTTCGGCTCCGGGCTGATTGAACAGCACCATCAAAATGACCCATTTGAGCTGGCCGATATCAAAATCTTCGGTTTCCAGCGCCATGGCGCGCTCGATGACCCGTTCGCGGGCTTCGGGTTGCAGGATACCCATCTGTTCCAGGAACAGCAGGAAGCCGCGGCTTTCGGTATCCAGGCGTTCGCCTTCGCGGTCTGAGTAGATACGAATGGAATTTTCGGTCTGCGGGGCCTCCAGTTCGTGTTGCTGGACGGACAGGCCTTCAAGCCATTCAAATGCCTGATTTATATCGCTTGATGGAAAGCCGGCTTCCACCAGCTCGCTGTGCAGGGATTCGCGATCCGGGCTCAGTTCGGTCTCCTCATCCATGTAATAGTGCTCGAACAGATACATGAGCACATCAAACATATTTTCTTTCATATCAAGCCTCTATCTGCTACGCGCGTAGCGCCCACCGGGGCTCGGAGCGATAAAATCTTCCAGCTCCAATAACAGCAGCATGGAGGAAACCTGTTCCGGCGTCAATCCGCTTCGTTGCACGAGCTGGTCAATAGAAACCGGCTCGTAACCCATTAGATTGAGCAAGTTAACGTACTCAGCGTCTAGTTTGGCGGCTTTGTCACTACTGCCATCTCCGGTTTTAAGGGCGCTGTTGTCTTCCGTCTGTGACAGACACAGGGAGACCAGTGAAGCCAGTTCTTCCAGGATGTGGTCACCTGTTTCCACTAGTTTGGCGCCTTCCCGAATCAGCGCGTGGCAACCACGTGCCAGCGGGTTGTGAATGGAGCCTGGAATGGCGAACACTTCGCGGCCCTGCTCCAATGCGGTGCGTGCCGTGATCAACGAGCCTGAGCGAAGTGCGGCTTCGACAACCAGGGTCCCGAGGCTCAGGCCACTGATAATACGGTTGCGGCGTGGAAAATTGCCGGGCAGCGGCAGCGTGCCGGGCGGGAATTCGGAGACCAGGGCACCGTTATCTGCTATCTGGTGGGCCAGTTCCCGGTGTTGTGCCGGGTAGACACGGTCCAGACCGGTGCCGGTGACAGCAACGGTACTGCCGCCGGCCTGCAGCGCACCCTGGTGGGCCGCGCCATCGATACCTGATGCCAGCCCGCTGGTGATAGTGAGGCCGCAGGTAGCCAGGTGAGCGGAAAATTCCCGTGCCAATGCGGCGCCATTGTGACTGGGGTTGCGACTGCCAACGACTGCAAGTTGCGGCTGAGTCAGATGCTCGGGGTCGCCGTGAACAAACAATAGCGCTGGAGGGTCGGGGATTTCTTTCAGCAGTGCCGGGTAGCCGGGATCCTGACAGGTGATGAGCCGGTTGCCGGGCTCTGCCAGCCAGGCCTGGTCCCGGTCTACCGATTCCCAGTCCGGGTTTGCCATGGCGCTGATGCTTTTTGCACGAAGTCCTGCAGCACGTAACTGCTCGGGTGCTGCCTGGAACAGAGCTGACGGTGAAGCGTAGTCAGACAGCAGTTTCCTGCAGCCGCGGGCACCAATGCCTGGAGTCCTGTGCAACGCTAGCCAGAAACGGATTTCGTCACATTCGACAGCGGACTTGCGGGGGGTATTGATCGGTGGCCTCATCCTTGAGCGCCCTCCTGCTGAAAAGCCGATACCTGGGAACATGGTTTGTAACCATGCCCTAAGGTACCGTCTTTTACCAGCGGGAACGGGGACAGATTTGCAATCTGTCCCCTGGCAGCTAGGGTGTGCGGACGATATCTCCCACGTGCAGTGCGCTCGTGGCCTTCATGATGAGGCCAAAACTGACCTTTTCGAAAGTGCGGAATACCATCAGGAGACCGGCCTTTTCGTCCGGCAGTTTGACGCTGGCATTACGTTCTTTGCTGACCTGGTCCATGATCCGTTCGCCGGTCTGGTAAATTTCGAACACGGTACCGGCGTCGACGCCTTCACGCGCGCCGCGGTTCAATACGACGATCTGGTACTGGCCGATCTGACTGACACCGTCTACTACCGATATAATGGTGCCTTCAACGGATTCATCAGGAGAATGTGGCGTAAAGTACGCAAATACGTCTTCGTGCGTCATCGGCATGAGGCGATCACCGATATTTATTTCACGTGTGGTCTTGGCCAGTTTCAGCGTGGCAGGGTCACCGAATTTTTCGACGTTGCTGTCACCCAGATACAATGCTTCGTGGCCCAGCACTTCCTTGGTAACGGGATCGATATAGGCGTCACCGGGGCGGAAAACGTGGAAACGATCGCCCTGGTCGTTGGCCAGCCCGCGTGCATAGATACTGTCCCCGGCACCTACGATCAGGTGCTCACCGGCGCTGGAAACGACATATGCGGCACTCTGCATCGTCTCCTGATCGGCAACCAGCGGCTGGGTAAGAAACTGCTGTATGGCATCAATTGGTATAGTGGGGATGGCCTTGTCGAGACGTTCTTCACGCACTTCGGGCGAGAGTTTGAACGTGCCCTTGCCACGCTGCACGCGTAGTTGGGGCTTTCCGTCCACATACACCAGCGTGATAATGTCACCCGGGTAAATGAGGTGTGGATTGTCTATCTGAGGATTGACGTACCAGATTTCCGGCCACAGCCAGGGGCTGTCGAGAAATTGTGCTGAAATATCCCAGAGCGTGTCCCCCTTGACGACCACATGGCGGTCGGGGTGTCCGTCCTTGAGTACGACCTGATCGGCGAATGCGGCGGTGGCCAGCACAGCCAGCGCCAGTACCAGTGGCTTGAGTATCGACATATAGGCGTCCCTTTATCTGAATCCCGTTATTGTCTGTTGTTTGCCCCGGCGCCAGTGCCAGGCACTAATCTGATGATAGTTAACGGCAGCTGAGTAGCGGAGTGTAGCGAAAATTGCGTAACTTCAAAACTGTAGCACGCTGCAAACGGCCTTGTGATCATTATGTTAGAGTATATAGGTATCCCAGACGGTAAATTGTGACCTGTATCACATGGCTATTCTCGATATTTTGCACTTTCCCGACCCGCAACTGCGAATTCGGGCTCAGGACGTTAATACAGTGGACGATCAGCTGCGCAAGCTGGTGGATGACATGTTTGAGACCATGTACCAGGCGCCCGGTATCGGCCTGGCGGCGACCCAGGTAAATGTTCACCAGCGGGTCCTGGTTATCGATATCTCCAGCGAACAGGACGATCCAAGGGTATTTATCAACCCGGAAATCCTGGAAAAGTACGGCGACGAGGAAATGGATGAGGGCTGTCTGTCGGTGCCGGGCATCTATGAGCGTGTGCGCCGTGCAGAGCGCATCAAGGTGCGCGCGCTGGACCGCAACGGTGAGGCGTATGAACTGGAAACCGGCGGCCTGCTGGCCGTGTGTATTCAGCACGAAATAGACCATCTGGATGGCAAACTGTTTGTTGATTACCTGTCGCAGCTGAAACGGCAGCGTATCCGTAAAAAACTGGAAAAACAGCGCCGCCATGGGGGTGGTGACCTGTCCCATGAGAAACACGCTGAGCCGGTCATCTGAGCGGGCTAGTGTTCTATCCATGTGATAATGACGGGTTCAGCGTCCATGCGGTGTTGCGCAGCAAGGCGCAGTGCGAAGGCAATGGCTGTTCCCTTGTCGAGCGCTGCAACGCCGCTGCGGGACACCGCATGGACGCCCTTCGGGTTAGCTTGTCAACGCCCACGGACTGCGTTCCGCCTCTTGACAAGGGAACACCATTGCCTGCGAGGCGCGCCTTGCCGTGAACGTTGACAAGCTAACTGAACCCGTCATTATCACATGGATAGAGCACTAGGGTGACGATGCGTATTGTTTTTGCGGGTACGCCCGATTTCTCCGTCCCCATTCTTCAGTCCCTGCTGGATAGCGGGCATTCCGTAGTGGGGGTCTACAGCCAGCCAGACCGTCCTGCCGGCCGTGGTCGCAAACTTGTCCCGGGGCCAGTCAAACAGCTCGCCCTGCGGCACACGGTTCCGGTATTTCAGCCAGTCAGCCTGAAGAATGCAGATGCACAGCGGGAACTCGCTGAACTCAAACCTGATCTGATGGTGGTGGTTGCTTACGGCTTGATCCTGCCGCAGGCGGTACTTGACCTGCCGCGCTTGGGCTGCGTGAACTTGCATGCTTCTTTATTGCCACGCTGGCGCGGGGCTGCACCTGTTCAGCGCGCCATCCTGGCCGGTGACAACGAGACCGGCGTGTGTCTGATGCAAATGGAGGCGGGCCTTGATTCAGGGCCGGTGCTGGCCGAAGTCAGGACCGATATCTCGAGCGAGGATACAGGTGGAACACTACACGACCGCCTCAGCCAGTTGGCGGCGGACCTGCTGGCGATGCACCTGGACGATCTCGAACATGGTAATCTGGAACCACGTATTCAGGATGAAGCGCTGGTAACCTATGCCGGCAAACTGGATAAAAGCGAATCAGCTATAGACTGGCAGCAGGATGCCACACATCTGGAGCGCCAGGTAAGGGCCTTTAATCCGTGGCCGGTGGCGCAGACAAGGTACGACAACAAGGCATTGCGTATCTGGAACGCCTGCGCCATTGACGGCTCCGCCGGCACACCGGGAAGCGTCGTGGCAGCCGGTAAACAGGGCATTGATGTCGCCTGCGGGAGCGGCTGCCTGCGCCTGTTGGAAATTCAAATGCCAGGTGCCAAACGGTTGGGTGCAGCAGATTTTCTGAATGCCCGCAGTGTTGACGGAGTGGTGTTCGGGTAGGCACCGACAAGCGTGACCAGCCAGCCCCGAAAAATTGCAGCACTACTCGTGCACAGAGTGCTTGACCAGGGCGAATCCCTGGGTAGTCTGCTGGGAGCGCAGCTCGCCAGGCTGGACGACCCGCGTCAGCGGGCGCTGGCACAGGAACTGGCATTTGGAACCCTGCGCTGGAGCTATCGTCTCGAAGCGCTGCTGGCAAGATTGCTGCGCAAACCACTGAAGAAAAAGGACCGTGACCTGCATGCTTTGCTGCTGGTCGGACTTTACCAGCTGTTGATTCTGGAAATGCCGGCGCATGCGGCGGTTAGTGAAACCGTGGAGGTTGCACGTCAGCTGGGCAAGGACTGGGCGGCGGGCATGGTTAATGGTGTGTTACGTAACGCCCAGCGCCAGTCAGCGGCCCTGTTGAAATCCGTCCAGGATACTACAGCCACCGCACGCTGGGCTCATCCTGACTGGTGGATTGAGCGCCTGCAGCAGGACTGGCCGGAAAACTGGCAGCAGATCCTGGAGGCGGGCAATCAGCGCCCCCCGATGGTTTTGCGCGTAAACCGGTTACAGGTGGAGCGCGACGACTACCTGCAACAGCTGCGGGTATCGGGCATCGAAGCACTACCGCTGCCATTTGTGGAATCAGCTATCCGGCTGGAGCAGCCAGTGGGTGTCGACAGCTTGCCCGGGTTTCGCGAAGGACGTGTTTCGGTACAGGATGCAGCCGCACAGTTGTGTGCATTGCTGCTGGATTTGCAAGCCGGGCAGCGTGTGCTGGATGCCTGCGCGGCCCCGGGAGGCAAAACCGGACATATTCTTGAGTTGGCTCCGCAGCTGGAGAGTTTGCTGGCGATAGACGTCGATGAGACGCGCCTGCAGAAAGTACGGGAAAACCTGCAGCGCCTGCATCTGGACGCCGGTTTGCTGGCTGCCGATGCCGGTGAACCGCAGGCCTGGTGGGATGGTAAGCCTTTCGACCGGATATTGCTGGATGCGCCCTGCTCTGCCAGTGGTGTGGTTCGCCGTCATCCCGACATCAAGCTGCTGCGCCGGCCTGCAGATGTGCGTAGTCTGTCACAACAACAACAACGTCTGCTGGAGGCTTTATGGCCCTTGCTTGCGTCTGGAGGTATGCTGCTGTACGCAAGCTGTTCAGTATTTCGTCAGGAGAACAGCGATAACCTGCAGGTCTTTCTGGATCAGCATTCTGATGCCAGTGAGCTTCCATTGCAGGCAGAGTGGGGTAAAGTGCTGCCGGTGGGGCGCCAGTTGCTGCCCGGTGAACATGACATGGACGGATTTTATTTTGCGTGTCTGACCAAGGCCTGAAAAACACAGCCTGTGACGGTATACCCGAAAACAACAGTTAACGCTATCCACACCCACAGCACGCTGCGCAGGGCGGTGTGGCTGCTGTTTGTGCTTTGTCTTCTGGCAACACCCCTGTCTGCGCGCGAAACAACCATTTCCAGTACTCGCACATTGCTGGTGGACGGCGTCTATCGTCTGGGCGCCCAGGTTGATTTCGACTTCAACGAGACTTTGTACGATGCCCTGCATAACGGTGTCTCTCTGTTTATAGAGTTGCGAGTCGAAGTGCTCCAGGAACGCGCATGGCTCTGGCCCGGAGTGGTCGCAGAACTGCGCCAGCGCTTTGAGCTGCAGTATCATGCCCTGAGTCGTTACTACCTGGTGCGCAATTTCAGTTCCGGCGCACAGTACAGTTTTCTCACCATGGATGCAGCGCTGGAATATATAGGCAACGTGTACGACCTGCCGCTGATCGATGCCAAACTGCTCGAAGCGAAGCAAAAGTACGTGGTGCGCATGCGCGCGGATATAGATGTTGAGGCTCTGCCGACGCCGGTCCGCTTATGGGCCTACCTGGGTTCGGCGTGGAGCCTCAAAGGCAACTGGAAGCAATGGCAGCTGCAGCCGTAAAAAGCTCCCGGCCCAGTATGTGGCCGATGCTGATACTATTTGGCATCCTGCTGGTTTCACTGTCGCTGATGAGCGATGCGACACATAATTCCGAGCGCTTTGGCCAGCTGTATTCCTGGTTGCTGTTGCTCAACACCCTGGGCCTGGTGGTGCTTACCGGCCTGATCGGTGCCAACCTCTACTGGCTTGTATCTCAATACCGGGCACGGGCACCGGGCGCCAGGCTGACCTCACGGCTGGTAGTGACCTTTGTCATTCTGGCTGTCGTTCCTATCTCAATCGTATATTACTTTTCCCTGCAGTTTTTGCAGCGCGGCATAGATACCTGGTTTGACGTGCAGATAGAGGAAGCCCTGGATGATGCGCTCGAGTTGAGCCGTGGATCGCTGGATGTGCGATTGAGCGATCTTCTGAAAATCACGGAGAAGATTGCCGAAGAAGTGTCCGATATGACGCCGGCGCTGATCCCGATCGGCCTCTACGACTTGCGCGTGCTGAGCGGCGCGGTGGAGCTTAGTGTATTCGGTCTTGATAATCGCATCATCGCGTCCAGCAGTGCCGAGGGCAGCAAGATTGTGCCGAGTCGGCCAGGTGGTCACGCACTGATGTCGCTCACACAAGGTCGTTCCTACGTGGGGCTTGATCCGCTCGGCGACGCCGGACTGTATGTGCGCGCGGTAGTGCCGGTGCTGGTATCAAAATCCGGGGTAGAGCCCCTGACACTTCAGGCGTTGTTCCGTATTCCGGAGCGTTTGAGCAAGCTGGCGGACAATGTTGAAAACCAGGTGGTGCGTTACAGGAAGCTGGCGTATCTGCGCAAGCCGCTTAAATACAGTTACATTCTGACTTTGTCGCTGGTGCTGGTATTAAGTCTGCTGTCG
>Ga0316192_10003845_pt1 | contig 10913 bp, 7 predicted proteins | sample MerIslwburrow_MG_FD_204931 | JGI IMG/M metagenome (GOLD analysis project Ga0316192, IMG submission 204931) | Coastal sediment microbial communities from Maine, United States - Merrow Island worm burrow | ecosystem: Environmental > Aquatic > Marine > Coastal > Sediment | place: USA: Maine...
GTTCAATGCATATTCGTAGTCGCCAATACCACTTGCATCTACCGTAATTCTTATCTCCTCTCCTTGGTCGGTTATATTTACAGAATTAATCGTTGCTATTTCCGAAGATACCACATTAAAAAATTTAGATGTGGGACATTCAAAGGTGCCACTTGCCTGCAAAACAGTATTATAAGCTTCATAACGGTACTCACCTGCCTCCATGAGGGCTACGTCAGAAGTATCTGAGATCAGGGTTTCATTCCCAAATTGATCTATCTGAAACCACCTGAAGCCATCCGCTGTATCTGTTGAGGATACTAAAAATGGCAGTTCGTCCTGACAAAAGGAAATAGTGTCGGGAAAAGATATTTCAGGATTTATGGTGATAAGTTCTCCTGTAACTGAATCAAAATAGGGACCGCACCCGATTATCGTGGAGAAAGATTCTTGAGTGCAACCAATAGCATCCCCAGCTGCATTAAATGGGATAATGGTTACAAAGAAAGTACGATTTGGTGCAAAATCTATTACAAAGGTTGAATTCGATGTAAATACAGTATTGTCCAGTACTTCTGCTGAAAAAGGGGAACTTCCTATGGTCACTCTATATCCGGCAGCTCCTGCCACGGCTGTCCATTCTATCAAAGGGGTAAGCGGTACATTAATTTGGCCATTCAAAGGGTTAACAAGTGATGTGCATCCCGGAAGGCTTGCTACAGCCCCGGTAGTAAAACTTTGTTCCGGACAGGGTGAAAGATCCCCATTTTCATTAAAAGGGGTAATTTGAACAAATATCAGTGTACTTGGTGGCAGGTCGAGAATTGGACTATAAGACAAAACATTACCGACGATCTCATTATTTACAATATTACCCGTGCCAGAGACGGTACTCACAGAGATTCGATAGCCAGTTGCTGTAGGCGAATAATTCCATGAAATATTTGAGGCAACATTTACATTTATAGCTCCATTAACAGGGTTTGACATTATGGTACAGGCTGGAGGATTAGTAACATCCTCAGTCCGAAAAGTTGAGCTTGGGCATACCACATCGGCAATCGCGGGGTCAAAAAAGAAAAGTGATATGGTCACATATATCTGAGTATTCTCAGGGAAACCTAAAGGTGGTGTGTAAGAATCGGTATTTCCAACATTCCTTCGATTTACAATATCCACTCCACCCGGAGTTGTTCCTATAGATATAATATAACCAGGAACACCTACTACAGTATTCCAGGTAATGGTGGAATTGACAGGAATATTAGTCGCGTTGTTCAAGGGATATGTCAACACAGGAGAATTACATACCTGTGCCGATAAATAAAATGACCAGCATAGTAATAAATAAAAGACGGTATATTTCTTATCTATTCCCAATTTGTATTTTCTATATCCAAGTTCATAACAATTTTATAATTACTTTCTATTTACCTTTTTAGGGTAAAGTGACCCTTAATTTCTCTGCCATCCTGCAATCTTAGCTTAAACCAATAATCAGAGGCAGGCAGTATGTTAGAACTTGATGTGCCGTTCCAACCTTGTTCTTCGGGATTGATTTGTGTAACAAATTTTCCATAACGATCAAAAATAGCGATCAGGGCATTAGGTTGAAACTGTTCATTTATTCCTGTAATTTGCCAGTAATCATTTACTCCATCTCCGTTTGGAGTGAAAAATTTGGGATAGCCCATAACAGATATATCTTTTGCCACTTCTCCACAACCATTAGTATCCCTTATTGTCAGGGTTAAAAAACCCGGCTCAATATTGTTAAAAATATTCTCTGTTTGATAGGTAATTCCGTCAAGTGAATATTCATAAATACCTTCTCCTTCCACCTCAATCTCCACGGAATTATTATTCGAAAAATCAATAATATTGATATTCTGAATTATGGGTTTGCCCGAAGAAATTACGGTGAATTTCGCACTATTTTCACAGCGTACTTCCGAACCTCCTATCTCATAAATGAAAGTTGTTTCAAGAATATAATCCCCAGCTTCTGTTATGTTGACCCCCGGCTTTTCGGATATAAGTTCTTCCCGGTTGTTTATTTGCTGTGACCATCGGTAAGTACTAAAACCTTCCGGGCCATTTATAAAAAGCTTCTTGCCCTCACATATTGTATATTTCTCTGTTAAGAATAATTTGGGAGATTCAGTAACCACTAATTCTATAACATCCACGCCCAAACACTGTCCGGAACTTTCCCGTAAACCGTAGATAGTCGATGTTTCGGAAATGTAGAGACTGTTTACTTCGTTCTTTTCTAATGCCACGTCTTCAAGCGTTTCATAAAATCTAATTTCTTCATTTGTATATTTTTCGGCAATAGCTTCAAGGTCAAAGCTGCTTAATAGAATATCGTCTTCCGAAATTTCATCGCAACTGTAAAATGGACCATATGGACTTGCCCCAATACTGACCGGGGATATTTCAAGCAGTAATTCCCCTAAGTATGTGCATCCCAGAATATTGACAGCTCTGTAATACAGCATTTGGTTAAATGCGGAAGTGTTTTGGTACCCGGCAGTATTGGGAATTCTGATGTCATTATCTCTGTTTGATATACTTTCATAGAAATAAAAAAGGATATCCGGATCAGTATTGATTTTTTCCAAATTAATAGCGGTTATACCATCCGTTGAATTGGCAACATCAAGATCACACTTGGTTCGCGAAATTATGGGATCTGGAACAGTATGTATTTTCACCAGGGCCTCACCGAGAATAGGACATTCAGAAGGATTAGAGGGCATAATGTCCACACTGTAACGCCCGGAATCATCACTATCTGAATTTATTATTTCCAAATAATAACCTGTTGGGACAACAATTGGCAATCCATTTTTAAACCAGGAATAAGTTGCCCCCGGAATTTCTTCGGCTTCCAGTCTAAAAGCTTCCCCTGAACATCTTGACAGGGTGCTGCTTCTGGTTCCATCATTGTTTAGAACCAATTGCATTTTACCAAAAAACGACTGAATAAAAGGGGGTAATCCCTGGGTAGCATTCCTTTCCAAAAAAACAGCATTATGTTCATAATTGGCAGCTGCTCCCTTTTCATCCGGATTATTGATTACACCTAAATATGGCGTACCCTGATTATAACTCTTTGCTATAGTTCGGTATATTTTTCCATTATTTGCTAATTGCAACGCCCCGCGAAAGATTGCCCTTGAATCTAGTATTACCTCCGAAGCAGCAATATCAGGGGCATTCAAGTCAAATTGAAGTAAGTTGGATTTATGTCCTGAGTCTTGAAGATTATCATTTGAAGTATGCACATAAAGATAATCTCCTTCTGGGGAAAACTCCACCCCATAGGGAAATTGGTTTTGTTCAGATATGGTTATTTGTTGTTGATTGGTGAGTATTCCAGTTGATGCATCAAAATTATATAGATAAAGCCCATCTCTAACATTTGCACTTGCTATTTTCGTGCCGTCTGAAGAAAATTTTAAATAACCTCTTGGATCAGTAATGGCTAAATTATCAAATGCTGTTTTGACGGGGTCATTCAGTACACCTGCAGCATTTATTTCGTAGGAGTAATAGGTGTTTAATGTGCCTGAACCTCCTCTGGTCGAGCCAAGTGTTAATACCCAGACTGAATTATCTGAGCAATCCTTTAGTACGGCTGTTATTTTTTCTGAACTGTCTTTGAGTAATTTAACATTTTTCTGAATTACGGATCCACTACCGTTGTTCAGAGAAATATCAACTACGGTATAATTAAATCCAAAATCGGGATCAATTTCCGCTATTGATGTATCTACAGTAAATATGTAGAATTGATTTGGGTCCTCAGGTTTAGGAACGATAAGTGCGGATTGGGTGCTGGTAGGGTCCCCTAGCAGGCCTTCGCCATTTTCCATTATTTCATTCGTGCGGTCGTAAACGGTAATCCCATCAGTATAGAAAAGTAGATTACCGAAAGTATCAGAAATGGCTGCACAACCTTCAAATGTATTTAGTTTACCATTTTTAAGTGCGGTGACACTGCCGTCATTATTAAACCTTAACCCGGCTTCATTCCCAAAATACCAATTAGACGCTTCGCCCTGGCCAGAGACAAAAACGGGGCAAAGAATCAGAAAGAGCAATAATGTCCCAATCTTTTTCATAGTGTTCTTCCAAACACCACAAGATACTATAAATCCCTCTTTTTTAGTAATGCATACGATAAATAGACAAAAATGGCAGTCCAACCAATGACAATAAGTATTTCATAGAGTTGAACATGGTAGTCCAGTGCAAGTTCCTCACCAATTTGATCTGCTACTGTTTGTACTGCGCTCAATCTTGAAAAAGGCTCTTTAATCAGATTAAACATGGAGTTTAATGGAAAAAAGCCCATGATAGCATCAGTAGTTTCACCATCAAATAATTTCCATCGGATCATACCCCGTACAAACCCTTCGAAAACCTGCCATAAAATTAGAAAACCTAATGCAAATGCCGAGCGTTTGACAAGAATTCCAAGAAACAGGCAAAATGAAAAGAATCCAACAAGTTTAATAAAAAATGCCAATAGGAATTCCATATCTGAAAAAATGATGGAAATTTCATTATAATCTGAATAGATAAGCCCAAGTATCATTGATACCACAAATACAAATACTGTCGAAATTAACGCAAATGAAATGACCGTAAGGAATTTTGAAAGAATGAATTCCTTTTTGGAAAGGCCATCAATCAGGTTCTGCTTTATTGTTTTGTTGCTGTATTCATTCGCCATCATAGAAACTATTACTATGGCTAAGAAAAGTTTAAAAAAAGCAGTAATAAATGTGTTGAAATGCCAGATATAGGGGAAATTAAAAATTCCCTGTTCTGCTAAATGAAATTTCACAGGTCCAATGTCAAACTTTATCGCTGCTACAAGCGCAATGGAAGTAAGAAGTACAAAATAAGATACGATAAGTGCTCTACTTGCCTTATTATTCCAAAGCTTTATAAATTCTATCTGCAATAACCTTTTCATTATTATTTAGTTTTGGAGATTTTATATTTGTGAATTTTCTGTAAGTGTCAGGAATTGTTCTTCCAGGCTTTCTCTTCTTTTGACCAAATGCGAGAGGACAATACCCTTTTTAAACAGCATACCATTTAATTCACCGGCATTCATCTCTTTTTTCAGAAAGGCAGTAATAAGTCCGTTCTCTGTTTTGATTTCGCCAAAATTTGGATGGTCCTTCAGAAAATTTATCAATACCTCGTTATTATCTGACTTTAATTCAAAGAATCCAAAACTCGCTAACATACCATCCACACTACCAGAATAAAGTTTTTTACCCTTTCTGAGGATGACCACATGACTGCATACTTTTTCAACCTCGTCTAATAAATGCGATGCTAAAAGAATAGTCGTGCCTTGTGAAGCAATTTTTTTTATGATTTCCCGAATTTGATGGATGCCCTGAGGATCCAAACCGTTAGTTGGTTCATCTAAAATGAGAATTTCAGGATCATTTAACAAAGCAGAGGCAATTGCAAGACGTTGTTTCATCCCGAGGGAGTATGTCCTGAACTTACTGTCTTTCCTTTCCCATAATCCTACCAGTTGCAATTTATCTTTTATTTTTTCTTCGGGGACTTCTTTAATTTTACAGACCAATTTTAAATTTTGAATTGCGGTCATATAGGGGTAGAAGTTCGGCCGCTCTATTATTGCACCCACCTTTTTTAAGGCTTCATGGGTTGAAATATTTCCATCAAACCATGAAAAACTTCCGTTTGTACTATTGACCACATTCAAAACAATTCCAAGAGTGGTTGATTTTCCACTTCCATTGGGTCCCAGAATGCCATAAACATTGCCTTTTTCAATAGAAAAAGACAAATCCTGAACTGCCGTAAGGTATCCGAATTTCTTTGTAAGATTGTTAACCGTTAGAATTGTTTCCAAATTAAAAGGAGTTTTTAGGTGGTGTCTAGTATACTTGACGAAGAAATCGTTATTTTGTTACAGAAGCAATTAAAATATAATTTTACTTATGTCAGGAGAGCGATTAATGTCGAAGAAAAAACCTGCTTATCCAGTAAGCCCTAAGTTGGATGCCTATTTGGACCAGTATAACCGAAAAATTGATTTACCAATTTTTTATGAGGACTTATTGCGTTTCGCGGGTTCAGTAGTGGTGTATGATGATGATGGTAATGATACCTTATGGGTTAGAGCTTATTATTCTGATTCTGAAAGACTTGAGATTGATCAAAGCCTAAAACAGGTATACTCTATTTTACATTCTGATGGTAGTGATAGGATATTTCAATATTTGAATATTGATGCTGTTGATTATTGCACTTTTGGTAATTCCAAACCCTTTCGTATAAAGGTCAGGAATATTCTTAACGATAACTTTTTGTATTTCTATGTTAAAAAAACGGATGCATCCCGTATTTACGGCTTGGAATTAGAGCATCTGTTATCGCCATATCACTTAAATTTTCTGGTACATGAGGATACCCTGATAGAGGAGCATATTGCCGGAATTCCCGGGGATGTATTTATTAAAAAGATGTTACCTAATTGTTCAGAATCTGAAAAAGCTCAGCTTGCAAAGGAGTTTGTAAAATTTAATGAACGATGTATGATCAGGCTTTTAGGGGATATGAGATCTTATAATTATGTAATTGTTCCAATGCACGATTTTGATCATGTGGTTTATAAAATTAGGGCCATTGATTTTGACCAACAGAGCTTTGAAGGTAAACTCAAAGTTTACCGACCCCAGTTTTTTAAAGAGAACTACATAATGGTTCAAATGGTTCAAAACAAATTACAACGTGATTCTGTTGATCAATATAAGATTGAAGAGCGCTCTATCGTCGCTAAAAGAATCATCAGTTCCGGAGATCGAATTAACAGATTAGTAAATATTTGTAAAGCTGATAACATATCACTACCGGAAAACATTGAAACGCTAAGCAAGCAGATTTATGAACTTACATTAGATGTTAACTTTAAGAAGTGCAAAACCATGGGGCAATTACTGGACCTGGCACTCGATTTTGTAAAGCGGAATTACCAGGATGTAAGTATGAAACAAATAATTGAGAAAAAAATCAAAATCACATAAAACTTATGTTTTCTGTTCCTTATTAAAGTATATCAGGTAGTAATACATTTGCCGTTCCTCATCCCATCCCTTTTCCACAAATTTTTCTGCTGATTCAGGATTTATAAAATCCATTTTTATTTGAATATTGGTGTCGAGCTGAATGATATTTTTTATTTTTTTACGGGTGTCGGACACAGCTTTATTCGCAATATCAAAACTGGAAACGTCTTCAATGCTGTATTTTGGTCCTTTTTCTGTTTTATAGTGCTTAAATTCAGGGATCAAATCAGGGTTCTCCATGACCTCATTCAGGAAATTATTTTCTTCAAAAGCGTCATTTTTCGCAAAATGGTTTACAGCCCTGTTCATGAACATAACTTCCTGTTTTTTGTCCTCTGCAGGCAGTACGACATCTTTAGCAAAGTTTTGACAGAATTTCAAATAGTTTTTGGTGTAAAAATTATCATCTGCCAGGGCATCTACCCCAAGAAAACTCTCCAACCAGTATTTAGTATCATACCTATTGCTGTCAACAGACAATACTTTGTAACCATCGGACTTATTTACATTAAATATCAGGCAGCCTTTATCCAGCTTATTAAGATTAATTCCTTGTTGAACAAGTAAATCCAGATTGGTTCCATTTTCCGAGAATTGCAGAAAATCCTGTTTTATTTCACTTTTAAAGATTCCGATCGCATCTGTTTTCTCATTATCGAGAAGTATATCTGTGAGATAAGTAATATAAACCTCTCCACTTTTAATATGTGGGTGGTTGGATTGCTCATACAAATGTTTGGCCAGATTTAGTGATATTTCGTGAGACCGCTCTGGTTTTTCAAAAATTTCCGAAACAAGCTTGTACACTTCGTTAAACTCAACATCAATCTCATGGGTAAGATGATAATAATTCTCCTCTTTTTCTCGAAAGGGTTTTAAGAAGAATTCCTTTAATAAACCATTAGTTTCATCATCCGGCATAAATGGTTTTTTAGAGAGAAATAGTGGTTCTGCTTTACTTTTATTTCCTATACGGTGCAGTGATACACCTTCAATTTGGGTAGCATAGAGATTGATCATAGTCTTTATCGGGGATTAGTCTTTTAGTTTGTTTAATATTTTTTGTGGGGTACGGATTTGGTAGTGATGATATAAGGATCTGCCTGTTTTTGATTAAAGTCCAGGTAGCTTAATTCCAATTTTCATCAAAATCCATATCATCATAGTTTTCCAGAGGCTCATCAAAATCAAAGGATGGATCCGATTCAAATTTCTTTTCCGGAGGAGCTTCCGGCAATTCACCAAAGCTGAATAGGACATTTGGATACGGCCTTCCATCTTCTTTTTCAACTACATCTGCCAATTCAACAAAGAATGTCCACATACTTAAAAAATCATATACATAAATGAGTTTAGGAGTTTGTTCGGTCAGAATATTCTCTAATGAAATCTCATTCATTAAGCGAACATTGGAACCATTTTCACTGGTGTCAAAAAGAGGAATTTCTTCATCCTGGTTCCACAATTCATCACAGGTGTAAAAAGAGGCCATCTCATTACCTAAAAAACCAAAGGCCTGAGTAATGGTATTGTGAAAATCCTCCAATGTCACATGGTGTTCTATTTCAATATCCCTAAAGATGTCTTCTTGAGTATCCAGGATTATCCTGATTTTATAGATCATTAACTCTAATTTATGAGTAGGGGCAAAGTTACAAAGTTTTCTGACTTATTATTCCTTTAGTGGCTTCCAAAACTAAATAGAATTGTATCCCAAATAGAAATGCTGCCAATATCAAATGCAGTGGTTGACTTGCAAACGGGAAATCGAAATAATACATTACAATCCCGGTAATTACTTCAATTAAAAGAAGACCTAAAACCCATTTGATTTTTGAATATCCCAAGCTTTTTTGAGATATAGAATATGCTAGGTAGAGATTAATTAATACTACCAAAATTGAAAAAGAGCGATGGATGTAAAATTGTATTGAGGGATTAACAAGCCAAATATCTTTGGCATTTTCTCCAAATAAATCTATTTGATGGTCTACGAACTGTCTAACTTGTGTACCTAAAATAATTTGTATTAGGGTAAGACCTAATGCGATCCATATGGTTAATGTTACCTTTTTATCATATTTCCTATTTTGGGAAATGGAATCTGTTTTATAAATGAGATAGACCAGTAAAGCTACAATGACAAGGGCCATAACCATATGCATTGTTATTTTAACAGGTTCAAGGACGGAATAAACAACCGTTGCCCCCAACCATGCCTGAAAGCCCATTCCAAATACAATAAGCCAGGAAATCAAGGTAACTTTTTTATCCTTTCGCCAAAATGAAGTTGATGCCAGGGCTAAAAAAAGTGTTGCAATTCCGGCCAGTGCTCCAAAAAGGCGGTTTATAAATTCGACCCATGTATGAAAGGCATTAAAAATGGCATAGTCATGTCTTTGATATGGCTCCCAATTAACTTTATTGTAATTACTCCCTGTCGTAAAATCTGCTTTGGCCACCCATAGGGATTCTTCCCGAATAATCACCTGCCCTTCATTATAAGCAAACTCTGGTTGCCATTGTAACTGAGAAATATCTGTGGGGGGTATATAATAACCAAAACACTTTGGCCAATCTGGACAACCCATTCCGCTCCCCGTCATACGAACGACAGCTCCTGCTATGATTACCATATAAACCAGCACCAATGAAATTTTGGCAATTTTTCTAAAATTCTTTTGCATAGGAGCTTAAAATTCGAATCAAAATTACTATTCTTTTATTCAAATACTTGCATAATTTTTTTATGAGAAATAATAAATAGCAGTAATAAAACTAATTCGATTAAAACTAAAGTGCTTATCTGCGCTTCCATCAACTTTCCCAAAAATTTGCCCAGTTACTTTTCATGTAGCCCCAATTCTTTGCCCTTTTTGATCATAAATTTATAAGCCGGCTCATATTCATTTAAAATCTCACCTTCAAGAATTGCCTCTTTAATTGAATCTTTGATGATGCCGATTTCTTTCGAGGGTTTAAGATTAAATGTTTTCATAATTTCTTCACCACTTATTGGGGGTTGAAAGTTTCTTAAATGATCACGTTCTTCTACTTCAAGGATTTTTTGCCTTACAACTTTAAAATTGTTTTTATACTTATTCTGTTTTTTAGGATTTTTTGTGGTAATATCTGCTTCGCAAAGGGTCATAAGATCGTCTACATTCTCCCCCGCATCAAATACCAACCTTCTAACTGCTGCATCCGTTACATTATCCTGTGAAAGAATTATAGGTCTTGAACTCATTCGTACCATTTTCTGAACAAATTTCATTTTTTCGTTTAATGGCATATGCAATCTCTTAAATAATTTAAAGACCATTTTCGAACCTACAAATTCATGTGCGTGAAAGGTCCAACCTATCTTATTATCATACCTTTTGGTCGGGGCCTTACCTATATCGTGTAATAATGCTGCCCACCGTAACCATAAATTGTCGGTTGTCTTAGCAATATTATCTACAACTTCAAGAGTGTGCCAAAAATTGTCTTTATGGCGTTGCCCCTCAATTTCTTCAATACCTTCCAAAGCAGTTAATTCGGGCAGTAAAAATGGCAATAACTCGGTGCTATGTAAAAGTTTTAGACCTATAGATGGCTGATCACATGCCAGAATTTTGTTTAGTTCATCAACAATTCGTTCCTGGGATATTATTTCTATTCGCTCCTTATTTTCTAAAATAGCTTGAAGCGATTTTAATTCGATGTTAAAACGCAGCTGAGTAGCAAAACGAATAGCTCTCATCATTCTCAACGGATCATCAGAATAGGTTATGGAAGGAGCTAATGGGGTTCGAATTAGTT
>Ga0316192_10003846_pt1 | contig 10909 bp, 8 predicted proteins | sample MerIslwburrow_MG_FD_204931 | JGI IMG/M metagenome (GOLD analysis project Ga0316192, IMG submission 204931) | Coastal sediment microbial communities from Maine, United States - Merrow Island worm burrow | ecosystem: Environmental > Aquatic > Marine > Coastal > Sediment | place: USA: Maine...
TTTCATCATCCCGGCAACGATCATCGCTTCGAGAACGAGGATCAGGAGGACGGCAGCGGTCAGCCGTCCGGCGAGGGAGGAGCGGGAGCGGGGGGGGTGAGGGCTTGAGGGCTTGAGGGCTTGAGGGCTTGGGCCCGTGAGTCGCGAGTCGTGAGTCGTGGATCGTTCGCGGCTCTGATCGCTGGCGTTGGCTGCGGTCCCGGTGCCTGTCTCTGCCCCTGTCCCGGTCCCGGACGGTTTGCCGGTTCCGGTCTCGGTCCCGGACGCGGATTCGGACTCGGGCAGGTCCGTCATGAGTTCGGCGGACGGCTGCGGGGACGGCGTTCGAGCTCGATCCCGAGCCGGTCCATCTTGCGGTAGAGCGCCTGTCGGCTGATGCCGAGCTCATCGGCGGCGTGCGCGATGACGCCCCGATAGTGATCGAGGATCGCGATGAGGCGCGCGCGCTCGGCCCGAGTGGTGTCGTCCAGCTCGTCGAGATCGTCCCGGTCCGAGCCCCCGATTCCCAGATCGGCGCCCCGAATTCGACTGTTCGAGGCGACCACGGTCGCTCGCTGGATTCGATTCTCGAGCTCGCGGACATTCCCCGGCCAGCCGTGGTCGGCGAGTGCCTGGACGGCTTCGCCGGAGAGCTCGAACTCGGTGTCGGGAGCGTGCTTCGACAGAAAGTGGCGGGCGAGCGGCAGCACGTCTTCGGAGCGGCGCACGAGAGGCGGGACCCTGAGCTCAACCACATTGAGACGGTAGTAGAGGTCGTCACGAAACCGCCCCTCGGCAACGGCGGCAGCGAGGTCCGCGTTGGTGGCGCTGATGACGCGTACATCGGCCGAGCGCGCGGTGCTGTTGCCGAGCCGACGGAACTCACCGCTTTGGAGAACCCTGAGGAGCTTGACCTGGCCGGCGAGGGAGAGCCCGTCGATCTCGTCGAGGAAGAGGGTGCCGCCGTCGGCGGTTTCGAAGTGACCGATTCGGCGACCGGTGATCCCCGTGTAGGCGCCGGCCTCGGCGCCGAAGAGCTCGCTCTCCATGAGCTCGGCCGGGATGGCGCCGACGTTGACCCGCACGAAGGGACCGTTGCATCGCGTTGAGTTGGCCTGAACGATCTCGGCGAGCTTTTCCTTTCCCGAACCGCTCGGTCCCATGATCAGGACCGGCGCCGGGGAGTCGGCGACGCTGACCGCGAGAGACACCACATTGTGCATGGCCGGGCTGGAGTACACGATTTCGCAGAGGTCGTGCTCCTCGGCGATGACTTTGCGGAGTCGGCGGTTGTCCCTTCGCGCCCTTCTGAGCTCGACGAGATTGCCGACCGCCTCGACCAGCCGTTCGTCCTGCCACGGTTTCTCGAGGTAGTCGGCGGCGCCGGCCTTGACCAGGTCGACCGCGGCTTCGAGCGACGCCCACGCGGTGATGACGACGATGGGGAGATCGGGGTCGATCTTGCGCAGGGAGTGGAAGAGCTCGACGCCCTCGTCACCGCTCGTCACGTGGGGAGAAAAATTCATGTCCATGACCACGGCGCCGAGGGTCTCGCTGGAGGCGATGCGGCAGGCTTCCTCGGGCGAGGCGACCCCGACGTTCGGAATGTCGTGGAGATCGAAGAGCACACCCAGGGCGGTCACCACCGCCGGCTGATCGTCGACCACGAGGACCCGGAGTTCATCCTTCACGGTGGGGCCATTGTACGTATCCTGCTCGCCGATGTATGGACAATGAATCCAAGTCGGATGATTGGGTGACTCCGGGTGGTGCGCCAACGTCTCGTGAGCGGCAAAGTCGTGTTCGAGGGCATCGACGCCGACGGGACGTCGGCGCTAAAAAGAACGGGAGATTCGGCCATTTCGTCAGAGTTCAAGGGCGCCTCCGTTTGTAGCGCCCACGTCTCGTGGGCGTCGAAGTCGCAGTCGAGGCGATCGACGCCGACGGGCAGGGCCATGGCGAAGTTTCGAATGAAGTCTGGACGTCGGCACTACAAAGGACCGGAGAACCATTGTGGTGCAGGCTTCCAGCCTGCTCGGTCGTGTTGACGTGGTGGCGAGAGCTGTTCATGTCACACAGTCCTCGTGGTGACCACCGGCGGCACCAGGGTCGCCTGGAAGGCCGGCGCGAGTGCCGCGGCGATCCCGATGATCCACAGAAGACCGATCCCGGCCGCCAGCAGACCCATGTTGAGGGCGGGTGCCCCCGCAAGACTGGCCAGAGCGAAGTTGAGCGCGTATGACAAGAAGACTCCGAGGATGAGCCCGATTCCGGTGATCACCCAGATCTCGGTGACGAAGTACCGCAGAATTTCGCTCCGGGTTGCACCGAGCGCTCGCCGGGTGCCGATTTCCCGAGTCCGTTGGGTGACCGAAAACGAGGTCAGACCGATGATCCCGAGAGAGGTCACGCCCACGAGGAGCAGTGCGAGGACACTGAGCACCTTGACCAGCACCAGTTCGTCCTTAAAGTACCGGCGTTTGTATTCCTCGAGCGCCCTCACGTTCACGATCCTGTCCTTGTTGACTCCTTGGACCGTCGTCTCGAGCTGGTTGAAAACCTGATCGAGGGCACCAGGCACAACCCGGACCAGATAGCGGATCTGGCGAGGGTCGTTGACCGGTCCCGGGCGGAGCATGACCGATTCGGCGACCGTTGACTTGGGCCAGGCGTTGTGCATCTTGGCGATGATGCCGACGATGGTGCCGAAGACCTCACTCGTGTCGACATCGTGAACCGTCCGGCCGAGAGCATCACCGTCAGGAAAGAGCCGGTCCGCGAGCGCTCGGGTCACGAGCACGTTTTCGGGGTCGTTGTCGCCCGGGTGCAGGTCGGATTCCACGAAATCGCGACCGGCCTCCAACTCCACCCCAAGTGCGTCGAGTGCTCCGAGGCCGGTGACGAAGTAGGGTGCGGTCTGTCCTTCGTCGTCGGCGCCGGCCGGCCGCAAGGCCGTGATCGAGCCGCCCCCGGCCAACGGCAGCCAGTCGATCTCGGCGGCCGCCCTGACCCCGGAGAGTGCGCGCAACCGGCGGAGATCCTCCTCTCGAACGGTTTCGAGAAAGGCATCGTCAGCGAAATCATCGGCAAAGGGCTGCGTGGTGACGACGGCGATGTTCTCCTCGTCGAGTCCGGACGGTCGGGTGAGAAGATCTCGCTGGTCGAGGATGATCGCGACACAGTTGACGATGATGGCGAGGGTCAGGGCGACCTCAACCGTGATGAGCCAGAAACGGGTCGGGTTGTGCATCAGGGCGCGTACGATGGGACCAAGCTCCATGGCGGCTTCCTTTCCAGAGCGGACTATTGCAGCTTGAGGTGGATGGCGGGCGCCACCCGACAGATCCGCCACGCGGGGTAGATCCCGGCCACGAGTCCGGCGACCAGTGCGAGCCCGAGACCGGCTCCGATCATCACTAGATCGAGCCCGAACTGGCCATTGTTGTTCAGCAGCCGGTTGATCAACGCGAGAACCAGGATCGACAGCCCGAGGCCGAGAATGCCGCCGATGGCGCCGACGAGTTCGCACTCGACGATGTGTTGGGTGAAGACCGAGAGTCGGCTGGCGCCGAGGGCGCGACGAACGCCGACCTCGGGGGCTCGCGCAAGGAACTTGCCGAGGAGTATCCCGATGAGGTTGACCGCACACACCAGCAGGAAGAGCAACGAGATCACGAGCATCCCGGTTGCCTCCTCCGGCACGACCTCGAGATCATCCATCCACTCCATGACATCGAGGAGGCGATTGTTGAGCGGTCTGGCGAAACGCCCGAGCTTCTTCTGCTCCATGACATAGGCTGCGAGATAGTCGCTGTAGGCCCTTTTCTGGGAGGGAGCGTCGAGCTGGACCCACATCTGGATCCAAACCGCTTCGGAAGCAAGGAAGGTCTCGAAATCGACACCGTCGCTGTCATCCCAGATCCGGAGATTGCCGTCGGTCTGAGCCTCGAAGAGGCGAACGAACTCGAACGGCATGAAGATCGACTCGGGGGGGGAGTTCACGCCGGTTGTGGGGTCGAAGAAACGGGGCGATGGTCGCCACGGTGCGAGGACTCCGGTGATGGTGAAGAGCCGGTCCTCGATCTTGATCGTCTTGCCGACGCTGTTGCCGCCACCGAAGAGCTTCCGGTTGGTCTCCGCATCGATGACGATGACCGGTTCGGGACCGAGATCGGATGTCCGATCCCAACCGCCGCCGAATGCGAACGGCACCTCGAAAAGCGGAAAGAAGTCGGCGAAACACATCCGGACCCGTTCTCGATACGGGCGCTCGCCCTCGCCATCGGGATGGACGGTGAGCGCGGTCACGAACATGCCGCTCTGAAGGGTGGGAATCTCCGAGTCCATGATGCCCTTCATGTCTCGGTAGGTGATCTGAACCGGTGGGATCTCGGGCCGCCTCCTCGAGTACGGCCGATCGGGGTGCCAGCTGTCGATCTCGACATGAAAGAGTCGATGGCTCTTGGATGGAATCGGATCGCCCGAGTAGATGTAGTAGACGGTGACGAATGCCGTCGACACGGCGACGCCGAGGGCGATGGCTATCACCAACAGCGATGACAGGATGGGATTGCGCTTGAGGCTGAGCCATGCGATGCGGATCTGGTAGCCGAGCATCGTCCGGCCCTCACACCCGGTCGGCCACGAGTTGGTCGAGGCTGCCCACGAGCGGCCTCGGTCGATCATCGACCCCGAGATCGATGAGCCGGCCGTCGAGCAGGTGGAGGGTGCGCCGGGCCCGGGCTGCGAGGTCGGGCTCGTGGGTCACCATCACCACGGTGGTGTCCATTTCGTTGATCTTCTCCAGCAGATCCAGAATCTCGTTGGCCATGGCGGTGTCGAGGTTTCCGGTGGGCTCGTCGGCGAGGATCAGGCTGGGGTTCCCCACCAAGGCCCGCGCCACCGCTACCCTTTGTTGTTGGCCGCCCGAGAGCTGGGCCGGGTAGTGCTTGGTGCGGGCGCTCATACCGACAACGTCAAGGACCTGATCGATGGCCTTGCGGCGATCAGCGATACGCATCCCTCGGTAGCGCAGCGGGACATCGATATTGTCGAAGACGTTGAGATCGGGGATGAGGTTGAAGGACTGGAAGATGAAACCGATTTTCCGGTTGCGGATCCGCGACATTTCGCGGTCGGTGAGCTTGCTGACGTCCTCGCCATCGAAGAAGTAGCTGCCCTGCTCGAAGGTGTCGAGCAGACCGGCGATGTTGAGCAGGGTCGTTTTCCCCGACCCCGACGGCCCCATGACCGAGACGAACTCGCCGGCGTCGATCTTCACGGTGAAGTTGGTCAGCGCGTGGGTCTCCACGTGTTGGGTCCGGTAGATCTTGCGGATGCTCTGCATGTCGATCATGGGCGTCTCCTCGGGTTCGGTCTTCGTTGGTCTTCAACGCACCAGCACGCGCCGGGCGCCTTCGAAACGGGTTGTGTCCGAGATCACGATCTCGTCGCCGAGGTCGAGTCCGGAGACGATCTCCACCTCCGAGATGCTCGTCGCCCCGACTTCGACCGCCCGCATCTCGGCCATGCCATCACTGACGACGTAGACATGCCGACCGTTGCTCGCTTCCAGCCAGGGACCGCGAGGGACCGTGAGCACATCTGGTCGGGTCTCGAGCACGACTCGGACGCTGACCCGCTGGTTCTGCTTGAGTCCGCCGGGGATCTCGCCGACAAAAGCCACCCGGCCCTTGACGCGGCTTCCCTCGACCTCGGGCGAGATGCCGACGACCGAGCCGCCGAAGGTCTCGGCGCCGATGGTGATCACCGCCGGTGTCCCCGGGGTGACCTCGTCGGCCAGATTCTCGGCGACCGCCATCTCGACCTCGAGGGCCGAGAGGTCAACGACGGTGACCAGGGCGGCGTTGCGGGCAACCGCCTGGCTGTCTTCGACGTGGATCCGTGAAACCAGACCAGCCACGGGCGCCCTGACCACCAGGGCGTCGACTCGTCTTTGAAGATCCGCAACCATGAGACGCTGCCTTTCCAGGCGTTGGCCGGAATCCTCGATCTCGAAGGCCTGCATCTCGCGCTCGAGCGTTTCGCGTCGCTCGGCCTTGCCGAGCTCGAGGGTGCGCACGGTGACGTCGTCGTGCGCCGTCTCGAGGTCGATCTCGTTGACCAGGCCCAGGTCGAAAAGGCGTTGGGACCGGTCAAGGGCGCGACGTGATGCGGCCAGGCGTACTTCGGCGAGCTCGACGTCCTGTCGGTTTTCGAGCTGTCGCTGCCGGCTGGAGATCCGCAGCCGGTCGTGCTCCGATTTGGTCGCAGCGAGTGTCGCCTTTTCCTGATCGAGCCGGCTTGTGAGCTCGGGACTCTCCACCCCCCCGAGGATCTGACCCTGCTCGACCACTTCGCCTGCCTCGACATCGATAGTGACGATTCCCTGTGCCGGAGAGAATGCGGTGGGGTGGGACCCCGCGACCACGCGACCGTCGACCGCGACTTCACGAATGAGATTCCCGCGATCGACGGTGCCGAGTCGGATCTGGCTTCCGGAGACCGATGTCTCCGATTGCGCCCAGCGGCGGATGGACGGCGCGAGGATGAGCCCGCCGATGATCACGACAGCGGCGGCGGAAGCCACGGTCAGCCACAGCCTTCTTTTCCTGGGTCCATCGTCGATGGGCCGGTCCATGGTCGAGGCGTCGCGGATCATGGGATCTCCTTGTGCATCAGCCCATGAAGTAGCAAGCTGTGTGCCAGACGACCCGATGCCATGGATCGAATTGATTCCATGGGAGATAGCCGAAAATCCAACGGTCAGACGGTGCCCTTTACCCGGACACGTGTCCGCTCGAACCGGACACGCGTCCGGGCCGGGGATGGAGCGGGTTATACTCTCGCGGTCTGGAGGCCCGATGAAATCCCTCGTTCCCATTCTCCTTTTCGTGGCTGTGGTGTGTGCCTGTTTCGTCGACGCCGCCGAACAACCGATTCTGGTTCGGGTCGAGGTCGGCGATCGGATCGAAGCCCGCGAATTGGGACGCATCTTGAACCTCGATGAAAAGACCCGCGGCAACGTGCTTTACGGGTGGGGGACACCGAAGGACATCGAGACGGTGGAGAGGCTCGGCTACCTCGTCGAGGTGGTGCCGCCCGAACCCAAGAACATCGAGGCGCTGACCATGTGCCCGGAGCCCTTCGCCGCGCCATTCCCCTGGGACTGCTATCCGACCTGGTCGCAGTTCGTGACCATGATGAACCACTACGCAACGACCTATCCGGACATCGCGCGGCTGGTCGACCTCGGTCTCTCGGGGGACGGAACCCACGAGCTGTGGGCCCTCAAGATCTCCGACAACCCCGACAGCGATGAGAACGAGCCCGAGGTCCTGTACACGGGGACCATGCACGGCGACGAGATCGTCTGCTACCCACCGACGGTCCACCTCATCGACCACATCCTGTCCAACTACGGTAGCGATCCGCAGATCACCCGCCTGGTGGACGAAACAGTCATCTGGATCAATCCTATGTCGAACCCCGACGGGACCTTCGGTGGCGGAGACAACACCGTTTCAGGAGCGGGGAGATACCTGCCCGCGTCCGGGGTCGATCCGAACCGGAGCTTTCCCGATCCCTCCGTCCCGGAAGACCCTACGACCCCTGGATGGCCCACCGAGGTCCAGGCGATGATGGATCTCGCGGCGGCCGAGCACTTCAGTATCGCCGCCAACTGTCACGCCGGGGCCGAGGTCTTCAACTATCCCTGGGATGTCTGGAGCGTGCGGCCGGTGGACGACGCCTGGTGGATCGCCGCGGGGATCGCCTACGCTACCAACGCCCAGGGGGCGGGCCCTCCCGGCTACTTCACCATGTGCCCGGGTTCGTGCCCCTACCCCGGAGTGACCAACGGCTATGACTGGTACACCACTTCGGGCAACCGGCAGGACTTCATGAACTGGTACCACGGCTGCCGAGAGGTGACCCTCGAGCTCGATGATGCCCAGGGGAGCTTCGATGCGGCCCTGCTCGACGATGCCTTCGAGTGGAACCGACAGGCTCTTCTCGACTACTTCGATCTTGCGCTGACGGGGATCCGCGGTGTGGTGACCGATGCCGTGTGGGGTGCCCCGGTGACCGCCGAGATCCGGGTGGTGGGTCACGACATCGAGAACCAACGAAGCTGGGTCGGCACCGATCCCGAGGTCGGCGACTATCACCGCCTCATCGAGGCCGGGACGTACGATCTCGAGATCAGCGCCCTCGGATTCGAGACCCAGAGTGTCAACGGCGTTGTGGTGATGGAGGGCGGCGACGCCACCGTGGTCGACATTCAGCTGCAGCGGTTGCCGGGTCACGTCGTGACCGGGGTGGTCACCGATGCTGCCACGGGAGAGGGTATCCCGGGGGCTTCGGTGACCGTGGTCGGTACGGGTCTGCCGTCGGCGACAACTGACGGAGCCGGCGCATACACCTTCCCATACGTCTGGGAGGGCACCCACACCTTCGGTGTCGTGGCGTCGGGTTATGGTGTCGTCGAAGCCGATCTGGACATCGGCGCGGGAAGCACCGTCCATGACTTTGCGCTGAGCCTCGTGGTGACCCTTCTCGACCACGACTTCGAGCTCTCCGACGGTGGTTTGAGCTCGTCGGCCGGTTGGGCCTGGGGTTCCGATCCGGCGGTCGGGGCCGCGTCGGGATCGAAAGTCTGGGGCACCGCGCTCGGTGGCGACTACAGCAACAACGTCCAGTGGACCCTTGACATGCCCGCCGTCAACATCCCAGCGGCCGACGGCGCCGAGCTCCGATTCTGGCAATGGTACTCGATGGAAGACGACTATGACGGTGGCAACATCAAGGTGGCCGCCGATGGCGGCGTCTTCAATCTCGCGATCCCGGTTCCGGGCTACACCCACCAGAGTTTGAACGGCCTCGGGGATGAGCCCGGTTTCGAGGGGAGTGCGGGCTGGCACGAGGTGACGGTGGATCTCACCCAGTTCGCGGGCCGGACCGTTGTCATCCGGTGGACTCTCGGTTCCGACCACAGCATCACCGGGCGGGGATGGTACCTCGACGACGTCGCGATCACCGCCTGGGGTGGCAACATCGCGCCGCCGTTTTTCGCCGACGGATTCGAGTCGGGCGCCACCTCGGGGTGGACCGAGACGGTGGGGGAAACTGCGATTGAGGTTCGGCCCGGCCCGACCATGCGACTTCGAGCGGAGTAGAACCGCAAAGACGCAAAGATCATCGCAACTGGATGAGAGCTCTGTGCTTGGCGCAGAGCTCTCATCCGATGGGATGCTTGGCGAACTTGGCGCCTTCGCGGTGAACTCTCTTGCTCCGCCGTGGCGGCCACCATTTCCTTGTGCGCCTTGATCAGGGTCTCGACCACGGCCGGATCGGCGATGCGTGATCGGCGGAGGTGTGTTCGTTGTGGAACGTTCGAGGGAGAGAAAGGAAACTCCTGTCGGAGACGTCCAGGCGATCCGCTCGAGCTCTGTCAAATGGTAAACTCAACAGCGTGAAGAACCTTCTCAGAGAACCCGCTGCACCCTGAGATCTTCCCGTAGGAGGTGCCAGTGAACAAGGAGGACAAGGCGCTTCAGCGTTTGTCAGAGGAACTCGAAGCGGCACAGCAGAGGATCCAGACGCTCGAAGGCCAGCTGGCCAGCCAGAACGAAACCGTTGAGGCTCTGAGTGAAGACCATAGCTTCCGTGCCGCTGTCATCGAGCGGGCTGCCGAAGGAGTTTGCGTCTGTCATGACATTCCGGAATTCCCGTTCATCGAGTTCAGTGTCTGGAATCAGCGGATGGTCGAGATCACCGGCTACTCCATGGAAGAAATCAACGACCGAGGATGGTATCAGACGATGTATCCGGATCCCGACCTTCGGGAGCGCGCTCGCGCTCGAATGGATCGTATGCGGCAGGAAGACGATCTTGATTTCGAACGATGGGAGATCACGCGCGCAAATGGGGAGAAAAGTCCGGTCTCTATCTCGACGTCAGTTATCACCGCGAGGCACGGCTCGGTACATGTGCTGGGCCTGATCCACGATATTTCCGAGAGAGAACGGCTGGAAACCGAATCCATGCTCGCGCGAGTAGATGTGCTCACAGGTGTGAGGAACCGGCGGGGGTTTTTAGAGAATGCCGAGCTTCTGTTCAGGCTCGCCGCCCGTCAGAACCAGCCCGTGACTGTCGCCTACCTCGATGTGGATGATCTCAAGTCGACGAACGACAGGCTCGGGCATGACGAGGGGGACCGGCTGCTCAGAGTTGTGGGCGACGAACTCTCACGCACCTTTCGGTCCTCAGATGTGGTGGGGCGCCTCGGTGGAGACGAGTTTGCCGCCGTCTTGCTTGGTCCGAGTGAATCAGACGTGAACGCGCGCTTTGCCCGCCTCCAGAAACGGCTCATGGAGATCTTTCGGGAGCGTGGATGGAAGACAGGGGTGAGCATTGGCGTAGTCATGTGTACAGGTGCGGAGCCAGATCTGGAGAACGCCATAAAGTATGCCGACACCTTGATGTATCGAGCCAAGAAGAGCGGCAATAAGACCCTGGTGTGCGAGAAGGTGACCAGTCTCGATCTGGAACCCAAGGCTTCGTTCTGAGTGTCCGGGCCGACGAATATGAGGTTTGATTTTAATAGTGCCAGGAGAAACGCAGATCACAATTCTTGGTACGGATGAGGACCTCAGTTCTCCCGTTGCTGCCGGCGGTCCTCCTCCCGCTCCTCGCTGTGTTTCAGCATGTCGGCGGGGTCGTCGATGACCGGAGACTCGCCGAGCGCTTCCCGGTCGAATCCCTCGTCGAAGGGGTCCAACACCCAAAGGAGGTCCCCCTGCTTTGCCGGGGGATTGGTTACTAGCTAACGGCCCAGCCTCTTGCAAAATTCAAGAATCAGGGACCAAGGTCTTCCGACCTTCCTCACCATCAGGCCGGCGAGACGCCGGCCCTACAATGGATCTCAGCC
>Ga0316192_10003849_pt1 | contig 10907 bp, 12 predicted proteins | sample MerIslwburrow_MG_FD_204931 | JGI IMG/M metagenome (GOLD analysis project Ga0316192, IMG submission 204931) | Coastal sediment microbial communities from Maine, United States - Merrow Island worm burrow | ecosystem: Environmental > Aquatic > Marine > Coastal > Sediment | place: USA: Maine...
GAACAAACAGCACTGCGCCGGCATCATCGTCCTGACCGGTAATGACCAGGTCAACCTGACCGTTGCCATCACCAGTAAATTACTGGCACCCGATCTGCCGGTAATCTGCCGCGCCCAGTCACATGATGCCCAGGCGAATATTGCTTCTCTCGGTACAGAGACCATTATCAATCCGTTTGACACCTTTGCCGAACGCCTCGCCATGATGTTCCGGTCACCGAGCATGTATCTTGTCTATGAATGGATGACCAGCCTGCATGAGACACCCCTGACCGAGTTTGCAGCACCACCAAGGGGCACATGGATACTGTGTGGCTATGGCCGCTTCGGCAAGGCCCTGCAGAAAAGCCTGTCCTACAAGGGAATACAAACGACCATCGTTGAAGCCGACGCTGCGGGCACGAACGCACCTGAGGGCACGATTGAGGGTCGCGGCACCGAAGCCATCACCTTGCACGAGGCCGGCATCGAACAGGCCGCCGGCCTGATCGCGGGAACAGATGATGACGCCAACAACCTGTCTATCATTATGACGGGACTGCATCTCAACAAGAACCTGTTCACCGTATCGCGGCAGAATCGCAGTAGCAACGATGCAATTTTTGCGGCGGCCGGCACTAATATCACCATGCATCCAGGCAGACTCATCGGCAAGCAGGTTATCGACATAGTGACCATGCCACTGCTCAAGGATTTCCTGCACATGGCGACCCTGCAGAACGATGTCTGGGCCAACATACTGGTAAGCCGTATCGTCGGCGTGCTGGCTGACAAACCACCGGAGTCGTGGGAACTGACGATTTCTACAATACAGTCACCAGCCGTCACGCAGTTACTCCATAGGGGTTTTACAGTGACGGTCAAGCATCTGTTAACGGACCCACGAGACACAGCAACCCCCCTGCCCTGCGTTCTTCTGTATATGAAACACGGGAACTACCAGGAACGGCTGTTGCCGGCTGATGAGACCCCGCTTCAGGTCGGCGACCAGCTACTGATCTGCGGCCATCCGAGTGCCGAGACCCATATGCGCTGGACCGCCCGGAATTCCCATGCGCTCAACTACATCTGCACGGGTTGCGACCGGCCCAGCGGCAACCTGTGGCGCTGGTTGTCAGCACGCCGCAGCGACAGCCACACGGCCTGATCCCGGAAGGCGGTCACCGGGTGGCATGCGAGGTGCATGGTTATTGTCGAACCCAAAGCAAACCTGCCACCTGCTACACCGGCAGAAACATCGGAGATCCTGACATGAAAACACTTGAACTTCAGTTAATTACCGTTGGTCTGGATGATGGGAAACAAGGCATCTTCGTCGGCCTGCCACTGCTGACAAAGCACATGGCGGAAACCGATGGCACAGTAGAAAACATATGGTTTTCAGATATTAAGCAGATACCTGATAGCCTGACCATGGATGAATTGATGGAAATCGTACGCAAGCAAATGTACGACTGCATGACGACGGTTCAGTAGCACATCAGCGTCATTTTTTCGGCATACCGTCAATCGGTTGCCGCTTTGCGCCCCAAAATGGGGCCATAACTGCCGTTGGCGGTCAGGTTCCCTGATGCAACCGGCAGCCAAACCCTCTCCCCGCCGGCCTGCTAGAATGTTGCCCCACACAGGGGCACCATGCATACCGCCGGCACCCCTTGCCCGGATAACAGACTATGAAAATTTCGGTCATCATTCCCACCTGGAATCGAGCCGACCGTCTCGCCGCAGCGCTTGATTCGGTCCGCGCACAAAGCATCTCCCCCCACGAGATTATCGTGGTGGACGATGGCTCCACGGACAATACCCGCGAACTGCTTACCCGTCATTACCGGGATGTCCGTTATATCTTCCAGCAGAACAGCGGCGTCAGTCATGCACGTAATACCGGCATCAGGGCTGCCAGCGGAGACTGGATCGCCCTGCTGGACTCCGATGACCGCTGGGAACCCGGCAAGCTGGCACGTCAACAGGCCGCCATCCGCGCAAACCCCGGCTTCAAGCTGTGTCATAGCGATGAAATCTGGATCCGCCATGGCAACCGCGTCAACCCACGGAAGAAACATGCCAAACACGGTGGCAGAATTTTCCGCCACTGTTTACCATTGTGTGTCATCTCGCCGTCGGCCGTCATGATTCACCGCGATATCTTCAGGGAGATTGGTCTGTTTGATGAGACCCTGCCGGCCTGCGAGGATTACGACCTGTGGTTGAGAATCTGCGCGGTCCACCCGGTGCTGTATGTGGAACAACCGCTGATTGTCAAAGTCGGCGGACACGCAGACCAGCTGTCACGGTGTTACTGGGGAATGGACCGTTTTCGCATCCAGGCACTGGAGAAAATACTCGCTGCGGGGGTACTCGGCGAGCAGGATCACGCGGCCGCCCGGAAAACACTACTGGAAAAGACGGCGGTCTTGATCCAGGGCGCGGTAAAACGCGGCAATCACGCACTGGCTGACATTTATCGTGGCAAGCAGCAAAAACATTCCCGAACGCACTGCCTGACAGACACCGCGTGATGCTTAATATCATTGTCGCACTGCCCGCCGAGGCCCGCCCCCTGCTTGACCACTTCCGGCTCCGGGACAAGCAACACAACACGGCATTTCCCATCTACCGGAACACTGACATGGCACTCATCGTTGCAGGTCCTGGCAAGGTCGCTGCTGCGGCAGCCACTGCCCTGCTGGCAGGAACCGGAACGTCACATACCGGGGCAGCCTGGTTGAATATCGGTATTGCCGGACATGCACACCATGCCATCGGTTCGGGATTTATTGCCAACCGCATTACGGACAATGCTACCGGAACAAGCTGGTACCCGCCGCAAATACACAACCTGCCCATAGCAACAGAAACCCTGCACACCGTTGATCGTCCCGAAGATGACTACCCGGCAGCAGGTCTCTACGAGATGGAAGCCAGCGGATTTTTTCCAGTTGCCTGCCGCTTCTCATCCAGCGAACTGGTGCAATGTTTCAAGGTCGTCTCTGACAACAGGACACAGGCAAGCACCGCAGTCACTGCAAAGCTGTGCACACAACTCATCGCCGGAAAACTGGCCGACATAGAGCAACTGGTCAATGCGCTCTCCGGCATGGCAAACGAGTATGCAGCCTGGCATGCGCCACATCCTGATCTCGAACAACTCGCGGCGCGCTGGCACTTCACTGTCTCGCAACAACACCAGCTTGCCGAGCTTGCCCGCCGCTGGAAGGTGCTCACGGCCGATCAGCCGCTATGGCTTGATCAGCTGCAAAAAACACGCTCCGCAGCAGAGGTGCTGCAGCGCCTTGAGCAACACCTTGAGGCACTGACAGCCAGTCCTGCCTGACCATGTTCAATACCATATATATAGAGGAACAGGTAGCAGACCACCCCCGCACCCTGGACATCTGCGCCCGCTTTTCGCAGGCAACACAGGTACTGTGCGAGCATTATGGCGAGGTATTCAACCCGAAATCACAGAACTTCCGGCTGCAGAAACGCAAGCCTGCCCTGATTCTGGCGCACAAGCATAACCGCCGTGTACTGGAAACACCCGCAGGCTATGGTATTGGCGGGACTGACAACTATTATTTTTCCCATATGCTGAACTGCCTGTATGACTGCCGCTACTGCTTCCTGCAGGGTATGTACCGGTCGGCACACTATGTGTTGTATGTAAACTATGAAGATTTCGGTCATGACATCGATGCGATACTGCACCGGAAAGGCAACCAGCCCTGCTGGTTTTTCTCTGGTTACGACTGCGACAGCCTGGTACTGGAACCGGTATCTGCATTCATGCGGCACTTCCTGCCATTCTTTGCGGCACGCCCTGCAGCGCATATCGAAATACGTACCAAGAGCACACAGATCCGCAGCCTGCTGCAGCAGTCCCCCATACCCAATGCAGTGATTGCGTTCAGTTTTACGCCCGCAGCCATGCATGCGTCACTGGAGCACAGGGTGCCCAACATCGAACGACGCCTGGAAGCAATGCAGAAACTGCAGGTGGCCGGCTGGCGGCTGGGACTGCGCTTCGATCCGCTGATTTATCAGGATGACTACCGGCAACAGTACACTCGCCTGTTTGAACAGGTATTCAGCCAGTTGCATAGCGACCGCTTGCATTCCGTCAGCCTGGGACCGTTCCGGCTACCGCGCACCTATTTCAGGAATATCGTCCGGCTCTATCCCGATGAACCCCTGTTTGCCGGCAGTTTCGCTGCAAGCGGCGGCATGATCTCCTACCCGGAGGAAGTGGAACACGAGATGACCGGTTTCTGTACCCGTGAACTGCTGAAACACGTGCCGGAAAACGTGCTGTTTCCCTGTATGCTGGCAGCCTGATGATGCAACCGTCACAGAAAACCATCCTGGTAACCGGCGCCAGTTCCGGCATTGGGCGTGCCGTCACCACCCTGCTGCTGGAACAGGGTTACCGGGTGACAGGACTGGCGCGTGACTTCAGCAAGTTCCCCTGTCAGAACAGGCACTTTACCGCGGTGCCAATGGATTTGTCTGACCTCGACAGCCTGCCAGCCCGGCTGGACGGGATAGTCAGGGAAGAGCACGCCATAGAGGGCGTCGTTTGCTGTGCAGGCAGCGGGCGTTTCGGCTCCCTGGAGGAATTTTCCTGTGCACAGATTCGCAGCCTGCTGGATCTCAACCTCACCAGCCAGATATGCCTGGTGCGCACCCTGCTACCCGGCATGAAACAACGCGGATCCGGTAGTATTATTTTCATGGGGTCGGAAGCCGCACTGGCGGGCGGCAAGCGTGGCGCCATTTATTCGGCCGCCAAGTTCGGTCTGCGCGGACTGGCACAGGCACTGCGTCAGGAGTGTGCCGCCAGCGGCTTGCGGATCAGCATCATCAACCCCGGCATGGTGAAAACAGGATTTTTCGATGAGCTCGACTTCAGGCCAGGAGAGGCCGCTGACAATTACATCCTGCCGGAAGATGTTGCCAGGGCGGTTCTGCTCATACTGGAAGCCAGAGCGGGAACAGTATTCGACGAGATCAACCTGTCACCGCAGAAGAAGGTCATCCGTTTCCCGAAAGGGGACAGGGACTGACAACAGTACTACGGAAAAACATTACGGAATCGCACATTTCCTCACAGTTCAAGTGAAAATAACCCGGGCAATTCTTGTATAATCCATCGCCACGACACACAGAACATGAAACCGTCACCATGGCTAGAGTAAAAATATTCAGCACGGCAAGTTGCCCGTTTTGCGTGAAGGCGAAGCAATTACTGCAAAAATGGAACATTCCCTACGAGGAGGCCATGATCGATACAGACCAGGCGGCGCGGCGCGAATTTTCCACCGCGACCAACGGCGCACGCACAGTGCCGCAGATCATTATCGACGGTGTCTGCATTGGCGGGTTTACAGAACTCACCGAACTGCACATGGACGACAAACTGGACCACCTGTTCGAAAAATAATTCACACAGAGGTCAGGCAAGATGAACGAAGCAAAGATCTACCGCATCTCGTTTTACAACCAGGGAAATATTTACGAATTGCATGCACGTGAAATTCATCAGGGTAATATGTATGCCTTTCTTGAAATAGAGGACATTATTTTCGGTGAACGCTCCGCAATCGTGGTAGACCCCGCTGAAGAAAAGCTGAAACTGGAATTCGAGGGCGTCAGGCGAACCTACATCCCGCTGCAAGCGGTGATCCGCATCGACGAGGTCGAGCGCGAGGGCACCAACAAGATAATTGCAGGGGACGGCCACGGTAGCAAGGTCACGCCGTTTCCGGGGGCACAATCACACAGCCTGCACCACCAGGACTGAATCCTGCCTGCTACCCATAAACACGCCCCGCTACTTGCCTTATTGAACCAAGTGTCGTCCAATAACTGCATATATAGCTTGTCCCCGCTTCTGCTCGCACCAGAAGAACCACAAAAACCTGGAGAATCAGTATGGACTATTCCAATATCATCCAGCCAAACCGGCTGACCAACATGCAGGAGATGGAGGTCAATGTGAATGGCCCTGACGGGGCAAACCGGCTGTTCATGTACACTGGCATGGCAGAAGTTGAACTCAGCGGCGGCCTGCCGCACCCCCGCTGGTCACTGGAAATTATCTGTTTTGATATCGGCAGAAAATATGACTGCGACAACGGCGAACAGGTCATCAAGGTCCTCGCCAACGCAGCACTGGGGGGAGGACGCACGGATGGCGTGGCGAGTTTTGCCGGCTGGCAAATCTTCGGCGCCGCCGGCGAACTGGACGAAGATGACTGCCGGGTCCGCATGAACATAGCCGCCGGCGCCCGTGACACCCAGGCCTTCCTGGAACAGATTTCTTTCCAGGTGAATGTGCTTGCGAAGATCAATGAGTAACTGTTGACATCCCGCTGCCACCCGGAAACGCGCCCCATAACAGCGGCAGCAGCAGGTATACAAACCCGGTAATGACTGCCACGCCGATCAGGTTCAGCAGGAATCCAGCCCTGGCCATTTGCATGATACTGACATAGCGGCTGCTGAAAACAATGGCATTCGGCGGTGTAGCAACCGGCAGCATGAATGCAAACGAGGCCGCAATAACTGCCGCCACCATCAGTCCAAAGGGACTCACCTCGATGGCTGCCGCCAAGGCTCCCATTACCGGCAGCAGCAGCGAAGCGGTTGCCGTATTGGACGTTACCTCTGTCAGAAAAATAACCAGCAACGCCACCGCAGCAATCACCAGCACCGTATCAACACCCTGCAATACCGTTAGCTGTTCGGCCAGCCAGCTTGTCAAACCGGATTCACCAAAGCCCTGCGCCAGCGCAAAGCCTCCGCCGAACAGGATAATAATATCCCACGGAATAGTGACCGCCGTCTTCCAGTCAAGCAGGAACTCTTTTTTCTGCAGGTTTACGGGGATCAGAAACAACAACAATGCACCGGCAATGGCGATGGTCGAATCCTTTACCATTGCCAGTCCGGCAGGCTGATACAGGCCGCGAAAGATCCACAACAAGGCGACCATTGCAAACACCGCCGCCACCTGTTTTTCCTGCCTTGACATCGGTCCCAGCCTGTCAAGCTGCCGGTGAATCAGCTCCCGGCCACCCGGTAAATGCCCGTCTCTGCCCCGGTACAGAATACGCGTCAGGTACCACCAGGTGATCGCCAGCATGAGCAGCGAAAGCGGCAGGGCGAAGCCCATCCAATCAGTAAAGCTGATGCTGATGCCATAGGTTTTTTCCATCACCCCGGCAAAGATGACATTTGGCGGCGTACCAATCAGCGTCGCCACCCCGCCAATCGATGCGGCATAACAGATCCCGAGCATCAGTACCGTGCCAAACCACAATTTACCTGGCTCATGCACCATCTCGTGCTCGACTTCCTTGAGCACCGCCATTGCTATCGTAACCATCATCATGGTCGCAGCCGTATTGCTGATCCACATGGACAAAAAGGCGGTCGCCAGCATAAATCCGAGCACCACGCGCTGCGGCGTCTGCCCGACGATACGAATGGTGTGCAAGGCAATACGATGATGCAGATTCCAGCGCTCCATCGTGACGGCAATAAGGAAGCCACCCAGGAACAAATAGATCAAATGGTTGCCGTAGGCACGGGTAACGTCAGTGCCGCTCAATACACCCAGCAACGGGAACAGCAGTATGGGCAACAGTGCGGTAGCAGGAACGGGTATGGCCTCGGTAACCCACCAGATCGCCATCAGCAAGGTAACTGCCGCCACTCTCAAACCGGCGGGCTCCATCCCGGCCGGGAGCGGTAACAACAACACCAGCAGGAACACGAGTGGCCCGAGAAACAGGCCGATGACACCACGCTGCCTAAGCAAGCATCAGCCCCGCTTGGCGGGCCGGCCCGGCAGCGCACGGCAAGCGCTTTATGAGGAAAGTACAAATGACAACGGTCATACGCAGATTATCAGTCCCGGATTCGCGCATAACAACCTTTATACGTTTGATTTTATACCTGTTTACCGAGACTCTCCGCTCAGGCACTGGCAACAGGCTCAGCCCGCCGTATTGAGACTGTCTGTTGTGACCCACCATCATGATTAGTCTGACGATGAAACAAATATGCTCGCCTGCTGTCCATTGGTCAGGTAAATCCCTGAATCAGAAACTGGATGCTGACATGAATACACCCCGACTGCACCGCTGCTATCTGCTGCTATTGTTAATATGCACTGCCTTCACGGCCAGTGCCGCGCCCCCCACTGCAAGCGCGACCTTTGCCGGCGGGTGTTTCTGGTGCATGGAAGCACCGTTCGACCAACTTGACGGGGTGATCTCCACCACCTCCGGTTATACCGGCGGCACCCTCAAAGACCCGACCTACAAGCAGGTATCGCGTGGCGGTACCGGTCATGCCGAGGCCGTGCAGGTGATCTATGACCCTGAACGAATCAGCTATGCAGAACTGCTGGACGTATTCTGGCACAATATCGACCCAACACGGATCGACGGTCAGTTCTGTGACAGTGGCAACCAGTACCGCAGTGAAATCTTCTACCACAATGACGAACAGGAACGTCTGGCGCGGCAGTCAAGGGCCGCACTCTCAGAACTGAAACCTTTCAAGGCTCCGGTGTTAACAGCAATCACGCCGGCATCCACGTTCTATCCCGCAGAGGACTACCACCAGGACTACTACCAGAAGAATCCGGTACGCTACAAGTTTTACCGATACGGTTGTGGCCGTGACAGCCGCCTGGAAGAACTCTGGGGCAAGGATAGCTAGTGTCCATCCATAAACGCTGTATTTTTTCTCGCAAAGGCGCAAAGCACGCCAAGAAAAAATATGTGTTGCTTTTTAGCAATAAGTTATAACTTTGCGATCTTTGCGTCTTGGCGAGAGTGATTCTTTGTGGATGGAAACTAGCTAGGAAATCATTCGCAGCTGCGACTTCATTGCCAGCTGCGGTTTGCTATGATTCCTGCATGAAAAAGGTTGTCATCCACAAGCCCGGCGGATACCGACAACTCGTGATCGAGGAACATGCAGACCTGCAGCCCGCTCCGGACGAAGTGTTGATCGATGTCACGGCCATCGGTATCAATTATGCCGACTGCGTCACGCGCATGGGCCTGTACGCTTCCGCCAAACACTACGTCGGCTACCCCGTTACACCCGGTTTCGAAGTAAGCGGCATCATACGTGCGTGCGGAAGAGAAACAACGGCATTCAGGCCCGGCACACCCGTAATGGCTGTCACACGCTTTGGTGGTTATGCCACGCAACTCGCCGTAAAACAGGAGCAGGTATTCCCGTTAACCGGACAACTCACCCTTGAGGCTGCCGCCGGACTCCCCACCGTATCCATGACTGCCTGGTTTGCGCTGTTGCAGCTGGCGCATGCACAGGCAGGCAATACCATCCTGGTACATTCGGCTGCCGGTGGCGTTGGCAGCATGCTGGTACAACTGGGGAAAATAGCCGGCTGCAGGGTTGTCGGTGTCGTCGGCGCCGCGCATAAAACAGCGACAGTCACTGCCATGGGTGCAGATGCCGTCATCGACAAGTCCACACAGGACCTGTGGAGGGAAGCGGAACGGCTCGCACCGGAAGGCTACGACATTATTCTTGATGCCAACGGGGCAGCCACGCTGCAACAGAGCTACCGGCACCTGGCAGCCGTCGGGAAACTGGTAGTCTACGGTTTCCACGGCATGTTAAGGACACAGCACGGTGTCCCCGGAAAACTCCGGCTGGCATGGGATTACCTGCGCACTCCCCGCTTCAGCCCCTTCGACCTGACCACTAAAAATCGCAGCATACTTGGTTTTAACCTGAGCTTTCTGTTTGATAAAACCGCCATCCTGCAGCAGGGGATGAAGCAAATACTGCAGTGGCTGGAAGCAGGGAAATTGCAACCAGCCGCGGTGACCACCTACCCCCTCGAGGCCGTCGCCGCGGCGCACCGCGCACTGGAGTCCGGCCAGACAACCGGTAAACTGGTCTTGCTGTGCAACCCCTGACGGATGCTCCCTGGTACCGGTCAATACTACCTTTAGAAGCAGCGTCCTCGCCGCGAATCGCGCCGGGGACTGCGCTCCTGCAATCAATGCGACACGCAGGATAGGTATACTGCACTTACCATGCCTGCGGTCTGATAACCTAGTCCGCAAAATCCAGTCGTTCCTGAACCGCATCAATACCACGCTGTGCACAGGCTGCATCCTTGTCACCTCCCGGTGCCCCGCTCACACCCACGGCACCGATCAGGGATCCGGCCACCTGTATGGGCAAACCGCCATCCAGCACCAGCACATCATCCAGCAGGTTCAGTTCATCCGCGATATCCGCACGATTTTTCCGCAATGCAGCGGAACTGGTAGCTGACAGTATGACCGCATTCGCCTTGCCGAGTGCCAGCTGTGTCAGGTACTGGTTGGCAAAGACATCACGCAGCACCACCTGTGTTCTGCCGCTGCGATCTGCCACCACAACCGACACCTGGTAGCCGTCCTCGCGACAGGCATCAATGGCACCCTGGGCTATATCCCTGGCAAGCTCCAGCGTCATCAGCTTCACATTGATCACATCCCCAGCAAGAGCGGTGACTGTCAGCAACTGACACAGCAGCAATCCGGTGATGACAACAGTGCGCCGTACATTAATCATTGATCCTGCCCTCCTGTTGTGCACCGGATTGCGCTGCAGCTGCATTAATCCGTGCCAGTGTTACCGCATCCGCATCCAGCAGTCCAGCCTGTACCAGCCGCAGCACCAAAGCGCGCCAGCGTTCATCCTCCCTGAAAATTCCTGCAAAGACCGGTATGGATGCTTCGACACGGTCGGCATTGACCAGCGACACCGCATGCCAGAACTTCATCTCCAGATTGTCCGGTTGCAACGCCTCAGCCTGCCCGTATTCCGCCAGTGCAGCATCGACAGCGCCGCTTTCCAGTGCATGA
>Ga0316192_10003855_pt1 | contig 10900 bp, 8 predicted proteins | sample MerIslwburrow_MG_FD_204931 | JGI IMG/M metagenome (GOLD analysis project Ga0316192, IMG submission 204931) | Coastal sediment microbial communities from Maine, United States - Merrow Island worm burrow | ecosystem: Environmental > Aquatic > Marine > Coastal > Sediment | place: USA: Maine...
CGACAGCGCGCGACGAATGACCAGTGGCGATACGCAATTCATGCCCATTGTTTTTTCAATCGCATAAAAACAATAACGCTCGGCATGAGCCCGCCCAGGAGCACCCAAATCCAGACCGGTTTGACTGCCGTCTTGACATCGCCTGTTACCTGGACGACAGCCGATCCGGCGATGCCAAAGCGCTTTTCGTTTTCTTCATACCGACCTACCAGTGAAACCTGGTAGCGACTGTTCGCCAATGCCGAATAATTCTCCACCTCGTATTCCAGCGCTTGCTCCTGTTGCGGGCCTATTTCAATCACTGACTGTTCATGAGATACCGACAATTCATTTGGAACAAAAAGCACAAGATAAATTTTCAGCACCTTCCGCCCGTCATTGCGCAGCACAAAGCTCATCCGTCCCTTGCCATCGACTGGTATACTGATCATATCGCCGCTAATGGAAGCAACCGGCATGACAGTGGACTGGTAATCATAAAACCCGACCGTCAGGGCCGTGAATCGGTAACCATTTGCATCCTTGTAGTTTGTTCTGATGACAACAGGGTAGCGCCCGGGAATTCCGAACGCATCAGCCAGGGAGAAGTTCACAGACGCCTTTTCATCGACTTGCAGTTTTTTAACAACCAGGCCAACCAGCAGCTTGTCCTCTACAATTACTTCAAACTGCACATCATGGGCAGGCACATCACCCCGGTTTTCAGTCATGACCACAAGCACCAAACCCTGCTGTTTCACACTGACCGAGAACTCTGTCACCAGGGTAATATGTGCGCCGAATGCATTGGTGCAGCCCAATGAAACGATTATAACCATCCCGCTCAACAAGGATTTTAGCCAGCCGCTTCCGACAGCCTTTGGTAACGCAAAGTACGGGATATTTTCGCGACAATTCACAAGCAGGGTGCTCAAGTCAGTAACCAAGCTTAAGGAAACACGGCAAGGCATGGATTTTTCTAATAGAGGGGCTACGGTCCCGTCGTCTCCGGTGCATTCGGTTCCCGCAGCATCAGCATAAACGCGCCCGGTAGAGTGGAAGACCACAATACCAGCAAATAGCCTACAGACAGGGCCAGCACCGAGGTAGCATCAACACCGAGCGGCAGCAACAGGGCCATCATGGCACCCTCTCTTGCACCCAGCCCGCCTAATGAGATCGGCAGGCTGGCTATCAGGAATACCAGTATCAGCACCACCATGAATTGAAATACAGGCAGATGCACACCTAACCCCGGCGCCAACAACAGCAGCACCAGCACCACCATCAGTTGATTCAGCACGGACAAGCCAAATGCCGTCAGCACCAGTCCCGGGGCACTGCGGTAGCGTGGAAAACAGGACAACACCGCGTGCAGACGCGGCCAGCGGCTACCGAAACCGGCATCCAGCCGCTTTGTCCACCGGGGTAGCATGGCAATGGCCACTACCGGAAGAATCGCCAGCATGCTCAATCCAAAGATGCCTAGCGCAAGATGGTTCTCAAATTCAGGCGGCGCAAATAACAGTGCTATAACGCCCATACTGACCAAGGCGACCAAACCAAGTACGCGATCAACAAACGCGGAACTGACCAGTGCGCTACCACCAAAGCCCGCGGCGTAAAGTCGTGCTGTACGTGCCAGATCACCACCATAGACGGACGGCAGCAGATTATTATAGAACACCCCAAGGTAATAACTTGGCCACAGCTGTCGAAAGGCGATGCTGCCGTTGAGGTGCCGGAACAACAACCACCAACGCACACCACCCGCCACGAATGACAGGAAGTGCAGCGCAATGGCTACGACCAACAGGAGAGGATTGATACCAGCAAGCGCGATACGAACCTGCTCGAAATCAAAGTACCGGGACAACCACCACAGGCAGGCTAGTGTCACCAGCGCCTTCAGCAGGAATATCGCAATATTCTTGCGCGCGCCGCTCACACGGCATCCCGCAGTTTACGGGGGGAGGAAACCGTCACCTTTTGCTGAGGAAATTTATAACGAAGGTTGAGATGGGAACTGTGCGAGGAAATCATCATCTATGCCATAGCATAAAGCAAAGCGGCCGGCCGCCTACATATCCCCTGGCGGCTCAAAGACAAAAAGGCCGCTGGGTAGCGGCCTATCTTATTGATTTATTTAGTAGGCACAAGTGGATTACTCCGAGCATCCCTGCGCTCCGGGCCGCGCTTTGCGCGTTCCGGAACGCTTCTGGCGTTCCGGTCGAACACCCTCTCATCCAAACGAGAGAAGCTGTCGCTAATCTTTATAATTTGGTAGGCGCGAGTGGATTCGAACCACCGACCCCCACCATGTCAAGGTGGTGCTCTAACCAACTGAGCTACGCGCCTGCGAAGGAGGCGAACGATACAAGAAATCGGCTACTCGTTGCAAGTCGCCATTCGCGGATGCGATCCGCTCACACAAATGTATCTATATGTTGTAGGAGCGCTTCGCAAGCGCGATTTCATTAATCCGCCAAACCCAGGTTGCCCGCCTGCAGGTGACGGATCTGGTCACGCACGCGGGCAGCTTCCTCGAATTCCAGGTCGCGGGCATGCGCGTACATCTGCTGCTCCAGCTGCCTGACCTTTTGCTCCAGCTGCTTCGGTGTGAGGCGACCGTATTGCACCAACTCCTCGGCCACGCGGTCAAACGCTCGCCCGGGGCCACGGCCCGGCCCCAGTGCCCCCTCGAGGATATCGGTCACGGCCTTCTTGATGCTAACCGGGGTAATGCCGTGTTCCTTGTTGAAGGCCTGCTGCTTTTCGCGGCGGCGGTCGGTCTCGTCCATGGCACGGCGCATGGAGCCGGTTATCCGGTCCGCGTACAAAATGGCCTTGCCGCTCAGGTTGCGTGCCGCCCGCCCGATGGTCTGTACCAGCGAACGCTCAGAACGCAGGAAACCCTCCTTGTCGGCATCGAGGATGGCCACCAGCGACACTTCCGGCATATCCAGTCCTTCACGTAACAGGTTGATGCCAACCAGCACATCAAATTCCCCCAGCCGCAGGTCACGGATGATTTCGACTCGCTCCACGGTATCGATATCCGAATGCAGGTAGCGTACCCGCACACCGTGCTCAGCGAGGTATTCCGTCAGGTCTTCGGCCATGCGCTTGGTCAGTGTCGTGACCAACACACGATCGCCCGCGGCAACTCGCTCACGGATCTCTGACAGCAGGTCATCAACCTGGGTACCGGCCGGTCGCACTTCAATCTCGGGGTCAATCAGGCCGGTCGGCCGAACCATCTGTTCTACAATGGCATCGGCATGTTCTTCCTCGTAGGGCCCGGGGGTCGCCGAGGTAAAGATCGTCTGTGGCGCCAGCGCCTCGAACTCGTCAAAGCGCAGCGGCCGGTTATCCAGTGCCGAGGGCAATCTGAAACCGTACTCGACCAGATTCTCCTTGCGGGAGCGGTCACCGCGATACATACCGCCCAGCTGCGGCACAGTGACATGCGATTCATCAATCACCAGCAGGGCACTCGCCGGCAGGTAGTCAAACAGGGTTGGTGGTGGCTCCCCCGCCTGGCGGCCGGAGAGGTAGCGTGAATAGTTCTCAATACCCGAGCAGTAGCCCAGCTCCGTCATCATTTCCAGGTCCAGCAAGGTGCGCTGCTCCAGCCGTTGCGCCTCGACCAGCTTGTTGTTGTCGCGCAGCTGTTCAAGGCGTTGCTTCAGTTCCACCTTGATATGCTCCATGGCTCCGAGGATGACCTCGCGTGGTGTCGCATAGTGCGTCTTCGGATAGATTGTCAGGCGTGGCACACGGCGCAACACCTCGCCGGTCAGCGGGTCAAACCAGGCCAGCGATTCGACCTCGTCATCAAACAATTCCACGCGCACGGCCTCGCCATCGGACTCCGCGGGGAAGATATCGATCACCTCGCCGCGCACCCGGTAGGTCGCGCGATGCAGCTCAACGTCATTTCGCGTGTACTGCAACTCGGCCAGACGCCTGAGTATGACACGCTGATCGGCCTTCTCGCCGCGCACCAGGTGCAGCACCATCTTCAGGTAGGCTCGCGGGTCACCGAGGCCATAGATGGCAGATACCGTGGCGACAATAATGGCATCAGGGCGTTCCAGCAGCGCCTTGGTCGCCGACAGCCGCATCTGCTCGATATGCTCGTTGACCGAGGCGTCCTTTTCTATATAGGTATCCGAGGCCGGCACGTAGGCCTCGGGCTGGTAATAGTCGTAGTAGGAGACGAAATATTCCACCGCATTCGACGGAAACAGTTCGCTCATCTCGCCGTACAGCTGGGCAGCGAGGGTCTTGTTGGGTGCAAGGATCAGGGTTGGCCGCTGCATGGCCTGGATCACATTGGCGATGGTGAAGGTCTTCCCGGAACCGGTCACACCCAGCAGGGTCTGATGGGCAAGGCCATCCTGCAGCCCCTCGATCAGGGCCTTGATTGCCTGCGGCTGGTCACCGGCAGGACTTAAGCCGGATTTCAGTTGGAATTGTTCGCTCACAGGCTATGATCAGACGACTGACTTTGAGTATGATTGGCGTTGTTCATTTCGAACCATATTTAGCGGGAAACCAACTTGGAAAAACTTACGCTTGCGAACCGGGTACAACGTGTCAAACCTTCACCGACGCTCGCCGTCACGGCGCGGGTGGCCGAGCTGCGTGCTGCTGGCAAGGATATTATCGGGCTGGGCGCCGGCGAACCCGATTTTGACACCCCCGATCACATCAAGGCAGCGGCCATCAAGGCCATCAACGAGGGCTTCACCCGCTATACCGCGGTGGATGGCACACCCGCGCTGAAAAAAGCGATTATAGCGAAATTCAAGCGCGATAACGGGCTGGACTATAACCTTGACCAGATACTGGTGTCCTGCGGCGGCAAACAGAGTTTCTTCAACCTCTGCCAGGCATTACTCAATCCCGGTGATGAGGTCATTATCCCGGCCCCCTACTGGGTGTCCTACCCCGACATGGTGCGTCTTGCCGATGGCGAACCGGTCATCATACGCGCCGGCGTCGACACCCGCTTCAAGATCACCCCGGAACAGCTGGAAGCGGCGATCACACCAAAGACACGCATTGTCGTCATCAACAGTCCGTCCAACCCGACCGGTGTTGCCTACACACGCGATGAACTGGCGGCACTGGGCGAGGTTTTAAAGAAATGCCCACAGGTCCTGATCGCCACTGATGACATGTACGAACACATCATCTGGAGTGACGAACCGTTTAGCAATATCCTGAATGCCTGCCCGGAACTGTATGCGCGAACTATCGTACTGAATGGCGTTTCCAAGGTGTATGCCATGACCGGCTGGCGCATTGGATATGCCGGTGGTCCGGCCGAACTGATCAAGGCGATGAAAAAGGTGCAGTCACAAAGCACCTCCAACCCGACCTCGATTTCACAAGTCGCTGCACAGGCCGCTCTTGAGGGAGACCAGACCTGCATCCAGCCCATGATCGCGGCCTTCAAGGAACGCCATGATTACGTCATTAGAGCCCTGAATGATATCCCCGGGGTGGTATGCCTGCCGGCCGATGGCACCTTCTACTGCTTTCCACATGTGCAGACCGTGATCGATCGGCTTGATAGCGTCAACGATGATATCCAGCTCGCCGAATACCTGCTGGACAAGGCCGGTGTCGCACTGGTACCCGGATCCGCCTTCGGTGCGCCGGGCTATGTGCGTATTTCCTTTGCAACCGGCATGGACACGTTAAAGGATGCCCTCACCCGCATCGCGACGGCACTGACCACCTGACGGGGCTTTTACCGACACGACAAGTCATACCTGCCTGATTCACACCCCGGCGAGCCTCACCGACAATACCCCCAAAACAACCCGTAGGAGGAGCGCTTCGCAAGCGCGATTTCCGGACGCTGGAAACAATCGCGGATGATATCCGCTGCTACGGGTGCATCAATCAGTGTCGGGGCGACCCGTCAAACAGGGGTGTCAGGATGACAATGCGTAGTCACAGCCAGGACGGCCTGACGCTGCCCGAGTTACTGCTCAGTCTGACAGTAATCTCAACGCTGTCAGTGAGTGGCATCAGCCAGTTTAAACACACACTCCAGGTAAACCGCATGGCAGCGGAAATCAACCAGTTCATCACGGCCCTGCACCTGGCGCGCAGTGAAGCCGTCAAACATGGCAGACGTATCGTACTCTGCCCCCGCGTGCATGGATCCGCTTGCGGCAGCAGCCCGGACTGGGTGAATGGCTGGATGGTGTTTGCGAGTGACGACAGGAAGCTCGACCAGGATGAAACGATCCTGCAGGCCGGCAACCCCCTGTCCGCCGGGATCAGCCTGCGCAGTAGCAATCACCGTAAACGTATCGTCTATCAGCAGGATGGCAGTAGCGGAGGTTCAAATGCCTCCTTCACCTTTTGCGACACGCGCAAGCTGGCAAAACCACGTGTTATCTGCCTGTCAAATACCGGCCGGCCTCGCCTGAGCCTGACCCGCTGCGATGGCAAAACGATTCATTGTTGATAAGTAACAGGAAATACAGGGAAACTGCGTTGACCGAAAAGACGCAAATCCAGTATGATGCGCGCTCTTGAAGGTTCTCTATTCCCCGGTAGCTCAGCTGGTAGAGCGGGTGACTGTTAATCACTAGGTCGGCGGTTCGAGCCCGTCCCGGGGAGCCACTATTTTGTGCATCTAAGCCAGCGTAACTGCTGGTTTTTTTACGCCTGTAGCCGCTGAATACGTTGATATTATAGCATTCACTAGTGACATTGCTGACCAAATCATTATAGGCTATACTCGTCAATAGGCAGCAATCAGCAGCATCTGACAGCAGCCTACTGCACCATCTTGCTGACCAAATGCCGACCAATTTTTGGACTGGTGAGCAAATGTCACAAGGTCACATACCTTTATATACGGACAGTCTTTGGTCAGCAGATAAAACGAAACCCGGCAGTGCTACCAACACATACCGGGCTTCTAACCACAACGGATATATGAGGTATCAGTCATGGGTACCACTATTACAGATAAACAGCTCCAGAATCTCAACCCTGGGGATGACCTTCCAATTAATATCTATGATTACCCCGGGCTACGGGTGCGCATGGCCCCTACTGGCAGAAGCACGACTTTCTATCACCGCTTTGTCAGCCCCAGCAACAAGAAAACCGTTAAAGCGACGATTGGCCGATATGGCAAGAAACAGGGACAACTCTCATTAAAAGAAGCCATTACTCACTGGCACGACAATCACGGGCTGCTGGCAAGGGATATAGACCCCCGGGATCATACCAAGGTCGAGGCAGCCAAGGTAAAGTCAGAGCTGCAGACGATTGAACAGGAAACGGCAGAAAGCAATGCTACCGTCCAAAAACTCATCAAAGACCACATTGGTGACAAGACTTCAGGCAACAAGCCCCTGAAAGCCTGGCAGCCGAGATTAAATACACTGGAGCGGTATCTGGAGCCATATCTGAACTGGCCTGCCCATAAGCTGGAACGCTCAGACGCAGTGGCCATGCTCAAGAAAATTGAGACTGCCGGAAAGGAGGTAATGAGAAACCGGACTTTGCGTTATGGCAGCGCCATGTATAACTGGGCTATCAAAAATGAATGGCCAACCGGAGAACACTGGCGCAAGTCATACGGTATCTCAAAAAACACTAAACCCATAATAACAACTAACCCCTTCTGGCAAATTGAAATGCTCAAAGAGAAATCACGCGAGCATGTGCCTACCGATACAGAGCTGAAGGAGTTTCTGAAAAATCTGCACAAGTCGAAACTATCAGAAGACCAGCAGGATGCACTTCTCTTAATTGCCCTCACCGGCTGCCGTGGAAATGAAGTGTGCGCCATGGAATGGAGTGAAGTGCATGACAATGAATGGCGCATACCCGGTGAGCGAGTGAAAAACGGCCATGCTCATCTGGTTTACTTGTCACCACAGGCACTGGGCATTATCAAAAAACACGCTGGGGGTAAGTATGTGTTCTCCAGCGAAACCACAAACAGTGAACATATCCTGCTTGACGGTATTGAAAAGAAGCTGCGGTTCTCTTTCAAGGACATGAATATAACCCCCTTCTGGATTCATGACTGGCGCAGATTGTTTGCTACATGGATGGGTGAAAATGGCATACCTGAAGAAGCACATGACCGGGTGCTAAATCATTACAAGGAGTCTGTGCGTAAAACTTACAACCGTGCTAAATACAATAAACCTGCTAAAAAGGCCTGGGATGACTGGGCCAAACACCTGACAGGTCTTGCGTCTAACAATGTCCTGCAGTTCAAGCGGAGGGCATAGCCATGATTTCCGGTGTAAAAAGACTGGCACAAAGCTACAGGATGGATGCAGCTGTCCTTGATCGTCGGTTACAGACCGCAAAGGATGAATATCAACGAAACACCAGTAAGGCTATTCCGGAAAAAGAGGACGTAAAGACGGTACTGAAACCAATAGCCAAGCAGGCAAAAGCATTGCATAAAGGACTAAATGAACTAAACCCGCTTATTTCTCAGGCTCTTGACTATGCGCCACCCTTGCAGTACGACCTTTCCGTTATAGATAAAAGGCTAGGTGCAATTTCTCTGGAAGGCACTGATTCAATACTTTCAAATCTTTCCATTGAATTAGCCTACATTGCTGACAAAGCATCAGACGTTATCAATGGTTGGCAGAAGAAAAAGTTTCCAGACACCGCCCGGAATATGGCCATTCTGCGGATAGCCCAGGCATGGAAACATTTGACCAACAAGCCAGCAACCTTTAAAACCGCAAAAAATAAAAAGATCAGCGACGACCCGGATAATAAGCCACCCAAATATTACGCTGGCAAGCGGTATGGGGAATTTCTTGATTTCTTTACGAAGGCCTGCGAGATAGCAGGACTGAAAGAAGGTGCAGACGCTAATGTTAAGCGGTTTATAGAGTTGAAAAGGACTCACCGTGACCTGCTGTAAGGATGCACCCTCCCCCTTTATGCCAGTTCGCAGACAGGTGTCTACCTCGAGTGCAGGGACAGTATCGCAGGTGGGCTACTGGTGTCTGTAGGACAATGCCGACAGTGCAGGATTATTCTGATATTGCTCTCAGGTACTTGACCTACATCAAGCGCCATCCCCATTAAAAGGTGTAGGCTTGCTGCCTAACCACTCCGTAAATTGGCCTCACGGCCATATATTACATGGCGGCCTTCGGGTCGCCTTTTTTTGTGCATGGGACATACTGATAGTTGCCCGTTCCCGGGCTGGACTCTGGAGGGGGATTTTCGACCCTAAAGGGAACTTTGTGGTCAGCGTTTTATAGTGCAAGTCTGATTGCAGTGCCAGTCATTTGACCGATATCAATGCCATTTACTCTCCAATGGCGTAGCATTCTTCTATAAGCCAACAACAAGGATCAATCAGACTGGGATAAATAGAATTACAGGGAAAACCGCATGAAAAATTCGTACTTAATATGCCATTAGGGTTTCGGTATTCCATTTACATTAAGGGAAGCAAAGGAGGCAGTCGTGAATATAATCAAACTCTTGTTAATAGGCATGTTGATATCATATACAGCTGCCAGTCAAGCCATTGACTCGCAGTTTATTGTTGATCCTGCCACAAGCAGCATATCATCCGGCGTTACCGTGGATGCCTTGATCTCGGTGACTTCCTTTTTAGGATCAGATTCCCTGGATCTCTTTGATTCCGAGACCCTTAGCGGGAGCGCCTCCGGCAACATCGATACCATGCTTAATGGCAACCTCGTTTTTACAGATCTCGAGGTAGAGGCGGATCCGACCGGCACACTCTCCGATTCGGGGACACTGCTTGGCTTTCCCGTGAGTGCCTCCGTGACGCTAGACTCGATTAAATTTGATTACGATGGTCCATCACCGGCCTTTCCCCTGACCGCGACAGCCATGCCCGACACCCGTGATTTTGGTCCGGGCAGTTTGCCGATGCTCATGACCGCCGACGTGACCGTGGCTGTACAGATTGCCGGACAAGAGGTCACTAATTTGCCAGATAACTTCTCGGGAACGGTGTCGATCCCGGTATCCGGGAAAGTAACGGTGGACATGGATGGCCTCCCAAACCGTTTCATCATCAGTATTATTGGTGATCCCAAGTCATATCCGTTCACCGATGCAGGTACCGTGAGCGGAGCTAGTTATTCCGTTGACGGACTGGTCACAGTTGAAGATTTCTTTCTTGACCTCAGTGGGATGTCAACCGAGATCACCGCGACAACATTTTTGGATGTACCATCAAGCTATTGGGCCTTCTCTTATATCGAAACACTCGCAGCCAGCGGCATAACCACTGGCTGTGGGCTTAACATCTACTGCCCTGAGAACTCTGTGACCCGTGCCCAGATGGCAGTATTTTTGGAGCGAGGTATAAATGGTAGTAGCTTCGACCCAGGGCCGGGCGTCGGGAATGTCTTCTTTGATGTGCCGGCTTCCTATTGGGCGGTAGGATGGATTGAACGGCTCTCTGCTGATGGTATTACTACTGGCTGTGGTTTTGGAAACTATTGCCCAGAGGATGCGGTCACACGCGAACAGATGGCCGTCTTTCTACTTAGAGCCAAGTACGGTCAGGATTATGCACCACCGACCCCTACCGGTGTGTTCAGTGATGTCGTTCTCAGCCACTGGTCTGCTCCCTGGATCGAGCAGTTGGCCATAGAGGGCATTACTACAGGCTGTGGGCCTAACATCTACTGCCCCAAGGACTCTGTAACACGTGCACAGATGGCGGTGTTTTTGGTGAGGACATTCGAGCTTGAGTAACTCCAGACTGCTGGGTCTTGTAGTAATGGCGAGAAAAAAAGCGGATTAACAGATTACGACTCCATGTGGGCGGCCTTCGGGTCGCCTATTTTTTTGTAGGGAGTGTCTTCTTTTGGCCGGAAGTACGCGTTTACCGTTTCCGTCAGCCGCTAGG
>Ga0316192_10003856_pt1 | contig 10900 bp, 12 predicted proteins | sample MerIslwburrow_MG_FD_204931 | JGI IMG/M metagenome (GOLD analysis project Ga0316192, IMG submission 204931) | Coastal sediment microbial communities from Maine, United States - Merrow Island worm burrow | ecosystem: Environmental > Aquatic > Marine > Coastal > Sediment | place: USA: Maine...
TTCCAAATTAGATGATAGCGCCAAGGATCATATTAAAAGGATTAGAGCCTCAACTAAACACATGGGACAATTAATAGACGATATGCTTTCACTTTCAAAAGTCTCTCGTCATGAATTAAGGCAAGAGGAGGTCGATCTCTCTGGTTTGGCCAGTGAAGTCATGTGTCAGTTAATTGATAATGAACCGACACGCGATATTAATATCACGATTAAGGATACTCCTGGAGTAATGGGTGACGCTACTTTGTTACAGGCTGTATTGGAAAATCTTTGTAGTAATACCTGGAAATTTACCAAGAACACCAATAATCCTAGTGTTGAGTTTGGTTGTCTACAAAAGGATGGGGAAGACGTCTATTATGTACGAGACAACGGCATAGGTTTCGATATGGCCTATTCTAATAAACTATTTGGTACGTTTAATCGCTTACACAAGCAAGAGGATTACGAAGGGACAGGCATAGGCTTGGCAACTGTAAAACGCATTATTAATCGCCATGGGGGAAAAGTTTGGGCAGAAAGTGAGGTTGGTAAAGGCGCTACGTTTTATTTCACGCTAGCTACTGTCAAACACAAACCAAAATATAAGCACAATGAAAAAGTGCTAATCTAATGAATGATTTGGGTATGATTCCGTATCCCCTAGATTAAACCTTAAAGTGTACTACGGAATCTTTTAGGCTTGCGGTAAGCCCTGATAATTCATTGCTTTCGCTGGAAAGTTGCTGAGCCTCAGTCATGACAGTTTCGGCAATATTGGCAATATCAGTAAGATTTCGGTTCATGTCTTCCGCTACCATACTTTGTTCCTTGGAGGCATTGGCAATTTGAGTGCTCATTTCGGTAATCTCTGAGACGGCATTTTCAATGTTTTGCAGTTTGTCACCGGTTTGTTGAATTTGATCCACACTCTCTTTCGCACTTGCTTGACCTTGTTCCATTACTTGAGTGGCATCATCTGCCGCGACTTGTAGACGCTCAATCATGGTTTGAATTTCTTTGGTTGAATCTTGAGTGCGTTGCGCCAAAGTTCTTACTTCGTCAGCAACCACGGCAAATCCTCGACCTTGCTCGCCAGCCCTGGCCGCTTCTATGGCGGCATTTAAAGCCAATAAATTGGTTTGATCCGCAATACCACGAATGACATCAAGGATATTACCGATATTCTCACTTTCGTCCTGCAGTTTGCCGATTACTTGCACTCCTTGTTCAACCTGATCTGCTACTTGATCGATCTTACTTATGGTAAGTTGCACCATTTGATTGCCTTCTCGTACTTGTTGATCGGCGTTTTCGGCAGATTTTGATGAAGCGTGTGCATTATTGGCCACCTCATTGGAGGTTGCTGACATTTCATTCATTGCAGTGGCTAGTTGGTTAATGGCTGTTTGTTCATTACTCATATAGGTGTGAGTTGAAGTTGCAATATTCGATACACTATTGACGGTATCTACTAATTGAGCGGAGGAACTTGTCACTTGCGAAATAATACCCTTTAAATTTGTTTTCATTATTTCGATATCAGAAAGTAGGTCTTCCAACTCATCGGAACGATTGAGGGAGACTGGCGGGGCGCTGATGTTGCCCGCAGCAATGGTATTAATAACACCCGTAATCACCGGTATTGAGGTGATGATTCCCTTAAATGTAAAAAATACTATGGTGACGACCAATACAAATAAAAGTGACCCTGCTACTACTGTGTATATATTGCTTGCCATTTTATCGTCTTGTCCTGCCAACAGTTTGTCGGCCCTAAGCTGGCTTTTGGCAAGAAATGGATCAAGCTGATCACTAATGGTCGCCGCTGCTGTGTCAAACTGAACCATCATTTTGTTGCCACCAGCAAATCCTTCATCAATATAGGCTTGAGCCATTTTTTTACCGGCTTCGTAATAAACATTAAAGGCGGTGCTCATCTCAGCATACTGTTGCTTATTTTCCGGGTCCAAACGTTCAAGATCGGTGAGTAATCGATGGAACAAGTTGGCGTTATTTTGAGCTTCCTGGAAACCATCATTTAGACCATCAAGGGCGCGTGTTGCGCTAATATCCGTAAGCCATTGTTGTACCTGAACTACGGCTAGTTTTAGTTCATGGGCCTTATTCATAATAGGAAGGTCTTGTTCGGCCAAGGTTATACTATTTTCTTTAACAGAGCCTACAATACCGCTTATAGCGACGATCTCAACTAGTAAGGCCAGTGCAAACAGTCCACTAATAAGCCAAAATTTTTGAATAAGTTTTAGTTTGTTCATCCGGATCTCGCAGAATAATTGTTATAAATCGTATATTGTTGTACATATTTTGTGCCAGACTATCTATTTGCCAATAAAATCACTTGTGGCAATTATTTTAAGCCTATGAGGCAGTGCGCTAGCCGGTAAAATAACATATCATCCTGATAAACAAATAATAATTGATTGGAGTATTAATAAGCTTTGTTTGTAAGTGTTTAATTAATTACTAAAATTAGTCAGTAAGCCGCAAAATTACAAAAAAAGGAACTCAGTCCATGAATGATCCATACCCGAAAGTTAATTTTGGTGTACTCACCCTAATGGTATTTATTGGTTTCGCCACTGCCTTACAGACTAATGACGCCGAAGCTGAATATGGCGATATCGTAATGAATAATTATTCAGATGATGGGGAAATTCGACCTGTCATTTTTCCACATTGGTTCCACCGAATACGATATCGCTGCAAGGTATGCCACTCGGACCTCGGTTTTAAACTTCAGGCCGGGGCCAATAAAATCGATATGTTAAAAATTATAAACGGAAAATTTTGCGGGGCTTGTCATAATGGTGAAGTGGCCTGGTCCATTGAGAATTGTGATATTTGCCATACTGCAAAATCCGGATCTCCTACCCAGGTACACAATAGTACGATTCAAATATTGGTTGCGCCCAAAGACAAAGCTAAACCAAAAACTAAAAAATAGGAGCGGTGAAAATGATGAAAACTATAAATTCTGTTCTTGTGTTTAGTTTGCTAATTTCCGTTTTTGGTCTGAGTGTATCGGGTAATAATGTTAAAGCGGCGGATAACCCAAACAAATTCTATCGCTTTGTGCCGCCCGCACTCAAGCGTAACCCACCTTTGGCAACAGACGGTATTCATGATCCCGAAAGCCCAGGTTTGCAAGTGTTACAGGAACCCAAGGCTGCCTTAAAAGTGTTGGAAAAAGGCAAATCCGGCAATTATGTCGATTGGGTTAAATCATTGCAGAAAGAAGAAATCAAACCTTTCTACGATTTGAATGATAAAAATGCCAAGGTGAGCCCAATGGACCTTAAAATCGTTCGTGAAGTTAAAGGAAGTATGCCCGATGTGGTATTTACCCATAGGCAACACACGCAGTGGCTAGACTGTTCTAATTGTCATCCAGACATTTTTATTCCGCAAAAGGGCGCAAATCAAATGAGTATGGCAGAGATTATGTTGGGTAAAAAATGTGGTGTTTGTCATGGCAAGGTAGCGTTCCCGATTTCTGAGTGCCGACTCTGTCACTCAGCGAAAACAAAAGCGAAAAAAACGTCGAAGAAGAAATGACAAGGAATATTGTGAGCGACTTACCGATTGACATTAAGGCTAGTTACGTTATGGCAATGAATATCACATTCAAACCAGTTTGCGTCACTAGACTGTATGTGATGCTATTGCTGTTTGTCGTAATGAGTTTTGCTTCAGCGGATGAAACTGCACTTAGTTCAGATTTCAAGATGGCGCAAAGTCTCATCGCTACATCGTCCATTGCAAAACACATCTTTGCGAGTCAGAATGTCGAAGCTAAAAGTCTGCAGGAACAGGCAAGGGAGTATTTCGAGAAGGCGAGAAAGGCTTCGGAAGCAGGTGACAAAGAGACGGCGAAAGATTATCTCAATAAGGCCAAATCAACCATGTTTAAGGCCGGGCAGCAGCTGGGTAACAATAAATCTTCGACAGAAAAGGCCAAACAAGATTACACACACCGTTATGACAATGTCGCGTCACTATTGACGGCCTTGCAGCGCATTAATAAGGAAAATGGGCGCAGTGAAGATGGCGATAAAATTGAAAAAGACATTAAGGATAAAATGCAAGAGGCGCAAAAACTTTTCGATAAAGGTGATGAAAAAAAGGCCAAAGAGTTAATCGATATCGCATTTACAAGGGCAAAAAATTCTCTCATTGATTTGCGTGATGGTAAAACCTTGGTTCGTTCACTAAACTTTGCCAGTAAAGAGGAAGAGTATCACTACGAACTGGATAGAAATGACACCCATAAAATGTTAGTAAAGGTGCTACTAAAAGATAAAATGAAAGATCCTAAAACGGCCGCGCGCGTGAAAGAAAATATCGATAAAGCAGATGCCTTACGGATAGAAGCGGAGCAGTTAGCAATATCGAAAAATTTTACTGAAGCAGTACAAACACTGGAAAATTCCACCAAACAAATCGTTCGTGCAATTCGTGCCGCTGGTATTTATATACCTGGCTAAATTATTCGTTTAAACGATTGTTTTTCAGTAGCCCGGATGTAGCTCTGCGGAATCCGGGACGCCGCGCCTTAGACTTAACATGGCATTCCCGGATTCCGCAGAGCTACATCCGGGCTACAAAGCATTTATTTATAGGTATATGGATGGATGCTAGTTAACAATATTCTTCTTGGCGGTTTAAAAGTATTCGTGAAAGCATTGCCGCAATTTCTTTGCTGATAGTTTGTTTACAATGGTCGCTTAGGCCTTTTTGAATGGACGCTTCATCCAAATTTTCAATTAACTTTTGCTCATATAAATCCAATACCATAGTAGACAAATAGTTTAATGGCACGTCATTACTCGGTGTCTCCTTCTTAAGTAATGTCGTTTCTGCCGGTGCAGCTTGTGAGCTGTCCTGTCTATCTAATAGAGACTCTTGTTTCGGGGTGGTCGTTTTAGATTTCCGAGAAATGTTTTTCGCAAAAACTGGTTTGGCAGCAGTGGTTGATGTCGTCTTTGTTTTTTGGTCAGTATCGTTAGTGGGGGTTGGCCTTTGAGCGGTTTTTTGCTGAGATTCTTTAAGTGTTTTATCTAATTGTTTTTGTGTAACCTCGGTCACCAGCTGTTTGTAGGCTCTGAGATTAGCGCCAAATGACATAAGTATGATGCCGCATAACTCTAATAATAAAGAGCGTATCAATAGAAAATAGAATTCGGTTGAATTTGCCGGTAAACCAGTGACATCTTCTATGCGGGTAAAAAAGTCTGATGAAGTTTGTCTTCTCGCTTCATTGAGTTTAAATAGTTCTTCAGAAAGCGCCTGTTTTTTCTCCTCCTATGTAATGGCACGATTTAGCGAATCCTGACCCAATGCACGGCTGTCTTTATAGATCGACTTACTCTGTTTTTCCGCATTGAATCGGTAGCTGGCGATGGCTCGATCTAGGCTGTCGATTTGTTTACGAGTATAGTCACGTTTTTCATCAATCGCCTGGGCTTGGGCTTCACCGGTTTGCAGCGCGGTTTTTTGCGCCAAGGTCATTACCCCTATTGAAAATGAAAACAGTACCAAACCCAGCCCAAAAAGGGTGTAGCGCCAAGTGAGTGAGTGGTAAGTCAGTGCGGACGCAGAAATAAAGCAAATGGATTCGGTTATTTGAAATAATATGCCGCCGGCAATAAGCATTCGTTTAGCCGCATTGCTTCCAGAAAATTGCGACAAGCCTTCAATAAGGAAATAACCGGCTACCGACATACAAGCCAGACCAATTATGAAAATAAAAGTGTAAGTGATAGATAACGAAGGGTATTTTTGTGTGTATGAACTCGATTTCAACACAATTTCCTTTATGGGCAGCTCTAAAAATGCGCTTTTTCTATTTTTAGTGGCGTCAAGGCCAAAGTATAACACGGCTGCCAAAAAAATAAGAATTCTGGCATATTACCGTGGGTTTTGCGTGATATTTCCCTACAGTAATACTTTCTGGTGGGTGAACTATTAAACAGGACCGTGGTTTCACACGTTTGTCATAGTGCTTTGATTAAATTATTGACCTAAACAATTTACAGCTTAGTTGGAGTGAGAAATGAAAATTAGATTGCTTGTGAGTCAATGGCCTGGTCAGGCTATTAATTGTATCAGTCGATTTGCTCAGAGTTTTGATAAGACATATGAATTTCCCGTGGGAGAGCATGAGGCAAACCAAGAGGAGTTACACAATGGTAATGTCGATGAGCATGAAGATGTAATGAATTATCGTTAGCTAGGGCTATTGAATTCAATCAGCCTTTCCTAGCGTTCACTGCGGGATTTGTTGGGCAACCATTTTGAAATAGCGTCCTTGCTACCGTCCCACTCCTTGGGCATTTTTAGAAGTCACCATTTTTTTCACTTTATAGTTCTAGGCTCACACCTGGATCCAGGTCCCAATATTCTTCTGGATCCACCTGTCCCATCGATTCGGGATTTTCTATCCAAAGTTCGTATTCTTGCAAGAGTTCATCAATATAATCGTCCATATTTGCTCCTTTTATTATAAAATATTGGCAATAATTATGGATTGGATTTATGACAGGGGATTTAACAAATTGTGACAATTTGATGATCTGGGATTGGAGCGGCTTGAGCTGGTGAGGAGAAGGCCTGGTCTAGACACTCTTAAGCGATGAATGAAGGTTGGGTGCGGTCAAGTGGTCGCGAACGTCTAGACCAGGCCTTCTCCTCACCAGCTCAAGCCTTACTCTTTGTGTGCTGGGAGAACAAGTAGATGCAGAAGCCAATAGGCAGGATGGCCCGCGCGAAGCGGGCGCGCACCAAAATTTGTTAAAACTTTATGCTGTTACGAGCTGTGTTGTTGCTACGCCACGCTTTTTCTTTGCTACTGAAAATAGCCCGATGAATCCTGACAGTAACAACCATACGGCTGCAGGAATTGGCACAGCAGAAACGGTTACTGTTGAGTTAACTGCTGTAAAATCGATGGGTGTAAAGCCACCTCGTCCAATTGTGGATAATGGTAGTGATTCGTAAGTACTGAGTGCAAGTTCTGATGAGCCTATCGCTAACGCAGTAAACGTGAGAGTGGCAAAGACAAAATCACCTGCAGGCCATTGGCTGAATATAGGTGCATGTAACAGGATACCGGCTAGGTTTATTCCGGAATTATCCGAAGGCATTAGTGTAATACCAGACCATGGCGAGGCCAGGGCTATGTCTGAAACGTTGACAACAGTGGGGTCGAAGTTTATTAGAATGCTTCCGCCAAAGGTACTGGGAAAATCTTTAGTAACAATATCAAGCGAGAATTGGCTATCCACGGTAGTATCAACCATGGCCTGGTCAAAGGCTAACACCGATGCCGCATGACTATTGCCCTGCAGACCGATAACAAGCAGTCCCAAGCTTATTAAACTAGCTAATTTTCGTTGTATTTTGTTTGATCTTATCTTCACTTGTATCTCCGTTTAGAGTCGCTTCATCCTTATTATTATTGTTGCCAGCGACAAGTATCTTACTAATGCATTCCCCAACGAATCGGCGCATCAATTATTGTTTACTTTATTAAAAGAAACTTAAGTCTAGCATTAATTTGTTAAATTCCCTATGTGTTTTCTAGTATTTTTATCAGTTGCAGTTGATTTAACTTGTTGATTTATATAAACTAAAAAGAGGAGTATCAAATTTTGGGGGAAAGGCTGTAGCAGTAACGCAAAGAAAAATATAACTATAAGTGAATAAGGAGGCATGGCTAATCAATATTAAATATAAAGAAGGCCTGATGTGTAAATTTCCCCCGCAAAATGGTGCTGTAGTGTCATTGTATAGAGGGATCAAAAAACACCGAGTTACCTGGCCTTATTTTTGAAATAGACCGAAAAACAGCTTGAGGTACAGATAAATGAAAAACCCAGCAATGAGTAACACGGGTAACAAAGCTTTTTTTCGATAGAGATGAAGCAGAAAAAACAGGCTTCGTTTTTTTAAACTCGCATCCGGGTCGTATCCGGTTTCCGCTTGGTATTTTGCTCTAGCAGTGAGAGCAAAATCTTCTATATGTTTTTGCAGAATATCATCGGCTTGGGAATATTGCTCATCGTCCTTTATCCAAATACTTGGCCGCGTATATGTCCATCTGTTCCCTGGTGTTTCGTAATAATCGATATTGTGTTCTATGAGTAGGGATTTAAGGCTTTCGGCTTCTTCTTCGCTGTCTTGTGGATATGAAAAGAGTTTTTTTGACATAGGCTTAGTATAAGTGAATTGGTTCAGTAATATAATGTTTAGAATACAAATATAGAGTATATTGGGTGCAATCCTTGACTACATTTTTGGGAGGAGTGGGGTGAACGAATATAGAATATCTAGAATATCAACGGCAACAGTCGCGACCGCGGGTATTTCATTTGGCTCGGCTTTGGCTATTGCCATTTCCTGGTCAGAAAATCATTCGATTTTATGGGCCATATTTCATGGCTTTATATCCTGGCTTTATGTGATTTATTATGCGCTGTTTTATTAAAATTAAAAAGGGCGCTAATTTATATCCTTGTTTTGCTGTTTAATTAAAGTGTTTATTTTTTTAATGACACCGGGTGCGACATCGTATTCTCTCGCGTATTTTTCCCATTGCATGACAGCTTGACTCACCTGTTGAATAACTTCGTTGGCTTGTTTGGTTTTAATGCCCATTTTTTCGGCAACAAGCATAAACTCTTTTTTACCGGGATCTTTCGAACTGGTACCTAAGCCCATGGTATGCCAGCCACCCATGCCTGGGGAATAGGTGAGATCGTAGGCCGGTGACAGTTGCCATTGACCGCTCAGGTCCATTAAAAAAGAGAAGTTTTTAACGTGGTCGTCACGATTATAGGCCAGGACATTAAATACCATTCTACGATAGGCTTCTAAAACATCTTGGAAGTTTTTGGTGAGGTGTGAGGTGGCCTTTAAAAAATGCAAATACTCTGCTTCAGGTTTGCGAAAATCGGCGTGCAACAATCCACCCAAGGTATGCATGTGAATCTTGTTATTACCTTCTCGATCAAATCGTTTGACCGCAAAGAATCTTTCTTCACCACAGGATAGTAAGCGCGTCTCAGGCATAAAAATGCCGGCTTCTCGTGCCATGATGGCATACACGTATTCCACAGCACCCGTTGATTCGGGCTCGCTTAGACCACGAAATTTGACCACATAATGGCTGTATTCTTCGGGGATATCGTAGGCGCCGTGTATGGCCGTGTCAGTTTTTGTATTTAGACCAATCAATGCCTTTGGGCGCGCGCCGCCAGGTGAGCCCCCTGCGACCATGATATCTTTCAAAAGTGTTTCTGTTTCTCCACTCAAGATTTTTCCAGATTCACGCGCCATTTCAGCCAGGTCCAGGGGTTTATCTTTTTCCGAATCATAGAGTTCATGCTCGGGTTCGAAACGCAAGGCGCCCATGGCTCGATTGCCCAAATAGGCCAGGCGAGTTAATGGTGAAATTCGGTCGGGTTCCTGCCCGGCAGCTCGAAAGGTTCGGTCCATCACCAGTAAACCCCAGCCATCCGGTAATGCATCGTAGAACAATCCCGGTAGCTGAAAAAATTCAGGGCGGCCTGCATCGACGTAGAGTTTCTTGTTTATAGGCAGTTTAATCGGGGACAGTTCCAGGCCTCGATCCATAAAGTCGTCATCGTATTCAAAAATGATGCTACCCTTGTTATCAGCCAGTTGCCCTACATGATAGCTTTCACCCTGCAGGTCAAGGTAGACGGAAATTTTTAAAAATTCATTTAATGGCATAAGCATATAACCTGGTATATTTCATGTATTACTTTAACTTTTTAGAGCTGGCCCGTTTACGTTGGTGTGATTGTTTTTCCAGCTCGGCAATGCTTTGTACCTCAGGTACAGGAAACAGATCCAGGAATTCCTGTTGTGCATCCATTGCAACGGCCAGTCGCAACAGATTGGCCATGGTAATCTGCCCGCTGTTCTCGAAGCGTTTTATGGTGTTTTCATTGACACCCGACCTTTCGGCAAGAGATACCCGTGTCCAGTTATGGTGCAAGCGCAAGGCCTTAAAGCGCTGCGCGATGGTTTCCATAATCTCTGTGGGCGAGAGAATAATAAAGGTTAATAAATTATCCATAGATATACAGTATAGCATATAATAGTTAATATAATAACTATTATATGCTATATGTATTCATTTGGACTAGTGCTTTTGGTAGATTAAATTGTTGATATATATGGTAAATATTTTAATTTAATGGGTTAACAATGTAAATTACTGATTGTATTGTATAATTATAAGGTTGCTCGGCATGATTGGGTGTGACTTAAAATCTAACACTTATCACAATAAAAAATTAGTAACTGCTCAAACTGCCCCTGAAATGCGTCAGATCCAGGCAAAAAATGTGAGTTTACACGGGATTTTTTACTCTAGTAAATGATCATTTTTTAACAACGAGCTGACGTAATTCAGAGATGGGCCAAGTAGTTACAAAAACTATTCGTTGGGCTTGGCCTCAACCGGTTGAGGTGAATGCTTCTTCATAATCAGAGCAACGATGAGCAAAATAGTTGGAATACCGAGCATAGAAGCCAGAATAAAAAAGTTCACATACCCTTCAGACTTGACAATTTCACCCGAGAAACCACTTAGAAACTTCGGCAACAAGGTCATAATTGAACTAAATAAAGCATATTGTGTAGCGGTGTAAGATTTATTTATCAAAGCAGACAAATAGGCGATAAAGGTACCGGTCGCCAAACCTCCACTCATGTTGTCCGCAACAATCACAATACCCAACCACAACATACTGTGACCTTGAGTGGCGAGAAAGGAGAAACATAAGGTGGTACCCGCGACTAATATGGCACCAACCAGTAATGGCCGCATAATGCCATAGCGCATAACCAATACACCGCCTAGTGCAGC